>FWWM01001811.1_pt1 | contig 62390 bp, 57 predicted proteins | sample 2228351 | NCBI WGS metagenome assembly FWWM01 (sample SAMEA103939774, study PRJEB20133) | metagenome
AATTGCCATGGGTGTGGGTCGCTGGTGCGTCTCGTAGTCAGGTGTGATCTCCGCCCGCCGTTCCCAGGTTCTGTTGACAAGCTCGATCAGCCCCCTGAGCTCCTTTTCGGCTGCTGCCCGATCCTCGAGGTTGCTGATAGCGATCTCATAAGCATGAAAAGCGATAATGCGACCACCTTTCTTCCAGGTGAGCGCGTTAGCCTCCCGATGTTAGACCGCCCCGCTGAGGGTAGCGTTCAGATGGGGGAACACTTCGGAGATATCCACCATCAACCGGGCAACAGCTGAATACCGCGCTGCCCCAGGCTCACAGGGTGGTGTGAACACCTCCACGTCATAGTTTTCGATTAATATAGCCGCCTCTATCACGTTGTTCAGCGCCTCAACAGGCACTGTGCTGCTAAAAAAGGAAAATGCTGAATACAACCAGCACGACAACACCCCAGAATCTAACTTTGTCCACCATCATCTCGCCTCTGCCGACGTGATTTGCGGCAAAACCAGGTTAAGGCTTAATAGCATCAGCAAGGTGACGATCACCGCTGATATCAGGCACCACAAACAGACTGCCTTGATGACGAATGGTTCCAGGTATGTCAGATAGATCGAAAACACCACCGCAAAGACCGAGAGACCTGTCAGGCTGATCGCCAGCAACCGCCTGAATTGCGCAAGATATTTAATCGCCAGCCTGACCGCCAACATCGCCAGATAACCTAGTAAACCCAGAACGCCGATCGGGAGGACTCCAAATAGCCGGGCATAGGCGCTGCTTTGCACGGCGTTGCAATCGCCGATTGGCCCACATACTGCAGAGACCATTAGCGTCTCGACATACGATAAATAGCCTGCCACGCCTAAACCTGCCAGCGTCAGTACGATGAACGAAATCTCGGATAACTTCGCAGGCAGCTCAGGGAACAGGCTTCTCCCCTTTAAGAAAGCCAACATGGAAAATAGCAGTGCTGCACCCATGAAAACCATCACCCCGATCGCCAGATAGAAGCCATCCGGTCGCGCAGGGGGAGCTGCTCCCTCTGCTGAGGCAACGGATTGAAGATCACGCTCCTCCACAGTCTCCTCTTGTGGAATAAGGTCCGCGAGCAAAGGCAGATCAGGATAACCCACGCCGCCACTCTTCAAATAGGCTTCAATCAATCCTGGCAGCTCTTCCGGGATCTGAATGGAACCGATCAGCACATGATCGCCGATCAGCAGGAATGGCACGCCCACCTGATCCCGCGCCAGGCCCAGGTACTCCCCAATTTGATACAGGCGCTCGACATCTTCCTTCGTTCGGACTTCGATGAGCAGAACTTCCAGCCGCGCCCCGTATTTATCCTGCAAGGGAGGCAGGACCTCTTTGAGCACGTAATGGCAGTGAGGGCAGCCCTCCATCCAGAATAAAACGGCCCGGACAACCCCTGGTTCTCCAGAAGCTGATGTCCTGGGGGGCGGATGAGCTGCGAGAATGATTACTATAAAGATAATGAAGACATGAAGAACTCGTGGCATTTCAATGCAGCCTATCCTTGTGGTCGACGATCACACCAGAGATCACCGCCTGCACAGCTTGGTCGATACTGGAGATATCGGTCAGGATCGGTTTTATACCGGCTTTCTCCATACTGTAATACGCTCCCGCGCCCATCCCCCGCGCCAGCAGCACATCGCAATCCGAGATGGCCGCAGCCATGCGTGCATGGCGATTCTGAGCCGCTGGGTCGAATCCGTGGCCGCGCGGATCGGACTCCGGGCCATGTTCTGCGTGCGAATCGCCTGCAAAGTGCCCATGCCCCAGCTTGGCTCGTTGTTCGCGGCCAACGATCTGGCCGTCCTCTACTGTCACCACCACATAGAATGGTGCACGACCAAAATGCTGACTGATTGTGATTCCATCTTCTGTAACTGCTGCGATTTTCATTGCGTATCCTCCAAAGTATTATCCGTATATTTCTGTCCCGAGATAGGACCTTTCGATCTGATCAGCGGATCATTCCCCGGATGATCAGATCGACCGCCTCATCCTCCTCCAACCCACGCGCCAGCAGTGACTCGAGCTCCTTTCGATTGACGGTGCCTATGGCTGCCTCGTGGGTCACCTGAGCCTGATCGTCACGCACGAGGACAACCGGTGTATTACTCGCCTGAGCCTCATCGCGCACGATCTCGGTGCAATCCATGTGGCCACGTGCACCAGGCGCATTGCCTTCCATGGTAGTGAAGACATTACTTTTCGCTCGATCGCGCACCGCCACGCGCGTGCGGGTTAGACCGCGCGCTTTCTCGCCATTCAGGTGCACAGTCTCTCTCACTGTCACCTGGTCATCACCTGTGCCGTAAGCTTTGGTGGTCATTTCAACCACGCCGCCCGCGCCGACATCTACCTCATAGTCCAGCTCCAACCCGCCTACACGTCCACGTGTCAGGCTGAACGTGGTGAAGAAACTTCCTCCATCTTCGACGAGGACCTTGGCTTTCGGAAGCACCTGCACGCCTCCGCTCTGCCCGTGGTAGTGCTCTTCGGTGTATGTCAATCGGGCGCCCTTCCCAATCCGGATGCGCGCCTGCATCAGATGTCGAACCTGAACCGCGTTGGGGAAGGAACAATGCGCCAGGAACTGCACTTCGGAAGAGTCGCCGATATCATAATCAGCGATGATCTCCTGGAGACCTTCCGCCGGGATGACCCCAAAGCAAAGATGCACCGGTCGCGCGATCTTCGCTCCGGGGTCAACACAAATGCGCGCCTTTACGCCGTGTTCCTGCGGCTCAGCCTCGAAATGGATGCCAGGGATCTCATGGGCGACCAGCACCTGATTGGAGCTCACCACCAGCGTGGCAACTTCAGGCAAGTTCAATGTAGAGGGATCGCCTCCAGCCTGGCGGTAGGCATCGATCATGGCAGCCATCTCATCCGCCCAGCCTGGGCGTTGACCTGGAGCATGCTTTTGTGCCGGGACGACAGCCATACTTCAGCCCTCCTTCTCTCTCAGTAAGACACCGTTGCTGGCCAGAGCCGCCTGCACCTCGGGTTGTGTGACATCCCAGGGCTGTGACCCAAACGATTCCAGATGAGGGATGCAGCGGGTGGAGAAATAGCGCCGCGCCTCCAATGGAGCCCCTGTGAAGATGATCGCGCCTGCACACATCAGAGAAGCCGTGTCAGCTATTTCCACCATCTCGTCTCGGTGAGTGATCAACAACACAGCTGTGCCCTTCATGGCCATGCGGCGGATCAGCACGGCAATATCTCCCAGTGTGAGCACATCGATCCCAGAGTCGGGTTCATCCAGGATAGCCAGCTTCGGTTGCATGGCATAGACCGCTGCCAGCTCCACACGTTTGCGCTCGCCGCCGGAGAGAGTCTGATCAGCAGCCCGATAGCCATAATATTTCGCCGGCAAAGATACCGCTTCCAAAGCCGCCACGACCTTTTCCCGGTCAGGCTGCTTCTGACCCAATCCCACATATTTCCCGATTGGGATGCCCTCGAAACGGGCCGGTTCCTGCCAGGCAAGTGTAAGCCCCAACCTGGCGCGCTCGGTGATCGACAAACCAGCCAGATCGCGGCCATCGAAGAAAATCCGCCCCGCATCGGGTGTGTAACCCTCACACCCCATGATGGCATACGCCAGGGACGACTTGCCAGATCCATTCAACCCCAACAGCACATGCACCTGCCCGGAGTGTACGCCCAGATTCACCCCGCGCAAGATCTCGCGCCCATTCCGGCGCAGCCACAAGTCTTCGATATGCAAAATTGGTTCTGTCATTTCCCATCTCCAGAGGCATACATATCAGTCTGATGCCACCCAACGCTACAATCTTTGGTGAAGATTATGCTCTTACTCACAATATAACCCAACTTCTCCCGCAGGACTCGCTTTTGGGCTAATCACCAGGGACAGGCTCCACCCGATAGATGCGTTCCCGCAAGCGGAAGGATACATTGACCAATCCGATCATCACCGGTACCTCGATCAATGGACCGATGACTGCAGCGAACGCCTCCCCTGAGTGGATGCCGAAAACCGCCACCGCAACCGCGATCGCCAGCTCGAAGTTATTGCTTGCCGCGGTGAAGGCGAGCGTCGTTGTCTGCCGGTAATCCGCGCCGATAGCTTTTCCCAGAAAGAAACTGATCATGAACATCAAAATAAAGTAGAACAAGAGAGGGATAGCAATCCGTATCACGTCGATGGGTATGGTGACAATCAGCTCACCCTTCAGACTGAACATGACCATAATCGTGAAGAGCAGGGCGATCAGGGTGATTGGGTTTATGCGGGGGATGAAATTCTTATAGTACCATTCCCTGCCTTTGGCTCTGATCATGACAAGATAGGTGAAAAAACCTGCTGTAAAGGGTATTCCCAGATAGACAAACACGCTCTCGGCTATCTCTCCGATCGTGATGTCGACGATGTCGCCCTGCAGCCCCAGCCAGGTGGGTAGTACAGTGATGAAGATATAAGCATACACGGTGTAGAACAGCACCTGGAAGACACTGTTGAAAGCCACCAGTCCGGCGGCATACTCAATATCGCCCCGCGCCAGCTCGTTCCACACGATTACCATGGCAATACAGCGCGCCAGGCCGATGAGAATCATCCCGGTCATATACTCCGGATAGCCGCGCAGAAAAATGACCGCCAGCACAAACATCAGCACGGGGCCAATCACCCAGTTCTGCATCAGCGAGAGACCCAGCACCCGCCAGTTGCGGAACACATCGCCCAATTCCTCGTAGCGCACTTTCGCCAGCGGGGGGTACATCATCAAGATCAGTCCAATGGCAATGGGAATGTTGGTCGTACCGACAGAGACCCGGCTGTTCAGGCTTTGAACTCTCTCCGGCATCAGATAGCCGATCGCCACCCCCGCGATCATCGCCAGGAAGATCCTCAGGGTCAGATATCGATCCAGGGTGGAGAGCTGCCGGGAGACAGTGAGAGTCGCTTTGGTCAATGTTGAGGGTTTCGTCTTATCCATTTTACGCAGCCTCCCTTTGGAGTTCGCCCAGCCAGTTCACCACTTCCACCTGACCGGGTACCCGCCCGGCGCATACAAACCTCTCATTGATGACCAATCCCGGCATTGAAAGGATTGGGTATTGTATGAGCTCATTGTAGTCGGTGTGTGAATTATGATTGATCATCGACTTAGTCAGTGGCTGCACGTTGCGGCAGAGCCTGCTTGGTCACATTGCGCCTGTTGATCAACCACAGCAGTCCCGCAAGAAGCCCAATGGCCAGCACCAGAAACAAGGCAAGGGATCCCAGGCTGGCGCCATCCACCCGGCTGCCGTAAATCAAACCAGCCAGTGTGCTGAATACAGCCACCCAGAAAACATAAGTCCAGGCTTTGAGTCTGCCGATGATTGGGATGATGATCAGGATGTTCTGCAGGCTGAGCTCCGGGTCGGCCATCAAATAAGCCAGCAGCGGTCCTCTGTGCATCCCCAGACTCATAAACATATTGGCGATCGGCACCTCTACCAGGGTCGGAAAATACATGATTACGCCGAAAACCACACCTGCCAGTGCACCCAGCAAGGAGTTTTCACCCGCCAGGCTCTCGATCCACTCCGGTTTGATTAAGACCCGCATCACGCCCACAGCAAAGACTCCTACAACCAGCAACGGGAAGATTTGCTTGATGAATCGCCAGGACTCCCACAACCAATCGCGCAGCTCTTCCTGAGCGAGCCCCTCCCAGGCCAGTAAACCGAGCGCCAGGAGCGCAAGCGCCACACCAATAGAACGCCCGGTGACCATGATCCTCAGCGCGTTCGCACCGGGAGTCATCCCGAATGAAGCCGTGAGCAGTGTCAACCCAGCCAGGCCGACCGCCAGATAGGTCCAGGCATTGAATCCCTCGTAGATTTTTTCCAAACCCTTCCAGGATGTCAGGCCGATCAGGACCAGGAGCCCGATCAGGATGGCACCCTGAGCCGTGACGCCTTCCTCGCCCTTGGCTGGATCGAAGGGCACCAGGCGGAAGAGGAAGTCCTGGAAACGGTCAACCCCCAATATGGGCAGTTCTACTCGAGCATAGGCGTTCGTGAAAATGCCCAGTTTGAGCGTGCCGGAGAGAAGCAGGACAACCAGGATGAGCAGGAAGATCAACGCAGCCTGCTTCATACCTTTCCGGCTCTGATCAGCAAAGAGGGCGTCGGTTTCCCTGTCATGGACGATATCCTCCTTGCGGAAGATCAACGCCATGATCATGCCGATCCCAATGCCGAAGGTCAGCGAAAGGAAGAGGCGCGCCAGAGCCAGATCGAGCCCAATCACCCCTCCGGTGTAAACCAAAGCCAGGACGTTGGCAGCCGGTGCAAAAAACAGAAAGGTGATGGCAGGTCCCAACCCGGCGCCTTTCTTGTAGATGCCGGCAAAAAGCGGCACGATGGTGCAGGAGCATACCGCCAGCACGGAGCCAGCCAGCGCCGCAGCCGGATAGGATATGAACCGCGGCGTGTTGCGCCCGAGAAACCGTGTGACCGATTCCTTCGGGATCAATGCCGTCAACGCTCCCGCGATGTAAAACGCCGGTAGAAGACACAACAGCACGTGAGCCGCCAGATAAGCCGCAAGGTTCCCCAATCCACCTTGAAGCAGCCTCAAGACGAACTCCGCCATCTCCACAAAGACCTCCGGTTATCATTTCGCACGGGTACTCACTGGCGTCTCGCGCCCTCGAAAATTACGCCCGGTTGCCAGGTTTAACAACAATGGCCAAAAATATATTCAAACTATTGAATGTATTATAGGGTTTATGATAAGAATTTATCAGTGATAAAAATCACATATTCGATATGACAATCCCCCCAGTTCTCACCCGGTGTCGTTTTTGGTCTCTCACTTGCCAGTGGTTTCCTCCGATCGAGAAACAAAGGTGGGCTTTCTCAAACCGGGTTTGCGGCTTCCAGACTGCATTTCGGGCAGGGGCAGGCCTGAGCCATATTGCGATTGAGTTCCAGACGCGGTTTTACGCCGAGCACCTCGCCCGCCATATCCAGCAGCCTGTAGATCTCAGGGCTGCTCACCTGATAGTAGATATTCCATCCATCCCGTCGATCCTCAACCAGACCGGCTTCCCGCAATACGGCCAGTTGCTGCGAGATATAAGCCTGGCGATATCCCAGATACGCTTCGATATGGCAGACGCATTCCTCACCATTGCGCAGGATCTCCAGGATAGCCAGGCGCGCCGGATGCATCAGCGCCTTGAACAACTTGGCGTACAGCTCGAAGGCGTGCGTTTCCATATTATCATCCTAAGTCATGCAAAGAATTGAATATATTCTAACCTCCTTCCCGTCCCTGTCAATATTCCTGAGCTGAAGCTCAGACAAGAGTTCTGACATTTCTAGGTCGGTTATCAACGCCTGCACAAGCCGCCGCGTGTCAGCTGGATCGATTTGGTCAAAAGAGTCTTGCCCACCTCGCCAATCCCGCTGAGGCACCCCTTAGGCGCATTGAGCGGAACGAGGTGAGCAGCCTTCATATGCAGTCATATGCAGTGAAAAATTACCTCGCTTCTCCATCCGCATAAATTCCAGCCTAGCCAGGTCGATTTCTCGGTGAAAGGATCTCCTTATCCCATCGATGCATCTGAGCATTACTACTCATAATATTTTATAACCTAACCTCAAGTAAAATTCCCTCATGAACACTACAATATTAAGTATATTATTGGGATTAGGCGGAATGTTTGGATGGGGAATATATGATTTTCTTGGGGGTGTATTTTCCAAGCAGATAGGTTCCTTCAAATCTCTATTTTGGTCGCAAGCGGCTGGGTCGGTATCAATCCTTCTGCTTGCCTTATTTCTTAGAACAATAGCTAACATCCCCGCCCTGTCGCTGGTATTAATCCCGATCGCATCCATTCTTTATGCACTGGGTTACTTATTCTTCTTTAAGGGGTTTGAAAAGGGTCATGTGTCAATTATCGCCGCCACCATGAACCTCTGGGCTGTGTTTACGATGGTCATTGCGTTTGTCTTTTTTGGGCAACGTCTGACTATCACACAATCCATAGGTGTGATAATGATTATCTCTGGCGCCACGCTCGCTTCGATAGATTGGGGTGATATCAAAAATCAAACGCTTCGAATTTCATCGGGCGTGAAAGAGACGGTCATTGGAGCTTTTTTCTTTGGAATCTTCTGGAACGTCAGTGAAACTATTTCCGAAGAAATCGGGTGGCTGCTAACCACTTTGTATGTGAAGACTGGAATCACCCTGTTCTTATTGTTTTTCTCCCTCGCCATAAATCAAGCAGTTGGATTAAAAAATAGTCCGATACGAATAAAAGCCATCGTACCTCTGATGGGCATTATTGAAGTCATCGCCGTCGCTCTTGTAAATTATGGATTGACGATTGGTGATGCCATATTAATTACACCGATTGCGTCTGCCCTCTCGATCGTCACCATCACCCTGGCTGTCATTTTCTTGAAAGACAAAGTTTCGAGAGTTCAAGGGCTTGGCATCATCTCAGCAGTCATCGGTATCATCGTAACTACATTCTAGGCACCATGTGCCTCGCAAAGTGTGCAGCTGACTGGCAAGATCCTGTTGCTCCGAGGGACATTCCAGCTTGTCAGATTAGAGGCAAAGCCATCTTGCCATCCTTGCCGCTAGACGCGTATATTTCAGCATCTCCCCCACACACCCGGAATGGCCTCACCGCATTTCGGGCACCTGCCTGATTGCACCTGGCTCGATAAGACCTCGAAACCCCGCCGTTCGATCAATATTCGACCGCAGCGCGGGCAGCTGGTATTCTCATAGCGATGACCGGGCACATTCCCCAGATAGACGAACTGTAATCCAGCCCGCTTCCCGATCGTCCAGGCGTGTTCCAGGGTATGAACAGGTGTCGGCGGCGCCTGGAAACGATAAGCCGGAAAGTATGCGCTGATATGCCAGGGTATCTGTGGGTTCAGCTCACTGATAATGCGTTCGGCGATCTGACGCAAAACCCTCTCGGAATCGTTCACGCCCGGGATGACAAGCGTCGTGATTTCGATGTGCACGTCCAGCGAGTACCCCAGTCGGCAGATGGACCACACCTTCTCGACATCGATGCCTTTGCAATATTTCCTCACCGTCTCCGCATCGCCTTTTATGTCTATATTCATCGCATCCAGCCCGGCCTCCACCAGAAGCTCCAAAGCTTCCGGAGTCATATACCCGTTTGATACAAAGGTGTTGTACAGGCCGCGCCTGCGCGCCAGGCGAAAGACGTCCAAAGACCATTCCAGAGAAAGGGTCGGCTCATTGAAAGAAATCGATGTCCCCTGGCAGGACGTGTTCTCGGTCAAATCGATGAAGCATTCCGGCGAGACATATTGACCTCTTTTCGGGGGCGGGACTTTGCTGATGTGGTAATTCTGGCACCAGGGACAACCGAAATTGCAAGACCAGCTGCCCGCTGTGAAGGCATAGGTACCTGGATAAAAATGATAGAAAGGTTTCTTTTCGATCGGGTTGGCAGCCATAGAAGAGACGGCACCATAAATCAGCGTGATCAGTTCTCCATGGCGGTTTTCCCTGGTGCGGCACCACCCCAACCCTCCCAGCGCGATCAGGCACCGTCTTTCACATACATGACAGCGGACTTTATTCCCTACCTTTTCCTGTAAGAGAGCCGGACGCGTCCACGCCCGGGAGGAAAACTCATGGTCTTCTAGGATCATTTGCTTTACTTTTGGGGCTCTGGGCGAACGAAACACTCTTGATTCTATTCTATTTTGGGCTGCGAAACACTGTTTCGCTCATTCTAAGCAATGGGCAACAGGCTCTGCACCACCCACGCTTCCACTATGAACCGTTCTAATATTCATCGCTGGTGGTATGAGTTATTTCTTCCCAAATAGAGAACGGTCGACTATGGAGATAAGGAGCGAATTTCGAGATCTGATACTCTATCTCCCACCTCGCAGACCGATCTGGGGTCTGGAGATTTATCGTCAATCTAACAGGCTAAGAGACTAGCGCTAGTTGCCATAACGGCGAAGGAAATCATCTCGCGAGATCCAGATCTCGACCCTCTTCAGTTTCAACAGCCTGCGCCCGCGCAAGGTCCCCGGGTTATATGTCCACATCAACGCCCAGGTATACAGATTCTCCCAGAATTCACCGAAGTCCCCGAGTGGATGGTGAACCGGGAATATCGAAAATCCGAGTCGCTCCATCAATTTTATCCCGCCATTGCCACCAGGCAGATCGAGCAAGACAGTGACACCTCCAACTGCCTGCACTTCAGAGAGGTCTGGATTCCGCCTGATCTCCTCTGCTACAGCCCGCAACGAGGAGATGAATTTACGCCTTGCCAGGTTCGCCCAGGCAAGGTCCGCTCCGCCAGAAGGGAAGGGCGGCAGACGCTCATTCCAGAGGTGAAGGTACAATACCGGTGAGTCGGCTTTTATCTTTATGCCTGGCAAATCGATCTCTCGGTGGGCGCGACCGAGTTGCAGGCGCAGGATGCAATCTGCATGCTGGCAAAACTCGAACACCCCCTCGATCCGGCGAACAAGGTTGTCGAACCGGCGCACCAGGGCGCGCATCGGATCAACGGGTGATCAGCACCAGACCGACCAGGACCAGGAGTGTACCAACCCACTGCTCCATTGTGATCGTCTCATGGAAAAGCCAGCGCGCTCCCACCACCTGCACGCCGATCAGGGTCAATCCGGCAGATACCGGGTAGGCAACGTGAAGCGGGACGAAACGCATGGCTCCGCTGAGAGACAAGACAGCGACGAAACCCGCCAGATTTCCGACCACCTGCCAGGTCAGAAAACCTCGCCAGGAGGTGCTGAGTGCAGAATTCTTGAAGCTGGTGTTTGCCAGGATATTGAAGAGTATGTTCCCGGCGAAGAGGATCAGGACAAGCGCCTTACTTCGGTTTGGGAGGAGGATCAAACCTTCTTGAAAGCCCGTCTTGAACATCCAGCCACCTCCTGAAATCGTACTCAAACCCGCTTAAGATCTCCAGAAACTTACTGAGCAAGCATTCGCTCATCGCAACTCAGATGCGCGCAGATGGCTCAATAACCGCTGCCAGAGAGTCTGCTCGGTTAGCCTCCAGCTCTCGATCTCTCCCCTGGCGATCTGATAACCCTGTTCGATCAATTCGAGAGCGTATTTGAAATCCCACAGCTGAACCGGTCTGTTTCCGATCAGATTGATGCGTCGCACCTTGGCACCCCTGGCTTCAGCCAGAGCCAGCTCGACCTCTATCTGCCGTTTCGTTACCGTCACGAGCAGCTTGGCAAGGAATTGAGAAAATCCTGGCGGCACTGTTGAGGGCCCCCGCGTATCTAATAAATCCAACGCAATGATCTCGGTGGCGCCAAAGGCGAGCGCAGGCTCAACTGGCAAGTTGCTGACAGCGCCGCCATCCATCAGCAGGCTGCCATCGATCTCTAGAGGTGAGATCCATGGGGGAAGCGTTGTGGCTGCGATCAGACCCTCCAGAACCGATTGATTCGGGTCCCGTCCATATAAGATCGGTCGGCCGCCGTTGAGATCCGTTGCCACCAGCACCAGCTGCACGTCCTTGATATCCCCAAAACGCAAGTCCGGGTCCAGCCCATGTGAGATATAGAAATTTCGCATCTGCGCGAGAATGGACTTCATCGGGCGGTTGAAGATGGCGCGCAGAGAGAGCCAGAGATAGTTGGCGGGCATCAACTCAGCTGAAGCGGCATCTTCCCAGGCAGAGATTAACCTCGGGATGCTTTCCAGGCTGACCCCATGCACAGCCAGAAAGGTGGCATTGACCGCGCCGATCGAAGTGCCTACCAGCAAGTCAGGTCTATAGCCCGCCTCCAGCAAAGCGCGCAGCGCCCCCACCTGTAGCGCTCCGCGGGCACCGCCCCCGCTCAGGACGAACGCCAGACGCCTGCGCTCAGACACCGTTGACTTTTTCTTCGCCCAGCGGAGGCTCCTCGAGTAGATCCTCCGCCAGGAACGTCTCCGTGTTGTCGACCTGTGTTTTCTTGAGCAGCCTACGGCGCCTTGGCCAGTCGATGATCTTCTTGATCGGGATCGAGACGAACAGCCCCACAGCATATAAGAGCAGCACGCGGGGCTCATCGAAATACCAGACCAATGCCGCCAGAAGAGCCAGACCGACCCCGGCGCTCAAGTCGAAACTGTGAGTCAAAAGGTAAGTCGACCCGAAGGCGATCAACCCCCAGGCTGTTTCCTGTGGCATTAGCACGAAAAGCGTTCCGAGTGTGGAAGCCATGCCCTGACCACCGCGAAAACCCACCCAGACAGGGAAATCGTGCCCGATCACCGCCGAGACCCCAGCCGCCAGCTGCCAGGTTGGCGAGAGCGTCAGGTAGCGTGCGATCAGCACTGCAGCCGCCCCTTTGCTGAAATCCACCGTGGCAACGAAAGCGCCTGGCCCCCAGCCCAGGGTGCGGGTGACGTTGCGCGCCCCCATATTGCCATCCCCGATCTCTCGGATATCCACCCCTGCTACCGCCCTGGATACCAGCAACGCTGTCGGCAGTGAACCAAGTAAATAACAGATGAAGACGACAAACAGCCCAGTCGTCAGATCCAGAATACCTGCCATGAAGCACCTCCTCAAAATGAACGACTGGATGAATAATTACGTCTGAATGTATTATAGTCCAAATCCATCTCGACAGTGCAGGGAGGGATATCCGGCAATCGCGATCAGGCGAAATTGTCATTCCGACGAACGCAGCTCGGCACCCGCTTTGTCCTTACCCCCACTGGTCTCCGGCGGTCTCCAATATACCGCGCAGTGTCGCCAGAAAACGTGCTGCAACCGCACCATCCACGGCACGGTGGTCGACCGATAGTGTCACCGTCATCATCTGCCGCCAGGTTGCATTTCCAAGATCATCCAATACATACCGCATGGCGATCCGTCCGGCTGCCAGGATGGCCACCTGCGGAGGGTTGATGATGGCTGTAAAGTGATCTACCCCATACATGCCCAGATTGGATAGAGTGAAAGTACCGTCCACCACATCTTCGGGCTTCAGGCTTCCCGCCCTCGCTCGCCTGGTCAGATCAACGACCTCCTGCCCGATCTGATACAGGCTCTTGATGTCAGCCTGCCTGATGACGGGCACTATCAGACCCTCCTCCAACGCCACAGCCACCCCGATATTAATCTCTGGCATGATCAGGATTTCATCGCCGTGCAGATAGGCGTTCAGGCGCGGGTGCTGGCGCAGGGCTGCCGCACAAGCTTTCACCAGGACAGCGGTCATTGAGACGCCTGAACCCTCGCCCTTATAACGGGCATTGAACCTTTCGCGCATCGCAGCGGCCCGTTCCATGTCGATCTCCACCGTGAACAGGATGTGCGGGATGGTCTGCCAGCTGGCCTGCATCCTCTGGGCGATGGTACGCCGCATGCCTTCGAGTTTGACGACCACAGGCTGAGCCTGTTTTGCACCGCTCACCGCTGCGGCTATTACATGTGCGGGCTCTTCCCTGCGGACTTCCTCACGCCGGGCAGCTGCAATCACATCCGCACCCTGCACCCTGCCACGCGGGCCGCTGCCAGAGATCTGACTCAACTCGAGGCGGGCCTGCCGGGCAATCCGCCGGGCAGCCGGCGTGGCGCGTACCTTTCCCGTTGGCGATGCCACTCCTGCCTTCCGGGTTTCGGACAAAAAGCGTTCGACATCTTCCCGGGTGATCCGCCCTTGAGAACCGCTCCCCCGAATTGCCTCCAGAGAGACGCCCTGCTCGGCAGCCATGCGCCGGGCGATCGGTGTCGCACGGGTCGGTTTTGCTTCTCCCTGGGCAGGCACCTCATCAATTGGGGCTGGCATCCTTTCCATCTGTTCTGCCAGACCAGCGGTAGGGGGTTGCTCCCCCTCGGCGAGGATATAGCCGATGATCTCTGTAACGGGGACGGTCTCACCTTCACCATGACGAAGTCCAGCCAGGATACCGCTTGCCGGGGCTTCCACCTCCATATTCACTTTATCTGTGGTCACCTCACAGATCGGGTCGCCAGCTTCGACGTGATCACCCTCCCTGGCCAGCCAGCGCACGATCGTGGCTTCCTCCTGTGTCATCCCAAAGCGGGGCATGATGATCTCTTTTGCCATCAGTACTCTCCACGCACCAGTTTGCGCGCCTCCCTGACGATATCTTCCACCTGAGGCACTGCCCGCCTTTCCAGCTCGCGATTGTAAGGGATGGGGATATCCAACCCCGCCAGGCGCCTCACCGGTGCCTCCAGATAGTCGAAGGCTTCACTGGCCGCGAGGCGCGCAACCACTTCACCACCAAACCCCCCGGTGAGAGGGGCTTCATGCACCACCAATACCCGACCGGTCTTGATGGCCGAGGCGATCATCGGCTCATCGTCGAGAGGGCTTAGCGTACGCGGGTCGATGATCTCGATCTCAATCCCCTCCTGGCTGAGCTGACGAGCAGCCTCCAACGCCCTTTGAACCATGATCGAGGTTGCCACCACGGTCAGATCATTGCCTTCCCGTACGATGTTGGACTTGCTGAGGGGAATGCGGTACATCTCTTCAGGAACATGCGCAGTCGTCTTGTAGAGCAGCTTGTGCTCGACGAAGACAACTGGATTGTCATCATAGATCGCCGAGAGGAGCAGTCCTTTGGCGTCATAGGCGTTGCTCGGCATGACCACCTTCAAACCCGGGATATGCACGAACAGGTTTTCCAGACTCTCGCTGTGCTGAGCCGCCGCGCCTGTTCCCGATCCAGCTGGCATGCGCAAAACCATGGGAACGCTGGCTTTTCCCCCGAACATGAAGCGCACTTTGGCCGCCTGCAAGACCAGCTGTTCCATAGCCAGCGTGACGAAATCCATGAACTGGATCTCACCCACCGGGCGCATCCCGGCCAGCGCAGCCCCGGCGGACGCGCCGGCGATCACCGCTTCAGAGATGGGGGTGTCTCGCACGCGCTCCGCGCCAAACTCATCTATCAAACCTGCTGTCACACCAAATGCCCCGCCATAGACCCCGATATCCTCCCCGATCAGGAAGACCTTCGGATCAGCCCACATGGCCTGCCGCATGGCCTCGCGTAATGCTTCGGCATAGGTCAGTTCCCTCACCCCCGTCGATTCGTGCGCCTGGGTTACTTTATCACTCAGCATAAACACCTTCCATGATTGTCGCCGGGTCTGGGTCAGGACTGTTCTCTGCGAATATCACCGCTTCTTCGATCTGTTGATATGCCTTCTGGCGAATGAATTCCATACCCTCTTCGGTAAGATAGCCAGCCTGGATCAAACGACCGGCAAAGCGCGGGATAGGATCCTTCGCCTGCCATTCCCTAACCTCTTCGCGGGTGCGATAGAGCTGGCGGTCGCTGCGCGAATGTCCACGCCAACGGTAAGTAATGGCTTCGATCAGGGTAGGCCCCTCCCCGGCACGCGCCCTTTCCGCCGCGATTAGCACGCTATCATATACCGCCAGCACATTGTTGCCGTCCACCGTCACGCCCGGGATGTTGTATGCGCAGGCGCGCTGACTGATGTACTCAATCTTGAAAGCTCGTGAGACGGGCATCGACATAGCATATTGGTTGTTCTCACACAAGAAAATCACCGGTAGATCCCAGATCGAAGCCAGATTTAGGGATTCATGAAACGGCCCAGTGTTGGCTGCACCATCTCCAAAAATCACCAGACAAACCTGATCGCCGCCCTGCAGTTTAATACTCAAACCCACACCAGTGGCCATAGGGATCCCGCCTGCCACGATCCCATTAGCCCCCAGGTTGTTTCGGGAGATATCGGCGATATGCATGGAGCCACCGCGTCCCCGGCAGTAGCCGGTCTCCTTGCCCATGAATTCTGCCATCATCAATTTGACGTCCCCACCCCAGGCGATGCAGTGGCCATGCCCGCGGTGGTGGTTGAGCAGGTAATCATACCCGCTGCGCACCGCGCTGGAAGCCCCCAAAGCGGTCGCTTCCTGCCCGATCGAGAGGTGCATGGTGCCGTGGGTTTTCCCAAGGTTATAGAGTTCCTCGGCTTTCTCCTCAAAAGCCCGGATGGTATACATCCTCTCCAGGATATAGAGCGCTTTCTCCCTCCCGATCTGTTCCAACAGCTCCTGTTCACGCTCCGCTGATAAGATATGAACGCGGCTCATTGTCTCATCGCGCATCATCAAATCACCTTCCTCAAGTCGATATCGATCCTTTACTGCTGAGCACTTTACCGCTCAAGCAAATCCAGGACACCCCGCGCAGCCGAATCATCGGTGACCAGGGCGTTGACCAGCCGGGCGCGCAACGCACCCAGGATCGCTTTTGCTTTGACCAATCCTCCAGCCACACCGATCACAAGAGGGATCTGGCGCAGGGTATCGGCATCGATTCCGATGGCATACCCCACCATAGAGATATCCACCAGGTTGCCTGCTAGGTCGAAATGATGCCCACAGACATCGCCAACGATTCCCAGCTCCTGCAGTTCTCGCAGCTGATCGAGGCTGATATACCCGGCGCGCACCAGGCTCGAATAGCCCGCTTCCACCGAGCCGATCCCAACCAGGGCGATATCCACCTGGCGTGCCATGGAGAGGATTTCACACATCCGCTTCTCTTTGACCAGCGCATCCCGGGCGCGTTTATCTCTAACCAGCCAGGGTGCTGCCAGGGTGAAATATTGACCGCCGATGCGCAGAGAAAAATCTCGTGCCAGGCCTGGACCATCCACCTGATGATCCCGTGAGGTCGCCGAGCCGATCAGCTGCACGACCTTCACCCCGGGTAAATTCATCGGCGGCAGGGCATGCACCACTTCAGAAAGTGCCGTCCCCCACGAAATGCCCAAGGTCGAATCAGGCTCGATCGAATCGGCGAGCAACCGGGCTGCCAGTGCGCCCAGCCGACGCAGCATTTGAACATACGCCAGCTCACCCCCCTGCAAAACCCTCACCTGGTTTAATTGAAAGCTCGCCTGTAACCTCTGTTCCAGGATATGCGCCCGTTCGAGAGGGTGATGCACCCTGATCTCCACAATCCCCTCCCGGCGAGCCGCACCCAACAGCCGCGAGATGTGCGCCCGCGAATAACCCAGCTGCGCAGCGATCTGTTCTTGAGTCAAACCCTCTTCATAATATAAACTGGCGATCTTTGCCAGAGTCTCGAAACGCTCTTCTTCCATAATTTTTCCTGTTTATTCAACAACATTTGTTTCTACCATCCAATCTCCGGCAAATCATACCTCATTTTCTGCACTTTTGAGCAATAATTGAACAAATGTGTATCAACTTCGCCCACCACAATGTGTTCCCCACACTCAGTGCGCCAGATCGCCTAGCAGGCGGGATTCCGCGTCGATAAATCAATTTTGCTTTTCCTTCTATTGCACCGCCAGGACACACGCTCATCATGCGCCTGTCACTTGCCTTGAACATGCGAACCAAGAACCCCGAAGGTCAGCCCGTTCCCTGGACATCCCCGCTGCGACGAATACCCTGCAGCCAGCCCTTTTTTTATTAACAACTTCATAGATACCTTTAATGTAAATCTAACAATAACGCGATATCAAATCCCCTCTGGATATAGGCACTTCTACCAGATTTGATAGTATCATTTAATATCTCGAAACCCTGACAACGCTGGAGGCTCAATTATGCGTACACTACCACGCGCATTGATTTTGACTTCTCTCCTGTTGTTCACCCTGGTCAATCCTGTGCCCATCCAGGCTCAGGAGGAGACCCCCCAAACCCCTTTACCTCCCCTTACAATTTCAACCCCCTATCCAAGCCAGGTGATCGGCATCGGTGAAACTGTCACCCTGGACATTAACCTGGAAGCGGGGAGTCAAGCGCAAACCATCCAGCTCAGTGTGGAGGGGCTACCAGAGGGGTGGGTGGCCACCTTTCGCGGCAGTGGTCAGGTCATCCAATCCGCTTATGTCAAGCCCGGCAACGAGGTGTCGATCGACTTGCGCCTCGAGCCGCCTGCCAATCTCGAACCGGGCACCATCTCATTTACGGTAATCGGTCGCAGTAAAGTGGCTACAGCGGAGCTGCCGATCGAATTAACCATAAAAGAAAAACTCCCTCCGCGCCTGAGCTTCGAAGTCGAGCTGCCCAGGTTGCGCGGCAACCCTTCCACCACCTTCCGCTACAATGTCACCCTTAAGAACGAGGGCGATGAAGATCTCACAGTGAACCTGGTAGCGCAGTCGGCCGGGTTTTTCGAGGTCGCCTTTAAACTCTCCGGTCAGGATGTCACCAGCGTGCCGATCGGGGCCGGTGAATCAGAACGATTAAGCGTCGAAGCCAAACCCTTCTCTGGCGTGCCGGCCGGGAGTTATCCGATCCAGGTGATCGCCCAAGGCAGCGAAGCTCAGGCGACCCTCGAGCTGATCGCTGAGGTGACCGGGCAGCCAGACCTGCAGGTCACTGCCCCTGATGGGCGGCTTTCCGGGCAGGCGAACGCCGGTCGGGAAACCCCGATCAAAGTGATCATCCGCAACAACGGAACTGCCCCGGCTCGCGATATCGAGCTGAGCTCCTCGGAACCCTCCGGCTGGTCGGTCCGATTCGAGCCCGCCCGCATCGCCGAACTGGCAGTGGACGAACAGGTTGAAGTGACTGCCCATATTCGACCTGCCGACAAAGCCGTGGCTGGTGATTACATCCTCACCGTAAACGCCCGTCCATCCGAAGGATCGACCAAATCGGCAGACTTCCGCATCACGGTGGTCACTTCCACCCTGTGGGGTGTGGTCGGCGTGGCTCTGATCGCTGTTGCATTGGGCGTGGTCGTCCTGGCGGTGATGCGCTTCGGCCGCAGATGATCCACCCAGGAGGTCTGTGATGAGCGATGCGGTGATCGAAACCAAAGACCTGACTAAAAAATATGGAAACTTCACTGCCGTTGACCATCTCAACCTGAAGGTCGAACGCGGCGAGATCTTCGGTTTGCTCGGCCCAAACGGGGCGGGGAAGACCACCACGATCCTGATGCTTCTGGGACTCACCGAACCAACCTCCGGGGAGGTGCGCGTATTGAGCCTGGACCCCGCCCGCCAGCCGCTCAGCGCCAAATCACGTGTGGGGTACTTACCCGATCTGATCGGTTTCTACGACGAACTGACAGCCCGTGAGAACCTCATCTACACGGCAAAATTGAATGGCATCCCGCGCCGGGAGATCGACCGCCGTATCGAGGAATCGCTCGAACGGGTGGGGCTGACGGAGGTCGCCGATCACCGCGTTGGCACCTTCTCGCGCGGCATGCGCCAGCGTTTGGGCGTGGCGGATATGCTCATCAAGAAGCCCGAGCTGATCATCATGGACGAGCCAACCCAGGGGCTCGATCCCGAAGGCGCCCGCGACTTTCTGAAAATGATCCTCAGCCTGAAGCAGGAAGGGATCACCGTGCTGGTTTCCTCCCACCTGCTGCATCAGGTACAGGCGACCTGCGACCGGGTTGGGCTGTTTTACCAGGGCCGCATGGTGCTCGAAGGTAGCGTGCCCGATCTCGCCCGGCAGGTATTGGGCGGGGCTTACCGCATTCGTGTCAATGCGCTCGATTCCAATGGCAGACTTCAGGCTTCCCTGGAGAATCTCCCCGGTGTCGTCAAAGTCACTCATCCCATGGAGAACATCTACGAATTAGAAGCTGAGAGTGACATCCGGCCTCAAATTGCCGAGGCGGTCGTCCAGGCAGGGGGCAAACTGCTCCAGCTCGATATCGAGACCCAGAGCCTGGATGACATCTACGCCCGCTATTTCCAGGAGGTGGAACATGTCCCAGCCAGTTAGTCAGGTTGCGAACCGGATCGAACGCGAAGGATCTCCATGGACCGGATTGGGCGCGGTAGTGCTCAAAGAGATGGCTGACCACCTGACGAGCGCCCGCATGCGTATCCTGGAGATCTTGATCGTCCTGACCGCTGGCGGCACGATTTATACTGCTATGCAGAGCCTGAGAGCGACGGTGAGCCAGGACCGCTTCCTGTTCCTGAAGTTATTTACCACCTCGCGTGATCCGATCCCGGCTTTCGTCGGTTTTCTCGTCTTCCTCGTCCCGCTTATTTCTATCGCACTGGCCTTCGACGCCATCAATGGCGAATTCAACCGCAGGACGCTGTCCCGCATCCTGGCACAGCCCATCTACCGCGACGCGCTGCTGCTCGGAAAATTCCTGGGCGCCTTCTTTACCCAGACTCTGGTGCTGACGGCGATCTGGCTGTTGATCATCGGCCTGGGGCTGGTCGGTCTGGGGGTACCTCCCAGTGGCGAGGAGGTTGGACGCAGCCTGGTGTTCCTGATAGCCACTATCTTCTACGGCGGCATATGGCTGACGTTGGCGATGATGTTTTCCATCACATTCCGCCAGCCAGCCACGGCTGCCCTGGCCTCGATCGCCGTCTGGCTTTTCTTCACCGTCTTCTGGGATATCATCGCCGATCTGCTGGCGCAGAGCATCCGACCGATACGCATTGGCTTTCCCGAAGAGATCATCGCCCAGGCGTCGCTGGCACGCAGCCTGGCGCGAATCTCACCGAACACGCTTTACGCAGAGACTATGCTGGCGTTGTTGCAGCCAGCTGTCCGCTCGCTGGGTATCATCCTGCCTTCCCAACTGCAAGGAGCTATCATCGGAGCCCCTCTGCCGCTCAGCCAGAGCCTGTTGCTAATCTGGCCGCAACTGACCGGTCTGATCGCCGCCACTATCCTGTTCTTCACCCTGGGTTACGTGCTCTTCCAGCGGCAGGAGATCCGGGCGTAATCAGACCCTCTCCTGGACCTTCGCCAGCGCCTGCTCCAGGTCGGCTATCAAATCTTCGGTATCTTCGATGCCAGCTGATAAGCGCAGCAGCCCATCGGAGATACCGACAGCGGCTCTTTCCTCAGCAGTCAGATTGCGATGAGAGGCTGTCGCCGGATGCAACGCGAGTGAATAGATATCTCCCAAAGTCGCTGCAGGCAGCCAGATGGTTAGGGAATCCATGAATTTAAACACGGTCTCTTTCGCTGCCCCTATGATCTCAAATGACAGGACGCCACCAAAACCTCTCCCTGCGAACAGGCTTTTTGCCAGGGCATGCTGGGGGTGATGGGGGGATCCCGGATAATGCACCTGGCTCACACGCGGGTGCCGGCTGAGCCACTCAGCCACTTTGGCGGCATTCTCGCACTGCCTGTGAACGCGCAGCGGTAGGGTCTTCAAGCCGCGCAGCACCAGCCAGGCCTCGAAGGGCCCCAAAACGCCGCCTATCAGTTTGGTCAGCTCGTTGAGCTTGCGGCGGTTCTCTCGAGAGGTAGCAACCACGCCAGCCAGTACATCACCGTGCCCACACAGATACTTTGTCGCGCTGTGAATCACGTAATCGGCACCATACCGAATAGGGTTGAAGAGATAGGGAGAAGCAAAGGTGTTATCGATCAGCAGCTGCGCTCCCCAGCGGTGAGCCAGCTCCGCCAGCGAGGGCACATCAGCGACCTTGAGCAGCGGGTTCGAGATCGTCTCGGCGAGCAATGCGACCGGGCGATGCCTCCTCAGAGCATCCTCGACGGCTTCCAGATCGGTTACATCGACCAACACCGTCCGAACACTCAATTGAGAGAGAAATGCCCGCAATAGCGTAAAAGTCGCGCCATAGAGATCCAAAGCCGCCACCACGCAGGCGCCAGACTGCACACCAGCAGCCAGCAGCGCAGCGTGAACGGCCGCCATCCCGGAAGCAAAGGCATGGGCAGCCTCCGCGCCTTCCAGATCCGCCAGCGCAGCCTCGAAAGCCTCCAGGGTGGGGTTGCCGTAGCGCAGGTAAACAAACCCCGGCCTTTCTCCAGCGAAGACAGCATCAACCGTTTCCATATCGCCATACAGATAGCCTACCGAGGAATAGATCGGCGTGGCAACCGGGACGAAATCCGTCCGCAAGACACGTTCACCAGCGTGCACCGCCCGCGTGGAGAAAGCTTTGGTCTTCAGGTCATTCATCTTCAATCTCCTGAGGGAAGATTCCGAGGGAGATTGTAACATGTTCACCTCAGACCCTCGCAATCTCAACTGGCTTCCCCGCCTCTGGCGCCTGTCCCGGTCGACCTGTTCAACCTGTGGGCTCAGGATTCTTTATGGCTTTTCTGAAGCGAAATCCCCCACCTCGACCGCGCCCAAAGCCCGCATCAGATCCACGGTTTTCAAGATCACCGTGGTATTGCGCACTCCGGAGCCGATCGAGATCTCTTCTTCATCGAGCACATGCCGATCGACCAGGATGCGCATAGGGCGAGGCAACCCAAAAGGAGATACCGCCCCCGGTTCATAACCGGTCACTCGCAGTACCTCTTCCCGACTGGCAGTGGTCAGGCGCGACTGTCCCAGATACGCGCGCAAAGCCTGCCAGGAAACCTGCGCAGGACCTCCGATCAGCACCATAACGAATTCGTCTTTCGGCAGGCGGAAGACAAGGCTGCGCACCACCTGTTCGGGACGTTGCCCGCGTTCACGCGCAGCCTGTTCAAGCGATCCAACCTCTCCCGGGTGACGAAACAGGCGGTGGGGAATGCCTATTCTCTCAAGGGTTGGGGAAACTGGCGTCTTATCCTCTGAACTCATCGACTCTATCATGCTTGAACGGCAAATCGGGGTCGTACCCCCACTCTTCCCGGGATGCATCGGATAGGGCAAGATCCACGAAGTCGGCCGAATGCCTGATAAATAGACGCGGAGTATTTTTGTCCGGGCATCTCTCGAGCCTACTGCAAAACCGTCGCAACCCGGCGTCGTCCTGCCAGCCACCAGGCTGTCAGCCCGAATGGGACAAGGGACAGAATCAATCCGATCATGCCAACCAGCGCATAGCCCTGAGCAGCGAAGACCAATCCGCTGCTGAAACTACCGATTGTCGATGCCAGACCGATCATCAAGTCGTTGAAACCCTGTGTGCGGGCGCGCTCCCCGGGGGTCAGCTGATCGGAGAGGAGCGATGAACCACCCACATAGCTGAAATTCCAGCCCAGCCCAAGCAGGAAGAGAGCCAGGGCAAGGGGTACTACATCCGCAGAGAGCGGCGCCAGCAGGCAGGAGAGGATCAGGTTTGCCAGACCGATTAAGATCACCGGTCCACGCCCCCAGCGATCGGCCAGTTGCCCAGAGACGATCGAGAAAGCGAACATGCCAAAAGTATGCGCAGAGATCACCAGGGAGATATCGGTCAGGGCATGCTGGTGGTTTTTCATGTGCAAGGCGGTGATCCCCATAACCATAACCATCACCATCTGACCGATCGCCATGGCGCTGATGGCGACGATCGATGCCGGTTCGCGCACGATCTGTCCCAGCGGCCGAGGACTTTCGACGGTATCATCTATGGTCGCTGAGCGGCCCTGGACCATTTCCCGGCTGATTTCTCGAGGGTCGGGTCTCAAAAAAACAAAAATCCCGGCCATCACCATACCGAAGAGCAGGAATTCAGCCAGATAAGCACCAGAATATTCACTCAGCCCGGATCTTCCGGTCAACATGCCCATCGGTCCCACCAGCCAAGGGCCCAGAATAGAGCCCACAGTGCCTCCGATCACCACATTGGAGATAGCGCGGCCGCGCTTCTCAGGCGGATAGACGTCCGCAGCAGCGAATCTCCCCAACTGTAAGGCTGCCTGGCCTCCCCCGGTGAGGGCAATGCCCGCCAGAAATAGAAAGAATGAGCGGTCGATGACCGCTTTGAAGGCTATCCCTGAGCCGATCAGACCCAAAGCCAGTCCGCTCACCATCCCCCACCGCCGTCCCACCCGCTCCATCAGCAGACCAAGCACCAGGGCTGCCAGGGCGGTCCCCAATGTCAGGAGGGAGCCAGGCGCACCTGCCCAGGCCGGTGTGCCGCTGAGATCGGCTCCGACGATCGGGTTGACTGTGCCGGCTGCAATTAACGCCGCCGAGCCGAAGCTCATCGCCAGGAACAGGGTCAGAGCGATTTTGCGTGCGAAACGGGTGCGATCCATAAACTGCGCCTATTCTGCAAGTGGCAGTCTCCCGCCACCGCTGGTACCGGAAGCTTCCCAACCAGATAATTGGAGTTACCTGGTCAGATACCGAAGTGTAATCCATACAGCCATATCTTGCAAACCCGAAGTCAGGATGGTGAAAGAATTATTCGAATAAGGCAGCGATGGCATCCCGCGTCGGCCGTCCCAAAATAGAATTCCCTTCCGGGCCGGTTTGCCAGACAACGGGTGGGCCTTCCTGAACATAGCCGATCTCGGCGCAAGGGATCGCCTCCCTCTGGAGCGCGGAGCTGATCCGAAATGCATCCTCTGCTGCTGCCGTCAAAAGCAAAGCGCCGGAGGCGATCGCAGCCAGCGGGTCAATCCCAAAATGCTCGCAAACCCGCGCCGCAAGCGGATCAATAGAAACAGCTTGCGGGTCGAAAATCAGCGTTCTGCCCATCGCTTCTGCCAGCTCCCATAAAGCAGAAGACAGCCCTCCCTCGGTCGGGTCGTGCATTGCGGTGACCTTCCCAGCCTGAACAGCCAGCCTGGCAGCGTGCAGCACGCTGATCCCAGGGTCGTAGAGGTAATCTTGAGCCAGCCGAAGCTCTTCTTCGGAAAGAGCCGCCCTCAGTCCGTCCGGCATTTCACGCCCCAGAATGGCAGTCGCCTCGATCGGGATGCTTTTGATCAACAGCAGCCGGTCTCCTGGTCGTGCACCATCGGGTCTCACCAGCTCCTCTTTTCCCACCTCCCCGATCATCGTACCGACCAGGATCGGGCGCTGCAACCCATAAGTGATCTCGGTGTGCCCTCCAATGACTGAAACGCCCATCTCCCGGCAGGCGTCGAAAACCTGTTCACTGATCCGTTCTACCAGTTCTGGTGTCGTCGAAGCCTCCGGGAGCAAGAGTGTCATCAAGAACCAGCGTGGCAGCGCGCCTGTAGTGGCGATATCGTTTGCGTTGACCTGAACAGCATACCATCCGATCGCATCGCTGGCAAAGGTAATGGGATCGGTTTTGAAGACCAGATATGTCGTTCCCAGATCGAGCACGGCGCAGTCTAGACCGATGCCAGGGCTCAGCACGACCCGCTCGTCCAGGATCGGCGCGCGCGCCAGGATGGCTGCCAGCAGCTTGGGCGGCAATTTCCCAACCGGGAGATAATCCACCATAAGTCTCAAGCGAAGGCACTCAGCGCATTGTGCCTAGCGATCGCCGCTCCCAATAGTGCCTTGCGCAGAACATCGGGTTCCATTTCTCGGTCACAGACCTCAAGCGCCTGGCAGGAGAGTTCCTCATGATGAAGGGCCTTGCGCAAGCGGTGCTCCAAATCGCCACAGCCCATATGAAAATCGAGGTGACGCGGATGGTGAACAAATTATCTCGATGTCAGGGCGGCGGTGATCGTTTCAGGTAAATAACCGGTACGGCGATCATCTTCCTGCTCCAGGCGCTCGCCGCAACGGCAGACCAGGCCTGCCCGGCAGACCTCACAGCAGTAACGCCGTCTCTCTGAGGAAATCGGCGCCCAGGTGATCTCGACACCACAACCATCACACCAGATCGTCCCTTCAATCGAGGACATGGGGGGCTCCTTTTACAATCAATACCGAACAACTGGCATAGTGAACCAGCTTCCGAGAAAGGCTACCCAACAACAGACGCTTCATCTGACTCAACCCGCGCGACCCGGCTACGATCAGATCGATCTGATGAGCGGTGACATATTGGATGATCTCGCTAGCTGCGTCCCCTCTCAGAAGTGCACTGGTTGCTTCAATGCCTTCATCCGCCAGCATTTTCACCGTGCGTTCCAACAGATGTCGGCCCTGGCGCTCTTCTTCCTCAGCCTGCCTGGTAAGCAGCTGCTCGGTTTCGAAGGTGGGTACCGGCGCCATAGCCTCTGACCCGACCGGCCAGGACCGTGCGATGAATGCCGGTGAAGGCAACGGCGGCAGGACATGCACCGCTCTGACCTCGCAATTCTCGGGAAGTGGCAACCGGGACAGGTATCGGATCGCCTTCTGGCTGTGCTCGGAACCATCGGTAATCACGGCGACTCTCCTCAGCCCCTGGTAAGGAGCTCGCACCACCAGCACCGGATCTTCGGCGTATTCGACGATCTGCTGCACCACACCACCCAATAGAATTCCCAGCGTCGCCCGTCGGCCCTTTGCACCTAGAACGATCAAGTCCGGTGGGTGTTTTTCCGCATACTCGCTGATTTGCTCAGCCGGATAGCCGGTTAACAATTGCGTGCTCACGCTCGCCACCTGTCCCTGGAGAAGTTTCTCCGCCTCCTCCAGGACCGATTCCAGGGCAGCATGGTTGGAGGCATCTCGCGGGATCATTACTGCCAGGACGGTGATCGCGCTCCCCTCAGGGAGAGGCAGATCACGCACAAGCCTGGCAGCTGCGTAGGAATGTTCCGAACCATCCACAGCCAGGATGATGTTCATCGCCTTTAACTTTCTATGCTTTGACATGCACCACCTCCTGCCCCCCAAATCCAAAAGAAACCATTCTCATTTTAACTTCAAAAACCATGCACCGCTCCAGTTCTTCACTGGTGTTCATTTTTCAAATCAGGTCGACCGCAGCCAGAATGAACATCATGATACTTGCCGGAATGCCGGAAGACCCAGCTAAGATATAACTGTGTGAGCGGTTTGCTGCTCGCCTCCTGCTCAAACAGGAGGGTCGGTTTCCAGCCGCACAGCTGATACCCGATCAGGACGAGCGGAGAGTCCCAACTCATTCCTCACTGGACAGCCGGTAAACCCTGTCGTGTGGACGCACCCGCCTTTCCACTTTCACGGCCACTTCCTGGCCTGCGTCAGCCTCGCTGATACCTTCATGTTCGATCTGCATCGACCTGACCTCCTGGCGGAAATCAGTGGAGCGTCCCAGGAAATGGACATGGTCACCTATCCGCAGCTTACCTGTCAGCTGGATGACAGCCACACCGATACGATTGTAAAAATGGGTTACTTCACCGATTCGCTCACCGGACATCTCTGCCTCCTTGCACTCCAATCACAATCGAAGCCTGGCCAGACGCATCGAGTCACACGAACACACCTCGTGAAAAAGGCCAGAAGAAGGAAATCTCATCTTTAAGAGTATATACCATACATCGGATCGGGTCGCAAATACTCTGGGAACCTTCCTCTCAACGCCAGACGCATAAGATAACAAAGATGGCAGGCATCTGCATATGTATCGGCATGCGGCAGATTGAAGTGATTGACAAGCCCGGCTGGACCACCCTGGATCAACGCACCAAGGATGGGATGTTCCTCCGGAACGTATTCCGCGCAGATCTCACCCAGAGGCTTCTGGAAAAGATTGCCGATCGAAATCCCCTGACAGACATGTACCTCGCCATAGGGATCGACGTGGACGCGCCCCGGGTCACGCAGGTTCTCATGCGGGCAGCAGATGAATTCTTTCCAGGGACGGTGTGCTGCCCGTCCGCTGAGTTTTTCAGCGGCCCGGCCGCGAAACATCACCCCAGATTCGTCCGGAGGGAGCTGTCCGAAGGATGCGTTGACACCGCTCACTTCTGGCTGTGCAATGCTGATCACACTGGCTGGCATCCCCAGCTCCTCAGCTGCCTTCCGCGCTGATACAGCTAGATGAAAACATGGATCGCTGGAGTGATACCGATCACAGCTCACAGAAAAATCATCCACAAGTCCGGCAAGCGGCCGGAGCCATTGATATGCGTCCTCAAGGCTGAGCGCCCAAAATGCATTGGTCACAACCCCGACCTGGAATCCGCGCGCCTTCGCCTCGCACACCCCGGCAAGCAGGAGAGGATAATAAAGAAACGGCTCACCCCCTTCGAAATAGATCCATTCGATCGAGGGTTGCGTATGTGCCTGCCGCAGGATCTCCCGTAATTGATTCAATGTCAGTGTGCCGTTCTGCCAGGGGCTGCCCCAAACAAAACAGTGGTCGCATTCACTGGTGCATTGATATGTCAGCAGAATATGAAGCCCGTTGAGTTTCATCTCTGTGCATAGATTACACAATAATTAATTCAGTTGCAAGTGTCAAAAATCAGTATTCTCGCTCGGAACGTGGCGGGTGTTGAGCAGAGGAGCCGATCTATCTATTTTTGATTATTCTCATCTGATTACTCGATATCTGGTGTTATAATCCCCCTAGTCCAGTATCCATAACCTGTACCTCGGGGTGGAGACTCTGGACATTCTCACACCAGGCATTCGTTTTCCCCAGGATCTTATGTTCCGATCCCCGCGAGTCAGGCGTCATCCCACCAAATATACCCCCGATGTCGATTCTATTTCCATAGAACAGCCGCAAGGCGATCCCTCCCATCCTTTCACGATCCGTCTGGTCAATCTCCTTTCCGTGGACAAGTGCAGGTGGGTTTATCGCGCTTTGTTGGCCCCTGCCCTCCTGGTGCGCTTCGAAATCGACCCGGTGAGCTGGAACGGCAAAGGAGAATCTGCACCTGGAGCTGGTGGACAACAGTTTGAACGGCGTGGATCTCAATTTCATCCTTCTGGCGGACCCCGACAGGCTTTGTTTTCTCATCGAGCGCAATGAACAGGGGCATCAATAATCTTCAAATCGAATCGGATCGGTGGACATTAAAATCACAGATTTCGGTCATGCATTCGAACCCACCAGTGTCTCAATACTGGATATCACCGCCAGTGGAGGTTACGACGAGATCGGTGGGTTTGGCCTTAATTTTATCTACCAGATACGTCAGCTACGAAACTGGTCAAGCGGGAAACCGCCTGACCTTGGTGAAGAAGCTGCGCCCATGATGATCACGAAATTGTCAGTCAAATCTCCCAAGCAGGGACGTGAGCTGATCTTATTCGCCGGGATTAATCGTTCACACGGAGGGTACACATGAAAAGAAGCAGGTTCTCCACCGATAATTTGGGCCACCTTTCTGCCCTGACTGCGCTCTTTCTATCTACAGCGCTGGCTTTCTCGTTTCTGGTTATTCTCCCAGGTCGGGCTGCCACGGTGATCACCGTGACCACCACAGCCGACGCGCTCAACACAGACGGCTATTGCAGCCTTAGAGAAGCAATCATCGCTGCAAACAAGGATCGGGCTTCCAGCAGCCTGCCGGGTGAATGCCCTGCCGGGAGCGGAACCGATACAATCATGATCCCACCAGGAGTGTATACGCTCACCCGAACCGATAACGGTAAAGAAGACTCAGCCTCGACCGGAGACCTCGACGTGACAGGCGATGTGACCCTGATCGGCAACGGTCCGGTAACCATAGACGCAGTTGCTGGCTTCAAAGACCGCATATTGCACATAATAAGTGGAAACATCACCCTCTCGGGATTGACCATTCGAGGGGGTAATCCAGTGGGGAATGGCGGTGGGGTCTTAAACCTAGGGGCATTAACCCTGGATTCGATCACTCTCACGGGGAACAAAAGCGGAGCCTCCGGTGGCGGGATCTACAATGCTGGGATTCTGATTCTCAGGAACGTCACAATCAGCGGCAATCGAGCCCGGTCCAATGGAGGTGGTCTCTCGAATCATGGCGCTACAGCCCTGTTGAACAATGTCACGGTGACCAGGAATACCGCCGATTCGGATAACCGCTCCGGTGGGGATGGTGGTGGGGTTTTTCAGGGAAGCAGCTCGCTCACCCTGACCAACACGATCCTGGCAGGCAACCTGGATGCCTCCTCCGACCAGAAACACCCGGATTGCTCCGGTCAGCTTCTCTCCACAGGCTACAATCTAATCCAGAATACCACTGGTTGTTCTCTAAGCGGGCTGCAACCTGGAGATTTGATCGGGGTTGACCCGCTCCTGGCTGAGTTATCCGACAACGGTGGAAATTCCCTGACACATGCCCTGCTGCCGGGGAGTCCGGCGGTCGACGCTGGTAACCCGGAAACACCAGGTGGGAGCACCACAGCCTGCACAACCGTTGATCAGCGCGGCATCTCCCGCCCACAGGGGTCGGCCTGTGACATTGGCGCTTTCGAGCTCGAATTAAGCGACCCGCCCCAGGCCGGACCGATCTTCACTGTAAACACAACAGACGACACAGACGATGGAACCTGCAGTCTGGCGCATTGTTCGTTGCGGGAAGCAATTCAGGCAGCCAATCTCAGGGTCAACACTGGAAGCGCCGACGAAATACACTTCTCCCTGCCCGAGGATTCCGACATGGTCATCTCGCCAGCCTCCCTTTTACCAGAGATCAGTGACCCACTGCGCATCGACGGCTTCACCCAATCCCCTGACGGTGTCGTCCTGGACGGGTCATCCGCCGGGGAGGAGAGTGATGGCCTGGTGCTCTCCTCTGGCGGGAGCACGATCACGGGTTTGACGGTGCAGAATTTCTCCGCCAATGGACTCCTCATACTGTCCGGGGACGGGAATCAGGTGACCGCCAACGTCATCCAGCAAAACGGAGGGGCGGGCGTGCGGGCGCTCTCAGGCGTTCACAACACCCTGCGCGGCAACCTGATCAGTCAGAACGGTGGTCTGGGTATCGATCTCTCTCAGCCTGGCCCTGATCAGAACGACGCCGCTGATTCGGATTCTGGTACCAACAACCTCCAGAATTATCCGGTCTTACTCACAGCTGCCCTTCAAAACGGGACGATCACCGTGCTCGGTCGGTTCAACAGCACACCAGAAAGCTCCTTCGACCTGGATTTCTTCTCCAACGAGGTCTGTGATCCGAGCAATTTCGGCGAGGGTCAGGTCTTTCTGGGCTCCCACGCGGTGACAACGAACGCCAGCGGCAATGCCATCGATACACAGGGGAACACATATTTCACCGTCACTTTGACCGCCCCGCAAACACCCACTGCGTTTATCACAGCCATTGCCACCGATTCGGCAGGAGATACCTCCGAGTTCTCTCAGTGCATCTCCCTCGGGGAGGACAACACCAATTGGGTGCAGGCATCTCGCCTGAATCTGGTCGAATCGCTACCGGGGTTCAGTTCGATCAGCATCGAGCGGGTCGTGGATAAGTTGGGGCAATCCCGCTGGTTCAAGTTCAGGGTCCAGCCTGGGAGCAGAGTCATCGTCACCCTTTCCAATCTTTCGGTCAACTACGACCTGACCCTGTATAAGGACATTGCAGCGGCTTTCGATACCCTGAGCTCGCCGCAAGATCTGGCGCAGCTGGGAGCTGAGTTTGCTCCGGATGTTTTCAGTCCGGATGTCTTTTCCCCAGACGTGTTCTCGCCGGACAACTTCAGCCCGGATGTCTTCTCCCCGGATGTCTTCAGTCCGGATGTCTTCTCCCCAGACGTGTTCTCGCCGGATGTCTTCAGCCCAGATGTCTTTTCCCCGGATGTCTTTTCCCCGGACGTATTCTCGCCGGATAACTTCAGCCCGGATGTCTTCTCCCCGGATGTCTTCAGTCCGGATGTCTTCTCCCCAGACGTGTTCTCGCCGGATGTCTTCAGCCCGGATGTCTTTTCCAGCGCACAATCGCGCAGCGTGATCGCTGCCTCCGGGTTCGATGGGATCACCAGTGAGGGCATTATCGTCAACACCTGGGAGAACAGCGGGGATTTCTATGTCCGGGTGCGCGGGCGCAACGGCGCCTTCGACCTCCAGCACCCCTTCCGCTTACAGGTCCTTTTACTTACCGGGACATGCAACACCATTACCACCGATTTGCCAGCTTCCAGCCTTAACCCGGTTGCAAGCAACTACAAAACCATCGTGCTGACGGACTTCTCGCGCATGCAGGCGAGTGAAGCTGAGAAAAGCGAAGTTGTTGCTGCTCTCCAGGAATTCATCGCCCGACCGGAAGTTGCTGGGGTGCTCGTCGATGTCAACGCCGATGCGCGTGTCAGGGCTGCGAACTCACAGGCGGACAGCCATCCTGCCTGTCCCTTTGCCAAAAACCTGGTCGCCCGGGCGATCAAGGAGCTCGTCGACCGCTATCGGCTTGTGAACCCTCTGGAATACGTGGTGATCATTGGAGACGATCAGGTTATCCCCTTCTTCCGCCATCCAGATCAGGCTCTCCTGGCATCCGAGAAGAACTTCGTCCCGCCGGTGCGGGATAACACCTCCTCCCAGGCCAGCCTCAGGCTGGGCTATGTCCTCAGCCAGGATGACTATGGCGCCAGCCGCAGCCTGTCGATCAAGGATGACACCTTCCCGCTCCCCGATCTTGCCATCGGGAGACTGGTCGAAACACCCCAAGAGATCATCACGGTGTTGAACGCCTATCTGAACACAACCGATGGCGTCGTTCCCACTCCACAATCTGCACTGGTCACCGGCTACGATTTCCTCGAAGATGCTGCCCTGGCAGTGCGCGATGAGCTTACAGCAGGTTTGGGGAGCAGCAGCCAAGTGGATGCGCTGATCACCCCGCGGGGCATCTCGCCCAGCGACCCTGCCTCCTGGAGCGCAGGCGATCTTCGCCAGCTGATCTTCGCCGACCGTTACGATATCGCCTTCCTCGCTGCTCACTTCAGCGCCGGCAGCCTCCTGGCGGCCGATTACCGCACCCGCCTGCTGTCCAGTGAAATTGCAGACACCACCATCAACCTGAATAACAGCATCATCTTCAGCGCCGGCTGCCATGCAGGATATAACCTGGTCAATCCACATGGCATCCCAGGCATCTCCCCCGAACCCGACTGGGCACAGGCTTTTGCCCGCAAAGGGGCCACATTGATCGCCGGGACCGGTTACCAGTATGGCGATACCGATTTCATCGAATACAGTGAACGTCTCTACCTGGAATTCACCCGACAGCTCCGTACCGGCAACGGTCCGGTGGCAGTTGGAAAAGCGCTCAATGCCGCCAAGCAAGCCTACCTGGCTGCCACACCGCAACTGCGCGGCATTCACGAGAAAGCCCTGCTTGAAGCGACGCTGTTCGGCCTGCCCATGCTGGCTGTCAATATGCCTGGTCAGCGGCTTGCCCCACCGTCCGATCCTTCCATCGTGAACTCGACAACCTTATTCACCTCCGATCCAGGCGCTTTTCTCGGGTTGGAATACACCGACATCTCCCTGCAACCGCCTTTGAACCAGCATACAGTTCAGCTGACTGACGTGGCAGGTGGCCCTGTGGTGAGCGCCACCTACTTCTCCAGCACAGACGGTGTGGTCGCCAACCCGAATGAACCTGTCCTGCCGCTTGTCGCAGTCAATGTCGGCGTTCCGGGCACTGTGCTGCGAGGGGTCGGTTTTCGAGGGGGAGACTACCACGATCTGAGCGATATCCTACCCCTGACCGGATCCGCGACCACCGAGGTGCGCGGCGTGCATGCACCCTTCCCCGGGCAGATCTTCTTCCCGGTGCGTTTATGGAATCCAAATTACTTCTCTGCGCTCCTCGACCAGGGGGAAACCACACGCCTGGCTCTCACACCAGCCCAATTCCGCGCCAGCGGAACCGACGACCCGACGGGTGTTCTCCGCCTGTATGACTCCCTCGATCTGCGCCTGTACTACAGCGCAAATACGAGCACCTATGGTTCAGGCAGCACGCCAGCGCTCTCCGCCAGCCCCACTATCAGCCGGGTGGCTGCTTTTCCGGATGAAGAAGCCGTTCGCTTCTTCATTCAGGTCGTGGGTGACCCTGCCGCCGGGATCCAGGAAGTCTGGGTCACACTGACCGCAACCCAGGGAACGTTCTACGGAAGATGGCAGTCCCTCGACCTCGTCCAGAACCCGGATGACTCGACCCTCTGGGAAGGCAGCCTGGATCTGAATGGGGTTGATCCGCAGGATCTCCGCTACTTCGTCCAGGCTGTCAATGGAGTCGGACTGGTAACTATGGCGACGAATCTGGGAGCATATTACATCCCCGGCGTCGAAACAACCCCCACCACACCCACCACCCTCGAGCTCAGCGCGAGTAATCCGACCGGCGCCTATGGCACAGAAGCCAGCTTCTCCGCAGTGCTGACCAGTGACGGCAGACCGCTCTCGGGAATGCCGGTGATCTTTGGCCTGGGCGCTCAAAGCCGTGTGAGGACCACAGACTCAGCAGGCCGCGCCAGCGTCACCATGCCGCTGCTGGCTTTGCCCGGGGAGATCAGCGCCAGAGCATCTTTCCCTGGATCGGCAATTTTCGCCCCATCCTTCGATACACAGGGGATAACCATCACCAAACAAACCACGCTTCTGGTCTTCGATCGCCAAACCGAAAGCGTGCAATACAGCGATCAACCCCTGTTACAGGCCGTCCTCACCGATGCAGGTGGACGCCGGCTTGGTGAGAAGGCGCTCTTCTTTATCCTGAACGGTCTGACCGGGAGTCACACTGCGATCAACATTACCGATTTCGTCGGAAGGGCAACCCTGGATCCACCCCCACTGCCAGGCGGGACTTATTCGGTCGATGGTTATTTCTCTGGGAGCATCCCTCTGCCGGGCGAATCCTTATCCCTCGAAGATGAGCGCTACCATCCTGCCAGAGCCAGCATGTCGCTCGAGATAACCGCAGAAGATGCGGACGTAGCTTACCTCGGCGAAACCCTCTTTCAGACGGGATTTCCCATCTCTTTCCCGGTACAGGTAAACCAGGCAGACGATGGCATGCCCGGGGACCTCTCCCGTGCGCAAGTCCGCTTCGATCTGCGCAGCGAATTGGGCGAGCTGCTCATCTCCCAGACAGATAGCATCTCTCCAGATGGAAGTGGGGTGTTCGTACTTGAAGCCGGTTTGCCTCCTGGGGTATATCAGCTCGACCTGACCGTCGTGGGAGGCTTTTTCACCTCAGCCACCACACATGTAGCCTTGCGGGTGAATGCTCCTCCCACCTGCACTCTGGCTTATGCCAGCCCAGACCGCGCCTGGCCCCCAGAACATCAGTTCGTCATGGTGCAGGTTTCGGGAATCGCTGACCCGGATGGAGACCTCCCGGCAATTCTGATCGAACACATCTTTCAGGATGAACGCGTCGGGAGCGGACAACACAGCCCGGATGGGCGAGGGATCGGTAGCGGCATCGCCGAAGTGCGCGCAGAACGCGATCAGAACGGCAATGGCCGGGTTTACCATATCTTCTTCACAGCCAGCGACGGATTCGGAGGAATGTGTTCCGGTGAAGTTCTGGTCGGCGTGCCTTCCGACCAAGGTGGTCAGACAGAACCTATCGATGATGGTGCGTTATACGATTCCACCATCCGAGACTAGGGCGAGGTTGGCGCATCAAAGAAGTAATCCGCTTTGGACAGGGTCAAGGATGGTGCCCTAGGGACGGTGCTGAAAGCCAACCCGCACCAGGAACAGGTCGATGGATCTCCGCACACCTGATGATACGATGAGTCTGGCGGAAAGTCTGGTCGCCTATCTCCCTATGGATCGCCGCCAGGCAATAGCCCACGGCGAACCGCTCCCCGAACGTGCCCAGGGAACAGCCCTCTTCGCCGATATCTCCGGTTTCACACCCCTCACAGAGGCTCTTGCGCAGGATTATGGGCCGCAGCGTGGCGCCGAAGAGCTCACCTTTCACCTCAACCGAGTCTACGATGCCCTGATCACCCAGGTGGACCGTTATGGGGGCAGCGTGGTCAGCTTCAGCGGCGATGCCATCACCTGCTGGTTTGACTCTCGGGCAGGATCTCATACTGACGCAGCGGTTCGACGTGCCATCGCCTGCGCCCTGGCTATGCAAATAGCCATGCAGGATTTGGCCGCTATCGCCATCCCCTCCGGCTCAGTTTACCCTCTGGCATTAAAAGTCGCCCTCGCCACAGGTTCTGTTCGGCGGTTTCTGGTCGGCGATCCAGACATTCAGATCATGGATACCCTAGCCGGTTCGTTGATCGACCAGCTGGCAGCTGCTGAGCACCTGGCAAACAAAGGTGAGGTCCTGGCAGATGCCACGACAATCTCAGCCTGTGGCGACGATATCAGGGTCAGCACCTGGCGGCGTGACACCTCCGGTCAATCCTTCGGTGTGATCAAGGCTCGACAAGACCGAATCATCTCCCCAGCGCCCTGGCCACCCCTGCAAAGCGACGCGATCTCACCGCAGCAAGCACGCCCCTGGCTACTTCCCGCAGTCTATGAGAGACTGGCTGCCGGACAGGGCGAATTCCTGGCGGAACTCCGCCCGGTCGTGTCCTTCTTTTTGAATTTCAGCGGAGTCGATTTCGAAACAGACCCTGAAGCCGGGAGCAAATTGGACTCATTTGTGCGCCAGGTTCAGCAGGTCCTGGCGCGATATGAAGCCGCGCTCATCCAGCTCACCATCGGAGACAAGGGCAGCTACCTGCAGGCAGCTTTTGGCGCACCGGTTGCCCATGAAGATGATGCTCTCCGGGCGCTATCCGCCGCTCTCGATCTGCGCTCGCCCGGGGTCCCGTTCATCCACGAAGTGAGAATGGGCCTCAGTAAAGGCCGCATGCGCACCGGCGCTTACGGCAGCAACAATCGCCGCACCTATGGGATCATGGGCGATGATGTCAACCTGGCTGCGCGTCTGATGCAGGCTGCTCGGCCAGGTCAGATCCTGGTTTCCGCAAGCGTCTGCCAGGGGATCGAGGCAGATTTCATCTGGGAGAGCTTGCCGGATCTGTATGTCAAAGGAAAAACCAGAGCCGTTCGTGCCTTTAGCCTGCTGAGTAAACAGGAACCGACAGTCGAGTCTCAGCGCGTTATGGGTTACTCACTTCCGATGATCGGTCGCCAGGCTGAGTTGCAACTTGCCAGAGAGAAGATCGAAAACGCTCTCCACGGCCAGGGTCAGGTGATCGGGATCACTGGCGAAGCCGGTGTGGGCAAATCACGCCTGGTGGCAGAGATCGTCAACCACGCCATGAGTCTGGGAATGCAGGTGCTGAGTGGAGAATGCCAGTCGTATGGCACAAACACCAGCTATCTGGTCTGGCAGAATATCTGGAGGCAATTTTGGGGCGTGAGGGTGGGAGATCCGCCGGATATCCGCTTGTCGAAACTTGAACAAGCCCTCGCTGCGGTCGACCCTGCATTGGTCAGCCGTTTGCCGCTCCTGGGAACGTTGCTCGACTTCACCATCCCAGATAATCCGCTGACAGCCACCTTCGACGCCAAGCTGCGCAAGATCTCTCTGGAAGCCATGTTGCTGGATTGTCTGCGCGCCCGCGCAACCCAGACCCCCCTGCTCCTGGTGCTGGATGATCTCCAATGGATCGACCCGCTGTCACACGAACTGCTCGAAGTGATCAGCCGGGCGATCTTCAACTTACCGGTGGTGATCCTGCTGGCTTACCGACCGCCCCTCACCGAGAACATGGCTCAGCCGCGGGTGATCTCTTTGCCACATTTCACCCAGCTAAACCTGAACGAGTTTTCTCCCGATGAAACCCGCCAGCTGGTGCAGGCGAAAATCAGGTTCCACTTTCAGGAAAACCCGACAGATCTCTCAGACGAGTCCATCGAACGTACCGCGCATCTGATCACCGCGCGCGCCGAAGGCAACCCTTTCTACATCGAAGAGCTGTTGAATTACATTTTCGATCAGGGCAAAGGTCTTTCCGCGCTCGAAAAACCAGAAGGGCTGGATCTGCCTACCAGTCTACAGTCCCTGATTCTGAGCCGGATCGACCAGCTGCAGGAAAGCCAGAAACTCCTCATCAAACTGGCCAGTGTCATCGGAAGGCTGTTCAAAGCCGCTCTCCTGTGGGGGGCTTATCCTCAAATTCAGGGTCAGACGGCTGTTCTCAATGACCTTCAGGCGCTGGCGCGCGCGGACCTCATCACTCTCGACACACCGGAACCGGAATTGATTTACTTATTCAAACACATCCTCACCCAGGAAGTAGCCTACGAGAGCCTGCCTTTCGCGACCCGCTCCCTCCTCCACGAGCAAATCGCTGCATACATCGAACACACCAGCATAAGCGACCCGGACAGATCTGTGGATCTGCTCGCCTTCCACTATGACCGCAGCAATAACCTTGCCAAGAAACGAGAATATCTGATTAAAGCTGGAGAAGTCGCCCGCCGGCAATACGCCAACAAAGCCGCTATCGATTACTTCAGCCGGGCACTACCGCTCCTCACAGACGCACAGCGCGTCGATACCCTCCTAAAGCTGGGCAAGGTTTTGGAGCTGTTAGGGAGATGGAATGAAGCCAGTGAATCCTACCTGAGCGCCTTGCAGCTGGCGGACGATTTGAAAGATGCCGAAGCCCGCGCCTGGTGCCTGACGGCTCAGGGGGATATGCTGCGCAAACAGGGAAAATACAGCGAGGCGTCTCAATGGCTGTCGCAGGCGCTCTATACTTTCGAAGACCTCGGAAACGATGCAGGCATCGGTCAGGTGCTGCACTTCGCAGGCACCCTCTCCGCTCAACAGGGCGACTTGGAGAATGCCCGCCGGCTCTATGAGAAGAGCCTTGCCATCCGCCGAAAGCTGCAGGACATGCCGCAGATCGCCAGCCTGCTCAGTAATCTGGGGATCCTCGCCCGCATCCGGGGAGATCTTCAGACCGCCCGTGCTTTCTATGAGGAAAGCCTGGCTATCCGCCGCGAGATCGGAGACAAATGGGGGATAGCTGTCTCGCTGATCAATCTGGGCAATGTTGCCCTGGATCAGAAAAACCTCGATGAAGCCGGGGCTTTTATGAAACAAGCGCTGGCTTTACAGCGCGAAGTTGGCGATCGCTGGTCAGTCGCCAACGCCCTCAATAACCTGGGTAACCTGGCACGCACCCAGGGCGACTACACCCGCTCAGCAAAGCATTATCGGGAAAGCCTGGAGATCTATCAGGAATTTGGTGATAAACGCGCCCTGGCTTATTTATTGGAAGACATGGGGGCGCTTGCTGCGTTGGAAAACCAGCCCCGGCGTGCCCTGCGCCTGGTGGGGGCTGCCTCCGCCTTACGTGAGGAGGTCGGCTCTCCCCTTTCTGCCAAAGAACAGGAAGCTCTCGCCGGCCTGGTAGAAAAGGCTCACGCCGCGCTCGATGAGATCGACCAGGCTGCGGCGTTCGGAGAGGGTCGATCGTTCAGCCTGGATGAGGCGATCCGCTATGCAATGACCGGCGAATCAAATTGAGAGACCAGAGAAGTTGGGTGGACACCAGAGTCTGGCGTCGGCTCATTTCGCTTTGACCAGCTCGATCTCCCGATCGGCGTCGATCATCCTCCGCTGGAATTGGGCTGATGGGGTGACCAGGTTATAGTCGCGGATGCGTCTGTTCAATTCCTGCACCTGCTCCCGAAAAGATGAGACAGCTCGCTCCCATTCAGCCTGTGCACCTTGCGCTCCAGCCTGGTTTTCCCGGGCGGCAGACCGCCACTTCCAGACCCGCGCCAGATTGAGGCGGGCTGACTCCAGATCGCTTTCGATTTCGCGCAGGATCTCGATCCAGGGCAATGAATAGCCGCTCGATTTGAGCAAATGATAAGCCGCGCGCCAGGCCGGATCCAGATATGGGTTCTCGTCCAGGTGCAGGGGTTCTCCTTTCCCAGGCAGGTCGTCGAATTTACCCTCTTCTATTGCCCGCCGGATGATTTCATCGATCGATGTCCCAGCCATGGTATCTCCCGGAAAGAAAGTTCATGGGATCAGGTAAGTGGCGTGAACCCGTCCGTTGGCATCGCGCAGAGTGACCCGCTCGCCCTGGCTCCAGACCGCCCGATTCAGCCCCCAATAAAGTTCACGCGCCGCCGCCTGGCCGGCTTTCGTATACAGGTCGATGCTCCCGCCTGCAAACAGGATCAACTGGGGAAAGGTGTAAGTGTTTTCATCCTCATCTTTTATCACCCATCCAGAGAGGGAAACCTCCCCGCCTCCGGTCAGCATCAGACGGATGCGTTCCGAATCCAGGTCACCTACACCAAAAGCGGAAACGATCACCACCCGCGGCTCGCCCTGTGGCGTTGAGGTCGGGTTGGGGGATGGGGCAGGTGTGTCAGTTGGCTCCGCCGGTGGGAGAGTGGGGGAGGTCGGCGGCTCATTACCCTGATCAGGGATGATGAGAACCTGGCCCACGTCCAGGCGATCGGGGTTGACCAGACCGTTGGCTTCTATGATCGCCTCCATCGCCACATCGAAACGCTGCGCGATCGACATCAGCGTGTCTCCGAGCTGCACGATATATTCCCGTCCTCCAGCAGCTGTTGCCTCGGACTGGATCTCAGAAGGGCGAACCGGCGTCGCCGTTGCCAGCGTGACCTCGGCAATATCGGGAGTATCTAAGGGAGTCCCGGGATTGAGCGGAGGGATTATCGCCGATGCAGCCTCGGTTAGGGTCGGCGTCGCTTCGATGGAGAACGGATGGGTGCGCTCCCAGAACGAGAGGACTGCCAGGACGGTGCAGGCAGATACCAGCACGTTGATCATCAGATAATAAAAAAGGCGTTTCCAGTGTCTCATGATAGCCCGCTCGCAGCCGGGGCGATCCAGATAAAGAGATCACATCTGAACCGGGTCAACCTCCCGCAATGATCATAGCACAAAGCTCAGGTTGACGTGAGCCGATTCTGAAAATAAAATGAAGCCAGCATGCCTTACCTGATCGATGGTCATAACCTGATCCCGAAAATACCCGGGCTCACTCTCGAGCAGATCGATGACGAAATGCGTCTGATCGAGATGTTGCAAGAATTCTGCCGCATCAGCCGCAAGCAGGCAGAAGTATTCTTCGATCGGGCACCGGTAGGTCAGGCTGGTGCACGGGTGTATGGGATGGTCGTCGCCCGGTTCATACGCGAAGGAGTTACCGCCGATCAGGCGATCAGGAAAAAATTGAATCGCCTGGCCGGTGAGGCGCGCAACTGGACGGTGGTCAGCTCCGATCAAGAAGTGCAGGCAGCAGCGCGCGCTTCCCGCGCTCATCTCCTCTCATCCGAGGATTTTGCCAGGCAGCTGCTCTCAACCCTGGCACCGCAAGGGTCGCTCCCGGAAGAAAAGCCGGACATCGCTCCTGAAGAGGTGGATGAATGGCTGAAGTTGTTCGGGGAAGGGGACGAAGACCTTCCGGACGAATAATCAAGATATATCTTATCTAAATTCTAATTGAAAATTAATGCAATGAAGACCAAATTAGGGTATATTAAGGTCGTAGACATCTGTCCTCCCTCTTACTGGTAACCAGGTGTCTCGTCGCCGGTAATGTGCCGGTGGCCCTCCTTAGATAGCCGGGCGTGCCCCCCTCACGCCCGGCAGCCTTTTTCTCACCCTTCACTCATCAGCTCTGGCCTCTCTAAATTTTTGGGAGATTTATCTTCCCATGCCAGAGCAACCACGGATCTATTCACACCCTTGTCATAGCGAGGCAAGCAATAGCATAATTGGTGTGAGTCACTTCGACGATCAAGTGAAAGGCGAGGCTTTCCAGTAGCTCAGCACATACATGGCACCCAACCCGATCCTCCGATGTTAGACCATTTTGGCCTCCTGGCTCCTTATTACGATCGCCTGATCCCCCCACCAGATGTCCAGGAGTTGCGCGAGCTGGTTAGGCTTCCTGTTCCCGGCGCTCTGCTCGATGCGGGGGGAGGTACCGGGCGCATCGCCAGCCAGGTGGCTGATCAGGTCACACAGCTGGTTATTGCGGATGTTTCATTCAGAATGCTTCAACAAGCGGCGGCAAAAGACCACCTGGAAGCGGTATGCGCGCTCAGTGAATGTCTGCCATTTCCAGATGCTCATTTTGCGCGCGTGATAATGGTCGACGCGCTGCATCATGTCATGGATCAGCAAAAAACCGCGGCTGAGCTCTGGCGAGTGTTAGCGCCCGGCGGGCTTTTGTTAATCGGGGAACCTGATATCCGGGATCTACCGGTCAAAGTGGTGGCGCTCTTCGAGAAACTGGCGCTCATGCGTTCCCATTTCCTCCCACCCTCGCAGATCATGGAACTATTCCATCACCATGATGCACAGACCAGTATTCGAAAACGTGGTTATACAGTCTGGATCCTGGTGGAGAAGAACCCCTGAAGGGTGCTCTTCCAAATAACCCAGGAGTTGCGCGGCGATAACACTGGAAGCCGGGGAGAGGGCATCGCCTGGAAAATGATCACCAGAGGGGAAAACGGTTTGGTGGCCCGCCGAGCAGGGTGGGAGAGAGACCTTCACCTGAAATCCACCGATTGTTCTCCGTCGGTTAGCCACGCCAGGATTGGGGAGAAGTATCAGAATGGCGGGGTGAACGTAAGGCAGTGCTCTGAAATTCGCCTTGCTCCCGCCCCTCTCTCGATCGCCGATCGAGCCGAATCGCCAGGCGCTGAGGATTGCGATCCGGGAGGTCGAATCCACCCAGACCAACAAGGAGGGTCGGATTTATCCGATCGGGGCAAAGGACAGCAAACAGGGTCGCGCCAGGCCGAATGCGGTGCCATTCACCCGCTCCCGACCTTACCGGAAAAACGACCACGCGCATGTCGAGCAGGAGAACTAGTCGGCGGTGCGGCATCTGGTTCGCTATGACCGCTTCAAGACCCCAGAGGAGCTGCAGCTCTTGAACAGCATCTACGATGACTTACGCCATCTATGATGACTTCGCCTGTATGTCAACTTCTTTCAGCCGGTCGTGAGGCTTCTTGGTAAAGAGGCATTTGACAAAAAGACGCTCAAACGGTATGATGAAGTGCCTACACCCTATCAGCGAGTGTTGCGCTCGGATCAGGTGGACCTGACTGTGAAGGCTCGTCTGTGCACCAGTATTGACATCTCAATCGCGTGGCCTTGCGCAACAGTATTGACCAGAAAGTAGCCAAACTGCGGAAGATCCTTAAGCAACCTTTTTATTTGAGACAATGTAAATCCTATAGTACCCATTTATTTTGAGGCACTTCGGGGGACAGTGTGATAACGAAATATGAATTCCGAATTGCCAATCCGAATGTGATCCCCTTCCTTCAGACCGATTGCATTCACCCGAATCCCGTTTACATAAGTCCCTCCCCTGCTCCCCAGATCCTGCAGGTACCAGTTGCCCTGGGCAAAAGCCAAGCGGGCGTGCTGCCGGGAGGCGGCGCGGTCGGCCAGGCGCAGGGTGCACTCAGATCCCCGGCCGATCAGTAAGCCGGTGGGAGGGATTTGAGTGGAAATCCCTGCCATCGAACCGGCTATCCCGGTCAAAGAGGCCACAGCCGCCCCAGGCGATCCGGCCAATGGCCCTTTCGCGCCTGGTTTGTGCCTCAGGGTATAGATGACCACGCCACCGCTGACCAGTGCCAGGATCACCACCAGGATCGCCGGGCCGAAGCTGGACGAGGGCGGGACAGCGCTAGGCCTAGCAGACAGGATAGCGTGATAGGTGGTGGTTCCTTGAGGAATGTCTGCCCCCATCGCGGCGACTTGCCACTGGCCTGCCCGAGGTTTTTCGATAACGATATTCGCCATGGTTTGCGAGAGGAAAATCGACGCCCCAGGATAGTTGGCATCCACCTGCCTGCCACCCGGATCGTATAGCAGAGGATCCAGCCGGCTTCCAGGCCAGTTGAGCGTCAGCAGCAGCAGCGACTGGTTTGCTGGAACTTGGGCAGAGCCAATATCGACGCGCTGGCCCTGGGCGATTGAGCCTTCCTGTTTCAATAATACGTTCCCAGTGGAGGTGTGCCTGAGCTCGACATAAACGTTGGTGAGCTGGACGGCGTTTTGCGCGTTGTAATAACTCCCACAACCAGCGGTCGCAGGAATCTGCTTCAGCAGTTCTTCATCGATCGAAGTGTCTCCGCTGAAAGATCCGATCCCGCCCGGAACGCCAAAGCCCACGGTGTAGATGCATACCCCCATCTGCTTGGCTCGCTTGGCTTGAGCGAGCACCTGGGCTTTGACCTGATCCGGACTCAGGGACTGGTCGTTGCCGTGGCCAACGTTGGCCACACCGTCGCTGAGCAATATCAGGACGAGTTTGGCATCAGCGGCGGTTTGCGGGAACAAATCGAGGGCGGTTTTAAGCCCATCCGGCATGCCAGTTCCGCCATCAGCATACATATTCTGCAGAGCGGTCTCAGCGATGGAGATGTCCATGGAGAGGGAGGCATCCACGTTTGGCAGGAAGTTGAAGTCCACCAGACCCACCTGCGCTATCCCTGAGTCGGCAACTTCGTTCTCGGCTTTGATCACGTCGAGGATGCTCTGCCCAGCGGTCTTTGCAGCGATTAGCTTGGTAACACCGCTGGCATCCTGATCATTCATGCTGCCTGAGCTGTCGAAGACCAGGATGGTAGAAGAACCTGAGACGGGACTTGGAGGGGTTGAAGGAAATCGTGAACTCCCTTCGATCCCTACAGCTGAAAAAGCATTGACAACTTGCAGGCAATCCTCAAACAATATTTCATGCTTCCCAATTAAGTCAATACAGGATTTAATCGTCCAATCACGAGCATCACGGAATTGCCAAGCTGGATTTAAATATCGCGTAATGGTCTCATAGTAGATCCTCGCAACTTTATCGCGCCCAATACCTTGAACTGATATATTATTAAAATTAAGCTTCTTTGTTTGCATGAGCAGGTAGGCAGCTTTATTCGGTATTCCGGCATTTGAATATTCGTCATTATTTTTATTATATTTACTCATATGATCAACGCCACCGCATTTTGTTGGATCAGATAAATCACGATATGCTCTGCATAGTTGAAATTCACGTACAATCAAATCTAAAAAGCTCCTTGGTAAATCTTCTCCGAGTAACCAATCATCATTATCTATTAGGACAGCAAAAACATCTGCATAGGATTCTTCGAGAGCAGCAAACTGGGGAGGTCGGCCTTCTTCTTTTAAGGTGCTTTCAATGAGAATGAGTCCATGCGTCCATTCATGATACACAACATCAGCTGCTCCACTGAACCCATCAGAATAGTATACAGCCCCATTCCACCAAGCTGCGTTTCTTCCTAGACCATATGGGAACGTAGCATGAACGTATGATTTCATTATTGTATCTTCCTTGTCATCATACCCTTTCCTTTCAAAGGTTTTCAGGAGATATCTGTAATATTCACCAGCGTGGTCATAAGCAGCTTGTGCATCTTTGTCACAATTTTGGTCAGGCAGGCATCCACTCTCGACCATCACCTGAGTCGCGCCATCAACCTTGTAGAATAGATTATTATGGTTGTCCCAAACCTCTCTCGTCAGATGCTGGAAAGGGCTAAACTGACGAACAATTTCCCCTGTCATTGCATCAATTAGGCTAATCCACTCCCCACCCGCTTGAATAGAGCTAAGATCCACATGCCAGACAAGGCGAGGTAGCGAGGCGCTCTCACCAAATACAGCTTCGTCAAAATAAAATAACGTGGGTGGAACTAAAAACACAGGATCGTCTACACCTAAAGATTGAGCGGCTATGGACTGAGCCTGTTCCGCTGATATCGTGGGTGTGCTGGGCGGCACTTCTCCAGGGAGATAAGCACCATTTACCGATGTAACCTCGCCAGATGAATTCAAATACACCCGAATTAGCGCCAAATATACCGGAATATCGTTAATGGCCTGGGAAAAAACAGCTTGCTCGTTACCCTGTTCGTCAGATTCTGTCTCAATCAGCTGGAGGGTTTGAGAGGGGCTAGATAAGTTGTAGAGGTCAGCAAAATCATTCAAGAAGGCATACGCCTTTTCGGAGGTCGTGGTGCCTTTGCTTGGCGGGATAGGCACCACCATCGTACTAAAACGCACGACACCTTTCTCAACTCGTAATGAAGGTTCAACCTTCGATTCAGTCCTCAATCTCTCAAATGCAGCTTGCTGGGCTGGCGTTAGGGCTCCCTCCACTCCTGGCGGGAAAAAGATATTGGAAGGTTTAGTCGGGGGCTCAGTAGAAGACGGAGTAGGCGATGGCACATCACCTTCTCCTACACTGAATGCTAGAACCAAGATAATTAAAGCAACCCCAGCCAAAATAACAAACACGAGGGTATTATTCCGTCGTTGCATGTCCCAACCTCCCTTAATCAATCGAAACACTCAATCGCCTCAATAGCCGATTAATCCTTGATCTGTGTCAGTTTAGCCCAATTAACCCAAATCTGGTTGCCTGAGCCGCTTGACTTGGTGTACATCAAGATCCCTGCATTGCCAGATAAATAGGTAGGATCATGGCTTTTCTGTTGATATAGAAAGCGAGATGATCTCCTTTCGCCTCATTAAGAAGCGCATTCCAGGCATCCGCCCCTTGTTCGATATTATTCGTGATTACCCAGTCCTGAAGCGGGGAGGCGTTTCCGGCAGTGTACTTAAAGACGCCAAAATACCCGTTGCGGGTGATGTAGAAACCATAGCCGCTGCGCCAGCGGCAGGCTTCCCCCAATGGCTCCGGCTGCCCACGCACGATCAGGCCATAGGCGCAAAAGAGACAGCTGTTTCGTTTCAGCCTCTCCTGGTAAGCAAAATCCTTATAACCGGATGCGTGGCTCGCTCTCGTCCAGACGCCCCGGAGACCGTATGCTATGTAATAGCCATTTTCTAACGTCCAATCCCCCGAAATATTCATCCAACCAATCTCTGAATCCACGAACCGGAAGTCGAAGCTCGCGATGAAGCACTCCAGTGTCAACGGATGAGATGGAATCGGAACAGACGTTGGTTTAGATTTCATAGAATATTGCACCAGCTAGAGTCCCAAGCATGGCAATGGGCGCCATCCCGGAAGGGGAAAGTGGTAGGAATAGAAGAGAGCGTTAGCGTTAGGGAGAGTGGAGCCTGGGTAGGTATATCTGACGGTCGGGCGGTGGTGAGCGCAGAGCTGTCCGATAATAAAACGATGCCCAGGGTCAACGCCATCAAGCGGGGCGAAATGAGACCCAAGCCAAGCAGGATGGTGTTCTGCCGTCTCTGAATTGCCCCTAATGGTGAGGGAGTGGATGTCCCCGCCCTCAGCGCTTGCGGATAATAAGGGTGTTGAAGCAGCCATGTTGTCAGAAGAGTGCTGGTGGAAGTTTTTTTGAAATCGTCAATCCTATCTGTTGCCGATCGCCAGGATGCCATTCCTTCTGGCCCATAATATATTAGTATAAGTAGTATAAGTGCCTCCCAACCTGAGCTTCTCCCGCATGAAGCAACGCCCTTCGACTATCAGGATCTGGGAGTGGCGCCTTGCGGTCTGGGGATCAGTGAGGACAATGCCGTTTGAATCTGTTCTTCCCACCGTCAAGCCCACTGGATCAACCCGATAAGTTTCCCTATTTTTCCTGGTTCGTTGAATTAAATTGAAAAGTGTCATTAGCCTCCTTAACTTCAAGCATCGTAGAAAGCTGCTCTGGAGTCTCATCAGTGTTGCTGGAACTCGAAAACCTGGTAATAACCAATTTGAATGACATCCCCTGTCCGCAGAGTCACGGGAGTATTGGGAGGGATGGGCTGGCCGTTCAGGTAGGTCCCCAACGAGCTGCCTTCGTCGCGAATATAGGTCCCGCGCCGGGTGCGAATGATGGTGGCGTGCAGTCGCGATACGCTGGCATCACGCAAGCGCAATTGAGCATTGCTGCCCCTTCCAATGGTCATCTCTTGAACGGAGATGGGGATCGCTTGGCCAGACCATTCGCCAGAACGAACGAGCAGGTAGGGTCCCTGTGCTTGTCCGATCGGTTGGGGGGCCACCCCATGCGTGGGTCGGCTGCTTCTGCTGGGGAGCACCGTAGAGGGATGGCGGGTTTGCCAGCGCGGCTGAGAGAGCTTTTGTGATGGGAGAGATGGGAGGGTGGGAAGCTTTGCAGAAGATATCTGTTGAATGAATGGCGAGATCAGATTAATGATCGTCTTTGGGCCGCCAGCATCTTCTCCGGCCGCGCGACGGGCTTGCTCGAAAGCCTCCCGTAAATCCATAATCGTGGCATACCGCCGGGCTGGATCTTTGCTCAAGGCCGAGGTCACCACGTTTTCCACGCTAGCAGGCAGGCTGGGATTGTATTGGAGCAACGAAGGCAACGGTAGGTTGGAGTGTTCCCAGGCGATGCGGTCACGGGTTGTGCTGCCTTGGCTGCTTGGACTGTCGCCGCGAAATGGAACCTTTCCCCCGCTGAGCATCTCGTATAAGCAAATTCCCATGGAATAGACGTCCGATTTGGCGTTGGCTGGTTTCCCTGTCAGCAATTCGGGAGCCGTGTATTGCGGGGTGCCGCCGTTAGTCTTATCGCTGGCCAGCCGCGCCACGCCGAAGTCGGTAAGTAAAACCCGGCCGTCCGTGTGCAGCAGGATATTGCTCGGCTTGACGTCGCAGTGGTAGACCTTGTTCTGGTGGGCATAATTCAGGGCACTGCACAACGGTTCCAGGATCGAGCTCACCTCGTTCAGCGCCAAGGGTTTCTCGCGTTTGCTCAAGACCTCGCGTAGATTTGATCCATCGATCCAGTCCATGACGATGAAGTACAGATCGTCCTGCTTGTCAAACTCATAAAGGCGGACGATGCTGGGGTGTTCCAGCTTGCGCAGCAGCTCCGCCTCCTGGGCAAACATCTGGAAAAAGCGCGGGCTGTTCGCCAGGTCACGGCGCAGGACTTTAACAGCCATCCTGGCCGCCCGCAGCTTATCCCAAGCCTGGTAAACGTCCGCCATCCCTCCCCGGCCGATCAGCTCGCGCAGAAAATAACGGTCAAGTAACGTGGTGCCGACGAGAGTTTTCATTGTTCCAAGAAGTCGCCATCAGGATTTACTTTCCCCAATAGACGCGCCAATCATAAACTGTTCCGCCTGTATAGGTGATCTGAACTGGTTCTCCTCCGTCCACAGATACGATAAACACCTCCCCGTAATCCGCTCCTACGCTGCCGTTCTGGCTTGAAACAAAGGCCAGCCATCGATCGTCCGGTGACCAGGAAGGCCCGCGCGACCAAGCGTCAGGAGGGAGTATGTTATCCGCCTAGCGTTTTGGCCATTTCGGTCCATTACCCACACCTCACTCAAATCACTGTCCAAAGTTGATTGATAGGCGATCCATTGTCCATCATGCGACCACGCCGGGCCATAATTCTCGAAAGAATCACTGGTCAGCGGTTTAGTCTGGCCTCCAAACAGCACCGACACCCAAAGGCTGGTGCGCTGATCACTAATTATCGCGTAAACGATTTCATCTCCATTGGGTGACCAGGCTGGCAAAGCGATCCCAGCGATCGATGGACCCAACAGACGGGCGCCGCTGCTTACCTCGATAATTTGCAGCTGGTCACCAACCTTGCAAAGAATCTGGCTGCCATCGGGGGACCAGGATGGCTGGGTGCACTTTCCCAAATCACGGGGGTCGGTATTGGTAGAAGGCTTAGTTATATATAGATGGTGGTCATACACATTATAAAAGGCGATCAAAGAACCATCCGGGGACCAGATCGGCCCCATCAACAATTGGTTGGTAGAAGGCTTCAGGATCGGTAGCGGCTCTGTGCCCGTGGAGAGGTCCATCAGATACAGGTTTCGGCCGTCTCTGTGTTTTTGGAAAAACGTTAACCTCCCTTGTTTCCAGGGTACTGGTATCGTCGGGGTCAGTGTAGGTGGCACCTCGGTAGGGATGGGCGATGGAGGGTGTTGAGTAGGGGCAGGTACAGGTGTGAATATATTGGTGATGACCGCTTCAAATGAAGTTGAACGTGATGTTGCGTTGGACACAACCGGTGTCAGCGAGGATAGCGGATAGAAAATATTCAATGGCGGCCTTACGAGCGAAAATCCCCAAAAAAGTATCGCTACAACGATCACCCCCGCATTAATCCAAACCCAGGAAGGTGTGCAGCCTCTGCCCCCTGGTTTGGGTATGGCTTCGCACCCTCGTCCTGGTAGGAGCCCAGGAATTATTGGCTCTATTCCTCTTGCGCGCTGCTTGGGTAAGTCAATCCGATCAGGGATCTGCTTAGAGTTGAACCCGAGCACAGTGCAAATCGCTTGGAAAACTTCATGGGTGCCCTGGTAACGATCCAAGGGATTTTTTGCCAGCGCCTTTAAGATCACCCCCGCTATAGGGGCCGGGATGGCCGGATTGAATTGTCGGGGATCGTGCGGGGGTAAGTTGAGGTGAGCGTAACGAATTCGCTCACTCCTGGTGCTGTCTTCGCTCAAGGTACTCACCTCGTCCCCGCGAAATGGCTTCCTTCCGGTCAACATCTCAAACAGGATCACCCCCAGGGCGTACACGTCCGTCGCCGGAGTGACCGCCTCCCCCCGGATCTGCTCCGGCGCCATGTAGGCCGCCGTTCCCGCTATCGCCAGGGTGGTCGTGGTGCTATCGGCGTGCCGCGCCATCCCGAAGTCGGTCAGGTAAATGTTGCCCCCTCGGTCGACCATCACGTTGCCTGGCTTGACGTCGCAGTGCACCACCCCGTTGGCGTGGGCATATCCGAGTGCAGCGCTCAACGCCTTAAGATATACCAAGGCTTCCTCCACCGCCATCGGTAGGTCGCCGCGCTGGCTCAGGAGGTCTTTGAGCGAGGGGCCGTCCACGAAGCGCTCCAGCAGGAAAGCCTGGCCTTCGCTCTTGAATAACCCGTAGAAGGGCACGATGTTGGGGTGGGTGAGTTTCTTGAGGGCGTTGTCTTCGCGCTGGAATCGCTTGATGACCGAAGGGTCATCGGCCAGGTCGGCGTGGAGGACCTTCATCGCCAGGGGGACATTGCGCCACTGGTCCCAGACGCGGTAGACTGCGCCCATCCCACCGGCAGCAATTAAGGCATCGACTCGGAATCGGTTAAGGAGGATTTGGCCGATCGGGTTCCCCTTCATGGAGTTCCAACCTCAGAAAAACCGATTTCCTCGAAAGCTTCCCGGATCACCCTGCCGCTCGAATCGGGGGGTATCTCCCATCCAAGTGCCCAAAGGATAGTCGGGGCGGTGTCGAAGATTCTAACACGAGGCTCTGAAGGCAGCTCGAATCCCTCTTTCACACAAGGCCCGGTAATGATCCATGGGATAGTTTCGTCCTCGGGTCGGTTGAGACTGTGGGTATATCCCAAACCACCATGATCAGCGGTAATAACGATTAGCGTTGTTTCTAAGTGATCATTTAGCACGCTAAGAACATATCGAACGGCTTGATCCGCCTGCGCGACAGCTTCCAAATACGGGTCAGACATCCAGCCCTCGGCGTGACCCATGGCGTCGGTAAAACTGAAATTGATCAACATAAAGCCGAAACCTTTCATCCCAATAACCTGGATGGTGTATTCGGCGACTGTGAAGTTATCTGCCTCTTTGTAAACTTGCTGGACGTCCACAACGCCCGGCTGCCCCAAAAAACTTAACTTCTTTTTCCCCGCAACCAGTGCAGTAAACCAATTGTGTTCTTTCGCGAAATGGAATAGAGATTTGGTCTTCAGGTACGCGCCTTCGTCTTTGGACACATCGTTCCCGGTCACCCCGTGGATGGGCACGTCGTATCCGGTGAGCAACGAAGTATGCGCCGGAAGGGTTTTGGAGGGATTCACAGTTTGGGCGTACCATGTATAGGCTCCCTGGTGGCGTGCCAAGTCGAGGATATAGGGGGCTTTCGAAGTTCTCCAGATGGCATCCGGCCTCATGCCGTCTAAAACGATCACCAGGACATGCTCAGGTCGTTGGCATGGGGTAGCTGGGGTCAGCGTGGAAGTTGGCTCAGGAAACTCGGTTGCCGTTTCTGCAGGAGCATGGTCAATGAAAATGGTTGGCGTTTCGGTGGGGATAGGTAAATCCCGGTGAGGAGATTCGGCCAACGCTTCGCTGGTCTTGGATGCATTCCATGAGCCAAACAATTGCGCTCCTAGAGAATAAGCTGTGGCCCCCAATAAACTGACCAGCATAATTGTTGCGGCCAGGAAAATGTAGAAGATAGTGTTACTGGATGTTGATCGCCTGTTCATGCCCGCTGTCTTCCTGGTATATTAGTGAGTTTGGCCAGACAACTGGATTATGGTGGACAAATCCCATGTTCGGGTGGATAGGGACATAAATAATAACCCTCGGCGAATTCGGTAGTTGGATTTGGCTTGTCTTTTCGATGGCGTCGATAGAATTCAAAAACCCAGCCATTAGTTCCTTTAAGAGGACCTGTTTCTACGCTGACCATCCAGAAGTAAGAGTTTAAATAACATTTCGGTGAATCGTATTTCTCTTTCGTTGTCAAAAGTCTCACCCTATCTCCAACGTTGAGTTTACCCAATATTTTCGGCTGATTTTCTGTAGTATCGCCATATTGATAACGCGGTATGTCGTAAATGTTGACAGGTCTGCTCACGTAAGCTATCATGCCGTTGCGTAAATGAGAAACGCCGGGGCAGCTGATCGGTATGTCGGTGATCATCGTTGGGGTTTGGCTTGGAGCGGGTGTCGGGCGAGGCGTGCGCGTCGCGGTTGGGATTGTGGTATTTGTTGGTGTCTGAGTTAACCTTTCCTCGGTTGGGGAAGGATTGTCAGTTTGGCTCTCGGTGTCGATGCTTCTCGTCGCCGTAGGCGTATCACCATCTGGATTCGGGCCTTTGGTGGCCAGGAAAAGGATGAACAGAACCGCGATCCCTATAGATCCAACAATAAACAATCGGTAAGTTCGCATGCGCAATCCAATCGGCAAAGGCGTGATGCCCCCCGATGTCTCCTCCGATGTCTTGGAAATAGGGGACAGGCTGGCGGCGGAGAAGGCGTGTTCAAAGAGCTCCTGGGTGGACGCAAACCGTTTTGCTGGGTCCTTGTCCAGCGCCTTGAGAAGCACTTGAGCTAAGCCCGCATTGATTGCAGGGTTGAGCTTGCGCGGATCGGGTGGGGGTAAGTGAAGCTGGGCATAGCGAATACGTTCGCTACGTTCGCTGGCCGTGCCGTCCTTGCTCAAGGTCCCGACCTCATCCCCGCGAAATGGCTTCCTTCCGGTCAGCATCTCGAACAATACCACCCCAAGGGCATACACGTCCGTCGCCGGAGTGACCGCCTCCCCCCGGATCTGTTCCGGCGCCATGTAGGCCGCCGTTCCCGCTATCGCCAGAGTGGTCGTGGTGCTATCGGCGTGCCGCGCCACCCCGAAGTCGGTCAGGTAAATGTTGCCCCCTCGGTCGACCATCACGTTGCCTGGCTTGACGTCGCAGTGCACCACCCCGTTGGCGTGGGCATACCCCAACGCAGCGCTGATCGCCTTGAGATACGCCAGCGCTTTCTCCGTCGGCAGGGGCTTTCCCCCCTGTTCCTTTAAGATGTCCATCAGCGACTTGCCGTCCACGAAGAGCTCCAGCAGGAAGGCCATCCCTTGGCTCTGGTACAGGCCGTAGAAGGGCACGATGTTGGGGTGGGCCAGTTTCTTCAGGGCGTTGGCTTCGCGCTGGAAGAGTTTGAAGACCGAAGGGTCCTCCGCCAGGTCGGCGCGAAGCACCTTCATCGCCAGGGGCACGTTGCGCTTGATGTCCCACACGCGCCAGACTTCCCCCATGCCGCCCGAGCCAATGAATTCATCGATTCGGAATTGGTTGAGAAGCACTTGGCCTTCTTTCAGTTTTGCGCTCATTTCATACTCCTGCTAATTCGACGGTAGTAATTCGAACGCACTAATATTAAAAAATAAACTTCATTTCCAGCCAATGTATATACATAGAAGTAATCACTTAGGATCGGATGCGAAGCAAATCCATGCATAAACCCTTCTTCATCCACAGTGATTACTCCTTCAAAGGCTTAAAACCGAACGGAATACCAATGATCGCAATCAAAAGTTCCTGTCCGATCATAAATTCTCAAGTTATGAAACCCTCGATTGCTTTCTCTCGTCTCAATATGCGTCCAGTAAAAAAGCCTACAGTGTACATCGTTAACTACACATTCCCTGAAATCCCAACCATTTGTATCCCTATCCTCGAAATCATCTTCGAAAAGGATGTTCCCTTACGAGTATTTCAGCATTGGAGCAATAGTTAGAGTGCGCGTTTGAGCCAGCTTTTGGCTCAGACGATTCATCGAAGGATTTTGGATTCGATCTACCCCAGGGAAAGTCTCTTTTACATCCATCTGCACGGAATATCATTTCGGTATTATAAGGAGTGGTATAAAGACTTCCCAAAGAATCGAATGCCAATCCAAAGGGATAAGATCCTATCCCTCGCATGCAGTGTATCACTTTTCCTTGTCTTATCGGTTTTTAGTACAGCATCATCGAGCCTAAACGATAGATATAAATTCCTTGAAACATAGATGACCAATCCACCGTTGTTGGGGTGTCCTGTTTCGACATAATCGCTTGTAGCTACTGTATCCATGGTGGCTTACCAGAATATATAGACATCCTTCAACGTTATCCACAGCGATTCCCTGAGGTGGTTCAAAACCGTACAAAAACTTCATCTTTTAGATTACCCAACGAATCGAACCTTGAGAGGAAGCCAGCTGCTGTGCGTGGAATATCCAGATTATCCTCTGCATCTAAGATACACACATTCGAGTTTTCTAGATCGATTTCGGCTTTATCATTTAATTCTGTGCTGGTTTCACCCTTACGATAAATACGGTCATTCCCTTCTGTTGTAAAGAGAACACTAAATGAATTGAAGGCGATGCCGGCAGGACCGTCAAGGCCGGAAGCGTATGTTAAATTCTTTCCAGTTTGGGACATAAGAGTAATCTCCGTTCCCTGACCATTATTACTTGGAAAAGAACAAGTTTCCACTGGCATCAAAAGCGATCACGAATAGAACTTCTGGGCAGCTCGCAAAAAGGTTTGATGTACCGGATATGTTAAGGGTAAGCGAAGCAATGAGATAGATTATTGTTTTGGTCAGAGGAGGAGCTGTAGTAGCAGGTAATAGAGGTGGATCAATTGATTTCCTCTCGGTAGGGTTGATTATCTGAGTACTTGTTGGAGCCAGGATCTCGATTTTAGGCGAGGCAAGTCTGTTCACCGATCCCAGGGGCAATGCCAATCCCCCCAACATCCACAACCAAACCAGCCTTCTCTGGTGCGTAATTGCGATTGGAGTAGAAAGGCATTCTTTGGAGGCGGGTTGGGCGTTGGCGTCTGCCTGGCCGTGGGTGGCCTTTAGCGACAGCATTTTCCTCCTCGGCTTTGCTTCAATGGTATATGGGGGCGCTAAGATAGCCAATCGTGGAGTTGCTCGGTTGAAGGCTTGCTCAAGGACGGAAATCAGCTCCATCATGGTTCGATACTGTTTCTCCGGCTCCTTCTCCAGACACTTGAGCGCTACTGCTTCTACCTCTGCACCAGTCTTTAAGTTGTACTGTTTGGAGAAGGGTGGATCCAGGTTGAGCTGCTCCCACCGAACTTTCTCTCTGGTAATGCCATTGATGCCCGCCTGTTCGCCAATGAAGGGCCGTCGATCTGTTAGCATCTCATACAGCACAATTCCCAGAGCGCAGATGTGGGTCTGTGGGGACAGCTCCTCTCCCCGCACCTGCTCGGGTATCATACAGGCGGGCGAGCAAACCCCTGCCATGATCGTCGTTGCACTTTCGGTCAAGTGGGGGATGCCGAAGCCAGCCACCACGATATTCCCATTTTTGTGGCTCATGATGGTGGCTGGCTTGACATCACAATGCACAATGCCCCACTTGCTATTATGAGCGTAGTACAACGCCGCGCAGATGAGGCACATGACTTCCCGGACGCGTTCAAGCGGCAATGCTCCTGCCAATCGTTTGCTCTTCTTCCGTAGCGTTGTCCTATCGACATATTCCATCAGCATGAACGCCGGGTCGCCTTCCTGCTCCAGGCTGTAGAAGCGCACGATATGGGGATAGTGCAGGCGGGCCAGGGTCTGCGGTTCACGCCTGAGCCAGCGCAGGAAAACTCGGTCTTCTGAAAGATCTTCCCGCAGCACTTTCATTGCCCGATAGACAGAGCGTTGTTGGTACCAAACCTGGTAGACCTCAGCCATCCCCCCGTGGTCCAGCTGAGTATTGACGCGATAGCAGTTGTTGAGTGTCCCTCCTGTCAGATCGGGCATGCGTGCAGCTCCTTATAAGCGAAAGACTAGGGTTGTGTCCCCGATGGTGATCCGGTCGCCGAGGTTGAGGCGCGTGGCGCTCACCTGGCGGCCGTTGACGAACGTCCCTCCCTTACTCACACAATCCTGGATGAACCAGGCGTTCTGGGCGTAGCGGATACGAGCATGCTGGCGTGAGACCGACTCGTCCCGAATTTGCAGGTCGTTGGACGAGCTGCGCCCGATGGTGAAGTTGTCGGAATAGATCGGGATCATCGAGAAGGGTAAATTCCCTTGTACCACTTCCAGGTGGGCGTTGGGCAGGGCCGGCTCAGCGGGCGGCGAAGGCCCATAGGGCGGAATCTGGCTAGAGGGTGAAACGGCTGCCTCCCTGAAATCGAGTGCTCCACTGGTCGGAAAGGTCTGGTTGGCTTCCTGCCATTGTAAGTACAAGCCGATTGCGCACAGGATGTATCCGATCAGTAGGATAAAGATCCCAAATTTGGGCGTGGTCTGGAAACCCTGGTTGGAGCCTACCTGGCTGGAGAGGGTGAGCAGCGAAATCGCTAGGCTCAATAAGATGACGACCAGCCCGCTCAGCTGACCAATTAGGTACTGCACTGCAGTCGAGCGGTTGTCCGCAGGTAGGAACGAAAAGACCAGCATGGCCAGACTCCCCAATGGCACTAGATAGAGCAGAGGCATTGAAATATAAGGATTGGAAGCCAGATTAGCCAGACTGTACGATCTGCCTAATCCAGGCGCGAGGGTGCAGGAAACAGTGAGCGAGGGCAAGACGAAACCCAGCGAGAGCAGCAAAGCGCCGGCTCTGACGAGCCATTTTCCAATTGTATTCATAGGGCCTCCTAGACGCTCAAATCGCTAATCTGCTTGAGCTGGCTGTTTTAGAGGTCAGCAAGGACTTGAGGTCCAGCCAACTTGGACTGCACTCAGCTGAGTATCTTCAAGATGAAGGTGGTGTTGCCCATCTTGATCGTGTCGTTTTCCTTGAGAGGCGTCGCTCCCCGGATGCGCTCGCCGTTCACATAAGTCCCGTTCCGGGAGCCAAAGTCCCAGATGACGAACTGGTTGTCTTCGACTGTGAACTTGGCATGGGGATTGGAGACCTTCGGGTCGTCCAGGACCAGTTCAGCGCTCCCCCGCCCAACCACAGTGTTATCTTTGATCGAGTAAATCTGGCCGCGGCGGTGCCCTTCCTTCACCCACAGGATGCCCATCAGCCCGGTCGTCTCGAAATCCACCTCGGTAGTGTCTCCCATTGCTTGCCAACTGGTGTCCGTAATGTCGTCGGAATCCAGGAAACGCTTGCCTTTGGGGTGGCGTGGACTGAGCTCGGTTGGAGTCTCGGTGTCGACCATCGGCATTCCCCCGGCCTGAGGCCGGTTGAAGCCGTCAAAATCGGTCGGCAAATCGTCCTCGCTAAGCGAGGCCGGCGGGGCAGGACGCTTGTATTCGCCAGAGCAATAGGGGCAGGTGCCATACGAAGCGTCGTAAGGCCCGTGAAAGGGGCAGAACAGTTCATTGGCCATGGTATTCCTCCGTAATTTGGGTTAAAAATTCCGCTTCTACCGATAAATCCATTGCATAATGCCCTGTGTTCGTAGATTTCGCATTAACGTCTGTCAAAAAATCCGCAGCTTATGGCCTTTTGTTTCTGTAGGTTTTCGCTTTTAGACCGCCAGGAGTCGAGGCTTCAGCCGGGCCATCTAAAGGCTCGATACTGGCGTTCTCCTCCAGAGTCCCTTGTGCCCGTAGTTTGAGTCCACTAAGGCCAATCTCCGAAATTTCAGACATGCTCTTAAAGAATGATCAATGCGCTGTCAAGAAGCGCAAAACCGTGTTATCACCCAGCTGGATTATATCGTCCTGCTCGAGGAGCACCGCCTGGCGGATGATGCGATTGTTGACCCGCGTGCCGTTTGCGCTGCCCAAGTCGATCAGGCGGAAGTGGCCGTTCTCCTCGATGATTTTAGCGTGCTCTCGGCTTATCGTTGAGTCATCGAATTTGAGGTCATTCCTGGCAGACCGCCCCAGGGTCGTCTCGCCACGGTTAAGCTGGTAACTGTGCCCGTCCTGGGCTACCAGCCAAGCCTGCGCTTTTTGCTTGGATGGGGAAGGTGGGATGATGGGTTCCCTATCCCTTCGAGACTGAGGCGGGTAGGGCATTGGGGGTGTCAGAATCGGGCGGTGGGAGGGATCCGGACACTGTCCCAAGGCGATCTCGTAAAGATGCCCATCCTTGCAAACTGCCATACCTTGAAAGGTGACGTAATAGCCCACGGCGATCAGCGGAGGCAGGACGCCGCCCAGCATACCCACGTAGAAGATGAGCTCGGTGTATGGAGACAGTGGGCTGTCAGACGGGTTCGAAGGATCAGTAACCGTGAAACGGTAGATAACCGTCAGCAGCATCAGGCAGGCCACCAGGACCACCCCCATGCGCCACCCGACTGCCGGCAGATGGCGCTTCTGGCTGTCGTACAGCAGGTAGATCACCGCCGCCAGAGCCAGCAGGAAGAAGAGCACCCAGCCCCCAATCCCGTCCAGGCCAAAGTAATACCAGACGAAAAATTGATTGGTTGCGGTCATTATTAGTCCTCCTTCTACAAGCTAGAATTATGTCAATTAATAGTCTTCTTGTTTCATCCAGTAATTTGTCGTATTTTGATAAACATGAACGATCAAGGCGGCGTCCTCGCCGCTGGGGGTGGCTGCTTGAGCAACAAAAAACATACACTCATTGTTCGACTGGATTACCACCGTTGCGTTTGCATTTATCAGGATCTACATTCTTGATTTCGAGAACCCATCCTTGTCGGAGGTTATTTGGTGAATTTGGGTTATAAGTGCACCCTCCGTTATCGTCTATCGGCGCGCACGAGGCCTTGTAGTAATCAAAGACTTTAACTCCCAATTTGTTATATATGCCTTCTAGGGTATCACCATCTAATACTGTATACTGACAAGGCGGTTTTGTGTCTTCTGTGGGAGAAGGGCTGAAGGTAACAGTAAACTCGGTTGTAACACTAAGTGATGGTGTTAAAGATGCAGTATTTTCTAACGTAAATTCTGAAGGCGGCAAAGGAGTGAATTCCCCAGCTGACAGCGTGGCAACAGTGGGGGAAGTGGATATGCCTGTCGGCATTATAGTCTCCGTAACTTCCGGAAGATTCCTAGATGATAAATACGTTGCTACCATACAACCGATAGCAGCCACGCAAAAGACTAGCAAAGTCGCAATCGAATAAGGCTTGTATTGCCTGACGAATCGGATGATCGCCTCCCACGGATCAACCACCGCCGACACCACGGTCTCCATCGTCTCCGGATCCACCGCTTTGCGCTCCTGACCGCGGGCCATCTGCCTGGCGAAGATCGGTTCGTCTATCGGCTGCCCCACGTCGACCACGATTGCTGAGATGTTGTCCTTGCTCCCGCGCCGCTTGGCGAAGTCAACCAACCGCTCGACAACTTCCTCGGCCGAGCCCTCCCGGGTGAGGACCTCGATGTCCCGTCGGGAGGCCCAGCCCCAAAATCCGTCGGTGCATAGCAGGACCCGGTCGCCCGGTTGGAGCTGGATCGGTGGGAAGACGTCGACCCTCACGTCAGATTCCCCGCCTAGGCTGCGCGTGAGGCGGTTCTTGCCCATTGCGTGTTGCGCTTCCTCTTCGGTTATCAGCTTATTGCGCACCATTTCGCCGGACACCGTGTGATCGTCGGTGAGCAGGCGGGCCAGACCGTTGCGGATCAGGTAAGCCCGACTGTCCCCAACGTTGGCCACGATCAACCGGTCTCCCAGGATAGCGGCGGCCACCAGGGTGGTGGCCATGCGTGTGGGCCGCCCGCTCCCTTCGGCGTACTCGTAAATGTCGCGGCTGGCCAGGCGCAGCGCCTGGTTCAATCGCTCGCCGGGTTCGACCTCTGGGTGGTGGTAATACTCATAGAGCACTTTCATGACCGCGTACCGGCTGGCGCGTTCCCCCTGACTGGCGCGCCCCACGCCGTCCGCAACTAGGTAGAGGCAGCCACTGGCTCTTAACTCATCCAGGTCATCTGGTTCAAACAGGTCGACGAAATCCTCGTTGTTTGCCCGCCTTCCCTGGTCGCTACGTTTGGCAGCATGCAGCTGGTACACGATGGATGCTCTCCTTACCCTTGGATTTCGAAGCGGAGTTCGGACTCACCGGCCCGGAGGACGTCGTTTGGCTGGAGTACCTGTTGTTGGTTGACAGGACTGCCGTTGACCAGGATGGGATGCTTCTGGCTCAGGTTATAGAGGATATAGTGGCCCTGGTAGAACCGGATCGCAGCCTGCTGGCGAGAGGCGCTCGTCCCTTTGAGAGGGATGTCATTTTCATCTCTCTTTCGCCCCAGCCGCACCTCAGTTTCCGATAAGGCCCAGAGCTTGCCGGGGTTCAGCCCCTCCAGCTCGCGCAGGAAGGCTTGCCCTGATTGCCGGGTCGAGCCGGCCAGGCCTGCTCCACTTGGAGCCGCTTCTGCCTGGCGCTTTCTCCTTCGACCGCGGGTGGCCAGCGGGATAAGCACGGCGGTGACCGCCACAACCATCAGAATGACCAGCCAAAGAGCTTCAAAGCCTCCCAAGGACACATTCACATTGATTTCCATTGGCTCGGATTCTGCGCCGTTCTGTTCTACAGCAATTGCTTTGATCGTGTGCTTACCAGCAACCACATTGCTCAGGTCCCACTGCACCTCGTATGGGGGCTCTGGATCGGTCTCTAGTAGATTCCCATCCACGTAGAAATCCACCTTAGCGACCCTCGAAAAAGGCGCCTCAGCGCGCGCTGTAATAAGAGTTGTCTCGCTGATTGTCTCGCCTTCCGATGGGCTGGTGAGCGCCACGGTCACCGCCGGTTTGACGTTCAGTGTCAGGCTGATTTCCCCACGGTTATTCGCCATGTCGGTGGCAACAAAAGTGAGCTCATGAAGCCCTGGGGAGACCTTTGAAGAATCCCAGATGAATTCGAAGGACTCAGAGGTGGCGCTTGGGGACGCGACGCCATCGATGAACACCTCAAGTTGCTTGACCTGGGCGGGCGCCTTGATTTCCGGGACGAAGCGCACCAGGCTGCCGACTTCCTGACCATCTTGGAAACCTGGTAAAGAGACGGTGACTACACCGGGGACGGCGTTGAATTGCCTGGAGCTTTCGATGTGCTGTCCAAGATAATCGACTTTAACACTCAGATCATGCTCTTTACCATCCGCTATCAAGCCCGAGACGAATCGGATGTGGTATTGCACGCGTAAATCCGGCAGTATGCCCTTCAGGTTGTTGAGAGCGGCCTGAAAAGCGTTTGGGTCAGGTTGGTTTTCTGGCAGGAATTGCAATTCGCCGCGCGTGAGGTCCGCCAGTTTTTCCAGGTTCTCTCTGCTGGCGCCTCCCCACGCGATCGGATAAAAGACCACTTTCTGTCTTACGGCCTCGTTGATCACCTCAACGAACGAGAACCGGCTCAGGCCGGAATCCGGGCCATCGGCAAATAAGATGATCACATGACGGCCTGTGCTTCCATTAAATAGGCCGATGGCCTCCATTAAAGCATCGTTCAGCCGCGCGTTTCCAGCTGACTTCAGGTTGCTTAATGCTTCTCGCAGGAGGTTTTTATCAAGGGTAAGATCGACGGTTGAAATCTTGTCAGAGAATGAAATGATCGCGGCACGATCTTCGTCGGATAACGAAGCCAGGAACTCCTGGACAGCTTGGGTGACACTGATCAGCGGTGGATATTGACCAAAGCCAGTTGACTCGCTGGTGTCGATTACGAAAGCCAGTTCCAGAGGGTGCTCCAATCGGACCTCTACATCGAAGTTGTCGATGGGAATTTGATCCTCTGCTAAGGAAAAGTTGTCTTTCGTGAGGTACTTGATGGGGAAACCCTGGCTATCCAGCACGGAAACGCCTAGTTCAACGGAAGGGAAGTTTTCATCCCTTATGGTATCAATGCCTAGGATGATGGTGGTCTGATTGTAAGCCGCAAAAGATATTAACAATAAGAAAGGCACCAAAACCGTGGTGATCCATGAGGAGCGCTTTAGGCTTTTAATCATTTCTTGAACCTCCCTTCGCTTCTGGCAATTAAGAAAAGTCAGAGAATCATTCCTTTACCTTCTCAGAGGCAGATTGCATCCAGGATTCGATGTCTTTCCTCTTGAAGCGCCAAACTCTTCCTACTTCAACCCCGGGATTTTCCCGTGTCTGACCATCGACCGTACTGTTTCTGGCTTAAGTCGCAGATAAAATGCGACTTCCTCCGCCGTTAAAAACGGATCAGATTTCTCAGAAAAATCATCGCTGAGTCGATCTGATTCGATCGCATTTTCAAAGAGATTTCGCTTCCCCATTTTGATTAATTGATCCTCAATGGATGATTATTGGAGTAAATAACCCTTATACGCAACAAACGAGCGGCCTCGCATGTTCGGCCCAGTGCTCGCAGAAATAAACCGCTCAACCATAATAATAACCCCAGCCTTAATGGGTATTTACCACGTGTGTGATTACTATATGCAGTTTTTTGTTCGTTTCTGTCGTTTAGCGAGTGTTTATAAAGAATTATATAGTATCATCTTTATGGAGTCAAGCGATTGTTTCAAAGTGT
>FWWM01001715.1_pt1 | contig 62384 bp, 61 predicted proteins | sample 2228351 | NCBI WGS metagenome assembly FWWM01 (sample SAMEA103939774, study PRJEB20133) | metagenome
GAAAGGAGGCAGCAGTGACGACGATCTCACCGGAACTGACAGGACTGGCTCGGTGGGAGATCGTTCCGACGCATAGCCAGATCACCTTTGCCGTTCGTCACCTCATGGTGACTACGGTGCGCGGTCAGTTCAAGAACTTCTCCGGTTGGGTCGAGTTCGATCCGGCGCATCCGGAGAACGGCAAGGTCGAAGTGACGATCGATGCTGCCAGCATCGATACACGTGAGGAGCGGCGCGATGCGCACCTCCGTTCGGCCGACTTCCTGGACGTCGAGCACTATCCGACGATTACTTTCGTCAGCAAGCGCATCGAGCCGTTGGGCGGCAATCGCTACCGCGTGATCGGCGACCTCACCATCCGCGGTGTCACCAAGGAAGTCGCGCTGGATGCCGAGTTCCACGGTGTCGCCAAGGATCCGTGGGGTGGCGTGCGAGCTGGCTTCGAGGCGCGCACGAAGATCAACCGGCATGACTTCGGCGCGAGCTGGAACGTCGCGCTGGAAGCGGGTGGCTGGTTGGTCGGTGATACAGTCGATGTCTTCATCGAGGTGGAGCTGGTGCGCAAGGACGCAGCCTGACAGCCCGGCGGGGCAGGAGCGCTCCTGCCCCGCCTCGGCACGTTCCGAAGAGGGGGTTCGGAGAGGAGGGGCAACGATGGACTGGGCGTTCCTCCTGGGACGGATCGTGTTCGGGCTCTTCTTCGTCTTCAACGGCATCAACCACTTCGTGAACGTCCGCGGGATGAGCATGTACGCGGCCTCCAAGGGGGTTCCGGCACCCCAGGCAGCAGTCATCGTCACGGGAATCATGTTGCTGCTCGGCGGGGCCAGCGTGGCGACCGGCTACCAGCCGGTGATCGGCAACCTGTTGTTGATCATCTTCCTGGTGCCGGTCGCGTTCTGGATGCACAACTTCTGGGCTGAAACCGATCCGATGGCCCGGGCGAACCAGATGGCGCACTTTTTGAAGAATTTGGCGCTGGCCGGTGCCGCGCTGGCGTTGTTGGGTGTTCCGACGCCGTGGCCGCTCAGTCTTGGGTGATGGTGAGCGTGATCGTCCTCGAGTTCTTTCACGACGTGCTGTGAGCCTGGTGTGCCGTGGCGTCGCCGCGGCTGCGTCAGGTGATCGCTGAGTTCCCGGAAGTTCGGGTCGTACATCGCTGTTTCGCACTCGCGCCGACACCGGACGCCATCGTGGTGATGTTCGGGTCTAAGGAACGTGGGAAAGCCGAGATTCTCGAGCACTGGCGTTTGGCCAACCGGTACGATGACGTGCCGCGCTTCCGGCCCGATCTCATGGCGGCGCGGCCATTCGACTATCCGTATTCGATGCCAGGGCTCCGTGCGTGCAAGGCGGCCGAGTCGATCGGCGGCCAGCAGGCGCACTGGGATCTCTTCGACCGGATCCAGTACGCGCATCTCGTCGAGTGTCGGAATATCGCTGACGACGCCGTCCTGCGTGACTGCGCTGTTGCGGTTGGGCTGGATGTCGAACGCTGGGAAGTCGCCTACCGGAGTCCTGAAACCCAGGCTGCTGTCGACGCCGACCTGGCGCGTGCACGCATGCTCGGCATCGCTGCGGTACCGACCCTCGTCGCGGATGGCACAGAGGTCATAACTGGTGCACGTCCAGCGGCGCACTACCGAGCCTGGCTGCGCGCCGTCCTCGAGCAACGAGCGCGAGCGGGGCGAGACGAGCGTTGAACGAGGCTCGCACAGTTCGCTCGCCCTGTCCCTCGGAGCGGTTCGACAGATTGAGAGTCACGGAGGCGATGGATTACGGGCATTCGCTGCTTTTCGGTGTCTTTCTGACCCCGTCAGCGGCCGATCCGGAACGTCTGGTTCAGCTCGCCGAGTGGTGCGACACGCTCGGGCTCGATCTCGTCACGTTTCAGGACCATCCGTATCAACCGGGATTTCTCGAAACGTGGACGCTGCTCTCCTACATCGCTGCGCGCACGAAGCGCGTGCGGCTCGCTCCGAACGTGGCGAATCTGCCGCTGCGGCACCCAGCCATGCTGGCTCGCTCGGTCGCCAGCCTCGACCGGCTTTGCGGCGGTCGTGTCGAACTCGGGCTCGGTGCCGGCTACTTTTGGGACGCGATCGAGGGTATGGGTGGGCGTCGCCTGCGGCCCAGCGAGGCGGTCAAGGCTTTGAGCGAGGCGCTCGATATTCTGCGCGGACTCTGGGATACGCGCCGGGCCTTTTTCAGTCACGAAGGCACGTTCTACACCGTGCCGGGTACCCAACCGGGGCCGGAGCCCGCTCATCCGATCAGCATCTGGATCGGTGCCTACCGACCACGCCTGCTTCGCCTCATCGGACAAAAGGGAGACGGCTGGATTCCCTCCGTCGCCTATCTGGAAAGCCTGGCCGATCTGTCGACCGGCAACCGGATCATCGACGAGGCAGCACGCGAGGCCGGTCGAGATCCGGCGGAGATTCGCCGCCTGCTCAACATCGCCGGGCGCTTCACCAGCCGCTCGGGGGGCTTCCTCATCGGGCCAGTTGCGCAGTGGATCGAGCAGCTGACCGAGCTCGCACTCGAGGAGGGTATTTCGGCGTTCATCCTGGCAAGCGACGATCGGGCAACGCTCGAGCGGTTCGCACGCGAGGTCGCGCCGGCAGTCCGCGAACGCGTCGCTGCGGAACGTGCCCGGCATCGTCCTCACCGATCGAGCCGCGAACCGCTTCCCCTGGTCGTGGGTGGGCGCTGGCTACGGTACCGCAGCGTTCCACTCAGCCCGCTCATCGATTACGCGGCGATACCCCGCGAGCTCGCTGGCAAGGTGGTCACGCCCCGTGACGAGCGCTACGACGAGCTTCGTTCTGTCTACATGGCGCGCGGGCGGCCCGGTCTGATCGTCCTTTGCGAGTCGAGCGACGACGTTGCCGCGGCACTGGCTTTCGCGCAGACGCAAGCGGACGCGCCGCTCTCGGTACGCTCAGGCGGTCACGGCATCGCGGGGCTCGCGACCAACGACGGTGGTATCGTCATCGATCTGCGCAAGCTGAATGCGATCGAGGTGCTCGATCCAGCGCAACGACTCGTGCGGATCGGCGCGGGGGCGACCTGGGGCGAGGTGGCGCGAGCGCTCGCACCGTACGGATGGGCGATGACGTCCGGGAACTACGGGGACGTCGGTGTCGGCGGGCTGGCCACCGCTGGAGGACTCGGCTGGATGGTTCGGAAGCATGGCTTGACGATCGACCACATCGTCGCGGTCGAGGTCGTCCTGGCTGACGGACGGATCGTGCGGGCAGACGAGCAGTCCTACCCCGACCTCTTCTGGGGCATGCGGGGTGCGGGATTCATGCTCGGTGTGGCGACGGCTTTCGAGTTCCGGGTCTTCGAGCTTCCGCGGGTGGTCTTCGCGACGATCGTGCTCGATGCCACCGAGACGGCAGCGGTCGTGCAGCAGTGGGCGGAGGTCATGGCGCAGGCCCCTCGCGAACTGACGACGTTTCTCTGGCTGGTTCCAGGCCGCCGGGGACAGCCTCCGCTCGGCCAACTCTACGCGGTTTTCGCGAGCGACGATGTGGAGCGGGCTGCGGATGCGCTGTCACCGTTCTTGCGCATCGCGCCGGTGCTGCAAGAGCGGGCAGTCCTGATCCGTTATGCGTCGCTCGTTCCGCCGTCGCATGACCTGCATATCGGGCAGCAGACAGTGAAGATCCGCAACGGTTTTCTCCAGCGGATGTCGTCCGACGATGCACGCGCGATCGCCGCGCTCCTGTCTGAGGAGCCGACGGTGCTGGTCGAACTCCGCTCGATGGGCGGTGCGAATGCCGAGGTCGATCCGCTGGCGACTGCCTTCGCGCACCGGACGCAGGACGTGTTCGTGGCAGCCTGGTTCCAGCCCGTTTCGGTGGAAGAGCAGGACCGCGCGTGGTCCGTCATCGCGCCGCGCCTCGGCGGCCTTTATGCGGCCTACACATCGGATGTGCGGCCCGAACGGGTTCCGGAGGCGTTCCCTGGCGAGACGTTCGTGCGTCTCCAGGAACTCAAGCGTCGGTACGATCCTGCTCACCTGTTCCGTCGCGGTCTGGTCGTGACTCCCAAGACTGTGCCCTCAGCCGACGCCCGACTGCCAACCGGAAGGTAATGTGAAGGGAACCGAAGGAGCGAGGTCGATGCAGCGCGCGATTCAGTTCGGACTCAACATCGATCCGGTCGTCGATCGTCCCGAGGAAGTGACGGCACTCGCGACGCTCGCGGACCGTGCCGGCCTGGCGCTGGTCGCTATGCAGGACCACGCGTACAACCCCCGCTTCGGCGAAACGTGGACGTTGCTGACCACGGTCGCGCTCCGGACGGAACGGGTCCATGTGCTCACCAATGTGGCGACGCTCGCCTTGCGTGCACCGGCCATGCTCGCGAAAGCCGCCGCGACGCTCGACCGCCTAACCGGTGGACGAGTCGAACTCGGCCTCGGTGCCGGTGCGTTCTGGGACGGGATCGCAGCGATGGGCGGTCCACGCTGGACACCGACGGAAGCGCTGGCTGCACTCGAAGATGCGTTGCGTCTCTGCCGACTCCTCTGGGAGAAGGCAGGAACGGGTGAGCCGGTGACGTACGCCGGGCGGCTGTTTCGGGTAGAGGAGCTCGCGTTCGGACCCAAGCCGGTTCGGCCGATCCCGCTCTGGGTGGGCGCGATCCGGCCACGTGCGCTGCGGCTGACCGGCATGCTTGCCGATGGGCTGACGATTTCGACACCGTATGTCCCTCCGGAACGTTTGCCGGAGGTCAATCGGCTAATCGATGAGGGGGCTCGTGCTGCCGGGCGTGACCCGCAGAGCGTTCGCCGGCTCTATAACCTGCTCGGTGTCCTCGACGTGCCGGGCGCGCGCCCTCTACGGGTGAACCGGCCTGGATTTCTCAGTGGTCCAGCGGAGGCGTGGGTCGAGGCGATCGTCCGCTTCGCGGAACTGGGGATGGATACCTTCGTCTTCTGGCCAGTCGCCGGAGACTACGTCGCGCAAGCCCAGCATTTCGTCGAAGTGGTGGTGCCGGAGGTACAGCGCCGGCTCGGTAGGGCGTGAGGGTCACTCGAGGTCGACCCAGAGAAAGGCCTCGGCGTACTCGAGCCCGACTGGCGCACCAGCCTCGCGAGCACGACTGCGGACGCGCGTCTCTAGGCCGCCCGGGAAAGCACTCGCTTGACTGACGTGGCAGCGGAGCGCCGCAAGTTTCCGTTCCAGCACCGGGGCGATATCGACGAACGTGTCGGGACGCTCGGTTCCGAAGAGCAGCGCTGTGCGGACGACGTGCGGCTGTAAGCCAGCTGCCAGTTGCTCGGGGAAGAAGGTCGCCAGACGGCTGGCTGGAAACGCGGCAGCCAGCGCAGCTGCTCCGACGGCGCGGTGATCGGGATGCTGGCGATAGAGCCGGGTGAACGGGTCATGAGTGAGCACGATATCGGGACGGAAGCGGCGAATCTCGGCAGTGAGCTGGGCGCGCAGGGAGAGCGTGTCGAAGACTTCCCCATCAGGGAGCCGCAGGAAGGTGACCCCTTGGACGCCCAGGAGCTGGGCAGCGGCCAGTTGCTCGGCCTCGCGGACCGCAGCGAACGATTCGTTCTCGTTCCAGTCAGCCGGTTGCCCCTTGTCGCCGGAGGTGACGACCACGTAGTGCACGATCGTCCCGGCTGCGACCCAACGGGCGACCGTCCCCGCACAGAAGAATTCCGGGTCGTCCGGGTGCGCGCCGACGATCAAGACACGCTCGGCGGGCGGTGGGTCGCCGATGTGTCGAACGGAGAGATTCGTCATCGTACTCGCTCCCGATCGATAGTGCAGCACTGCGAGGTGCACCGCGCGCAGATCTCGCTGTCACGAACGATTGTCGGTCATGGCTATCGAGCTTCCAAGTCGTCGCCAAAGCGAGGGCGGAGACACGCCCGCTCGACACCTGAGCGCAGCAGCGCTCGCGCAACGGTACTGGTCTCGACACCGCTCGCGCCCCGTCCCGTGGCAGTATAAGCCGCAACGGGTCGGGTGGGTGGCCGAGGAGGGCGAGCACGATGCGCGTACGAGCCGTCACGATCGGTTGGACGGTCGAGTGGCGCGAGGGAAAGATCGCCAACGCCGCGGAGATCGCGCGGGTACCCGAGAGGATACGAGACCACTTCGCGCAGGTCGGGATCGAGCTGCAAACGGTGCGCCTCGCCACGCAGCCATTCCCTGCGGTCGTCGCACTGGAGGAGGTCACCACCTTCGCACGGGCGCTCTGTGCGGCGGCCGAGGCGGCTGGCTTCGACTACGTCTCGATGGGGCCGGCCGGTCCGGAACAGCGCGCGTGGGCGTCCTCCATCGTCCCGGCACTGGTGGAGAACGAGACGCTGTTCGCTGCTGTCTCGGTCACGACGGACGATGATCGGGTCGCACTGCCAGCGGTCGAGGCTGCTGGGAGGGTCATCAGCGAGCTGGCGAGGCGGACCGCGGGAGGGTTCGGCAACCTCCGGTTCGCCGCACTGGCGCTGTGTCCGCCTGGTATCCCGTTCTTCCCAGCGGCCTATCACGATGGCGGGGAGGTCGCGCTTTCCGTGGCGTGGGAAGTGGCGGATGAAGCGCTCGCGGCGGTGACCGGCGCACAGTCGCTCGGCGAGGCTGAACGGCGTCTGGAAGACCGCCTGAGTGCGGCAGCCGAACGACTCTGGGTGGTCGTCGAGACGCTGGCGAGCCAGCTCGGAGCGCGGGCGCTCGGCATCGACTGTTCGCTCGCTCCGTACCCGGACGAGACGCGGAGCGTTGCGGCTGCGTTCGAACGCCTCGGGCTCCAGCCATTCGGTGCGCCGGGGACACTGGCTGTCGCTGCGTCGATCACCAGTGTGCTGCACCGGCTGCCGGTGCAGCGAACCGGCTTCTGCGGCCTGATGCTCCCGGTACTCGAGGACGCCAGACTCGGTGCCCTCGCACAGGCTGGTCAGCTCCAGTTGTCGACGCTGCTGGTCGCCTCGGCCGTCTGCGGAGTCGGTCTGGACGTGATCCCGCTTCCCGGTGAGACAACCGCAGCACAGCTGAGCGGTCTCATTCTGGATGTGGCCACACTGGCGACACGCCTGAAGAAGCCACTCCTCGCTCGACTGATGCCGATCCCTGGCCTGCAGTCTGGCGAGGCAGTCCGGTTCGACTTCTCGTTCTTCGCGCCGGCAGCAGTGGTTCCGCTGGCGGGAGCGACGCCACAGCAGTGGTTCACGAGCGAGCCTGGACAGAATGCTGGTGAAGATGAGCTGTAGAGCTCCGTCCACAGAGAGGTGGTTGCCTGAATTGTGGAGAAGGAGTACCATTCGTGTGGTGACAGTGTTTCGGCTGTTGTTGGAGGGCGACGATGGCGCGGATCGTCATCACGATCGAGGGTGATTCGCAGGAGATCGGAGCGATACAAGAAGTCTTGCAGCGGCTCGCTGGGCTGACGGGTGCTGAGTTCGAAGCCGGTGAAGCGGTGCGGGGGCCGGGAGAGCGCGAGCCGTGGACGTTCGAAGAGTTCCGGCAGTTCTGGAGCCGCTTGCAGGACGGTGCACGGCAGATCCTGGCTGAGATCGCGAAGCGGCCGGAAGGTTACCCGATGGTCGAGCTCGAGCGGGCTCTCGGGGTTCCCGCGCGCGTCATCGGAGGTCGTCTGAGTTCGGTCGGGCATGCGATGCGCCGGTTCCCTCAGAAGGAGGAGCCCGTCGAGTTCCGGACTGGTGGCGACGAGGCGCCTGGGCGGCGGATCTACTTCATGAAGCCAGAAATCGCCCGCATGATCCGTCGCCTCGTCAGTGAAGGTGCTGCGGAGGAGGCAGCTGACGACTGATCTGCCGCGTTTCCTGCCCATTGGTGGGAGCATGGGCCACGGTGGGGCTGTCCGGTGGCTGTGTCTGGGGTTCGTGTCTTTTGACGCGATCCCAGCTGCCGTGTTATGGTCGCTTGCCACCGGCGGGGGCGTTCAGGACGGCTGAACGCTGGTGTAGGGGAGGGTGTGGCGAGCGATGGCACGGAGTTCAGTTCTCGGGTATCCGCGCATCGGAAAGCGGCGGGAACTCAAGCGGGCGCTCGAGCGCTACTGGGCGGGCGAGAGCGACGAGGCGACGCTCCTCGAGACGGCGCGCGCGGTGCGACGAGCAGCCTGGGAGGCCCAGCGCGCGGCTGGCATCGATCTCATCCCGTGCAACGACTTCAGCCTCTACGATCATGTCCTGGACACGATCTGTCTCGTGGGGCTCGTGCCGGAGCGTTTCGGCCCGCCGGAGCCCGAAGTCAGCCTGCCCACCTATTTCGCGATGGCACGCGGGAAGCCCGGTGTCCCTGCCCTCGAGCTGACCAAGTGGTTCGATACGAACTATCACTACCTGGTGCCGGAGTTCGACGCGGCAACGCCACGCCTGGCTAGTGCCAAACCGTTCGAGGAATTCGCCGAGGCGACCGAGTTCCTGGGGCGACCGGCGAAGCCGGTGTTGCTCGGGCCGTTGTCCCTACTGCTTCTCGGCAAACGGCACCGGAAGTCGCTGGCTGATCATCTGGAAGAGCTCTTGCCGGTGTACCGCGAGGTGCTGGAGCGTCTGGCGGTTGCCGGAGCCGAATGGGTGCAGATCGATGAACCCGTGCTGGTGCAAGAGCGCAGCGAAGACGATTTGCGGTTGCTGCGGCACGCGTACGACGTACTCGGCCGCGCCGACAGGCGGCCCAAGATCATGCTGCAGACCTACTACGGGAGCCTCGACGAGACCAGCTGGGATGTCGTGATGAGCCTGCCGGTCGACGGTATTGGGCTCGACTTCGCTCGTGACGATGGCAACCGCGCGCTCCTCAATCGGCACGGCTTCCCTCAGGACAAGGTATTCGGAGCTGGTGTCATCGATGGGCGCAACGTCTGGCGCACGAACCTCGTCGAGGCACTGGAGAAACTGGAAGAGATTGCCGAACACGTGTCGGTCGATCGCATCTGGGTGCAACCGACCTGTTCGCTGCTGCACCTCCCACACGACGTTCGGCTGGAAACGAAGCTCCCGGAGCCGCTCCGTGCGCTCCTGGCTTTCGCCGAGCAACGGCTCGAGGAGCTCGTCGTGCTGACCCGGGCCCTGAACGAGGGACGTGGAGCGATTCTCGACGAACTCGAGCGGAATGCCGAAGCGTTCCGGGTGGCGCTGGATGGCCTGCCTGTCGTGCGGCCTGAGGTGCGCGAGCGTCTGGCTCGCTTGACCGAAGACGACTTCCGCCGGCATTCGCCCTACGAAGTCCGGCAGGCATTGCACCGGGAACGGTTCCGACTGCCCCTGTTCCCGACTACCACGATCGGGAGCTTTCCCCAGACCGCCGATGTGCGCCGCACTCGGGCCCAGTGGCGGGCCGGGAAGCTCGACGACGCAACGTACTGGGCCTTCATCCGCGAGCGGATCGCGGAGGTGATCCGCCGGCAGGAGGAGATCGGCCTCGACGTTCTGGTGCACGGTGAGTTCGAGCGAGCCGACATGGTCGAGTACTTCGCCGAACAGCTCGACGGCTTCATCGTGACCGAGCACGGCTGGGTCCAGTCGTACGGGAGCCGGGTGGTCAAGCCGCCGATCATCTTCGGTGACGTCGCGCGGCCGAAGCCGATGACGGTCGAGGTGATTCGCTACGCTCAGTCGCTCACGCAGAAGCCGGTGAAGGGGATGCTCACCGGCCCAGTGACGATCCTCAACTGGTCGTTCGTACGGCAGGATATCCCGCGTCACGAGGTCGCGTTCCAGATTGCCCTGGCACTCCGCGATGAGGTGCGTGACCTGGAAGCTGCTGGCATCGGCATGATCCAGATCGACGAGCCGGCGCTCCGCGAAGGATTACCGCTGCGGCGAGCGGAGTGGGACGAGTACCTCGACTGGGCGGTGCGTGCCTTCCGGCTCGCCAGTTCCGTCGTTGGAGACGAGACGCAGATCCACACGCACATGTGTTACAGCGAGTTCAACGACATCATTGAGGCGATCGATGCGCTCGATGCGGACGTCATCTCGATCGAGAACAGCCGGAGTCATGGCGAGCTGCTCCAGGCGTTCCAGTCCTACCGCTACGAACGCCAGATCGGACCGGGCGTCTACGACGTGCATTCGGCTCGCATCCCGAGCGTCGAGGAAATCCTCGAGCAGCTCGAGCGCGCGCTCGCGTTCTTGCGTCCCGAGCAACTGTGGGTGAATCCCGACTGCGGACTGAAGACCCGGCGCCCGGAAGAGGTCTGGCCATCGCTCGAGAACATGGTCGAGGCGGCCCGGCGCTTGCGCGAGCGGTACAGCCAGCACTGAACCCCCAACGGGGTGGAGCGAGCTTCCGCGGCGTCGAGCCTGAGCGGTCCCGCCAGCGGTGGACCCGACGGCGGGGCTGCCGCATTCCACTGCAAGGTTGGCTCGGTATTGCAGCCCCCTCGCTTCTCCGTCGCAGGTCCAGTATGGCGGGAATACCAGAGTTCCTCCTCGGACCGGAAGATGGCGCTCGTTGGCCGGTCGTGCTGTGTCCGAGGAGGTCGAACCATGTCGATGACCCTCGTGCGAGAGCTGGTCGCGCGCCTGGCGCCCCTCATCGATCGCGACATCTGCCGAATGATGCTCGACTTCACCGTGGACATGTATCAGGAGGCTGATGGATACTGTGACCTGCACATTTGGGAGGCGATCGACTGGTGGCTCCCTGGTATCACTGGGGTAGCTGGACCGCGGAATCCTTTCTCGGACTTACCAGCCTGGGATGATCTGGAAGAATGGGAGTCGATTCGGCGCCATCTCGGGGACTTTCCGCTCGTGCGGACGTACCACTACTTCGGCTCGCTCGGCGCGATCGGCTGGGACGCTGCTGAAGCGCTCGGGATCACGGACTGGTTGGACCGTGCGGTCGAATATCCGGCAGCACCGCGTCCCGGATCCGGTGGGCCACTCGGCTGGTACGACCCAGCCGGAGGCCCGTGGGACCGTCCCGGGCTCGGTATCGTCTACGAACATGGAGTGGTGGAGGGGCTGGAGATCACGCTCGAGGAAGCACGCGGCTGCTACTTGTGGATGGTCACGATCCTCTCGATCCTCCTCGAGGCAAGGGATCGCCTCTCTGAGCTGCGCGCACTCGCCGACGCTGATCCACTGGACTGGTCGGACCTCGAGGACGCGAGCCCGCTCGAACGCGCCCGTGTCGCGCTGCCGGCCTCTGACGCGGTCCTGGCAGGATTACGCGAAGGGCGTGTGCCGAAGCTGGACGGAGCTGAGGAGTGGTTCGAAGAACTCAAGCTGGTGATCGCGGTCGCCGCGATCATTCCGGAGGAAGTCCGTGCAGTCCAGACGAAATACGATGCCGGCCTCCTACTGCGCGGCCACTTTCGGGATGCGCTCGACCTGGATGCGCTGGTGAAGGCAGGCCTCGCTGACGACCTCAACGACCTGCTGCGCGACATGGAGTGGTCGCTCATCGAGGTCCGCCCCTGGATCGAGCGACTAGCAGAACCCGGCTCTCCGGCAGCCATCGTCCAGCTCGTCCGCTGGTGGGAGATACCGAGCACCCCGCAGTGGCTGGTCTGGCAGGCGGTGTACGGTGATGACGAGATTCCAATCGATCCGTGTTCCATCCGGTTGTGAAGGCTGGGCCGCAAAAAGGCGGCCATGACCGGTGGCGGTTGAGCGGACGTTCACGAGGTGGCTGCCCTTGCCACTGCTGGCCGGCGGAAGATACCAACCGGGATGACCCAGCAGAGGGCGAGGGCGGCCAGGAGAGGGATGGTGGTGCTGGCGAGTGCGAGCTGGAGCCCGAACCGGTCGGCGATCCAACCGGTCACCGGAGCACCGATCCCGCCGGTGACGAACCCCATGCCCAGGATGAAGCCGGAGGCGACACCGGCCCGGCCAGGGAGCAAGCGTTGGGCGGCGACGAGCGTGACCGAGATCGAGGCGTCGGCGAGCAGCCCGAACAACGCGGCTGCCAGGAGGCCGAACCGGTTCGGCAAGACCGTGAAGAGTAGCAGCGCCGGAAGAGCGAGCGTGAGCGAGCCGATCAATACCCGCCAGGAGCCGATCCGGTCGGCCAGATAACCGCCGAGCAAGGTACCGACGGCACCGCTGGCGACGATGACCGTCGCGACCACACCGTACAGGACTTCGTACCCGAGCTCGCGGTACCAGACCGGCGCGAAGGTTGCCACGGTCATGAAGGCCCAGCTCCGGAGCATCACCACCAGGAGCACCGGGCCCAGCGCTCGCCAGTCGATCGCCCCGCGTCGCTCGCTCGCCGCGCGCGCATCGGCGACTGTCAGCTGCTCCTCGTAGCGGCGCAGTGCCCAGCGGACGAGCGCTGCCGCGAGCAGGCCGAGCGGCAGCGCGGCGAGCGTTCCGGCCAGTCCGAAAGTGCGGAACAGGACCACCCCAGCCAGTGGGCCGAGCGCGTACCCGACTGTCCCGCTCACCGTGTAGACCGACATCGTCGTGTTCCGGTGCCGCTCGTCCGCCAGCAGCGCGGCCCGCGAGGCACCGATCGGATGGTATGCTCCCGAGCCGAGTCCGGCGCAGAAGGCGAAGGGATAGAGGAGCACCGGATCGCGGACGAACCCGTAGAGCCCGAGGAAGATGCCCGACCAGAGCAGGCTGAGCGGAGCGAGCCGCTGCACACCCCAGCGGTCGGCCAGGTACCCGAACACCGGCTGCGTGAGCGAGACGGCAGCGGTGTAGGCAAACGCGAGGCTACCCACCTGGTTGTAGTCGAAGCCGAGCTCGAGAACCAGCAGCGGGTAGAGCGCGGGGAGAAGCCCGCTCATGAAATCGACGCTGAAGTGTCCGAGCATGAAGGTTGCCAGTCGCGCGTGACGGCGCAATGCGGTGACCAGGCCCATCCGATCCTCCAGGGGACATCCTAACCCAAAAGGCCAGTTCGTAAAGAGCGCCGCCGACTGCGTCGCCAGGACCGGTCGACAAGGTCGCGGTCACATCGCGCGGGCCGACGTCCCAGGAGCACCGGCTGCCTCTCTTGCACGGCCGGTGCCCTTCCGCCGGTGTCCCTGCTGCCCGCACTCGTGACCAGCGACCGGAATGTCGTTGGTCGGCCAGGGTAACCGCTTGCTCGTTCGGCCACGATCGGCGAAGGTAATGTCGGATCGTGAGGATCACCGGGAGGACCGCCGATGGGGACGAACGGACGCAGGCGCCCGCTCGAAGTCGGTATTCTCGTGCCGCAGGGTGAGTATCGCTGGAACGGCCGGTTGCCGCGCTGGAGCGACCTGGCAGCGATGGCTCGCCTCGCTGAAGATATCGGGCTCGACTCGCTCTGGGTGGTCGATCATCTTCTGTACCGCACACCGGATGGTGACCCCGAGGGAATGTGGGAGTGCTGGTCGCTCCTCGCCGCGCTGGCCGCCGTCACTGAGCGGGTCAAGCTCGGGACGCTGGTCGTCTGCACCAATTGGCGCAATCCGGCCCTCATTGCCAAGATGGCCGAGGCGGTCGACGAGATCTGCGGTGGACGGCTCATTCTCGGTCTGGGTGCGGGCAATACCGAACACGAGTTCCGCCGCTTCGGTTTCCCCTGGGAGCGGCGGGTCAGCCGCTTCGCCGAAGCGTTGCACATCATCCACGGGCTCCTGCGGAACGGCTGGATCGATTATGTGGGCGAGTTCTACGCCGTGCGCGACTGCCTCCTCCGCCCGCGGGGCCCGAGACCGCAAGGTCCGCCGATCCTGGTGGGTGGCAATGGTCCCCGGTTGCTGCGCCTTGCCGCGCGCTACGCCGATATCTGGAACACCTATTACGACTTCACGGGTAATCGAGCCAGTGGTGTCGGCCAGCAGATCGCAGCGTTTCATGCAGCGTGCCAGGACGTAGGGCGAGATCCAGCGACCGTTGAACTCTCGGCATCCGCACTGGTTGCCTTTCCTGGCCACGGGCGGATCTACGGGGTGGTGGCCGATCCGGTGCGAGGCTCGCCAGAGGAAATCGCCGAGGAGTTCCGTGCCTACGCGCGAGCCGGCGTGCGGCACCTGCAACTCCGCATCGAACCGAACACACTGGAAGGCCTCGAGCAGTTAGGCAAGGTGCTCGAGGTGCTCGACCGCGGATGACCGCGCGCCAGCTGGATACCCGCGCAAGACTCTAGGCGCGCTCGGTGCTCTCACCGGAACGGCGAGGAGACCCGACGTGCTCCCGCTGGAGTCGGCGTCGTCGCGCGATGCCGTAGAGCAGGCCAGCGAGAACGACCAGGCTGCCGAGCGCGACGACCGCCGCCGTGTACCGCTCGATCCAGACCGTTACCCGTTCCCAGTGTTCGCCGAGGAGCCAGCCGCTTCCGATGAGGAGCGTGTTCCAAGCGCTGCTTCCGATCAGCGTCAGCAGGCTGAAGCGCCAGAACGGCATACGGAATGTCCCTGCTGGTACCGAGACCACGCTCCGCGCCACGGGCACGAGGCGGCCCCAGAGGACGAACTGGGAACCCCATCGGCGAAACCAGCGGTCAGCGTTCTCGAGCCTTTCCGGACCGAGACGGAGGATGCGGCCGTAGCGAAGCAAGAACGAGCGACCGCCGTAGCGACCAGCGAGGTAGAGCACGAGCGCACCCGTGTACGAACCGAGAGTGGCGACGCCGACTGCGACGAGCGGGTTCAGGTGGCCGCGGCTGACGAGAAAGCCAGCCAGTGGCAGCACGACCTCCGATGGGATGGGGGGAAACACGGTCTCGGCGATGAGGAGGACGAAGAGTCCGATGTAACCGAGCGTCACGAGGATATCTTGAACCCAGCTCTCCACGCTGCCGTCCTCTCCGAGCGGGGGGCGCGCGTCCCGCCTGATTGAGGATACAGGTCGCGACACGGTTCGGTACGTGCCGGGGAAGGACGAGCGCATGCCGATCGGTCGCTGAGCAGAACGGAGCAGTGCTCCATCGACATTCGCATGTTCTGGCAAAAGGGCTGGACTGTGCGTGGCGGGTGATCGGGGGGCAGGGCGCATCGGCTCCAGCGAGGGAGGCTCGTGCCCGCAGCATCTCAGTCCGTCCAGATCAGTTCGCGCTCCTCCTCGATCTTGCTTTCGTCGAGCTCGACACCCATACCCGGATTCTCAGGGACACGGATGATGCCGTTCTTCGGCTGGATCGGCTCCTTGAAGAAGAACTGGAGCAACTCGTTCCACTTCAGGAGATATTCGACCCAGGGGGCGACCGGCTCGGGGAGCGCGGCGAGCAGCTGAACCGTTGCTGGAACCGAGTGACCGTGCGGGATCATGGGAATGCTGTAGGTGCTCGCGAGAGCAGCGATTTTGAGCGTCTCGCTGATACCTCCGGCCCAGTAGATGTCGGGTTGGAGGACATCCAGGGCGTTCCGCTGCAGCCAGGCGAGAAAACCCCAGCGGGTGTATTCGTGCTCCCCGCCTGCGATCGGGATCGGCGACCGCGTGCGGAGCGCAGCGTAGGCGTCGAGCTGGTCAGGCAGGAACGGCTCCTCGATCCAGCGCAGGCGGTACGGTGCTAGTTCGTTCACCGCCGCGACCGCATAAGGCCAGTCCCAGCTCATCCAGGCGTCGAGCATCAGTTCGACGTCGTCGCCCACGGCGGCACGCAGCGCCGCGAAGAGCGCGACGGTGCGGCGGAGGGCTTCACGCCCCTTCGAGGGCGCCCAGCGCGGGAACCACTTCTGGGCGCGGAAGCCCTGGGCGACCAGGTCACGAGCCAGGCGCGTGGCCGCGTCGAGTTCGAGCGAGTAACCCAACGTGCTGGCGTAGGCGGGAAGTTCCGTCCGTACTGGCCCGCCGAGGAGCCGATGCACCGGATCCCCATTCCAGCGTCCACGGAGGTCCCACAGTGCGCAGTCGACAGCCGAGAGGGCCATCATGACGACGCCCTTGCGCCCGTGGACGAACGAGCGGTACAGCTCGTCCCAGATCCGTTCCGTGGCGAGAGGGTTCGCGCCGATGAGCCGAGGACGCAGTTCCGTGCCGATAATCCGAGCGACATCGCGGGTGAGCGGTCCGGCCAGTCCGATTGCTCCCTGGTCGCTCTCGATCTGCAGGAAGATCTGGCGCAGCCGGTAGGGGCCAGGCCCGTCCTGCTCCGGTAGCCACCACTCGCGCGGATCGCTGCGGTGTTCGGGGTAGATATCGATCGGCCGTGCCAGCCGCTCTTCCCAAAAGTGACCAGCGTAGGGGAAGGTGCCGGTGAGTTCGCGCAGCCGGACAGCGACGATCCGCATCAACATCCTCCTAGTCCTGGAGCAGAGCGATCACCCGATCGGCGACGCGTTCGGTCGTCGCGGTACCCCCGAGGTCTGGCGTGAGCGTTTTCCCTTCCGCGGTCAGCCGCTCGATCGCCCGCAGCACACGTGCCGCGGCCTCGGCGAGTCCGAGGTGTTCGAGCATCATCGCGCCAGCCGAGATGGTGCCGATCGGGTTGGCGATGCCGCGGCCAGCGATGTCCGGCGCGCTGCCGTGCACCGGCTCGAACAGCGACGGTACGCCTGGAGCGTACGCCAGATTGGCACTCGGCGCGAGGCCGAGACTGCCCATGAGCGCTGCGCCGAGATCCGTCAGGATATCAGCGAAGAGGTTGCTACCGACCACGACGTCGAACCGTTCGGGAGCGCGGACCATGAGCGCAGCGGCGGCATCGACGAGGAGCGACGTCACGGTGACGTCCGGGTAGTCGCGCGCGACTGTTTGCACCACCTCGTCCCAAAGCACCATGCCGAACCGCTGGGCATTGCTCTTGGTGATGCTCGTCAGGTGCTTTCGCCGCTTCCGGGCGAGCTCGAAGGCGTAGCGCACGACGCGCTCGACGTTGAAGCGCGAGAAGACGGCCGTCTCCAGCGCCACCTCGTGCGGTGTGCCGACGTGCACGCGTCCGCCGACACCGGCATATTCGCCCTCGGTGTTCTCGCGGACGAAGATCATATCGATGTCCGCTGGGCCTTTGTCGTGGAGCGGCCCGGCAATTCCCGGGAGGAGGCGGATGGGGCGCACGTTGACGAAGAGATCGAGTTGTTTGCGGATCGGCAGGAGCAGACCCCACAGCGTCACGTGATCGGGGACGTGCGGTGGGTCGCCGACGGCACCGAAGTAGATCGCGTCGAATCGCCGGAGCTGATCGACACCGTCCGGGGGCATGAGCGCTCCGGTCTGCCGATAGTAGTCGGAACCCCAGGGAAAGTGGTGCCACTCGAGTTCGGCCTCGCCGGCGACGGCTGCTTCGAGCACCCGCTGACCGGCTGGAATGACCTCCTTGCCGACCCCGTCACCGGGAATAACGGCGATGCGAAACCGCTGCACGGTCATCGTCTCCTCCAACAAGGGCGACAACGAGTCCTCTCGTCGGCCGACGATCATAACCGTGCTACGTCCGTTGTGTGAAGAGCTGTTCGACCCGCAAAGGTGTCGATCGCGACACGATGCGCGACCTTCCGAGCAAATGGTCAGCAAGCCGGTGATGTTGGCCGCCTACTGGCACAGTCCCCGCAGGTGCGTCGCTTCCGTGGCGGGTCGGGTCCGATGACATGGGCGCTCAAGCAAATCCTCCCGGTTCGTCAGCACTGGTGTACTCGCGTCGCTGGACACCCGTCGTGTGGCTCGCGGCGCCAGCGAGGAACAGGAGCAAGGCCAGACCCCAGGATCGCGCGTCGCTCCCCGTATGCAGCGCGAGGTTCCACCACGGTTGCTGATAACCCGGATGGAGGAACGCGTACGACCCAACCGTCACGATAGCCAGGAGAAGTGGTGGTATCCACCCGAACCGGGAGCCAAGCACGGTGGTGGTGAAACTTCCTGTACCCGCGAGGGCCAGGATTGCCCGCAGAGCAGCTTGCCTATCCAACGGGGTGAGATCGGCTCCCTGGACGGCGAGCAGGAAGAGTCCTGCCGTGGCAAGCACGAGCGTGGAGAGCGTGGCGAGTCGGTATGGCCAGAGTGGTCGAGCAGCGATTCGTTCCCACGACGCCATGTCGGAGTGGAGAGCTAGCGCGATAACGACTCCGAGGAAGGGGCTGTAGAGGAACGCTTCCGAGAGGAGGACAGGATTACCTCCAAGTAACGCGGGAAGAACAACCGTGCTCTCAGACCGAAGCCGGATGAGAGCGGCAATCACCGTCACAATGACTGCGCTCTGGACAACTCGCCGGCAGCGAAGGAAGAGCCACAGACAACGCATACAGAGGCACGGCTCCTTCTAAGGCACGAGCGGGGGTAATGGTTGGGAACAATCTCGAAGCGCGTCGGCTTGCTGCCAGAACCACGCACGCTGCTGCTCGTCGGGAAGAGCGAGGAGAGGCATGAGCGCCTCGTACCCGGCGGAACCGAAGGTGCTGACTGGTCGACCGATGATGCGGAACTCGAGCCAGGCTCGCAGCAGTGCCCACCGCTCGAAGTGCTCAGGATAGCGCGCTCGCCGCTGGAGCAAGGTCTCCACCGATTTACTCGTGGGTTCGCTGCCAGATTCACAGATCTGTGTCGGATCGACCGGTAAGACCCCAGCGAGGAGACCGGACAGGAGTTCTGGCGAAGGCGAACCGGTTTCGTAACCGCTGACCCGGACGAGTGGCGCTCCCTGCTGCGGCGCTTGCGGGAGATACTGCTCATAGAGCACCTCGGGAATGACGTAGCGGTCACCGAGCAGGTTCCGAAGCTCGGTGACCGTCGTGCGCGTCACTGGAATCGCCCAGCGATGTTCTGGCCAGACGCAGATGGTCGGGGCTGTCCCGTCACACCAAGGTGTGGGGACATCTGCGACGAACTCGACGGCAGGTACACGTGCGCGAGCGACCGCTGCAGCAAGGAGAACTGTCATTGAGAAACTGATTGCCAACCACACGATACGTCGCGAGAGAGGGGAGCGTCCATGGGCGACGATCAGACAGCCAGCTCCAGCAAGACCGAGCACCCACGTGGTCATCAAAGCGAGAAACTCGGGACTGGAACGGAGCCAGGGTTGCATTTCGTGTCCGAATGGCACCAGCAAGAGCGCTTGAAGACCTGGATCCAAGCGACCTGACGAGAGCAGTACCAACCACAGCAGGCGCACTGCGCTTATGACCAAGGCAGTGCCGATCGGAGCGACGGGGGATGCAGGGAGCAGTTCACCGAGGACCGCGCCGATGATCACCGCTTGGACTACCGCGAGCAGTGCCACGACGATGTAGCTCGGCCATGGATGCCAGAGAGTGAGCCGGAGAGTGGTAAAGAGGAGAAGGCCGAAGGCGATTGCACAGACGAGAGCGAGCAACCAGAGGAGCGTTGCAGTCAGCTCCACTCCGAGGATCACAGCCCACGGGCGCGCCATGGTGCGAAGCAGCGAATCAAGACCAGAACGCCGCCTCCGTCCCGACGCCCACGTCGCAACACCCCCCGCTATCGGGGCGGCAAAGAAGAGTGCCACGATGCCGATCAGCGAACTCGCGCGTTTCCAGTCGTCCAGAAATGGCGGGTTGGCCTGTCCGACGACAAGCGCCACTCCCAACAGTATCGGAGCGAGCACAAACGCCACGGAGCGGGCTGGATTACGTCTCACGTGGATGCTGATCGTGAGATCCATCGAGCTGGCTCCCATGGTCGCGCAGCTGTACGAGTACAGCGTGATAACCACGCTCGATCGGTGTATCGCCGAGTTCGCTGTCCTGCCCGAGTGCCGCGAGCTCTTCTGGTGTGCCCTGGAAGACAACTCGCCCCGCAGAGAGGACGATGACTTTCGTGCACACAGTGGTCACATCTTCGACCAGATGTGTCGCAATCAGGGCCAGATGCTGCGTACCAACCTGTTTCAAGAGAGAACGGAAGGCCGAGCGTTGTTCAGGATCCAAAGCGACGGTGGGCTCATCGAGGAGTAAGATCGCCGGTCGATTGACGAGAGCGCATGCGAGTCCCGCCCGGCGGAGCTGTCCACCCGAGAGTTCGCGAAGGGGTTTCCGGGCATGATGGAGAAGGTCAACACTGGCCAGCGCTTCCTCGACAGCTCGGGATCGCTCCGAACCAGGAACCTCACGCAGCCAAGCGACATACTCGACGAACTCGAAGACGGTAAAGTCCGGATAGTAGCCGAATCGTTGTGGCAGGTATCCGATTTGGCGCCGCACGCTACGAAGCGTTGCCCGATTGCGCAGGTCCTGCCCCAAGATGCGGATGGAGCCCTGTTGCAACGGTAGCTCGGTCGCAAGCAAGCGGATGAGTGTCGATTTGCCAGAACCGTTCGGCCCGAGTACACCGATCACCCCTGTTGTTGCCGAGAGTGAGACGTCGACCAGTGCAGGACCCCGGCGAGCGTAGGAGAACGACACGTGATGGACCTCGAGACTCACGTTGCAACTCCAAGAGACACGATCCAGCGATGTCCCGGTCTGTGTTGTGTCAATCGCGTGCTTCAATGATCGGAGAGCCCCCGAAGCCGAACGGGCAGATGCCAGTCCACAGCACCCATGTACCGACGCCTACCCAGCCTGAGTATTGGTCTGGCCAGAGTCGGCAATCTGCTCGTAACCGTACTTGCCCGCTGAACACGTCGCACAGTGCGTGTGCGCGGTTGTCGTCTCCATTCCAAGCTGTGCAGCTGAACGATGCCATGACCTGGAACTCTCTGCCGGACTGGTCAGAGGAGACCGATCCGGAACTCTCGGTGATCGAGGACCCGTCAGGAGATAGAACGGTTGGCGTCAGAGATACCGGGCTTTCAGCTCGGAGTGGCGATGGGACGAAAAGTACCAACAAAACGACAAGGACCATACCGACAATGCTCGTCTGCCTCTGCATGCCCCCCCTTTCGGGATTCGCGAACCGGTCGTATACGTATACAGTACTCATCGGACGGACATTTTGCAAGCTGGAGGGGGTGCGACATCAGTCGCTGCGGAACGGCCGGTTACTCGCTCGAGACCGTTCGATAAAACCAATTCCGCCTGAAGGGCACGACGGCAGATCACCAGCAAACTGCCGGCTGGGAGTTCCGGCGCCTGTGCGAGGTTCCTGAGCATCAAGGCAAGCGATTCGAAGCAAGACAGAAGGGAACGAAGCCTCGGCTCGCACCGTATCTCAGCCCGGAGTCCCGAGAGAAGAGAAAGAGAATGGCACAAACTGGCGAGGGTATAGCCAAGAGGCATCGACGATGCGAGAATCCAGCCTTCGCGCGGTGCGGTCGACCTCTCCCCCCAGACGGGGAGCACCGACTCTTCTGTAAAACCTGGGTGCGAGTCGGACACTGTACTCGTCATGTGCCGGCAGCTCGCCGGAAGGGCTGCGCCGCCTCTTCGTTCCGCAGCACGAAAACCACCCGTTCCGGGAACTGGGCCCCGCTGGCGGCATGGTCGCGTACGGCTTGCACCATCGCCTGGGCACAGGTGTCGAGATCGAGCCCACCGACACCGGTGCCGAGCGCCGGGAAGGCGACCGACCGCAGCTGCCGCTCCTGGCAGCGAGCGAGCGCGGCGCGCGTCGCGGCGTAGACGGTCTCGCGAGTGGCTGGGATCATGCGGCCGTGTTCGTCGTACCCCATCGCAGCGGCGTGGATGACGGCCTTGTGTGGCAGGCGGCCGGCCCCGGTAACCACCGCCTCGCCGACCGCGATCGGACCCTGTGCGACGGCCTCGCGCTCGATCTCTTCACCGCCGGCTCGCTTGATCGCACCAGCCACGCCCGAACCCATCCAGAGCCGATTATTCGCCGCGTTCACGATCGCCTCCGTGTCAGCGGCCGTGATATCGCCGATCTGCACCTCGATCACTGGTGTTCGCATAACCTCTGCCTCCCTGGACAAACGATTCACGGAAGCGATGCCTTCGACTCGAATCGTACCGTGTCTGGTGTCAGATGATCCCGACAGGGGTAAGTGAGTTGGGGGTGGTCTTTCCAGACTCAGCTCTTTTCTGTGTTGCAGAGGTCTGCATACGAACAGGATAGGGTGAAGGAATCGTGCGGTCGGAAGAATGGCTCGTTTAAGCGAAAGTTGACAAAATGACCAAGGTCTGTTATAGTCCAGATGGGGGTGAACGAGAACGTGTACAGATGGGAGCAAGGTCGCGGGTGCAGAAGATTCATTTTTGCAGATTTTCCCCATCGCTGGTGATTGTGCTTCATCCGATTGCCGGAGAGTTGGGCCTGGAGTACCAGTGCGCCGCTCTGTCTGCCGACCGACGACCTGAGCGAGAAAGGGGTAGTTCAACGATATCGGTGTGACAACAGATGTTCTCGCGGCGTCGCGACATGGAGTGCGGTGACCAGCCAATCCTCGGCACGGGCAGACGAAGTCGTCCATGGGCGTCGCGAAGAGTACCCTTCGGGCTGCTTCGGAAGGAGCATCACATGTTTGAGCGAACGATAAACGAGGTATCGCGAGCACGAGCGGCGCTGATCGGTGGTGTGTCGTATGCGCTGATTTTCTTGTTAGCGATCTTCGCGAACTTCCTTTCCATCAACCAGTTGGTGGTTCGCGGTGAACCGGCCGCAACGGTGGCAAACATCATAGAGGCGGACGGTTTGTTGCGCGGTGGTCTCGCGAGTTTCATGGCCGTGTTCGTTCTGGACGTCATCGCGGCGTGGGCTCTTTTCATCGTGTTCCGACCAGGGAATCGAGATGTCTCCTTACTGGCTGCATGGTTTCGTATCGTCGGAGCGACGCTGCTCGGTGCTTCGCTGGTTTTCCTGTATCTGACGTCACAATTGCTGGGGAGTGCCGAGTACGCGGCGCTCACGCCAACAGTACGCGACACACAGGCGATGCTCTTTCTGACCGGTTTCGATTTTCTCTGGCTGACCGGCCTCGTCTGTTTCGGCGTCCACCTGATCGCGCTCGGCTATCTGATCGTTCGATCAACGCTGGCACCGAAGGTGCTCGGCATGCTCCTCGCTCTGGCAGGCACTGCCTACATCGTGGATACGTTCGCCCACGCCCTGCTCAGCAGTTACGATTCCTATCGAACCGTGTTTCTCGTCATGGTGGCAACGAGCTCGATCGTGGCCGAACTGTGGTTGACGCTCTGGTTACTGCTGCGTGCCGGAAAGCGATCCCTGGATCTGCCGGTGCCCACGCCTGCTCGGGTCTGACGTCATCGTCCGACTGAGTCCCAGATTCGCGAGCCGACGAATGAGAGCGAGCCGGGTGCGCTACCGCACCCGGTTTCTCGTTTCCTCGATCCTTCGGATCGGTGTGAAAGTGGGAGTGGTGGACCTGCCACCTCCCGAGGCGGGATGCGAAAGTGCACGTAGGCATACCGGAAAGCTCTCCTCTCGACAAGATGACCGAGGTATGTCTCAATCGAGAAGTAGAGTTGGATGGTGTGTCGGTTGGGGGGAATCGTGGACTTCACGCTGACGCCTGAACAGGAGGCGCTCCGGGAACGAGCGCGCCGCTTCGCCGAGACGGTGGTCAAGCCGGTCGCTGCGTTCTACGATCAAGAAGAACGGCATCCCCACGAACTGATCGTCCAGGCTCGCCAGGAAGGCTTGACGGAGATCACGATCCCAGCGGAATACGGCGGTCGCGGGCTGGGGGTGCTGGAACTAGTACTGGTCGCCGAACAGCTCGCCTGGGCCTGCGCCGGCTTCACGGCTGCCGCCTGTTCGAGCTGTCTCGCCGGTGAACCGATCGTCATCGCGGGGACGGAGGAGCAGAAGCGGCGCTGGCTGCCGCGCCTGACGGCTGGCGAGTACGCGAGCTTCGCGCTCACCGAGCCGGATGCTGGTTCGGATGTGGCAGCCTTGAGCACGCGTGCCGAGCGGCGCGGAGATGTCTATATCCTGAACGGACACAAGCGGTGGATCGGCAACGCACCGATCGCCAGCTTCTTCGTCGTCTTCGCGAAAACCGATCCGGAAGCCGGTCGGCACGGCATCAGCGTCTTTGTTGTCGAGCGTGACTCGCCAGGGATCGTGACTCGACCGCTGCGCAAGCTCGGTCAGCGAGCCATTTCCAACGGCGAGATCGAATTCCATGACGTGGTCGTGCCTGCCAGCAATCGGATCGGCCAGGAAGGTGACGGGTTCGCGATCGCGATGCGCACGCTGCGCCGGACGCGCCCGATGGCAGCGGCGTTCGGTGCCGGTATCATCCAGCGCTGCCTGGACGAGTCACTGGCGTATGCCCAGCAGCGCCGGACGATGGGACAACCGATCGTCAAGCATCAGGCGATCGGGCACAAGCTAGCCGAAATGCGCATTCGCCTCGATGCCGCGCGCCAGCTCACCTACCTGGCTGCCTGGCTGGCGGACCGCGGTGAGGACAACACACTGGCGGCAGCCGTCGCCAAGGCGTTCGCGGCCGACAGCGCGATGTGGGCGGCGACGGAGGCGGTCCAGGTGTTCGGTGGCAACGGCTACAGTCCGGACTATCCGGTCGAGAAGTTGTTCCGCGACGCCAAGCTCTTGCAGATCTACGAGGGCACGAGCGAAATCCAGCGCAATATCATCGTCCGGGAACTTGTTCGGCTCAGTGGAAACCGCCGTGCTGTCGGTTGAGCGAGCCCCCTTCCCGACTCGCCTGCCGTCGTTCGGTGAGGCGCGACCCAGTGACCTGCGCGGAGTCGGGAACCTTTTGTCCTGGTGGTGACGGCGCGCGGTGTGGGAATCGGACGAGGAGCGCGCGATGTTCAGGTGGTCATTCCACTGTACGCGCTGTGGTGCATCGTTTGCGCCCGAGACGCTCGTCTGGCGTTGCCTGCGCTGTCAGGGCGTGCTCGTGGTCGATCCACCGCTGCTGTTCGATCCCGGAGCGATCGCGGCGTCGACCTCGACGCTGTGGCGATATGCGCGGGCGCTCCCGATCGATCCGCCAGCATGGACGCTCGGAGAGGGGATGACGCCGCTCGTCCCCGGCCAGCTCGACGGCGAACCGGTCTGGTTCAAGCTGGATTTCCTGCTCCCGACGGGGTCCTTCAAGGACCGCGGTGCGAGCGTGTTGGTCGCTTTCCTGGTCGGAGCCGGTGTCCGGCGAATTGCAGTCGACTCATCTGGCAATGCAGCTGCGGCTTTCGCCGCGTACGCTGCCCTGCATGGGCTGGAGGCGCTGGTCTACGCACCGACGGATACTGCACCGGAGAAGCTGTTCCAGTCGCGCGCTTACGGCGCACGAGTCGAGCTGGTGCCCGGCCCGCGGGAGGCAGTCGCTGCCGCTGCCCAGGCAGCTGCACAGGAACCAGGAACGGCTTATGCGAGCCACAACTGGCATCCGTTGTTCGCTGAAGGAACGAAGACCTGGTTGCTGGAGGTCTGGGAGCAGCTGGGCGGACTGTGGCCGGCTGCTTGCTTCGTTCCAGCCGGGGGCGGAAGCCTGGTGCTCGGTGCTGCGCTCGCGGTGCAGGCAGCCGGTGTTCGCGGGCCGGTCATCGTCGCTGCCCAGCCGGAGGCTTGTGCTCCGCTCGTGCGAGCGTGGGAACGGAACGCTCGGGAAGTGGAACCGCTTGTACCAGCTCCGACGCTGGCGGAGGGAGCACGGATCGGTGCGCCGCCACGAGGCACCTTGTTGCTGGAGATACTCCGCCAGTGTGGTGGGTGGCCGGAAGCGGTTCCCGAACCGCAGCTCGTCGAGACCGTGCGTCTCCTCTGGCGTCAGGGGCTCTACGTGGAGCCGACGGCAGCGCTGGGTGCAGCGGCGTATCGCCTGGCTCGTCGCCGGGGCTGGGTACCGGATGGTCCAGTCGTGATCCTTCTGACCGGCAGTGGGCTCAAGACCGGTGCTGCGGCGCGGCAAACGATCGAGCAGGTATGAGGTGCCCGGTCACACACGAACGACCGGGTGGGGCACGGAGTCGTGCACAGTCGCCGCATGAGTCGATCGTTCAGCACCGGGCGACCCGGCCCAAAGCGAAGGACAGAGGAAATTTGAAGGAAAGCGGTTCCGACGAGCCATCCGTTCACCGCTCCCCCGTAAGCCGTGACGAGGTTTCACCTCCCCACTCGGCGCCGGTCTTGACCGCCTCCGCACACGTTCCAGGGCCATGTGCGGTACGTGTCGATCCGGTTGTCCGGGGCGATCGCCCGGCTTTCGCCGGACGTCTCCGAGCGGGTCGTCGTCGACTCCTCGGAACCGCACCTCCAGTACAGCACATCGAAGGCCGGTTGTCAAGTGGTTCGGACAGTGTCCCGTTCCGCTCATCGAACGCTCGTGGACACGGTCCTGAGTCGCGTTCTTCACGGTAACGCTAACCGCTGCGGAACGTACGAATGTAGGCGAGGAGGGCCTCGAGGTCGGCGTCGGAGAGGAGTTCAGGAGGGTAGGCAGGCATCCCTTCCTCGGTACCTTCGCGAAGAGCGCGGACAGCACGCCGGTCGGTCGCCCGCAGCTGGAGTAACCCGGGTGCGTTGCCCCCAGCACCGTGGCAGTACATGCAGCCGAGAGAGAAGTAGAGTGCAGCCCCGCGAGCTGCTCCGCTCGCTGCTGGATCGGCTGGCCGGAGATCGTCGGTGGAGGGCGTGGGAACGACCGGGAGTGGCTGCGCAGTACTGGATCGCAGCGTTCGCAGGTAGGCGATGACGGCCCAAATCTGCTCGTCGCTCAGGCGATCGGCGAAACCCGGCATGCCGGTGAAACTGAGACCGTGTGCGATGATCCAGTAGAGCTCCGCATCGCTGCGTGCCTGCGTGTCCTCATCACCGAGTGGGCTGGCTGGCGGATAGCTCAGTGTCCCGAACCATCCCTTGCCATCGGCATCCGCACCGTGGCACGGCGCACAGGCTCCGAGATAGACGATCCGTCCGGCCTCGGCGGCCCGGGCATCCAGCGCCGGCGGCGGAGAAACGGTTCGGCTCCCAGCTGCAGCGATGCGATCGATCGCCCAGCGGCTTGATGCCCGTTCGAGCGGCCATTCGCTTCGATGGGCGAGTAACGCCGGTGCCGCGAACCACAAGATGATCGGCACGAGCAGCATCGCGGTGAACATTCCGGTGACGAACCAGAGCAACCGGCTGCGCCAGCGACTGTTCGACCACCGATTTCGCTCGGCCTTGCTTGTCCAATCCATCGCAGCGCTCCTCCTGCCGTTGCGAGCTCGCGGGAGGCGACCCCCAGCGTCTGCTTCGGTCGATGCTCTCAGATCAGCGGGTACTAGTTCACCGGGCGAGTCGCAGTGACCCGCGAAGCATCGTACGGCAGGGAAGCCCGGTCGCGTGCACCGAGGTCTCCTGTCAACCGGGTCGAGCGACGGGCCGTCGCGATGGACGGACCCGTCGCCCCATGCCGCACCTTCAGCGAGGTGGCGGCTGTGAGCCGGAGCGACGCCGCCGGGCGGTCAGGCCAGCGGTGAGGGCTCCGGCGAGGAGGACCGCAGCGAGCAGTGCGAAAGACTGGATGCCAGTGCGCTCGTGCGGCTGTCCGGTCGCTGGCGCGAGTTGAGCTGGTGGTGTGGGCGTCGTGGCGGCACGCGGTGTCGGTGTCGCTGGCCGGGCTGTCGTCGGAGACGGAGCGACTGTCGGGGGTGCGGTCGTGGTCGGCATGGCAGGGGCGGTCGTCGGCGACGGTGTCGGAACGGCTGTCGGCGTCGCGGCAGCAGCGACGAGGATCGTGCCCTGCATACCGAGTGTGCGGTGATTCCCGACCGGGCAGTACATCTCCCACTCGCCGGGTTCAGTGAACGTAAACGTGGCCTGTCGTGTCTCGCCGGGCATGAGGTTCGTGGCGAAGAGTCGCTGTTCGATGCCCCGGTCTTCCAGCTCCACTTCGAGGTTGTGCTGCGCACCGCCCGCATCGGTCACGACGAACGTCACCGGCTCGCCGAGGGGTACGGTGATGGTCGCAGGGGTGATGGAGAATTCAGTGAGCGTGATCGTGACCGTGATGTCCGGCGCAGCCGCGCTCACGACCGGGTGGAAGCGCATCCGCGAGCGAGCGGCGAGGGCATGGCTCGGGAGGAGAGAGAGCAGAGCGACGAGCGTCATGAGGGCAACAGAGCTGGCTCGCTTTGCCATTTCCGGCCTCCCCGTCCTTCAGTGGCTCGCACGGTTGGCGGGTGTACCCGTAGGCATTACGTGTGGGGAGACCGTGGGGATTGAGGGGGCTCAGCGAGCGCCCGGCACCGGGACCCCGAGCGCCTGGAGGAGTAGCGTCGTTGCGAGATAGAGGAGAATGAGCACGAGGATGCGTCGTAGCCATGAGCCGTGGACGTGTCGCCCGATACGAGAGCCGATCTGTGCGCCGAAAAAGACACCGAGGGCAGCTGGAACTGCGACTTGCGGTACGAGCAGATCATTTGCGTAGTACAACAGGACACTTCCGACTACAGTCACGCCGATCATGTAGGCGCTGGTCGCCGCCGCGGCCTTGACCGGCACGCGCATCAGGACGTTCATGAGGGGAACTTGAATGACACCGCCGCCGATGCCCAGAAGCCCCGACATGAAACCAGCCACCGTACTGGACAGGGCACCGATGCCAACGAGTTGCGGAACGTACTGAACAGTCCCACCGACTGCTGGATCGTAGAAACTGCTTCGCAGCCCGAGGCGATCGGGACCGGTCGTGACTGGCTGTGCGCTCGCGCGCCGGAGACTCATGAGGACGATCATCGCATAGAGGGCGAGTGCGAACGCTGCTCGCAGGATCGTAGTTGGTGCGGTGGCCACCAACAGCGCACCACCGATCGCACCGAGCGTCGTCGCGATCAGGAGTACGAGTGCGAGCCGAAGGTTGACCATCCGGTGCTGGAGATACACGGTAGCACTCCCCATCGAACCGACGATGACGGCGAGACCGCTCGCTGCGATCGCGGTCTTGATCGGGACCCCCAGGAAGGCGGAAAAGATCGGAACCATGAACACGCCGCCACCGAGCCCGACCATCGCGCCGAGCGCTCCAGCGAACGCTGCGAAGACGAGGATACCGATTTCCACCTAACGACCCCCGACGAGACGGGCAATCGGTAACGCGGCAACCACGAGGAGGACGACGCCAACCAGAGCGGTCGTCCGGCGATCGCCGTGGCGCGCGCACGCGCTGAACATCACCAGGAGACCAACAACCGGCCCCAGGGCGGCGAAGAGCAGGGCAGCTGTTTCGAGGGCGACCGGTTGCCCGTCCATCAGCGCAGTGGGGAGGTCCGTCAAGGGAACGGTGGCCTGTTCCAGTTTGCCGTCTTCGAACAGGTCGAGAACGAGGCCGAGAGTGAGGAGTGCGAGGGCAAGCCCCAGCCACAGCCGGTAGAGTCGCGCGAGCAGTTGCGAGACTTGGCCGAGATGCGCCTCGCCACAGTCGATTTGTTCAGCCGGTGTGACTGTCGATTCTGTCCGTGGCATCGTCTAGCGGCGACCATCCCGATACGAGACACTACGGCCGCTGCTGCGGAGCCGCGTGCCTCATCATACCATTTGTCGCCAGCAGCCTCGACCCCGGCTGGGAACAGCCTAACCACCGACGAGACCAGCGAGGCCGAGCAGCAAAATGACCAACACGACGAGGGCGATGACGACGAACACGAAGTCGCGTTCCAGCGCGAACAGTACGAGCGTCAGTGCCACCCGAGCAGTCGGGGTAAGAATCAGGACGAGCAGGCCGAGCCGCATCACGTCATCCGGCTGACCACTGAGGACGCCGATCGCGATCGCATGCAAACTCGTCCGGAGGGTACCACTCTGGAGGGTCAGCAGCTCGTGTAACGTCTGCGGGTCGCCAGGCTGCGGTCCTCGCACGAAGAACAGCAGGAGACCGATGGCGCCGATCGCGGCTGCGACGAGTACCCCGAATCGCAAGACGCGACTGATCAAGAGGTCGATGCGTTCCTGGACCGGGTTCAGGGTCGCGGTGTCGGGCAGTCCGGAGCGGATCGCGCGATCGTGCATGTCACCACACCCCCAATCCACGCAGCAGCATCTGGAAGGCGATCACCAGCAGGATGGGAATGAAGAGCTGGCGCACCCGACGGTTCGTCAGGCGGAGCAACAGCTGCGCACCGACCAGCGAGCCAGCCAGCACGCCGAGCATGACCGGTGTCGCGATCAACGGCACAACGTCACCGCGCCAGAAGTAGATGCCAGCGCTGGCCGCTGCCGTGACGCCGATCATGAAGTTGCTGGTCGCCGTCGAGACCTTCATCGGCATCCGCATGCCCCAGTCCATCGCCAGGACTTTAAGAGCGCCGGCACCGAGTCCGAGTAGTGCTGAGGCCAATCCGGCCACGAACATCATGGCGAAGCCGACCGGTACGCGCGTGACCTCATAGGTCACCAGACGGCCGAGCGCTCGATCCGGATAGGTCCCGCCGAGCCGGAGGTGCCGAGCCAGCCAGTCGGGCTGGACACCGGAGGGAACTTCTTCACTGAGACGACGCGCCATCGGACCGAGCGACGCCAGGAGAAACGCGGCGAAGAGGAAGTACAGCGCTCTCCCTGGGAGGAAAGGAACGAGCAACGCGCCGAGCACGGCGCCGGTACTCGTCGCCAATTCGAGGAAGATCCCGGCTCGCACGTTCGTCAAGTGGTCGCGCACATAGGCAGCGGCAGCTCCGCTGGAGGTCGCGATGATCGACACGATGCTGGCACCGACGGCGAGGTGGATGTCCAGGTGAAATCCGAGCGTCAGGAGCGGAACGATGAGAATGCCGCCACCCAGTCCGATGAGCGAGCCGAGCAAACCGGCGAGAAAGGAAAAGAGACATAGACCTACAACGAATAGTTCGATGCCGACCACAGCCGTACCCTTTCGTCTGCCGACCCTGCCTTTCCTGCCCGAACCGGTCGGCTGGCCGGCGGTGGCAAGTCGATCGTGTGCAGCGGCCTATCGATCCAGACTGATCGCCGCTCCTGGATAGTACGGGTTCGTACCGCCGTGCAGGATTCCCTCATGGTCACGCAAGATTCCTCCTGGGCTGGCGAACGGGACATCAGCGAAGTCTTCACGCACGACCTGCAGCCGATGTCCCCGCTCTTCGAGAGCAGCGATGACCGCAGGATCGATCCGGCTGCTCACCACCGTCGGTTCGACGCTGCAGTCGATTCGCGCTGCGGAAATGGCCGCCTGGATACCGAGCCCATGGTCGATGACGTTGCTCACCACCTGCACCACTGCGTCGATGATCCGCCGTCCCCCCATCGCGCCGAGGGTGAGAAACACCCCATGGTCGGCGAACACGAGCGTCGGTGCCATGTTGGCGAGCGGCCGTTTGCCTGGCTCGATCGAGTTGGCTCGCCCGGGTTCCGGATCGAACCAGAACATGCCGTTGTTCATGAGGATCCCGGTACCCGGCGCCACGACTCGCGATCCCCAGGCCGACAGCAACGTCTGGGTGAGCGCGACCGCGTTGCCCCACCGGTCGACTACACCGATGTGCGTTGTCGAACCCGTTCCGTAGTTGGGCAACGAGCGGGCGAAGACGCGTTCCACGCCGAGGCGGGCGGGGTCACCCGGCTCGATACGCTGGCGGGCGCGTTCGCCGATCTCGCTGGCTCGTTCTCGTGCATACGCGGGATCGGTGAGCCCGGCGACCGGCACCGGCACGAACGCCGGGTCAGCGAGGTAGGCGAACCGATCGACGAATGCCTGCCGGAACGCTTCGATCAGGACATGGAGGGTGCGACTCGAATTGTGCCCGTAGTCGGCGAGCGGGAAACAATCGAGGAGATGCAGGGATTCGAGCACCGTCGGCCCGCCGCTCGGTGCCGGAGCAACGGCGATGCGGTACCCGCGGTACTCCCCCCAGAGCGGTGCGGACAAGCGGACAGTGTAGCGCTCGAGGTCCTCCATCGTTAGGAGCGCACCCAGGTCACGCAATCCTTCGACCAGCTGCCGTCCGAGTTCGCCGCGGTAGAACGTGTCGGAACCCTCGCGGGCGATCGCTTCCAGCGAACGGGCGAGATCCGGCTGCCGGAGGATGGTCGGCTCGAGTCCGGTCTGGACTGGCAAGGGAAGGCCATCGCGGGTGAAGATCGCACGCGTCGAGGGATACCGGGCGAGCAGAGCAGCATCTTGCGCCATTTCGAGACTGGTATGCCAGCTCACTGGGAAGCCGTCTCGTGCGAGGCGGATCGCCGGTTGGAGGAGCTCAGCGAGCGGTCGCGTTCCGTAGCGTTCGAGTGCAGTCACCAGCCCGGCGACGGCGCCGGGTACGGCAATGGCGAGTGGTCCGTGCACGTTGGCATCGCCCTCGACGGCGCGCCAGCCGAACCGTGTTGCGCTGGTCCCCGGGAGGAGTGCGTAGAGATCCGGGCGTGCCGCGAGCGGCGCGCACATGCCGAAATCGATCGCGACGGTCTCCTGGGTTTCAGCCAGGTAGACCAGCATGAGGCCGCCCCCGCCGATCCCACTCATGAACGGCTCGACGACTCCGATTGTGAACGCTGTGGCGACGGCAGCATCGATCGCGTTGCCGCCGTCGGCGAGCACGGTGACTCCGACCTCGGCCGCCAGCTCGTGTTGCGCGACCACCATGCCGAGGCGGCCGGTCGCCTCGGTGCGGTCGATGATCCAGACGCTGCGGTGCATCCCGGCCCTCCAACTCCGACTGCCCGTCACCGTGCACAGCCTATGCCCGGTACCGCCGGTGGGCAAGATGGACGGTCGGCGGTCCGGAACGCGTTACCGGCCAGCAGCGAGCCGCGGCACGGGTTTCGTGGGGCTGGTGTCGCTTTCACACGCTATGCTCGCAGGCACAGGATGGAACTTGACAGCTTGCCGAGCGATCGGTACGCTCCGGGTGGGCAGAACATTTGTGCGTCACAGGGGGCGAGCATGCGAGAACGGCCGCAGGAGGACGAGCGGGGACAGGCGATCCAGCCGCCGCTCTTCGAGCTGGGGCGAGACGGAAAGCTCCGCGGTACCGTCGGTCTCCTCCCGGTCCTGACCGCCGAATCGTCCCTCGATGTGGCCCGCTTCTGGTTCCGGCGCTATCTGGAGCAGTCCGGCCATCCAGTCAATACGGTCAAGTCCTACAGCTACGACCTCGCGGTGTTCGAATCGGTCGTGGGACCGAAACCGATCCGGGAGATCGACGAGCGGGATGTCGCGACCTTCCTGGAGCAAAGCCGTGGCCGTTCCACGCGCAAGCGACGGCTGACGACGCTGTCGACGTTCTTCAAGTTCCTGATCACCCGCGCGAAGGTGCTGGAACACGATCCGACAGCAGCGTTCTACTCGGATCGGATCCCGCTCAAGACGCCGCAGCCGTTGTTCCCGGAGGAACAGGAGCGGCTGCTGGCGGCTGCAGCAGCGGAAGGGCCGCGGACGCACCTCGCGATCTGGCTGATGCTGCGACTCGGGCTGTCGCGGCACGAGGTGCTGGCCTTGCGGGCGTCGCACATCGACTGGGCGGATCCGGAGAGGCCGATCGTGTATGTCTTCGCTGAGGGAGAGAAGCGACGCCTGCGCGAACGCAAGCTCGCCGGCAACCGTGAACTGACCGAGATCTACCAGCGCTTGCTCGAGGAAGAGGGGCCACAAGATCGTCTCGTTCCCATCCTCCCGCAGTCGCTCAACAAGCTGGTCGAGCGTGTCGCCGCCGCTGCTGGTATCAGCAAGCCGGTGTCACCCCAGACGTTGCGTCACACCTTCGCAGTCGAGCAGGCGAAGCGCGGCGCGAGCGAGGACGAGCTCCTGGAACTCCTGGGGCTCGCTGACGATGCGCGGAACCGGCTCAGCGTGCAACGGTACATACGCCTTGCGGCGCCACCACTCGATCCGCTGGCCGCGCCACGATCAGGCGGGGCGTCGTAGCGGTGCTCACAACCGTTCGCGCAGCGGCAGCCAGCTGAGCACGACATCGAGGACGAGCGGAAGCGGCTGGGCGGTATCGACGGTACGGTGCTCGAGCCCGGCGATGGGCTCCATCGCCTCGCCGTAGCGTGCGCGCTGCTCGAGGTAAATCGGCCAGGTGGCTTCGCTCGCTTGCCCCGGCTCCTGGGCGCGATAGCGCAACCGTTCGGCCACGATCTCGGCCGGGCAGCAGCACTCGACGAGCATCGGCCGAGCACCGTACTGGGCAGCGAGCGCGCGGGCCGCTTCCCGCCATTCTCGGTCGAGGAACGTCGCATCGAGCACGACTGACCGGCCAGCGGCGAGTTCCGCGGCGGCACGATCGAGGAGCGTGCGGTATGTGGCCCGTGTCAGTTCCGGCCCGTAGATGTCGGCACCGTACGGGAGTTCGGCGCGTCGCTCGCGTGCTACACCAGCCAGTTCCTTGCGAATGATATCGGACGAATAGACCGGGATACTGAGACAGCGCGCCAGTCGACGCGCGAGTGCGCTCTTGCCTGTTCCCGAAAGGCCACCGACGAGGATCAAGAGCGGTTCGGCCGGTTCGACCAAGTACGATGTCGCGAGGTCAATATAGCGCTCGGCCTGCGTGCGGACAGCAGCGAACTCGTCGCTCTCCGGCGCGAGCTCGTCCAGGCGGAAGCAGTTGACCTTGTTCCGGACGTGAGCACGGTAGACGCTGTAGAAATGCACGAGCAGGGGTAGTTCCGGATCGTCGAGTGCATCGCTGGCGCGGAGCGTCAACCAGCGTGCCCAATCGCTCCGGCCGTGGTGGTCGAAGTCCATGCTGAGGAAGGCGAGATCGACTGCTACGTCGCCGCAGCGTAGTCGCGGGTTGAATTCGATGCAGTCGACGATCTGGAAGCGTGGCGGCGAGTCGGATTCGACGAAGACGTGCGCGAGGTGGAGATCGCCGTGCCCTTCAACGATCCGTCCTTCGGCGATGCGGCGCTGGAACAGGTCGAGTCGCTCGCGCAGGAACCGCTCGCTGATCGACGCGATCCAGCGGTGCTGGAGAGGAGCCAGGACGACACCGATGTACGGCTCCGTCTGGTCGAGGTTCTCGCGGATGTTGAACCAGACGGCTTCCGGGGTTCCCCAGCGGTCGATCTCCGGACTGCGTGCGGCCGCGCAATAGAACTCGGCGAGTCGATCGGCCAGAGCCGCGAGGAGTTCCATCGAGACTGCGTCGCGTTGCAGTCGCCTAAGGAGCGTCTGCTCGAAATCGAGTCGCCGCATCTTGACGGCGTACTCGACGACCTCTCCCGGCGCTTCGACGCGGAGATGCGAGCCGATGCGCGCGATCGGCACCACTCCGAGGTAGACGCCGTCGGTCAGGCGCTGGTTGAGGAGCACTTCCTGCTCGCAGAAGAACCGCCGCTGTTCCAGCGTGCTGAAGTCGACAAACCCGAAGTTGACGGGCTTTTTGACCTTGTACACGTACTCGCCGGCGAGAAAGACGAGCGAGATGTGCGTTTCTTCCACGTCGATGCGCTCGACCGGAAACGGATACGCTTCCGGGCGACTGAGTTCGCTGAGAATCAATGCGCGATGGGCTCGCGCGAGATCGTCGTGCACCGTCATGCTGTACCCTCACCCGGCGCCAACGCTAGCGCAAGCGGAGCGATCCGGCAACCTCCGGTGGCAGGATGACGTAGCGTATGATGGGGTGGAAGTGGCAGTTGGGGAGGTGGTGAATGCGGCGGGCAGTGGGAATCGTTACGTTGCTGGGGGCTCTGGTCGCTTTTGTCTTTTGGGCACCAGGTGCCCGGGCGGCGCAACTCGTTGCGGGTCCATCGGTGACGATTGGTGCGGACGAGCGGCTGGACGATGAGCTGTACGCGACCGGCAACGCGATCGAGATCGAGGGGGACGTCACGCGTGATGTCTTCGCGGCTGGAGCGACGGTCGCGATTTCCGGACGAGCTGGTGGTGATGTCACTGCGGCGGCCGGCTCGGTCAAGGTGAGTGGTCCGATCGCGGGAAGCTTGCGTGTCGCTGCCGGTACCGTGGAGGTGACCGGGCCTATCGGGTGGGATCTCGTGGTGCTGGGTGCCGAGTCGGTGACGGTCGGACGGACGGCGACGATCGCGCACGACGTGGCGACGATCGGAGCCGAAACCCTCACGATCGACGGCACGGTTCGCGGGAATGTCCGCGGAAACGTTGGGACGCTCGTCGTGAGCGGTCGCATCTTCGGTGATGTAGACGTGAATGCGAATCGTGTGGAGATCCGTGACGGAGCGCAGATCGACGGGGTTTTCCGGTACCGAGCTCCGCAGCCAGCAACGATCGCGCCTGGTGCCCGGATCGTTGGACCGCAAGAGTATACGCCATCGCCGGGTACGACGGGTGGACCACAGACGACGCTGGATCGGGTGCTCAGCTGGCTGTCGACTGTGCTGCTGCGCCTCGGTTGGGCGTTGGTTGCTGGCACACTGTTGGTGCTGGCGGTACCGCGTCAGACAGCCCAGGTCGCTGACACGTTCCGTCGCGCACCGCTTTGGACGATCGTGTGGGGTGTCGTGGCCTTCGTCGTCGTGCCGGTCGTTGCGCTCGTGCTCGCGGTGACGGTGGTCGGCTTGTCGGCAGCGCTCCTGCTGCTCGGCCTCTACGTTGCTGTGCTGTATCTCAGTCAGGTGCTGGTCGGCATCGCGCTGATACGCCTGGTGCCACTGCGTGCGTTCCGGAGCGAGCGTCGGCTCGCTCTGTGGCTCGTAATGGTGGTCGGAACTACACTCGTGCTGGTCTTCCGGATGCTGCCGATCCCCTTCGGCTGGACGTTCTGGTGGAGTCTACTCATCGGTGCCCTCGGGCTCGGTATGGTCTGGACGGCACTGTCCGGGTGGGGACTGCGGCGCGTCGTTCCTGCTGCGGCAGCACCGGCCCCGTCGCCTGTTTTCGAGGAAGCGATACCCGCTCAGCCGATGACGGCGCCGCCGACCGAAGCACACGAGGAGGTGGAAGAGAGACGCGAGGAGCACTGAATGGCTGACCGGATTCTGCTCGAGGGGCTCCAGTTCTACGGGTATCACGGGGTACATCCGGAGGAGCGCCGACTCGGCCAGCGGTTCGCGGTTGATCTCGAGGTCGAGCTGGACCTCGCACCGGCTGCGCTGCGCGATGCGCTCGAGGAGACGGTCAATTACGGGGCGCTGTACCAGACCGTGCGGCGTATCGTGGAAGGTGAGCCACGGCACCTTCTCGAAGCCGTCGCGGCGGACATCGTGCGCGCGATCTTCGCTGAGTATCCACGCGTCGATGCCGTGCGGGTGCGTCTCTGGAAACTGATGCCGCCGATCGCTGGCGCTGCGCTCGGTCGTGTCGGCGTCGAACTCCGGCGCACGCGGCAGGATATCGAGAACGGAGAAGGAGGCGGAGTGCGATGACCGGGACAGTCAGCGCGGTGCCACGAGTCGACTACCCGCCGTTCGACCGGTGGCCCTGGGGACGGCGGACGTTCGTGATGGGCATCATCAACGTCACGCCGGACTCGTTCAGCGGCGATGGCTTGCTCGGGCAACTGGACGAGGTCGTCCGTCGTGCGCGCGCAATGGTCGAAGCTGGTGCCGATATCCTCGATGTCGGGGGTGAATCGACCCGCCCTGGCCATGTGCCCGTACCAGCTGAGGAGGAGTTGCAGCGAGTCATTCCGGCGATCCGGGCGATCCGCGCGGCGTTGCCGGACGTGCCGATTTCGATCGATACCAACAAGGCGGTGGTGGCCGAGGCCGCGCTGGCTGCAGGCGCGACGATGATCAACGATGTCCGCGGACTGGCTGGCGACCCGGACATGCCCGCTGTTGCGGCACGGTCTGGGGTACCGGTCGTGATCATGCACGACCTGCCGATCGAGCGGGCCGAGGATCTCATCCCACGGCTCGTGCGCGACCTCGCGCAACGGATCGAGCGGGCCCTGGCCGCCGGCGTCGCGTGGGAGCGCATCATCATCGACCCTGGTTTTGGTTTCGGCAAGGAACCGGAGTTGAATCTGCTCATGCTGCGGCGCTTGCGCGACCTCACGGTGTTCGGGCGGCCGATTCTGGTCGGAACGTCGCGCAAGCGCACGATCGGCTACGTCCTCGGTACCCCGCCCGATGAACGGCTGGAGGGGACCGCGGCGACGGTCGCGATTTCCATCGCGAATGGCGCGGACATCGTGCGCGTCCACGACGTCAAAGAGATGGTGCGGGTGGTCCGGATGACTGATGCGATCGTGCGGGGCACGTGGTGATCGCGTATATCGGCCTCGGCAGTAACCTCGGCGACCGGCAGGCCACATTGCGCCAGGCGGTCCGGCGTCTCGGCACGTACGGGCGAGTGGTCGCGGTTTCCTCGCTCTACGAGACGGAGCCGGTCGGGTATCGCGACCAGCCGTGGTTCCTGAATGCGGTCGTAGCGTTGGAGACGACCCTCGGCCCACGCGAGCTGTTGGCGGCACTCCTCGCGATCGAGCGCGATTTCGGGCGTGAACGAACGTTCCGCAATGCGCCGCGTACGCTCGATCTCGACCTCCTCCTGTACGATGGGCTCGTCGAGCAGTCGGAGGACCTCTCGATTCCCCACCCACGCCTGCACGAACGTTCCTTCGTGCTGGTACCGCTGGCCGAGATCGCCCCGGAACTGAGCCATCCGCTCTTCGCTGTTCCGGTGCGTGTCCTGCTCGAGCGTCTCGGCGATCGTGCGACCGAGGTGCGGCGTGTCGCCGGACCGGAGTGGGTGAGCGAGGATGCGACGGCATGATCACGGGCAGCGCTGCGAGCAGCATTCTGGCCATCGACATCGGGAGCTCGTCGGCACGTGCCGCCCTGTTCGACGAGGGTGGGAATCCGGTCGAAGGAACGTTGTGTCGCGTCACCTACCGGCTCGACACTGGGTCTGACGGACGGGCCGAATTCGACCCGGAGCAGCTCGCTGATCGCATCGACGCCCTGCTCGATCGCGTCCATCAGGCAGCTGCGGCACCGGTTCAGGCAGTCGGTGTCAGCTGCTTTTGGCACAGCTTGCTCGGGCTGGATGCGAGCGGTCGGCCAGGCACGCGCGTATCGATGTGGGCTGATACCCGGGCGCGCGAGACGACGCACCGGTTGCGCGAGCGGCTGGATGCGATGGTCCACCACCAGCGCACGGGAGCGTATCTCCATCCCAGCTACCCGGTCGCACGGTATGCCTGGCTGGTCGAACGTTTCCCCGAGCTTCGCAACGTGGTACGACACTGGTGCGCCTTCCCCGACTATCTTTTCGCCCGTTGGACCGGAGCGTACCGTACGTCGGTCTCGATGGCGTCGGGGACCGGGCTGTTCGACACCTGGCATCTCCGCTGGGACGACGAAACGTGCGCTGCTGTCGGACTCGATCCGCAGCTGTTGCCGGCGATCGGTGATGGCGGGGCAGAGCTGGTGCCTCGGTACGCTGCACGCTGGCCGCGGTTCGCCGCTGCCGTCTGGTATCCCGCCTGGGGCGATGGGGCGTGCAGCAACGTCGGAAGCGGTGCGATCGGATCGGACCGTGCGACCATCATGATCGGTACCTCGTCGGCGATCCGCACGCTCTGGCGCGGTGAACCGCTCGTCGTACCCTGGGGTTTGTGGCTCTACCGGTTGGATCGGGAACTCGTCCTCGCTGGCGGCGCCCTCAGCGAGGGCGGAGACCTGATCGACTGGATCCGGCAGCGCTTCGTGCTCCCTCCCGAGCCAGCGCTCTGGGAGCGTGTGCAGGCACTCGAACCGGGATCGACCGGTCTGCTCTGGCTGCCGACGATCGCGGGGGAACGCAGCCCGGGATGGCCGGTCGATGCGCGTGCTGCGCTGGTCGGCCTCCGACTGAGCCACGACGGCGTCGCGGTGCTGCGCGCTGCGCTGGAGGCAGTCGCTTGCCGGATCGCCGACGTGGTCGACCTGCTGCTCGCGGTGCGTCCGGAGGTCGAGGTGTTCATCGGCAGCGGCAACGGCCTGCTGGGTGTCCCAGGCTGGACGCAGATCGTGGCAGACGCGATCGGCCGGCCGCTGGTGCTGGCAACCGATCCCGAGGCGTCGCTGCGCGGTGCTGCACTGGTTGCGTCGGCACGGCTGCGCGGGGCCCCGGTCGAGCAGCTGGCCCGGTCAGACGTCAGGTCGTGGGCACGTGTGACGCCCGTTGCCGGTGCAACGGTGGTGTACCGGCAGCTGCGCGAAGCGATACAGTCGTTGCGTACGGCGCTCGAACCACGTCGTTGACGAGGGGGAAGGAGTGCAAGCGGGATGGAACGGCAGGGTCGGGTCGTTGCCGTCTGTTCGAGTCCACAAGGCGGGGTGCCGAAGTGCCGGCGGCTCGAGATCGTCGTGGGTCCGGACGGCGTGGTCGGTGACTACCACGCAGGGCCGTACAACCGGCACAAGAAGCGCGGCGAGCCGGAACCGAATACCCGGCAGCTGACGATCGTCGCCCAGGAAGTACTGGACGACGTCAACGAGGAACTCGGTATACGACTCGAGCCGGGCTTCCTGGGCGAGAATCTCACCGTCGTCGGACTGGGTGACCTGAGCGATCTCGAACCCGGCGATCTCCTGATCGCCGGAACCGTCGTGCTCGAGGTCACCGCGCAGAACAAGCCGTGCAGTACGGTGGCGGTCTATCACTCGCAGCTCGTCAAGCTGCTACACGGCCGGCGCGGGGTCTGTGCGATCGTTCGTCAGCCCGGTGTCATCCGACCGGGAGATCGGGTATCGGTCCAGCGCCGTGGGCGTTAGCCATTGGCTGCTCGCGACTCGGTATTCTGCCACGGGAGCCGCTCACCAGCCTCACGGAGGGCGCGGACCTTCCGTCGCTGGGCGCGATCCAGCTTCATGAGGAGATGCAGGAGTTCCTCCTGCTCCTCGAGCGTGAGGCCAGCGAACTGCTGGATATGCAGCTGTTCCTGCTTGGGCAGCAGCTTCTCGCAGTATTCCTGCCCCTTCTCGGTCAGGTACAGCCGTTTGGCGCGCCCTTCGGGTACCCGCCGGATCAGCCCCTGCCGTTCCATCCGCTGGAGGAGCTGGGTGACGTTCCCCGGGGTCACCAGCATGCGCTCGGCGAGTTCCTGCTGGGTGATGCCCGGGCACTTCGCGATGTGAAAGATGACGTCGAGCTGGGCGAATGTGAGCCCGTGCTCGTAGGCGTGCGCGGCCGACTCCCGCTCGGTGCGGTAGGCGATCCGCATGAGATAGATCCAGGCCCGTACCGCCGGATGTCGCGTCCGCGTCGGGATCGGTGAGCAAGGATTCTGCTTCTTCTCCATCTCCTCTATCCCACTTGTCAGAACCGTGAAATCACTGCTGAAGCTATTCTACCGTGTGCGCTGTTCCTGCGGAAGACTGCTGGCACTGCTTTGCTTTCCTCGGTCAGCGCACCGCTCCCAGGCGAGCGCCCGTCCCTCCGGGGAGGATTGTACGATCCTCGTTTCGGGCACGCAGCAGGCGTGCCCGGGGCGATCGAAGCTGGAGAGAGCCGCTCGCCAGCCACGTGCACATAGCCGGTAGTCCGTGTGGTGTTGTGAGCCGTCGAGCGCGGATCGTCAAGCGGTACACTCCATTGGTACGGACATACGGAAGGACTGGACCATGACGGATCTCGTACTCTCCGGTATCCATCACATCACAGCGGTTACCGCGCGTGCGCCGGAAAACCTGCGGTTCTACACGCGGGTGCTCGGCATGCGGCTCGTCAAGAAGACAGTCAACCAGGACGACGTCTCGGCCTATCACCTGTTCTATGCTGATCGCGTCGGCACGCCAGGAACCGAGGTGACCTTCTTCGACTGGCCGCATCTCCCGCCCAACCAGCCAGGGCACGGTGAGATCGCCCGGATGGCCTTGCGCGTCGGTAGTCGTCAAGCGCTCGATTGGTGGGTGGAGTGGTTCGACCGTCACGGTGTACCGGGCATCGAGCGTGGGAGCTACGCTGGGCACGAGGCGGTCTTCTTCGCCGATTTCGAGGGACAACGACTCGCGCTCGTCGACGACGGTGGTGTACCCGGCGGGGTGCCGTGGGAACGCTCACCCGTGCCGCCGGAATATCAGGTCAAGGGCATCTTCGCGGTGACGCTCGTCGTGCGCGCGCTGGAGCCGACTGCACGTGTGCTGGTCGATGTGCTCGGTTTCCGGCTCCGTGCCGGGGAGCCCGGCACGCCTCGCTCGGCGCTGTTCGAGACAGGGCCCGGCGGTCCCGGAGCGCTCGTCCTCGTCGAGGAGCGTCCGGACCTGCCACGGGCGCACCTGGGTGCTGGTGGCGTGCACCACGTCGCTTTCCGCGTACCGGACGATCTGACGCATCGTGCTTGGCGCGAGCGCATCGCGCAGGCCGGCATCCCGGTCACGCCGCAGATCGACCGGTTCTACTTCCGCTCGCTCTACTTCCGCGAGCCGGGAGGCGTTCTGTACGAGCTGGCGACCGACGGGCCGGGTTTTGCGGTCGACGAGGACGTCGAGCATCTGGGTGAGAAGCTGTCTCTTCCGCCATTCCTGGAGCCACGGCGTGCCGAGATCGAGGCACGCTTGCGCCCGCTCGAGCCGGTGGAGGCGGAAAATCGCTGAAAACACGAGAGCGCCGGGGTATCGACCCCGGCGCTCTCTCGCCATCCTGTTTCGTCGGTTCATCGCTTCAGCCCCTCGCGGTAGCGCTGGGCGACCGCATCCCAGTTGACGACGTTCCACCAGTTGGCGATGTACTCGGGCCGCCGGTTCTGGTACTTCAGGTAATACGCATGCTCCCAGACGTCGATCCCCATCACCGGGTAGAGATTGTCCATGTACGGGCTATCCTGGTTGGGACGCGTGATGATTTGGAGCTTGCCGTTCTGGTCGAGGACCAGCCAGGCCCAGCCGGAGCCGAACACGCCAGCCGCAGCGGCCGAGAACTGCTCCTTGAACTGCTGGAAGCTGCCGAACGTTTCGGCGATCGCCTGAGCGAGATCGCCGGTCGGCTCACCACCCGCGTTGGGTCCCATGATCTGCCAGAAGATCGTGTGGTTGGCATGGCCACCACCGTTGTTGCGGACGGCTGTCCGGATGTCCTCCGGGATCTCGTTGATCCGCCGCAGCAGTTCCTCGATCGGCATGGCCGGGATTTCCGGATGCTTCTCGAGCGCGGCGTTCACGTTGCGGACATACGCGCCGTGGTGACCGGTGTGGTGGATCTCCATCGTGCGCGCGTCGATGTACGGCTCGAGCGCATCGTACGGGTACGGCAACGGTGGGAGTTCGTACGGCATGAGGACCCTCCCTTTCCCTCGTCAGGCCGACCAGCGAGCGGTGCACTCTCCGGAGAGGCTTCACCCATTCGGATATCGCACCGCTCGGTTGAAGTATGACGCAGAACGCGTGCGAAGGAAAGGTCGCGCAGCGAGAGCGACGTGCAAAACCTTCTCGAGACGCATGGGACTGTCGCGGATTCGCTCGAGCGGTGCCGGCTCGTACCGTACGCGAGGACACCGGCTCGCTCTCCCGTGCGGTGGCCGTGGCGCTGCTACGTTGCGCTCGCTGCTGGCTGGGCTCGTTCGACGATACTCGCCGCTGCCACCACGAGATCCTCGCGCCACGGTGGTGCGACCAGCTGCAGTCCGACGGGCAGTCCGTCCCTGGCCGTACCGGCCGGCACGCTGATCGCTGGCCAGCCGAGGAGATTGAACGGGGACGTCAACCAGCTCGAGCGAGGCGACCACTGGCCGAGTGGCGGAGCGGTATTCGGTGCCGTGGGCAGCGCGAGCAGTTCGCAGCCATGTTCAGCCAGTCTCGCGGCGAAGCGGTCGCGCGCGCGGGCGGCCAGTCGCTGCGCCACGACGTAGGCCCAACTCGGGTAGGCGAAGCAGCCAAGCAGGCGGAGACGGAAGAACTCGCCGTAGCGTTCCCACCACGCGCGTGCCAGCGGCCCGTGCAGGGCAGCGATTTCCATCTGGGCGACCGCTGCGCTCAGGACACGGAGTTCCAGAAGCTCCGGCAGGTCGAGCGGCACGAGCGTGGCACCAGCCTGGGCGAGACTGTGCAGCGCGGGTACGAGCGCACGCTGGATGTCCGGATCCGCCGGCGGCTCGCCGTTAGCGAGCGAACGCACGACGGCGATGCGGTGGAGCAGGCGCTCGGCCTGAGCGGCGGAGGCGAGATCGGGGAGCGGTACCGAACGCGTCCGCGGATCGCGCGGATCGACACCGGTGATCGCGGCCAGGGAGACGGCGGCATCAGCCACAGTACGCGTGATCGGCCCGAGATGGTCGAGCGACCAGGCGAGCGGGAAGACTCCGACTAGACTCACCCGGCCGAAGGTCGGCTTGAGGCCGACCAGCCCGCAGTAGGCAGCCGGGATACGGATGGAGCCACCGGTATCGGAGCCGATCGCCATGACGACCATACCGGCCCCCACAGCTGCTGCCGATCCGCTCGACGACCCGCCGGTGTCGTAATCCGGTGCACGCGGGTTGCGCACCGGTCCGTAGTGCGGATTCGTCGAGGAACCGGCGTAGGCGAACTCCGGGAGGCGCGTCTTGCCGACGATGATCGCGCCGGCCGCTCGCAGACGTTCGACGACCGCTGCATCGTGTTGCGCGACACGACCGGCCAGGACGGCCGAGCCGGCAGTTGTCGGGACACCGGCCACGTCGACCAGGTCCTTGAGGGCGACCGGAAGACCGTGGAGCGGTCCGCGGTCGATGCCGCGTGCCAGCTCGGCGTCAGCAGCCTCGGCTTCGGCCAGCGCCTGGTCGGCGAAGACGACCTGAAAGGCGTTCAGTGTCGTGTCGTGTTCGGCGATGCGCTGGAGTGCCTGCTCGACGAGCTCCCGGCTCGTCGTCTCGCCCCGACGGAGGCGGGCCGCGAGGGCGAGCATGTCCGGAAGCGGATCGGGGCTGGAGCGCGGGACAGGCGGGGCCTCGGCAGGGAGCGGCGTCCGGTCGCGCAAGAGGTCAGGGAGATCCTCGGCAGCCAGCTCGCCAGTCGCGAGCTGATGGAAAGCGAGAGCGGTTGCCAGGAACCCCTCGGCGCGTGCCTGTTCGAGTTCCTCGTCTGCCGGGGTCACGCCGAGTGCAGCGAGATTCTGGCGCACCAGTGTCAGCGGATCGAAAGAGGTCACGGCTGCCCTCCCTTCCGAGCGGTACCGTCGCTCCCGGCATCGTAACCGATGTGCCCGGGGGAAGGCGAGCTGCGCCGACCGGCGATCTCGGTTATGATGCGCCGTGTGGTGTCGGGATCGTGCGAGGAGGGTGAACGATGGCGGATGCACCCCTGGCTCCGGAGGTGCTCAAGGCGCTCCAGACGCTGACCACACCGACCGTCGCCAACGCGATCGAGACGTTCGATATCCGGCCACGCAATGTCGGCTTCATGGATGCCAGCATCAAGTGCATGTTCCCACACCTCGGCACGATGGTCGGTTACGCGGTCACGGCCAAGATCCGGGCGGCGCAACCCCCGCGACCCGGCGAGGCGGTACCCCGGCGGGCGATGTGGGAGTACATCCTGACGATTCCCGAGCCGCGGATCGTCGTGATCCAAGACCTCGACGATCCACCGGTCGGTTCTTTCTGGGGCGAGGTGAACGCGAACATCCACCGGGCGCTCGGCTGCATCGGGACGGTGACCAACGGCGGTGTGCGCGACCTCGACGAAGTGGAACGCTTGGGGTTCCATTTCTTCGCAAGTCAGGTGCAGGTCTCGCACGCCTACGTGCACGTCGTCGAGTTCGGGACGCCGGTCACCGTCGGCGGGTTGACCGTCCAGCCGGGCGATCTTCTGCACGGTGATAAGCACGGTGTGATCCAGATTCCGCTCGAGATCGCGCCGGAACTGTACCGGGCCGCCAAGGAAGTCGAAGCACGCGAGCGGCGGATCATCGAGGCCTGCCAGGCACCGGGCTTTACGATCGACCGTTTGGCGGAACTCTACGGCTGAGCATCGACCTGCGACCACTGAACGGTCACCGCAGGTGGCTGGTGAAGCGTCTGGTAGATCACGCAGAACTGCTCGGTCTTCTCCCGCAAGTTGGCGAGCTGCTCCGGTGTCGCCTCCGGCGCGTCGATATCGACCAGGAGCCGGATCGCCTGGAAACCGACCGGTACCTCGCGAGAGACACCGAGCGTCCCGCGCAGGTCGAGATCGCCCTCGGCCGCCACGCTGATGCGGCGATAGGGAATCCCGAGGGCGGTCGCCACCATCTGGCAGGTGATCTGCGCGCAGGCAGCGAGCGCGGCCAGCAGGAGATCGCCGGAGCAGCTCGCGGTCCCAGGACCGCCGACGCCAGGGTGTGCCTCGCTGACGATCGTGCCGCCGGTCGTCTCGATGACGCAGCGCAGCGGGCTCTCGAACTGACGGGCGACCGCGCGCAGCGTGATCCGAGCAGCTTCCGGCTCTTCGCGGTACCGCTGCTTGAGCGGGCGTTGGAGCGTCCGTAGATCCATCGCGACCCTTCCTTTCTCTATACCCCACGGGGGTATACTGCCATACGTGCCGCGCAGCACTCGGCGGGTGAAGGATAGCTGTCGCATTTCCCAGGTGCGAGGTCCAGCGACGGTCGATGCCGGTCGATCCTGCGGCCAGGCGGGATGACACAATCGGGAGGTGTTCGGATGCGTCACCACGGAGCACGTCACCCCCGGCTGCAGACGGTCCTCGCTTTCGCAGCCGTGTTCGTACTGCTGTTGCTCGGTTACTGGTTCGCCTACGTGCACTATCCGCGCTTCCGGTTGCCGCCCATCGATGCGCTCTCGCTTGTCGCCTTGGCGCTGCTCGCCGGGCTGGCCAGTCTTCTCTCCCCCTGCTCATTCCCGCTCTTCCTGGCGACCTTGGCGCGTCGTGCGAGTCGCGAAGGTGAGGGAAACGCGCGCCAGTTGATCGGTGTGGGACTGGGTGCCAGCAGTGTGTTCCTGCTGCTCGGTGGAGCGATCGCAGCCGGCGTCGCGCCCCTGATCGCCGGTGTGACGTTCCCGAGTGTAGCTGGGCGCATTCTCCGGTTTGCCGTCGCGCTGGCGCTCGTTGGACTTGCGGCGGCGCAGCGCGGCTGGTGGAGTCTGCCGGGAACGCTCGTGAGCCGCACCGGGCGACGTCTCCTGCGTGCCGGAGAGCAGCCGTCCGTCCTCCGTTCGGTAGCAGCCGGTACCGGTTATGTCCTGGCTGGATTCGGCTGAACCGGGCCGATCATGGCCGGTCTGGCCATGCACGCCCTGGCATACAACCCGATCTTTGCGCCTATCGGTTTCACTGTTGCAGCGGTGAGCTTCGTCGGTGGGCTCTTCGCGTTCTCGTCGCTCACGGAGCGAGCTGGTGCCGCGCTCCGGACGCGTGCACGCTCGGCCTTCGGCTTCGTACGCTCGGCTTCGTTCGTCCTCCTCATCGGGCTCGCTGTCTACTACCTCGCGACGGCACTGTGGCCGGAGCCGTTCACCGTCCTGTTTCCAGTTACCCCACCGGCTGGCTGACGGGGTACGGCGATCGCCTGGCAGCTTCCGCACCGTCGAGCACCAGGCGAGCCAGCGTGTCATCGAGCAACGATTCGCGGGCTACTGCCTGGAGCGCTTCCACGGCTGCCCGAATCACCGGCACGTCGGCTTCCGCAACCATGAAGTCCGGCAGCACCTTCGCTCCCGGGAGCGTGAAGCGCCGCACGAGCCGGTCGGCCAGCTGGTCGATCTGTGTACGGAGCGTGGCGAGAGCGGAACCTGGCTGCTCCTGCCGCAGCTGGACGAGCTGGCGAAGCGCTTCCGCATCGGTGATCGCCAGTGCCCGGCTGAAGTCGTCGACAGCTGGTGCGCCGCGCAGGGTGGCGAGCTCGTCGAGCGCGGCTCGGGCTGTATCGGGAAGGCTGCGGAGATCGGGCAGCGGTGCGATCCGCTCGTCGACCATCCGCGGGAGCTCGGCCGGTCGCACCGGGGGCAGCTCCTCGTCCGGTAGCGTCGTGCCGAGCGGCGGCGCGGATTCGGTGTGGCGCCCGCGCAATCCGACTGCGAACGCGGTGAGCATGAGCAGGATCTTCGGCAGGAGCTCGTGCTCGCGCAGGACGTACGCACGGGCCCGCGCGAACTGTTCGCTTCGGAGCGTCGCGGCGAGGCTGCGAGCGGCGGCAGTGCGGAGCGTCTCGGCCGCTGCCTCGAAGGCGAGCGAACGCACGAACGGGCTGAACTGGCGGACCGCGAACGCGAGGTACGGTGGCCAATTGGCCAGCACGCGGAACGGAAACGGTACGTCGGGTATCCGGAGCGCAGTACGGAGGTCGTCGTAGACCGGCTGGATCCGGTCGGGGGCTTCGTTCGGCCAGATTTCGACCAGTCGTTCCAACAACTGCTCTCCAGGCAGCTCGAGGTACTCTGTCATCGGTGTGAATCCTCCCCGTCTGGCGTGTCGTCAGTATCCCTTTCTGCACGATACGATACACGCCGACGTGCTCGCCCGCAGCCGGGAGCGAAAGGTAATGAAGGACGGTCCGACCGTTCGAATCGACCGATCGCCGGTTTGGCCGTTGATGGTCGGTTGTCTCGCCTCGCTGTCGCTGGTTGGTCTCTGTTGCCTGTTTCTCGTCGTGCTCGTGGGAACCTCGCCGGTCGCTGTCGTTGTCGGTGGACTGCTCGCGGTTGTCCTGGCACCAGCCTATCTGGTGTTTCTCCTCGCTCTCGACCCGCTGGAGCACGAGCCACCGTGGCTGCTCGGGCTCGCGTTCGGGTGGGGTGCCGGCGTGGCGACGATTGGTGGAGGTCTGGCGACGATAGCGCTGGAATTCTCGGCCGGTGCACTACTGGGCCTGTCTGCCGGGGCACGCGATGCGATCGGGACAGTGCTCTTCGCACCGCTGATGGAAGAAGTAGCGAAGGGTGCGTTCCCGTTCGCGCTGTTCCTGCTGGCGCGTCACGAGTTCGACGACGTTGCTGACGGCATCGTCTACGGTGGGCTGGTCGGTCTGGGATTCGCCGTCGTCGAAGATCTCTTTTACTACGCCGCTGCGTTCCTGGAAGGAGGGCTGGCAGGGACAGGCGCCCTGTTCGTCATTCGGGGCATTCTGACCGGTTTCGGCCATCCGCTCTACACCGCGGTGACCGGCCTGGGTATCGGGCTGGTGGTGCAGGTGCGGTCACCGCTCGCTCGCTGGTTGCTCCCGCCAGGCGGGCTGATCGGCGCGGTGCTGCTCCATGCGCTCTGGAACGGAGCGGTGACACTGGCGCAAGCCGAGGAGAGTGGCGCGCTCGCGGCCGTTGTGCTCTTCGTTTACCCGGTCTTCGTGCTCCTTCCTGGTGCGGTGGGATTAGCGGTCATCGCCTTCGTCCAGGCTCATCGGCGGTCGCGCGACGTCCGGCACTATTTGGCAAGTGCTGTCGAACGAGGCCTCGCTGATCCGGATGACCTCGACGTGCTGACCCGGCCGTGGCGGCGACGCGCGCGGCAAGTACGGACGCTGCTGCGGTACGGGTTCCGCGCGTTCTGGCTCCGCCGTCGGCTCGACATCGCGCTGGTCGATTGGGCGTACCGTTGCTGGCGCCGCGCACGCGGTGAACGCTTGCCGGGCTACCTCGGGGTCTTCGAGGCGGAGGCGCTCGAAGCTCGGATTCGTCAGTACCGAGCTGCGCTCGACGGCGTCATCAGCCGGCCAGCACGTTGATACACTTAACTGGATGGACAAACGACGTGAAGGAATCTCGGACAGTATGCACGACACCCGATCGACGACACCAGAGCGTTTCCGGACGGGACGCCTGCGGACGCTCCACGACTTCCAACTGGCCGAGCTGGAAGCGTGGATCGTCGAGCAGGGCTACCCGCGGTATCGCGCGCGGCAGCTGTACCACTGGGCCTACCAGCAACTCGCGCTCGACTATGCGGTGATGAGCGTGCTCCCCAAGTCGATGCGGCAGGAACTCGAGGAGGCCTTGCCGGTCACGAACCTGGTCGAGGTGCGGCGGCGGGCGACGGACGACGGGGAGACGATCAAGTTCCTCTTCCGGACGGAGGACGAGCACTTCGTCGAGACTGTCCTCATGTTCTATCCGGATCGCACGACGGTCTGTGTCTCCTGCCAGATCGGCTGTGCGATCGGCTGCAGCTTCTGTGCGACCGGGCTTTCCGGGCTGATCCGCAACCTGACGGCTGGCGAGATGGTGAGCCAGGTCGTGTATGCGGCGCGGGTCGCTCGCGAGCGGGGACGGCGGCTCTCGAACATCGTCGTCATGGGTATGGGCGAGCCGTTCCAGAACTACGACGAGGTGATGCAGTTCGTCGCGATCGTCAACGATCGCCAGGGACTGGGAATCGGTGCCCGGCACATCACCCTCTCGACTGCCGGGATGGTGCCGTTCATCGACCGGCTCGCCGACGAGCCCTACCAGGTCAAGCTGGCGGTCTCGCTCCACGCGCCGAACGACGGGCTGCGCTCGCAGCTCGTACCGCTCAACCGGCGCTGGCCGGTCGACGAGTTGCTGGCGGCCTGTCGCCGCTACGTGGCGAAGACGGGACGGCGCGTGACGTTCGAATATGTCCTGATCGAAGGGCTGAACGACGACGAAAAGACCGCTGCGGAACTCGCCCGCAAGCTGCGCGGGCTGCTCTGTCACGTGAACCTCATCCCCTACAACCCGACCCCGGCAGCACCGCTCTATCGACGCCCGTCACCGGAGCGGATCGAGCGCTTCCGCGCTGTGCTCGAGCACTACGGGATCCCCGCGACGGTACGCTACTCGCGTGGTGTGGAGATCGCGGCGGCCTGCGGGCAGCTCCGGGCACAGGAGGAAGTCCGGCGAGGTCGCCGGCACCCCATCGTGGCGGCAAGCTGAAAGGTGCGCGCATGCGCGTTGCGGTCATCGACCCGTTCTCGGGCGCGAGCGGCGACATGCTGCTCGGTGCTCTGATCGATGTCGGTCTTGCGGTCGACGAGGTGGCGATGCGGCTCGCCGCTTCGCTCGACCTCGCGGGATACCGGATCGTTGCCGAGACGGTCGTCCGGCAGGGATTGCGCGGTACCCGCGTGCAGGTCGCCGTCGAAAGCGACCAGCCGTCGCGTGACTGGGCCGAGATCCGTACGTTGCTCCACGAATCGGCCCTTCCTCCGCGCGTCAAGGAGCGTGCCCTCACCGTCTTCCAGCGGTTGGCCGAGGCGGAGGCGCGTGTCCACGGTGTCCCGGTCGAGCGCGTGCATTTCCACGAGGTCGGAGCCGTCGATTCGATCGTCGACATCGTCGGTGTCGTCTGGGGCTTCGAACTGCTGGGGGTGGAAGCGATCGCCTGTGGGCCGTTGCCACTGAGCCGGGGCTGGGTCGAGACGGCCCACGGCAAACTGCCAGTACCGGCCCCGGCGACGGCGGCGCTCCTGGCCGAAGCGGCAGTTCCCACTGTGCCGCTGGACATCGAGGCGGAGCTGGTCACCCCGACCGGAGCAGCGTTACTGGTGACTCTGGCGCGCTTCGAACGGCCAGCCTTCCGTCCCGAGCGAGTCGGGTACGGTTTCGGTGCACGCGAGCTTCCCTGGCCGAATGCGCTCCGGCTGTGGATCGGCGAGGCCACGAGCCTGCCGCCGGAACCGGAGGCGGCCGAACTGCTCCTGCAGGCGAACCTCGACGATATGAACCCGCAGTTCGTCGAACCGCTCATCGAACGGCTCTTCGCAGCGGGGGCGCTCGATGTCTATCTCACCCCGATCGTGATGAAACGATCGCGCCCGGCAGTCGAGGTGAGCGTCATCTGCCGGGCGAGCGACCGGCCGCGGATCGAGCAGGTCTTCTTCGAGCACTCCACGACGTTCGGGGTCCGGGCTGTGCCGCTCGACCGGACCAAACTGGAACGCCGGATTGTCCGGGTTGCCACGCGCTGGGGAGAGATTTCCGTGAAACTCAAGATCCTCGGCGACCGTATCATCGACGCGGTGCCCGAATATCGGGACTGCCTGGCTGTCCACGAGTCTACCGGCATCCCGATCCGCGAGGTCTGGGACGAGGCACATCGGATCGCCGGTGCGTGGATCGGTCGGACGCTGGCCGACGAGGTCTCCGGGTCGCGGTGACGCTCGTTCCGTCGCGATGGCGTACGCGGGTCGCTTGCGCCACTTGTCGTCGCGCTGCTAGAGTTAGGCACAGCTAATTCTGCATTTTGCCGCGTCTGACACGACGGTGAGGAGCGGTGATGCTGGACTGGTTCTTCGCGTTGGATCCGTTGCTGCAGGCGCTGCTCGGGGGACTGCTGACCTGGGGAGCGACCGCTGGAGCGGCAGCGCTCGTGTTGCTGCACCGCGGAATGGCCCGCTGGCTGCTGGACATGATGCTCGGCTTCGCAGCTGGGGTGATGATCGCGGCGAGCGTCTGGTCGCTCCTCATCCCGGCGATGGAGGTGACCGAGCAGAACGGTGGCATCCCCTGGGTGCCCGCGGCGACTGGTCTCGTGCTCGGTGCGCTGGCGCTGCGCGTGATCGACCGGTATCTTCCGCACCTGCACTTGTTTCTCCCTCGTGAGGCGGCTGAAGGGATTTCGACGACCTGGCGGCGGACCACGCTGCTCATCCTGGCGATCACGCTCCACAACGTACCGGAGGGGCTGGCTGTCGGCGTCGCCTTCGGTGCGGCGGCGCAGGTGCTCGACCCGGCGCTGGCATTGTCGCTGGCGAGCGGTGCCGTGGCCCTCGCGATCGGTATCGCGCTCCAGAACGTGCCGGAGGGGTTGGCGATCGCCATGCCGCTGCGGCGGGAGGGGTTCAGCCCGTTCCGGTCGTTCTGGTACGGGCAACTTTCGGCGATCGTCGAGCCGATCGCAGCGCTTGTCGGTGCGGCAGCCGTCATTCTCGTCCAGCCGATCCTGCCGTATGCCTTGGCCTTCGCTGCTGGTGCCATGCTCTATGTCGTCGTCGAAGAGCTGATCCCCGAATCGCAGCGTGGTGACCACAGCGATCTCGCGACGACGGGAACCATTCTCGGCTTCACCGTGATGATGGTGCTCGATACGGCACTCGGATGAGGCGGTTCGGCGGCGGAGCAATGGTGCTGAACCGCGCCTGACGCGGCGTTTTTCAGTGCCTCATGTGGCCCGATGTGGAGTCGGCGAAGGTGACTCTGTTCTCCTATGGAGAACAGACAGGTTGCAGAACCTGTCCGAACCTGACTAGCATCGGAACAGGTGCGGGAGATCCTTGTCGCTTTCGTCTACCGAGTCGACGATTCGATCCGGAGGTCAGGATGCACGAAGCCGTACAAGAGCAGGGTTCGGCGTCAGTAACGCACCGTGACGTCGTCGTGCGCGTGATGGATGTCGTCAAGCACTTCCAGCATGGGCGACGCCAGCTGCGCGCGCTCGACCGCGTCAGCTTCGAGCTGCGCGAGGGGCGCTTCCTGGTTATCGTCGGCCCGAGTGGCTGTGGGAAGACGACGCTCCTGCGGATCCTGGCTGGACTGGAGCACCAGGACAGCGGCGAGGTCTGGATGCGGCCGAGCCGGGACGGTCATCCGCCGTTCGCGATGGTCTTCCAGGAGCAGTCGGTCTTCCCCTGGATGACCGTGCGCGACAACGTTGCCTACGGCCTCAAGCTGCGGCGGGTGCCGGGGCGCACGGTCGAAGAGCGGGCCGGGCACTGGATCCGCAAGGTGGGGCTGGCCGGGTTCGAGCGGGCCTATCCGCATCAGCTCTCGGGCGGCATGAAGCAGCGCGTCTCGATCGCCCGGGCGTTTGCGGTCGATCCGGACGTACTCCTCATGGACGAGCCGTTCTCGGCCCTCGACGAGCAGATGCGGACGATCCTGCAGCAGGAAGTGTCGACGCTCTGCGAGGAGCAGCAGAAGACGGTGATCTTCGTGACCCATTCGATCGACGAGGCGATCACGCTGGGGGACGAGGTGCTGGTGATGACGCACCGGCCCGGGCAGGTGAAGCGGCTGATCCCGATTCCGTTTCCGCGGCCGCGCGATGTCGTCGAGGTGCGGGCCGACCCGCGCTACGGAGAGCTCTACGAAGAGATCTGGGGGTTGATCGCGGAAGAAGTGCGACGCGGGCCACGGGAGGATTGAGATGGCGGAGCGAGGCGCGACACTGGAACAGGTAGTGCCGCGGCGTCGGCGCTGGGTGCCGCGGGCGGGGGCCAAGACGGAAGCGGCAGCGCAAATCCTCTCCCCGATCGCGCTGCTCCTGCTGTGGGAAGTGGCGGCGCGGGCGGGTTGGGTCGACCAGCGGTTCTTCCCAGCGCCGAGCGCGATCGTCCGGGCCTTCTGGGAAGCCGTGACGACGGGGGTCTTGCTGCATCACCTGAAGATCACGCTCTGGCGGGTGATTTTGGGGACGCTCATCGGCGGGGTGCCGGCGGTACTCATCGGGCTGGCGATGGGCTTGTGGCGCTGGCTCCGGTTGACGCTCGACCCGATCATCGCGGCGACCTACCCGCTGCCCAAGAGCGCGCTCTTCCCCTTGCTGCTCCTGATCTTCGGTCTGGGCGAGGGATCGAAGGTGTCGATGGTGGCGATCGGCGTCTTCTATCTCGCCGTGACGAATGCGATGGAGGGGGTGCTGGCGATCAGCCCGGTCTACTTCGACGTGGCCAAGACGTTCGGGGCCAAGCGGTGGGACGTGATCCGGACGGTCGCGCTGCCGGGGGCGATGCCGCTGGTGCTGGCGGGGCTCCGGCTCGGGGTCGGGACCGGGTTGATCCTCGGGGTCTTGGCGGAGATGCTGGGTGCACGCGATGGACTCGGCTACCTCCTGTGGAGCGCCTGGCAGACGTTCTCGGTGTCGTCGCTGTGGGCGACGCTGTTCGTGACGGCGATCCTGGGGTTCGTGAGCGTGCAACTCGTCGATTTCCTGCGCAAAGTGCTGGTGCCCTGGCAGCGGACGAGTGGTCGCGCGTAGCTGGAGAGGCCGGTGGAAGAGCCACCGGCCTCGTTCTTTCCTCGTTCGGCGGTCGGATGACACTGTCAGCGATGATTGCCGTGTAGGGGTGAGGAGGAGAACCGATGCGCAGGAGGATGTCCCGACGAGCGCTGCTGCGTGCTGGTCTCGGTCTCGCTTCGGTCGCTCCGGTGAGCGCCCTGCTCGCCGCCTGCGGCGGGGGTGGGGCGACACCGACGCCAACGAGTGCACCTGCGGCAACGCCAACGGAGGCTCCGGCTGCTGCGAGCCCTACTGCGGTGCCCAGCCCGACGGTTGTACCGACTCCGTCACCGACACGCCAGCTGACAACGTTCAAGTTCGGTGCGGCGCGACAGATCGCTTCGCTTACGGCGTATATCGGGATCGAAAAGGGATTCTTCCGCGACGAGGGAATCGACCTCGAGATCGTCGAGATCCAGACGCTCGGCCAGATGGTGCCGTTCCTGGGCACCGGTGAGATCCTCGCTGCTGGTGGAGCACTCTCGGCTGCCCTCTTCAATGCGATTCGTCAGGGGATCGCTCTCAAGGCCGTTGCCTGTCGTACTGCATTGCTCCGCGGTTATACCTTCCACTGCGTGATGGCTGCCAAGCAGCGATACGATGCGGGCGAGATACGATCACTCGCCGATCTCCGGGGCAAAACGATCGCCAATACCAATACGGAAGGGCTCGTCGCTTGGGAAAATGCGAAGATACTCGCGAGCGTCGGTCTCACGCTCGACGATGTCCAACTCGTCGGGATGGCAGCGCCGGACATGCCGACGGCTCTGGCGAACGCGGCCGTCGATGCAGCGCTGTTGATCGAACCGTTCTGCGTGGTGGCACGTCGGCTGGAGGCGGGAGTCGCGCTCGTCGAGGGAGACGGTATTCGCGATCTGCTCGGCATTGACTTGCCGATCGGTCTCGTTCTCTTCGCACCGAAACTCTTGAATGACCGTGAGCTTGCCATCGCGTTTCTCCGTGCTCACGTGCGGGCAGCACGCTTCTACAATGAAGCACTGTCCGATCCGAATCGAAAGGGCGAAGTTATCGATATCGCGAGCAAATATCTACCGATCCAGGATCGTTCCCTCTACGAAGAGATGATTTGGCCTGGTATCCCGCCGGATGGCCGCTTCGATCCGGCGTTCGTCCAAGAGCTGCAGCAGTTCATGCTCGGTCGAGGGGAGATTCAGGAAGCACTTCCGGTCGAGCAGGTAGTCGATCTAAACCTCCTGGAAGAGGCACTTCGTACGTCGTGACGGAAAGCGAAAAGCGATACATAGGCAAGGAAGGATCGTGATGAGGGGCTTCGTAACGGAACGGTTGACTCGGCGCCGTTTCACCAGCTTGATCGCTGGTTCCGTCGCCAGTGCCCTGCTCGCCGCCTGCGGCGGGGGTGGGGCAACACCGACGCCGACGAGTGCACCTGCTGGAACGACACAACCGAGTGGGGTGACTCCAACGCCGACCGTCGTCAGTGCCACGCCTGCTGGTACCCTGACAGTGGCAGCCAGCCCAACGCGCGCAACCCAGGCGACTCGGACGCTGCGGATTACGACGATCGGTGCGGTCTCGGACGCTGGCATCTACATCGCTATGGCCAAGGGCTACTTCGCTGAAGTCGGGATCGAGATCGAACTCGACACGGCTGCGCGGACTGCCGGGGAGACTATTCCCTTGCTGAGTGCTGGACAGCTCGATATCTCCGGCGGATCGTTTTCGGCAGCGCACGCGAATGCGGTCCTGCAGGGGATTTACGTTCCGGCAGTAGCCACGAAGGGGAGCCTGAGCAAGGGATTCGGTTTCCACGCTATCGGTGTACCGAAGCAGGCTTACGATCGCGGGGAAATCACCCAGGTGAGTGATCTCCGCGGCAAGAAGTTCGCCGTCACGAACGATTCCGGCATGGATATTCTCGAGGCTGAACGCGTGCTGGCGAGCGGTGGTCTCACGCTCGACGATGTCGAACTCGTCGTCATGCGTGTTCCCGACATGCCGGCAGCACTGCAGAACGAGGCGATTCACGCGGCCGAGCTCGTCGAGCCGACTGCCACCATCGCAATCGATCAACGGGGTATCGCGACCGCGCTGCTGCGCGGCGACTCGCTTGTCGAGGTGATCGGCGATGACTTCCCGATCGCCGGGATCTTCTACGGCCCTCATGTAGCGAAGGATCGCTCGCTCGCTATCGCTTGGATGGTGGCCTACCTCCGAGGGCTCCGGTTCTACAACGAAGCACAGCAGGATCCGAACAAGCGTCGCGAGGTCATCGAGATCCTGAAGCAGTACACGCCGCTCAAGGACGACGCACTCTACGAGAAGATGGTCTGGCCTGGGCTCCGTGCCGACGGCCGATTCGATACCTCGTACCTCGATGCAGTGCAGGACATCTGGTTGCGACGGAAGAGTATTCAGCAGAAGGTACCGGTCGACCAGCTCGTCGACTTCGGCTTTCTCGAAGAAGCGAGCAAGCAGTTATAGCGAGGTGGTGCGGACCAGCCAGGAAGGGGTGCAGACCTGTGTTGAAGATCGATGTGTTCTGTCACATTTTCCCACCGCGGTACTGGGAGGTGATGACGGAGGCAGTAGCGGGTTCGGCCTACATGCAAAAGCGGGTGCGCGGTGTCCGGGCGCTCCACGATCTGGATCACCGCTTCCGCTTGATGGAACGGTACGACGACTACGTGCAGGTCCTCTCGCTGGCCGCACCGCCGATCGAAGCGCTCGGCGAACCAGCACGAGCCCGTGAGCTCGCCCGCATCGCCAACGAGGGGTTGGCCGAGCTGTGCCAGCGGTACCCCGACCGTTTCGTCGGCTTCATCGCCTCGTTGCCGATGAACGACCCGGACGGCGCGGTCGAGGAGGCACGGTACGCGATCGACCAGCTGGGTGCGACCGGCGTGCAGATCTACACCAACGTCAACGGAGCACCGCTCGACCAGCCCATCTACGAGCCGCTCTTCGCCTTCATGGCGGAGCGTGACCTGCCGATCTGGGTGCACCCGTCGCGCGAGCCGGAATTCGCCGACTACCGGACCGAGGAGCGGTCGAAGTACGACATCTGGTGGTGCTTCGGCTGGCCCTACGAGACGAGTGTGTTCATGGCCCGCATGGTGTTCTGGGGGCTCTTCGACCGCTACCCGAACATCAAGATCGTCACGCACCACATGGGCGGGATGGTGCCCTATTTCGAGGGACGGGTCGGCTGGGGCCTCGACTCACTCGGCCGGCGCACCGACGATCCGGAGGACCTCGCGGCCAAGGAGCGCCTCCGCGAGCGCCCCTACGAGTATTTCCGCCGGTTCTATGCCGATACAGCGCTCTTCGGTGCACTGCCGGCGACGGAGTGCGGACTCGCGTTCTTCGGTGCTGAGCGTGTGCTCTTCGCAACCGATTTCCCGTTCGATCCCCAAGGTGGTGCGCTGTTCATCGGCGAGACGATCCGGGTCATCGACAACATCACGGCCTCGCGCGAGGACAAGGAGCGGATCTACGCGGGGAACGCGCGTCGGCTGTTGCGTCTCAAGCTGCCGTCGTAAGCACGTCCGGCGCGGAGCGGGAGGGAAAAGGGATGGGTGCCTACCGGTTCATGGAGCCGCTTTACCGGCCGGAACTCCTGGGACGTGAGCCGCCTCGTCCCAGCCGGATCGTCGAAGGAGACCTCGTGATCGAGCGCGACGTCGCCATCCCGCTCCGTGACGGCACGCGTATCTACGCGGATATCTTCCGACCGGCTTCGCAGGAGCCGGTGCCGGCCCTGCTGGCCTGGGGCCCGTACGGGAAGCACGAGGGGACGCTGCAGTATCTGGTTCGTGCTTTCCCCGCGGCAGGAGTCCGCGAGGAGGATGTCGGACCCTACGCGATGTTCGAAGGACCAGATCCGCACTTTTGGGTGCCGCGTGGGTACGCGGTGGTGAACGTGGACCCGCGCGGCGTCTGGTATTCCGAGGGGGTGGCGAGCTTCATTTCGGAGGAAGAGGCGCAGGACTGTTACGATACGATCGAGTGGATCGCCCGCCAGCCCTGGTGCAACGGTCGAGTCGGCATGACGGGGGTGTCGTATCTGGCCAACATCCAGTGGCGGGTCGCTGCACTCGAACCCCCGCATCTCGCAGCGATCAACCCCTGGGAAGGCTGGTCGGATACCTACCGCGAGTTCGCTTTCCATGGCGGCATACCTGAGACCTGGTTCTGGCCCTACTGGACGCTCCAGCGTCTCCCGGTGGGGACGAACCTGGTCGAGGATCTCTTTACCGAGTCGCTCGAGCATCCGCTCTTCGACGCTTTCTGGGCATCCAAGGTGGCAGCGCTCGAGCGAATCCGTGTGCCGGCCTGTGTGGTGGCTAGCTGGACCGACCACGGGTTGCACACGCGCGGTACGCTGGAGGGGTTCAAGCGTATCCGCTCGGAGCTGAAGTGGCTCGAAATCCACGGTGACAAGAAGTGGGCGTACTACTATCGTCCTGAGAGTCGGGAGCGGCAGTTCGCGTTCTTCGAGCGGTTTCTCAAAGGGCAGGGCAGCGAGGTGGAGACCTGGCCGCGCGTGCGGGCGTTCGTCCGCCAGGCCGGTACCGCAGGACACTGGCGCACGTTCGACCACTGGCCGGTTCCGGAGGTACGAGGGCTCCGGCTGTACCTGGACCTCGAGCGGGGAACGCTGACCGAGATGCTGCCAGGTTCGGTGACCTCGCGCTGGTACCTGGCGACGAGTGCCGGTGTCGATCGGTTGCGGCGGCCGCTCGGTCGGCTCGTTTGCGACTACCGTTTCGCTGAGCCGGTCGAGGTCGTCGGACCGATGCGCCTGCACCTCTGGGTCGCGCCGCTCGATGCCGACGACGCTGACCTCTTCGTCGGGATCCAGAAAATCGATCGCGAGGGGCAGCTCGTCACGTTCCCGCATTACGCGCAGTACGATGACGGGCCCGTCGCGCTCGGGTGGCTGCGTCTCTCCCACCGGGCGCTCGATCCGCTACGTTCGACCGACTTCCAGCCGTACCACCGCCACGATCGCGAGGAGAAGGTCCGACCGGGCGAGCCTGTCCCAGTCGACATCGAGATCTGGCCGTCCGGAACGCGGTTCGAGGCCGGCGACACGCTGCGGCTCATCGTGCAGGGTCGGGACATCCAGGAATACCCGCCGGGTCGCGTCTACGCGCGGCATGAATCGACGGTCAATCGCGGTCGCCATCTGGTGCTGAGCGGTGGGCAGTACGACTCGTATCTCGTCGTGCCGGTTCTCGCACAGTGAGCATGGCAAAGCCACCCACGGCTGAGCTGGGCGTCGAGACGGATGCGCCCGTGGCTGGCGGTCAGTCGCGCCGGAGGGGCGGAACCCGGTGGTGACGAGACCTGGCGGCGTTTCAGCCGCGGTGTTCGCTGGTGGCGGACTCCCCGCTGGACTCGTCGAGGACGGCTAGGGTATCCTCCGGCTTCAGTTCATAGAAGACGAGGCGCAGTCGACCCGGCTGGGTACCGAGCACCTCCCGGAAGATCTCGACCGCCTCGCGGGCGAAGGCGCGTTTCGTCTCCACCGGTAGCGGCTCGTCTCGGGCAATCAGGACCTCGAGCATCGGCATCGGTCGTCCCCCTTCCTTCGCAACTCTAGCGTACTCGCAGCGCGCTGTCCGCAGCGGGCGAGCGGAGGTCTCCATCAGGCGAACGTCAGCTCGACCGCGCCGAGCGGGCCGAAGTCAGCGCGGAACCGGTCACCACGGTGGGCGGGGTGCGCTCGCGTGAGGCCACCGGTCAGAACGATCGCATCGGCTGGAAGCGCTGCACCGCGCCGGGCGAGTTGCGCGACGAGCCAGCAGACGAGCGCCAGCGGCTCTTGTCCCAACACGGCGAGCGTCCCTTCGTCGATTTCCTGTCCGTTCCGCGTGAGACGCACCGTGATGTCGGACAGGAGGGGGAGCACGGTCGGATCGTGCGCTGGCCCCAGGCGGTACCCGGCTGCCGAGCTGTTGTCAGCGGTGTTCTCGAACGGTCGAAAGCGGTAGTCGACGAAACGGGAATCGACGACCTCGAGTGCTGGATAGACCGCGGCGACCGCGCGCTCCACCGTCGCTGGGTCACACGGTGCGGCGAGCGCGCGCGAGAGGCGCACGGCGATCTCCGGCTCGACGCGGGGGTGGATGAAGCGGTCCAGGGGAACTCGCTCCTCTTCGATCGCCATCCAGTCGAAAAGCCGACCGTAATTGGGATGCTCGACCCCGAATTGGTGCCGCATAGCCGGTGTGGTAAAGCCGAGCTTGAAGCCGCTGACGCGACCTGGGAGTCGGGCGACCAGTGCCTCTTGGATCCGATAGGCGTCGTCCTCGCTGCACTGGTCCGGGAGGAAGGGTGAGGAAAGCAGCTTCCGCGTCGCCCAGGCGCGGTAGAGCGCTTCAGCGCACGCATCGCTGTGGATCATGAACCGACCGTGCATCGAGTGGTCTCCCTCGGCGGGGACCACACCCTACCCGTACGACTGCCGAGCCGCATGATTCGGATGACGGACACGAGGCCGCCAGGTGGGGTCCTGGCGGCCTCGTGGTGGTTCAGTCGTCGGCGCGGGCGGGTTCGGCAGAGGAAGAACTCGGCCGGCAGCGGCGAGCCGAACCAGATGATCCCCTTGTCCAGCTCTTCCTCCCGCCAGGTGATCGGCTGCCAGGCCGGGTCGAAGATGAGGTAGCCGGCGTCGCCGAAGAGCTCGACGCGGTTGCCGCCTGGCTCGATGACGTACATGAAGTAGGCCTGGGAGATCCCGTGCTTACCCGGCCCCGCCTCGATCTTGATCCCGACCTCGCTGAACACATCGGCGATGTCGGAGAGGTGCTGCGGGTAGCCGTACCAGTAGCAGACGTGGTGGAACCGTCCCTTGCCGCCGGCCTGGTCCATCATGAAGGCGATCTCGTGCACCAGCGGGCTCACCGACAGCCACGCCCCTGCCTCGCGGCCGTTGTTCAAGAGGATGTGCTCGCGCAGGCGGAAGCCCAGGACGTCCATCATGAACTGCTTGTTCTGCGTCACGTCGCTGGCCAAGAGGTTGACGTGGTCGATGCGGCGGACCGGCACCCCGCGTAGCGGGCGGCGCTGCGGCCGGTTGATCAGCTTGGTCTTGGCCTCGGCTGGGGTCTTGTAGTACTCGACCTCCCAGAGGAGCTCCATCGGGTGTGGAAGCGGTAGGCCCGGCCATGCCCGCGGTCCCCCTCGATCCAGCCGTCACCGAGCCCGGCTGCCTCCAAGGCTTTGACCCGGCGCTCGAGTGCCTGCGGCGAGGTGGTGCGCCAGGCCACGTGCCCCAGCCCGGGCATTTCCCGCTTGGTCACCTTGAGGGTGTGGTGGTACCAGTCCTCGTAGGCGCGCAGATAGACCGAGTCGCCGACCCGCTCCGTCTCCTCCAGTCCCAGGAGGTCCTTGAAGAACCAGAGGGTGCCGTCGAGGTCGGGGGTGTAGATCTCGATGTGTGCCAGCTGCGCGACATCGAAGATCGGTTCGGGATAGCCGTTGGTGCTCATGGGACTCCCTCCCGCTGCAGGTGGCAGCTCACGGATCCGTCCGGCGTACTGGGGGCCGATCCCGTCTGGCGGCGCCGTCCTCCTTCCCGGGTGCGGGCCGGGCGGGCGAGGGACCCGCTGCGATCGCCCGCCCGGTAGCCGCCTCCCTCAGCCCTGCTGCTCGAGAAAGCGCTTGAGCACCCACGAGACGTCGTCGTTGTTGACGAGATCCGGTGCCAGCCAGCCGTCCAGGTCGTACTCGGCCATGCACTGTTCGGCGAGACCACGCATGCGCTCGGCGGTGCCGACCGCTTCGGCGACGACCAGGCACTCCAAGCGGATGTTCTCGTGGTTGCCGGCGTAGTTCCGCTCGTAGAGCTCGTGCCGACCGGCGAACTCCGAGATCGTCGCATCGTAGAGGAGCTTCATGAGCTTGACCCGGTCGTGGGCATCGACGCCGCCACTCCCCCGGACGTACTTTTCGAGGTAGGGGCGCTCGGCCGGGTTCGCAA
>FWWM01001812.1_pt1 | contig 62361 bp, 53 predicted proteins | sample 2228351 | NCBI WGS metagenome assembly FWWM01 (sample SAMEA103939774, study PRJEB20133) | metagenome
GAAGTCCCTCCCAGCCCCCGACCGCCGCCAATGCGAAGGGAACACACAGCAGGAAGCCCGTCCCCTTCACAAGGAGCTGGAAGAGGTTGATCCAGGCCGCGCCCTTCAGTCCGCCGGCGGCGAAATAGGTCATGACCACCGCCCCGCCCAGAATGCAACCGGTGGTCTTTGAGGTGCCGGCCACCACCTGGAGGATCCAGGCAAAGGCAATCAACTGGCCGGCCAGAATCGCCAGGGTTCCGGCCCAGAGCAGGACCGCCACGCTGAGGCGGGCGGCCAGGCCGTAACGCCATTCCAGGAAATCTCCCAGCGTCAGGAATCCCCGGGCCGCCGCCAGCCTGCGGATCCTGGGTCCGACCGCCGCGGCGAGGATGAGGGAGCCCAGGCCGGCGGATCCGACCCACCACCAGCCGGACAGACCGATGGCATAGGCCAGCCCGGCGGCGCCGACGGTAGAGCCGGCTCCGATGTTGGCCGCCAGGACGGTGGCGAACATCAGCCCCGGTCCCAGTTTCCGCCCGGCCACAAAGAACTCGGCCGAGCTTCGGGTATGCCGTGCCAGCAGCGCCCCCGCCAGTGTCAGAAGCACCCCGTACACGATCAGGACGGCCAGGAATGGGTTCATGATGGATGTGCCGGTGAAGTCCCGCTCATCCGTCCCGCCGCAGGTCACGGAACGACGGCAGCCCGGGCAGGCCGTCGGCGAGCAGGACCGCCCGCAGCACGGCGCGGCTCAGGGTTTCGGCGGCCAGGGCTCCCACCTGACCGAGGTCGGCTTCGGTCAGTTCTCCGGTGGACAGGGCAAAAACGGTGTCCCCGTCCCACGGCATGTGGGCCGGGTAGATGGCCCGCGCCAGACCGTCGTGGGCCATCTGGGCGATTTTGGTCATGGCGCTCTTGGGGAAGGCCGCATTGGTGGCCACCACGGCCAACGTGGTGTTCTCGGCGGGACGCAGCGGGCTGCCGCGGCGCCAGACCTCCCGGATCACCAGCCGGCGGGCGTCCGCCGGCGCGTCCCCGGCGTCATTTCGAGCTCCCGCCACAACCGTGCCGGTCGAAGGATCGATGACATCCCCCAGTGCATTGACGGCTGCCAGGGCCGCCACCACCAGCTCGCCCACCCGGATGGAGGCGGTCCCGAGACCGCCCTTCATGGCCCGCTCCATTCCCCGCAGCTTGCCCACGGTGGCTCCGGCGCCCGCCCCGACGGAGCCCTCGGCAAAGCTGCTGCCGGCCGCCACCGCCGCCTGATACCCGGCAGCGGCGTCAGGGACCACGGAGGGGTCCCCGATGCCCAGGTCGTAGAGGATGGCGGCGGGAACGATGGGGACGACGGCGGCTGAAGTCGCAAAGCCGATCCGGCGTTCCGCCAGGTACCGGACCACCCCGGAAGCGGCATCCAGGCCGAAAGCGCTGCCTCCGGCCAGGACCACCCCATGGACCCGGTCCACCGAGTTGACGGGGTTGAGCAGGTCCGTTTCCCGGGTCCCCGGGGCGGAGCCGCGCACGTCCACACCGGCCGTCGCGCCCGCCTCGGCCAGAATGACCGTACAGCCGGTCGGCCGCTTGGGGCTGGTAAAGTGGCCCACTTTCAGGCCGGTGACGTCGGTGAGGGATCCCGCAGGAGGAGGCGGGGAGCCGCCGGCGACGGATGGCAGACCAAGCATTGCAGCTGCCATGGCAAATTCACGACGGGTCATCCGATCCCCCAGTCCTGAAACGCGACTCCCCCGCACCGGTGAAAGCACGTCCAGGCAGAGCTGTAAGCCGAATCCTGTACCCGCTCAAGCGGGCGGTGATCATTCATCTAGGAACCGGGTCACCCCGGTCCTCCAGCGGCCTACCCGCTCCGCCTCCGCCCGCAGGCGGACGGGCCGGGCCGACCCGAAAGCGGAGCCTATTTGGCCTTGCACCGCGTGGGGTTTACCGTGCCTCCGATGTCACCATCGGAGCGGTGGGCTCTTACCCCGCCTTTTCACCCTTACCGGCGACTTCGGCGGAGCCTCGTCGCCGGCGGTATGTTTTCTGTGGCACTTTCCGTGGGGTTTCCCCCCCTTCCCGTTAGGAAGCACGCTGCCCTGTGGTGTTCGGACTTTCCTCCCCCCGCCGTTGCCGGCGGGCGGCGATCACCCGCTCTGCCTGGTACAAGGGGATTGTAGCATCGGCGCTTCCCGCAGACCCGAGGCCCCGGGGCCAGGACTTCAGGGAAGGCGGATCAGGCCGCGCTGAAGACGGGGAGTTTCAAGCCGGATCAGGCTGCCGTAAACCTTCCCGAACTTGACGTCCGCCTCGAAACGAAGCGGAATCCGCAGCTCGTCCCGCGAAATCCAGAGGCGAAAATCCCCGCCGTCCCGGAAGAGTCCGCCCTGGGTGGTCAGCAGGATCGAGGGGAATGACCCAAGCGGCGTTTTCACCTGCTCCCGGCGCACTGCCACCACCTTGACCGGCTGAAACTCACCGCGGTCGTTCAGGTGCAACAGAAATCGGTCGCCCGGCGAGAACTCGCGCAGGCGGGTGACGTAGAAGGCCGACAAGACGTCCACCGCCGGTGCGGGGATGCCCGGTTTGATCTGGTCCCGGATGACTTTTTCCGGGCTGGCCGAGGGGTCGGTCTCCCGGACCAGCGTGCGGTCGTGAGCATAGTCGAACCGCAGCTCCAGGTTTCGGTGGCGCCGGCCCTCCCGCAGATGTTGGAGGTTCCGGTAGGAACGGAAGGTCCGGCGGTCGATGTCGGACTCGAAGTAGTTGCGGACCTCGATCCCGGCGATCCGGCTCAGGGCGCCGTCGGAGTCGGCCCATGCCCTGATTCTCCAGATCTCCGTCTCGGGACTGGTGACCGCTGCGATCTCCAGCCGGACCTCCCCTGCCTTCAGGGCCGGCAGGAGAAACAGCGGCTTCCAGTAGATCTCATAGGAGAGCCGCTCGCCTTCCGGGAAGGGAGCCACAAAGCCGTCAACCCGGCCGAGCAGGGGTGGGAAGTCCTGGGCGTACGCCAGGGCCAGCAGGGTCGCCCCCACCACCAGGGCCGTGACGTGAAGCCGCCGGATCATAGTCCCCCCTGCCTCCACACCAGGAACACCGCCAGGATCAGGAAACCGAGCACGGCGTTGTATTCCCGGTTGCGCCAGACCTGGTCCCAGCGGAACCCATCCGCCGCTGCCGGCCAGGGACGTCGCCACGGAACGAACAGCGGGACCTGGCGGCGGTAGCGGGCATAGACCTCCCCATAAGAGGCCGCCAGTTCAGCCTCCTCACGTTTCATCACCGGCAGATAGATCGCCGGAAAGAGCACGCTGAAGGCCAGAACCAGCCAGAAGTTGGCGGCGGCCACGCAGAGACCGAGTCCCAGCAGGAAGGAGCCCAGATAGAGTGGATTCCGGGTCCAGCGATAGGGTCCCCCGCTGCACAGGCGACGGTGTTTCTGCAAGTGGCCCGCTGCCCAAATGCGGAGCACCACCCCGGAGGCTGCCAGCACCAGACCCAGGGGCAACAGGTCAGGGCGGGGGCGGGCCAGGAGCACATAGCAGGCCCCGAACAGGAAACCCAGCGGCACCCGCGCACGCTGCAACAGCCCGCCGGACGGCGATGGAGCAGGCGACGCCATATCGGGATGAGTCTATCAAACGGGTTGCGCCTGACAGCGAGCCTCCGCCGGTTCCCGGCCGGTGTGTTCCAGCACCCGCCTGACCGCCGCCAGCACCTGTGACACCTCAATATCCATGCAGAAGTGGCGCGGACAGGTCCGTCGGTACGGACGGGGACACGGCTGTGGATGGACCACCACCGGGTTCTCCGCCGAATGGGGGCCGGTACGCCAAGGCAGGGCTGGACCGAGGATGGCGACCACGGGTGTGCCCAGGGCCTCCGCCAGGTGAAGCGGTCCCGTATCCCCGCCCACCAGCAGCCGCGCTCTCCGGCACAGTGCAGCCAGCTCGAACAGACTGGTCGAAAGAGCCTCCAGTTCCGACCCGCAGGCCGCCGAAACGGCTCTTGCCAGGTCGCTTTCTCCGGGTCCGTAAGAAACGAGGACCGGAAGCTTGAACTCCTGCCGGATCGCCGCCGCCAGCCGGCCGTAACGCTCGGGGGCCCAGCGTTTGGTCGGCCAGCCGCCGCCGGGATTGAGAACTACCGGCGCGGGTCGTCCCCTGAGGAGCCTCTCCACCGATTCCTCCTCCGCCGCCGGAATGCTGAGCGGGATGGGGTGCACCGGCCCTGGGTTACGGTGCAACGGCGGATCCACCAGGTCCTGGTGGCGGTCGATCTGATGTCTCCGCCCGGCTGTTACATGAACCCGTCGGTGATAAAACAGCCCGGCCAAAGGCTCCCGAAGCTGTCGCCAGCGGAAACCCACCACCTCGGACGCTGCGGACAGTCTGGCCGCGACGGCGGACTTGAGAAGACCCTGGAAGTCGTAAGCGCGCAGGAAGCCCTGGCGGCGCACCTCGCGCAGTTGGTGCACCACGTCGCCCGCCGGACGTCCGCTCCGCCAGGGGCGGGTATCCAGTGTCCAGACCCGGCTGATGTCGGGCACCGCCTCCAGCAGCGGCCGGTACTGAGGTGAGCAGAGCCAGTGGATCTCGGCCCGGGGATGCAGGACCCGAAGGTATCGGGCGGCGGGGATCGTGTGGACGATGTCGCCCAGCGAACCCAGACGCACGATGAGGATCTTCATGTCTTTCCGAATACTTAACCCTGGTCGGCCTGATCTTGCTCCTGCCGTTCCCGCAGCCCCTCGATCAGGCGGCTGCTGGAGCGGGTTTTGGCGTCTCCGGTGATGGCGATCCGGCCGCCGTAACTGCGGACCAGCTCGCGCTCCGGAACGGAGTCCTCCGTGTAATCCGTCCCCTTGGCGTGGACGTCGGGGCGCAGCACCCGGATCACGTTCTCCACGGTCGGTTCATCGAAGATCACCACCACGTCGACGCAGGCGAAAGCCGCCACGATCTCGGCCCGGTCTTCCACCGGAAGCAGGGGACGGCGCGGACCCTTGAGCTGCCGGACCGACCGGTCGCTGTTGACCGCCACCACCAGCAGATCTCCCTCCCGGGCTGCCCCCTCGAGGTACCGCACATGCCCGGCGTGAATCAGGTCGAAGCAGCCGTTGGCCAGCACCACCGATTTGCCGGCGCTGCGCGCCGCCGCCACCAGGGCGGACGCCTCCTCCAGCGTTCGAATTTTGGCGGGTGAGTATTCACGCATCCTGAACCGCCTGCTCCAGCTCCCGCACCGAAACCGTGGCCGTACCCTTCTTGGCCACCACCAGACCTCCGGCCAGGTTGGCCAGCCGGGCCGCCTGTTCCGGCGTCGCTCCCGCGGCGAGGGCGGTCCCGAATACCGCGGCGACAGTGTCACCCGCACCCGTCACGTCCACGGCTTCTTCAACGCCGTAAGGAGGAATGTGGACGATCCGTCCGTCTTCGAACAGAGACATTCCGCGCTTGCCGCGGGTCACCAGCAGCGCCTCGACACCGAAGCGGACGCGGGCTTCCCGGCCCAGCTCTTCCAGTCCGGAGGTTTCCCCGCCGGCTGTCCGCTTCAGGGCAGCCTCCACCTCGGCAATGTTCGGGGTGACGGCAGTGGCACCGGCAAAACCTCCGGGATGGTCCCGGGAATCCACCACCACCGGCAGCTTCCGCCGGCGTCCCATGCGGACCGCGCTCCGGGCCAGCCCCGGAGTGACCGTCCCCAGCGTGTAGTCGGAGATGATCAGACCTTCCGCCTGCTTCAATGCCTCTTCCAGGGCTGCGACAAGCCGCTGTTCCTGCTCCGTGGTGGCGGCGACGGGATGCTCGTAGTCGACCCGTACCACTTGCTGGCGGAACGAGTGCAGGAGGCCCGCCAGGATCCGGGACTTGACGGTGGTGCGGACACCGGGGTCGCGCACCAGAAACCGGCGGCTGACATTGTCGGGCCAGAGGGCCAGCAGCCGTGCGGCGGCCTCGTCGGTCCCCAGGATCCCCACCGGGAACACCTCGGCGCCCAGCGCCGCGACGTTGGCCACGGTGTTGGCGCCGCCGCCGGGGCAGCACTGGGTGTCATGGTAACGCAGGATGAGGACCGGGGCCTCCCTGGAAACGCGTGAGATTTCGCCGAAGACGAACTCATCCAGCAGAAAGTCGCCCAGGACCGCGATCCGCCGGTGCGAGAACTGTGAGAGCAGGGTCAGCAAATGGTTCTGCACGAAGCCTCCCACGCGAGCCCGTCGCCTTCAAACCCCCCAAACTCTTGAGCCCCTGGACCCTTCAACCGTTCAACCCCAACACCCAATGAACCGCGTCCGCCAGGTCCGCCGCCACATAATCGGGAGAAGGGCCCGCCAGCCCGGACAGCTCGCGGCCGCCATAGCCTGTCAGCACCAGGACGCTGCGACAGCCGGCAGCCCGTCCCGCCGCCACGTCCTTGGCCGTGTCGCCGATCATAACCGAGCGGGTCAAGTCCAGGTCCAGCTCACGCGCCGCCCGCTGCAGCAGTCCTGGCTTGGGTTTGCGGCAGTCGCAGTCGCGACGGTAAGCATCCACCGCCGCTTCGCCCAGATGGGGACAGTAGTAGATCCCATCCAGACGGACATCCGCATCCGCCAACAGTTCCTCCAGGCGGTGGTGGACTGCAGCCAGCTCTGCCTCCGTCAGCATGCCGCGAGCCACGGCCGACTGGTTGGTGACCACCACCAGGGACCAGCCGTGCCGTCGGGCTTCCCTCAAAGCCTCGGCCGCCCCGGGAAGCAGCCGAACCTGCTGGGGACGGGTGAGGTAGTTGACCTCCTCGATGAGAGTTCCGTCCCGATCCATCAGAATCGCCTTGCGCCCGCTCATCGAAGCATCTCCTGGGCGGCGGCGGCCACCTCGTCCGGCGAAATCCTGGTGAAACAGCGCAGGTCGATGGGACAGGTCCGGCGCAGACAGGGACTGCATTCGACATGCTTGTGGATGACCAGCGCCCGGCGGCTGAAGGGACCGGTGGCCACCTCGTCGGTGGAACCGAACAGGGCGATCTGGGGGACGTCCAGGGCGGCGGCCAGGTGCATGGGGCCGGAGTCGTTGGTGATGAACAGGTCGACGGCGGCGATGGCGGCCGCCAGGCTTTGCAGATCGGTGCGACCGGCGAGACTTACCGCCCGTTCCTTCATACGGGCCTGGATCCGCTCCGCCAGGGGAATCTCCGCCGCCGAGCCGAAGATCAGAACCTTCACCCCCGATTCCGAGATCAGGCGGTCGGCGAGCTGTGCCCAGCGTTCGGCAGGCCAGCGTTTGGCGGGCCCAAAAGCAGCTCCCGGATTCAATCCCACCAGCCGCGCCGTGGGCTCGATCCCCTGTTCCTCAAAGATCTCCCTGGCACGCTGAATGCCGGCGGACGACAGCGTCAGGTGGAGGTCCGGCTGGAAATCAGGAGCGTTGAGGTAGTCGACCGCTGAAAGCCCGGTCTGGTAGAGGAGGTCAAGGTAGTAGAAGACCTGGTGGCGCCCCAGGCTCTGCACCCGGGGCCGTGCGCGCCGGGTCAGCAGCAGACTGCGGCCGTCGACGGCGTAGCCCGCACGGTCGGGAATCCGTGCCAGAAAAGCCAAGAGCGCCGCTTCGAAAGCGTTCTGCAGAAGCACGGCCCGCTGGAAACGTCGCCGGCGCAGCAGCGGAGCCAGTCGCAGAGCGGACCCGGATTCCACAACCAGGACCTCGTCAGCCAACTCCCGGTCGTGGTAGAGGCCTGCCACCCGCTCCCGCGCCACCACCGTGATCCGCCAGTCGGGATGCAGGCGCCGCAACTCCCGGATCGCCGGCACCGACATGACGACGTCGCCGATCCAGTTGGTGGACCTGATCATCAACCGAGGAGCTTCCGGTCCCGAACTCACTTCGCCTCCGGAGCCGGCAGTCGGGCTGCAATCCACTGCCGGAATTCGTCCGCCTGGCTGGTTTCGAAGCGGATGCGCAACACCTGACAAGGAAAGCCTTGCATCTCCAGCTCCTGCAGCCGGACCGCGTCTTTCTCGGTGGTCACCAGCAGCTCGGCGCCAAGTCGGCGGGAACGATCCAACACGAGATCGAGTTCCTGCTGGGTGAAGGGATGGTGGTCGGGGAAGATGAACTCGTTGATGATCCTCAGGCCCGAACGTCCGAGGTCATGCAGGAACTGGCGAGGATTCCCCAAGGCCGCCACGGCGACCGCTTTGTGGCCGGTCAGCTCCCGCAATGGACGGATTGTTCCCTCGGAGAGGTCCCGGTAATCGGTGAGCACGGTCTGGAACTGGAAGGTGGGGATGCCCGGGGCTTCCCTGCGCAGCCGGTCCAGGATGTCGGCCAGGCCGTTGCCGACCTGGTGACAGCGGGTCAGCAGGATTCCGTCGGCCCGCCGCAGCGAGGTCAGCGGCTCCCGCAAGGGCCCCGCCGGAAGCAGGTGAAGTCCTTCCAGGGAGAGCGTGGCGTCCCAAACCACCAGATCCAGCGTGCGGGCGAGGCGTCGGTGCTGGAATCCGTCATCCAGGACGAAGACCCTTCCAGCGGCGGGCATCCGCTGCTGGAGCAGGCGGCCCGAGGCCAGCCGGTCCGCTCCTACCGCCACCGGCACGCCGGGCAGTGATCCTGCCAGCATCCAGGGCTCATCGCCACTGGCCCGCCAGTGGACGGGCTGAGTGTGCCCATCGGAAACCACGACGGTGGAGTGTTCCGCCGTGCCGCGGTAGCCCCGGCTCAGGACGGCCGGAGCGTAACCCAGCTCGGACAGCAGCCGGCAGAGGTAGATGACCAGAGGCGTTTTTCCGGTGCCCCCCACCGTGAGGTTGCCGACACTGACGACCGGACAGTCCAGCGAGCGGACGGTGGCCAACCCCGCCCGGTAGAGCACGTCCCGGCAGGCGACCCCGGCCCGGAATGTCCGCTCCCCCGCCCAGAGCGCCATCCGCCTCAAGCTCATGGCTGCGCCTCCAGATGCCGGTCAACCACCTCCAGAGTTCGCTGGACGGCTCCCTGGTTCTGGCGGATCACCTTGCGGGCATTGCGACCCAGCCACTCGCGGGCGTGGGGATCCCGCAGCAGGTCCCGCAGGCGCTCTTCAAGCTCTTCCGGACCCATCACCTGAAGAACGGCGTAGGCTTCCCGGAAGACCTCGGTAGCTTCGCGAAAATTCGACATGTCCGGTCCCACCAGAATGGGCTTGCCGAAAAACGCGGGTTCGATCAGGTTCTGGCCGCCTTCCGGCACCAGACTGCCGCCGACGAACACGAGATCCGCCAACTCATACAGGCGGGAAAGCTCGCCGACGGTATCGAGCACCAGAACCTGGAGTCCGTCGGGGTCAGACCCGGCCGTCAGCCCGCTGCGCCGGCGGGCCCGCAGTCCCCGGGACTGGGCCAGATCGAGCACTTCGGATGCCCGGTGAGGATGGCGCGGAGCCAGCAGCAGGCGGAGGGCGGGGAATTCGCGGTGGAGCCGATCATAGATGGGAAGCAGGATTTCCTCCTCCCCGGGTTTGGTGCTCCCGCAAACCCAAAGCAGCGAATCGGCCAAAGGTTTGAGATGTTCCGCCACCAGCCGCCGGACTGGCTCGAAAGCGGGATCCGGCTCGATGTTGCAGTCGAACTTCAGATTGCCCACCCAGTTGACCCGTTCCGGGTCGGCGCCCAAAGCGATCAGACGCTCCTTGTCCCGGCGGGACTGCGTGCAGGCGTGGGAGATCATCCTGACCAGCGGCGCGAAGAACCAGGAAAACCTTCGGTATCGGGCATAGGAGCGGTCTGAGATGCGGCCGTTGACCAGCACCACCGGAATTCCCGCGCCGGCGGCGGTGCCGATGAAGTTGGGCCACAGCTCGGATTCCGCCAGCAGGATGAGGTGGGGGCGGAAGTGTTGGAGGAAGCGTCTGCAGATCCAGCCCAGATCCAGCGGGAAGGGAAGCAGTCGAACGCGGTCCCCGAAGCGGTCGCGGGCCACCTGGCGTCCGGTGGAAGTGACCGTCGACAACAGGACGCTGACCCCCGGTTTGGCAGCCAGCGCGTCCACCAGGGGACGCACCGCATTGACCTCTCCCACGGAGACCGCGTGCACCCACACGCGGATGCCTTCCGGCACCGGTTCGGCGGCCAGTTCACGGCGCCGGCCCAATCGGGGCAGCACCGGCGTCTGTTTGCCCCGCCGCGTCAGGCCGAACTTCGCCGCCGCCACCCAGACCAGGACCGCCGCCGCGTAGAGGGTCGAGTACACCGCCAGACAGAACCGCCACATGGAATCCGGGGTCCGAAAAGCCGCCATCTTATGGGTTGGCAGGCGAGTGAAGCAAGCCGGCGCCCACGGCCTCCCTCCTCATCGTCCCGTTCGTCCTCTCTTCGGCCCATCCGCCCATGGCTGGCCAGGCCGCCCTCCCCCGTTTGCCACCCCATGGCACTTTTCGCTATCCTGCCGATTTTACTTCGCCATGAAGGACGAATTGGGAGACGCTTCGGGACGGTTGGCTTCGGTGGTGATGAAGTTCGGCGGCACCTCGGTGGGTTCCGCGGACGCGATCCGGGCGGCGGCGCGTCTGGTGGTGGAACACCGGCAGCAGTGGCCCCGCACGACTGTGGTGGTTTCCGCTCTGTCCGGAGTCACGAATCTGCTGTTGGAGTCGGCGGAACGGGCCGCGGCAGGCAGGAACGGTGACGAGGCCGCAGCGGCGGCGGCCCGGATTCGATCCCGCCACGAAGAGGTAGTGACGGCGCTGATTTCGGAGCCGGAGGCGCGACGACGGTTGCTGGCCGAGGTCTCGCGCTTGGCCGACCAGTTCCAGACCCTGTGCTCCGCCATCGCGGTACTGGGGGAAGCCACGCCGCGGGCGCTGGACGCCGTCGCCTCCACCGGAGAACGCCTCTCCGCGCCCATCTTTGCGGCGGTTCTGGAGTCGATGGGGGTACCGGCGACGGCGGTGGATGCGGCGGAGCTGATCGTGACGGATTCCAACTTCCAGGCGGCACATCCGGATCTGGAAGCGACGACGCGGAAAACCAGAGCGCGACTGGAACCCCTGTTGGAGCAGGGCACCGTGCCGGTGGTGACAGGGTTCATCGGAGCCAATCCCCAGGGCGTGACCACCACTTTGGGTCGTGGTGGAAGCGATTTCTCCGCTGCCCTGGTGGGTGCGGCGCTGGGTGTGGATGAGGTTTGGATCTGGACCGACGTGGACGGCGTGATGACCGCCGATCCCCGGATGGTGCCGGAGGCCCGAACGATCCGGAACCTGTCCTATCTTGAGCTGGCGGAGCTGGCCTATTTCGGAGCCAAGGTGCTGCATCCCAAGACGGTCCGCCCGGTGGTGGAGGCCGGGATCGGACTGTGGATCAAGAACACCTTCAACCCGTCCTGTCCGGGGACCCGTCTGGTGGAAGGTATGCCGCCGGACCCCAACCGCGTGGTCAAGGCGGTGACCGCGATCCGGGGCCAGAGTTTGATCACCGTGGAAGGCCGGGGAATGCTGGGAGTGCCGGGAGTCGCGGCACGGGCCTTCGGGGCGGTGGCGGCCACCGGCACCAGCGTGATCCTCATCTCCCAGGCTTCCTCCGAACAGAGCATCTCGTTTGCGGTTCCTCATGCACGTGCGGCGTCGGTGGTGGCCGCCCTGGAGCGGGCCTTCGCCGCCGAGCTGGAAGACCGCGACATCGACCGCATCTGGTTTTCCGAGGAAGTCGTGATTGTGACGGTGGTGGGGGCCGGAATGAAACACACGCCCGGTGTGGCCGGCCGGATCTTCTCGGCTCTCGGGCGGGAGCAGGTCAACGTGATCGCCATCGCCCAGGGGTCGTCAGAGGTGGCGATCAGTCTGGTGGTGGCAAGTGCAGATACCGAACGGGCGGTCAGGGCCCTGCACGCCCTGACCGTGAGTGCCTGAACCGTCCGGGTGGCCGGCCGGTGAGGGTGAGGATTGAGAACATGAGTGAACGGATTCGGGTTGCGGTATTGGGTGCGACAGGAAGTGTCGGACAGCGTTTCGTCCAGTTGCTGGAGGGACATCCCTGGTTCCGGCTTACCACGGTGACCGGGTCTCCGGCCCGGGTGGGCAAACGCTATGCCGAAACGTGCCGCTGGATCCTTTCCGAGCCCATGCCGGAAGAAGTCCGCAACCTGACCGTGGCACCGACCGAGCCCGGCGCGGTGGACGCCGATCTGGTGTTCTCCGCCCTGCCTTCGGAGGTCGCTCGAGAGAAGGAACCGTGGTTTGCGGAGGCCGGCCTCGCCGTTTGCACCAACGCGGGCGCTTACCGGCGGGAGCCGGACGTGCCCATCCTGCTCCCGGAGGTCAACCCGGATCACCTGGCGGCAGTGGAGGTCCAGCGTCGCCGGCGCGGCTGGAAGGGGTTCATTGTTACCAATCCCAACTGTACGTCGACCGGCATGACGGTGGCGCTCAAAGCCCTGCAGGACGCCTTCGGGATCGAGCGGGTGATGGCGGTGTCCCTGCAGGCCACGTCGGGGGCCGGCTATCCCGGCGTTCCCTCACTGGACATCGTGGATAACGTGATCCCCTTCATTTCCGGCGAGGAAGGGAAGGTGGAGTGGGAACCCCGGAAAATGCTGGGCCGCTTTTCCGGAGACGGGTTCGAGCTGGCCGACTTCCTGATCTCTGCACACACCAATCGTGTGACCGTGCTGGATGGACATATGGTGTGTCTGACCGTAAAACTGGGACGGAAGGTGCCCCCAACCGAGGTCGAGGCGGCCTTGGCCGATTACGCCCCTCCCCAGGTGTGCCGCGACCTGCCGTCGTGCCCCCGTCCGGTAGTGGTGGTGCGGAAAGAGGCGGATCGTCCCCAGCCGCGGTTGGACCGCATGACAGGGAAAGGTATGAGCACGGTGGTGGGACGCGTCCGGGAAGACAGCATCTTCGACGTGCGGATGGTGGTGCTCTCCCACAACACGATCCGTGGAGCCGCCGGCGGCTCCCTGTTTAACGCCGAGCTGCTGGTTTCCCAGGGTCTGGCAGGCCCCCGCCACTGAGGGGCGGTTTTGCGGCAGCCACGCCGACCTTCGGCGGAGCGGGAAGGCTAACCCCCGGAGTCCGACGACGGGACACCTGCATCCGGCCACGGCTGGACGAAAAAGCCGTCGACCTGATGTCCCTCGAACATGCCGGCCAGCAGATCCTCGCACTGGGCTTCCAACTGGCGGCGCCGGCGGACGTTGGAGGTTAACGACAGCACCCGCACCCGGCCGTCGACTCGGGTCAGCACCAGGTATCTCTTGGACATGATGCCGATAGAGCATGCACGTACCGTTCCGCTTGCCGCATGGGTACGGGCCAGGGCCTGATTCCTGCGGTGTCTCTACAGGCGCCGCCCCGGTTCCGCCCAGCGGAGGGCATCGCATCTCCGTCAAGACGCCGGCGAGGCAGCCGAAACGGTGACGCCGGAGGACCTCAGCGGCAGCCGTACCGTCAGACGGAGACCTCCCGCGGCGCGGTTCTCCGCCAGGATCTTTCCGCCATGCTGTTCGATCAATTGATAGGAGATGGAGAGGCCCAGACCGGAGCCGTCAGGTTTCGTGGAGTAGAACGGGTCGAAGATCTGCTCGAGATCCGCTTCCGGGACGCCCGGGCCGGTATCCTCGACTTCGATCACCGCCTCTCCCGGGGCAGGTTCCCAGCGTGAACGGACCCCCAGCCGGCCTCCGGCTGGCATGGCCTGGATCGCGTTGATCAGGATGTTGAGCAGGACCTGGCGGATCTGGTCCGGATCCAGCCGCAGAGCCGGCAACTCCGGGTCGAGCTCCACTTCGGGGCGGATCCCGCAGCGGTCGATTTCCTTCTGCAGCAGGAGCAGGGTCGAGTGCAGCAGATCGTTGAGCAGAACCGGTTCGGTCCTGGGTTCCGGGGGCCGCGCGAACTTCAGGAACTCGGTGACGATGCGGTTGAGCCGATCGGCTTCCTCACGGATGATCTCCACAAACTCGCGCTTGGGATGACCGGCGGGGATTACCGATTGCAGGATCTCCACGGAGCCCTTGACGGAAGCCAGCGGGTTACGGATCTCATGGGCGATCCCTGCGGAGAGCTTGCCCAGGGCCGCCAGCCGGTCCGCCCGCCGGAGCTGTTCGAAGGTCTCCCGGAGTTTGCGGTAGGCTGCCTCCAGCTCCCGCGACGCCCGGGCAAGCGCTTCCTGCTGGCGCCGCTGCTTGGCCGAAAGCACCCCGATGATCAGGGCCACCACGTGGTACAGGCAGATCTCCGCATACTGGTTGAAGGTGTATGTGGGGGCGTGGTGCCAGTCCCAGCGGATATGGAAGACGTAGACGACGCTCACCGCTAACGCCGTCAAGAGACCGGCGGCGGGACCATACCAGAACGCCGCCAGCAGGATGGGGATGTAATAGACCCGTTGGTAGATCTCGTGCAGATAGCGGTAGTCGGTGCTGGTGCCGAAGTGCAGAATTGACACCAGGACCACCAGGAAGGCGATCAGCCCGGCCTTGAGTCCGCCGTACGACGTCCTGGGAGGCTTGATCCAGTCACCGAGCGCCATGGCTACTTGAGCTGAAATTTGTGCATCCGGTACAGCAGGGTATTCCGGCTGATTCCCAGGTACCGTGCGGTCTTCGACTGGTTCCCCCGGTGCCGCTCCAGCGCGGCGGCCAGGATGTCCCGCTCCAGGTCCTCCAGCGAAAACCCCTCCTCCGGCAGCTCGATTCGCACCTTGCCGAGCACCCGCACCGGGCGCCGGATCTGGGTCGGCAGGTCCTCGGGGACAACCCGGCCGGTGCGGTTGAACACCACCAGCCGCTCCAAATGGTTCTCCAGTTCCCGCACGTTTCCCGGCCAGTCGTACGCCTGCAGCGCTTCCACGGCGGCCGGAGTGAACTCAACATCCTTGCCGGTACGGGAGGTCAGCCCCTTCAGGATGTGGTGGATGAGGAGGGGAATGTCTTCCCGCCGCTCCCGCAGCGGAGGCACGTGCAGGGGAACCACCGAGAGACGGTAGTACAAATCCTCCCGGAAGGTGCCCTGTGACATCATCTCCGTGAGGTTCCGGTTGGTGGCGGCCAGGACCCGCACGTCCACCGGCCGCGGCCGGGAGTCTCCCAGGACGTCGATCTCCCGTTCCTGCAGAACCCGCAGCAGCTTGGCCTGCATGTTGACCGGCAGTTCCCCGATCTCGTCCAGGAAAATGCTGCCTCCTTCCGCTGCCTCGAACTTGCCTTTGCGGTCGGAGACGGCGCCGGTGAAGGCGCCTTTGCGGTAACCGAAAAGCTCCGATTCCATCAGATCACGGGGGATGGCTGCGCAGTTGACCACCACGAAAGGTCCCGTCTTCCGTGCACTGTTGAAGTGGATGGCCCGGGCCAGCAGCTCCTTGCCGGTCCCGCTCTCCCCGGTGATGAGGACGGTGGTCTCCACGGCCGCCAACTGCTCGGCCATCGACAGCACGTCGAGAAAAGCCTTGGACTTTCCCGTGATCCCCTTGAACTCGAACTTGGACTGCACCTCCCGGGCGAGACGGCGGTTTTCCTCCAGCAGCTCGGCCAACTGCAGAGCCTTGTGGATCGCATGCAGGATCTCTTCCTTCTCGAAGGGCTTGGAGAGGAAGTCGGCGGCACCGTTACGGATTGCCTCCACCGCCCGGTCGATGGAACCGTATGCGGTCAGGACGATCACCGGCAGCTCCGGGCGTTGGGCCCGGACCCGGCGCAACAGCTCGAGGCCGTCCATCTCCGGCATCCGCAGGTCGGTCACCATCAGGTCCGGCGCTTCTTCGAGCCGCCGCAGAGCCTCCCGGGGAGAAGACAGCGGTACGACCTCGAATCCCGCTTCAGTGAGGTGGTAGTCGAGCACCCGGAGCAGATTCCGGTCGTCGTCCACCAGCAGGATCTTTGCCTTGCGCATGCCCTCGGCCAAGCTACAGCGCCCGGTCGACGTCGTATTCCTCGAGCACGGTCCGGATCTCCTGGAGAAAGCGGGCCGCCAACGCTCCGTCAATGACCCGGTGGTCGTAGCTTAGAGACAGATACATGATCGAACGGATGGCGATGGCGTCCTCGACCACCACCGGGCGCTTCTTGATGGCGCCTACGCCCAGGATGCCCACCTGCGGCTGGTTGATGATGGGCAGCCCGAAGATGTTGCCGAACACGCCGGGGTTGGTCACCGTGAAGGTCCCGCCCTGGACGTCGGCAGGCACCAGTTTCTTCTGCTGGGCTTTCACGGCCAGCTCGTTGGCCGCGCGGGCAAGTCCCAGCAGGTTCTTCTCTTCGGCGTGGCGGATCACCGGCACGATCAGCCCCGAGTCGAGGGCCACCGCCACCCCCAGGTGAATGTAGTCCTTGCGGATGATGCGATCGCCGTCCACCGAGCTGTTGACCAGCGGATAGGCCTTGAGCGCCAGGACGGTGGCATGCAGGATGAAGGGCGTATACGTCAGGTTGAATCCGTTCTCGGCGGCGAAACGCGCCTTGACCCCTTCCCGGAACCTGACGATGCGGGTCATGTCCACCTCGGCCACTGTGTAGGTGTGCGGTGAAATCCTCTTGCTCCGGACCATGTGCTCGGCAATCGCCTTACGCATGGGGGTCATTTCGATGATCTCGATCCTGCCCTCGGCGTCCGCGGCGAAACTTCCCTCCGCCGGGGCCGACTCGCCGGCGTCGGGTACCGCTGCGGCGGCGGTACCGGTGGCCGCCGGACGGGAACGCTGGTCCAGAAACCGGACCACATCGTCCCGGGTGACGCGCCCGCCCCGTCCAGACCCCTCGATCCGATCGATCTCTTCGGCCGTCAGGCCCTCCGCGCGGGCCAGGCTGCGGGCCACCGGGGACATGGGACGGCCGGACACCGCGGCCGGGGCTTCCTCGGCGGGGGACGTTTCCACCGCCTGCGGAGCGGCGGCAGACTTGGCTTTCGCCGCGGACTCCCCGGTCTCAATTCGGGCCAACACGCTCCCCACCGGAACCGTCTTGCCCTCCTCCGCCAGGATCTCGACAATCACACCGGAAGCGGGAGCAGGGATCTCGCTGTCAACCTTGTCGGTGGTGATCTCCAGCAAACCCTCGTCCCGGTCGACCCGGTCCCCCCGTTTGTGAAGCCACTTGGCGACCGTTCCCTCGGTGATGCTTTCACCCATTTCGGGCATCAGCACGTCGATCCTCATGACGACTCAGCTTACACGGGAGCCGGCCGCCAAGCAAAAGAATCGTCGCCGTGGAACATCGGGAGAAAAGACGGCACAATGAGTTGATCCATGCTGCTGATTTCGACCCGCCTTCTGCTCCTGGTGTGGGTCCTGTGGGCTGGGCCCGCTGGATCCAGCGACCACGGTGCTCCCCCTTTCCAGGACTGGTCCACGGGAGCGACCATCCGCTTCGACTACTACCATTCCGGTGACGCCGCGACCGAGAGAATCAGCGTTGACGGGTATCGCCTCGAAGGGCAATGGCCCGGCAGCCGAACCCGCCTGGTCGATGATCTGGACTTGGGCAAGTACCGGTTCGAGGTCCGTGATCGGGAATCCGGGCGACTCCTGTACTCACGGGGATTCAGCAGCATTTTCGGCGAGTGGGAAACCACCGGCGAAGCCCGCAGCGGAGTCTGGAGGACGTTCCATGAATCCCAGCGCTTTCCGGAACCGCTCCGCCCGTGTCGCCTGTCCTTGCTCAAGCGTTCCATCCGGGGCGGCTTCGAGCCCCTCTTCGAGACGACTCTGGAACCTGGAGGTCGTTGGGTGGACCGCTCGCCGGTGGGCCGCCGGGGCGAGGTGGCTGTCCTGCTGGAACAGGGCGAGCCTGCGGTCAAGGTGGACCTGCTGATCCTCGGCGACGGCTACACGAGGACGGAGAGGAGCAAGTTCCGGCGCGACGCGGAACGCCTGACGGGGGCGTTGCTGGAGACCGAACCCTTCCTGTCGCGGCGGCGGGACTTCAATGTCCGCATCCTTTACCTGGACGCCGAGGAGTCCGGGATCAGCGACCCGCGCCAGGGCCTGTGGCGGAACTCACCCTTGGGCCTCAGTTTCAACGCCCTGGACATGGATCGTTACGTGCTCACCTACCGCAACCGGGAGCTGAGGGAGGCGGCGGCTGCGGCTCCCTATGACGTCATCATGATCCTGTACAACGCCCGCAAATACGGTGGCGGCGGTATTTTCAACCTCTGGGGGACCTGCTCCGCCGACTCCCAGGTTGCAGACTATGTCTTTGTCCATGAATTCGGGCATACCTTTGCCGGACTGGCGGACGAGTACTACAGCTCCCAGGTGAGCTACGAGGCGATGACGCCGCCGGGAGTCGAGCCGTGGGAACCGAATCTGACGGCGTTGCTCGATCCTGCCGCCCTGAAGTGGAAAGACCTCGTCTCCCCCGGCACGCCGGTGCCGACCCCGTGGGATCAGGCGGCGTATGACCGCGTCACCTCCGACTATGAGGCCCGGAGGGCGGAGCTGGTGAGCAAGGGCCGCGATGCGGAAGTGGAGAAGCTCTTTCAGGAACACCGGCAAACCACCGCCGCCCTGTGGAGCCGGGAGAAGTATGCGGGACGGGTGGGGGCCTTCGAAGGTGCGGGTTACGAGGCCAAAGGACTGTACCGCCCCGCTCTGGACTGCATCATGTTCAGCCGCAACCCCACCGATTTCTGTCCGGTGTGCCGGCGGGGGGTGGAGCGGGTGATCGACCTTTACACCCGCCCCTGAGCGGCGGCTCCGACGCGGTCCGTGAACCAAATACCGCCCCGTTCCGTTTAAGCAGGTATGAGACACACCTGCATGCAACCCCACCCTGGTATCCGGATCGACCGAATCCCCGCCTCCGGAGGTGTGGAAGGCCTGCTGTTCAGCGCCGCCACGTGGCTGGTCTTCCTGGCCGTTCCCGAGGTCCGGGACTTTCTGCTGATCGCCCTGGCAGGAGGCATTCCGACGGCCGCCCTGCTTTACTACTGGCGTCACCAGACCAGGTGGTAGCGGGATCGGCCGGGCGTACCCGGCTGCCGTCCGTTCCGCAGGCTTCATCAGCGGGGCCGCCCCTTCAATCGAAGCTGGGCTGGACCCTGGACTCCACCAGCCGCAACTTGCCGTCGGCACTGGCAGGCAACGCGTCGACCTGTTCGATCCGCCACTGGAAGGTTGGCTCCAGATGGCTTCTGACCAGGGTCTGCAGGCGTTCAAGCTCTTCATTGCGTGCCTCCCTCAGGGGGACGATCTGGAGCAGCACGTGCCGTTGATCCACCTGCACGAGCCGGTACTGGCGGACCCATGGCTGGGTCCGACCCACCTCGTCCAGCAGATGGAGGCCTGAAGTGGAGCCCCCTTCGGGCAGCATCAGGCGGTCGACCCGCCGACCCTGGATTCCGGCCAGAGTGCCGTAGGGCAGACCGCAGGGACACGGTCGCGGACCGCGAACCACCATGTCCCCCAGCCGATAGCGGATCAACGGCTGGGCGAAGGAGTGCAGGGCCGTTCCCACCAGTTCGCCTGCCTCGCCCTCCGCCGCCGCGGTTCCGCCCTCACGCAGCACCTCCACCAGGACCCCTTCCTCGCAGAGGTGAAGCAAGCCGGTACGGCGGCACTGCCAGGCGATGAGGTTGAACTCGTGGCAGCCATAAAGTTCGGCGACCTCGCAACCGAACGCCCGCTGCAAAAAACGGCGCATCCCTGCTGTGAGAGTCTCACCGCCGGCCAGGACCATGCGCAGCGACAGGCTCTTCCCGCCGGAAGCCAGCGCCTCGGCCGCCAGACACAGGATGTTGGGATAGCCGATCAGGATGTCGGGTCTGATTTCGTCCAGGCGACGGGCGATTTCCCGATGATCCAGGGTCACGTCGATAGGATGGATGCCTCCGAGGCCGAAGGATCGAAGCCGGCGCAGCAGCCTCGGGAACCGTTCCGTGCGCTGGGGAGGCCAGAGGGCAGCGATTCGGTGACGGGGACGGACGCCCAGCCGCAGCAGAATCCGAAGGCGAAGCGCGCTGAGGATCCGCTCTTCCCCCGGGCTCAGGACCAGCCGCAGAGGAAATCCTGTGGAGCCGGAGGTTCGTCGTTGGATCAGGCGGACACCGGCAAATCGGCGGCTGATAGCGTCATCCCCCGCGGCCTGCAATCCCCGCTTGGTCATGTACGGGAGCAGTTCCAGATCCCCGAGGTTGCGTACCACGCCCGGCCGAAGACCTCGGCGGTCCATCTCTTCCCGATACCAGGGGACAGTGGCGTAGCTGTGCTCCACGAGGCGGCGGAGCCGGGCTTCCTGGAAGGCATCCAGACGCTGCCGGGAAACCCCGCGGGGATCCAGCAGGACGCGCAAGGATTCAAGCCGGTCGCGCGTCATGGAGTGGTTCCACCGGCAAACCGATCCGTGCCGGAGGTAGAACCGGGCCTGGGGGAGCGGTTCGACGGGTCCGCTGGTGAGAAGACCCCGAGGGGGCAACGATCGCCCATCTCGTAGTCCGGATAGGAAACCCATTCCAGCTGAAACTCCGGTGCCAGGGCCGCCAGCACTTCTTCAAAGGTGGGGAACCAGTAGCGGGTTTCCTGTCCCCGATAGATCCCGATGGTCCCGATCATCTCCGGCGACCATCCCACCCGCGGGATGAGCACCTCCACCTGCGGATAGACCTGTTGCCACAGCTCCCAGACGTCGTTCAGCCGCACGCCCTGCTCGGCTTCCCCCTGAATCGCCATGGCGAGCTGAAACTTGAAAGTGTGGAAGCCCCTGACTCGCCCACTTTGGAGATCCGCCAGCACCTCGTCCACGGACTGCCGGCGGGGAAGCTGAACGTAGAACCGCATCACCAGGCTACCTTCTTCCACCATTGCCCGGTGGGCCGCCGCCGCATAGGTCCGCCACTGATGGGGGAAGGCCAGGGTGTTGAAACAACCATCGCCGATGACCAAGTCCACCTGAGAATCGAGCAGGTCCGGCGTCTGAACCCAGTCCCCCCGGACCGCCCGCCGGACCCCGGGGCGATCGCCCGGCCAGACACAGCGGATCATGTCGGCGGCCAGCTCGATGGCTGTCAGCCGGGTGCCCGGCGGCCACCTCATCTCCGCGATCTCCGGCGTGACTCCCCACAGCGCCACGGCCAGGTTGCGGCCAAGCCGCCGGGCTGTCTGGTCGGCCGCCCTTTCCATGGCGCTGATGTCGGGGGCCGAGGGTCGCAAGGGAGGGGTCCAGAGGTCAAAGCAACGGGCTATGGAATCCCAGTGGCTGTCTTCGGTTCGCTTGAACATGCTCTCTCCATTGTCGCTTGCCCTCCCCCTGGAGCCTCAAGACCCTTGCTCGTGACCAGGCGTCTGCTTCATCCCGATCTGGGTCCGCAGCTCCACCGCTCTGCTCCGACGCTCCCTGCTCACCGCGCCGTTCCGTCGCCTGCTTCCCTTCTGGGGCAGGCTCTGAGAAAGAACTCCACGAAGGTCGGGAACCGCCGGTCAGCCAGAGGTTCCCGGAGCAGGAACATGCTGCTCAACGGCGGCACACGGCATCCAGCTTGACGAAGTCCCGCCGGTGGAAGGAAGGAACCGGCGTTTCGGAGCGGGCACCAGCCAGGACAGGACTGCTCGCAGAGCGGCGGAGAACCCGGCGATGCAGGGGGATGTGGGCTTGGTGAGCTACGGGCCTTCCGGGGAGCCCCCGCCCAAGAGCATGAAACCGGCGGCATAACGCAGAAGGAATACACGTTTTCCTGCGGTTGGACCTTTCGCCGCCGTCGCCGAGGGCTTAACCTTGATCGCCATGGACAGACGCTTCCCGCTCCCTGTGCTCCTCTTGAGCCTGCTGCCGGTTGCCGCTTCTGCGGAACAGAAGTTCGATTATGCCCCCGGGACCGCTTACGACCCGGCCGTTCCGACGTTGGAACGGGTGGTGGGACATGACTGGGGGGAGGAAGTCTCCAGCTATGCGGAGATGGAACGGTATCTGGAGGCTCTCGCCGCCGCGTCGCCGCGGGTGACTTTGCAGACCTATGGGAAGACGTGGGAGGGCCGGAACCTGCACTATCTGGTGGTGGCGTCCGAAGCCAATCACGCGCGCCTCGACGACCTGCGGCGGGGCTGGCGGGCTCTGGCCGACCCCGCGACGGATCCAGCGCCGGATCCGGCGTCCCTCCCGGTAGTGGTCTGGTTGATCTACGGCGTGCACGGCAACGAAATCTCGAGTCCGAACGCGGCATTGCTGGCGGCGTACCACCTGGCGGCGGCCCGCAATGACCCGCTGGTGGATTCGGTGCTGCAGAACTGTGTTGTGCTGATCGATCCCCAACAGAATCCCGACGGCCGCGACCGCTTCGTCAACTACTTCCGCCAGACCCGAGGACGATGGCCGGACGGCGACCCGGCGGCCGCCGAGCACAATGAGGTTTGGCCGGCGGGCCGTACCAACCATTACTTCTTTGACCTGAACCGGGACTGGTTCGCCCGAACCCAGCCGGAGAGCCGGGCCCGAGTCGCCGTGTACCTGGACTGGTATCCGCAGGTGGTCGTGGACCTCCACGAGATGGGAGGCAACTCGACCTATTATTTCGCACCGCCTGCCGATCCCTTGAACCCCCACGTCTCCGCGCGGCAGGTGGAGTGGTTGCGGCGGTTCGGCCGCAACAACGCCCAATGGTTCGACCGCCTGCGCCTGGACTACTTCACCCGGGAGGTCTTCGATTCCTTCTATCCCGGCTATGGCGAAGGCTGGCCCATGTTCCACGGGGCGATCGGCATGACGTATGAACAGGCCTCGGTCAGAGGACTGGTGCTGGACCGGGACGACGACACCCGCCTGCATTTCCGGGAAAGCGTGCGCAACCACTTCGTCGCCTCCCTGGCCACGCTGGAGACGGCGGCCGGGAGCCGCGAGGAGCTGCTGAGGTCGTTTGCCGAGTATCGGCGGGAGGCAGTCGCCCAGGGCCGGCAGGGAGCGGTCAAGGAGTTCCTGCTCCCGCCGGGCGCTGACCCCGGGCGGACGGCGGCGCTGGCTGCAAACCTGGCGGCGCAGGGAATCGAAGTCAGAGTTGCGGCAAAGTCATTCCGCAACGACCGCGTCAGGGCTGTGGGTGCGAACTCGGTCCAAGCCAGAGATTTCCCCTCCGGTACCTTCATCGTCTCCACCGCCCAGCCGGCGGGACGCCTGGTCTCCACCCTGCTGGAGACCCATGTGCCCATGCCGGACGAGTTCATCGAGCGGCAGAAGGCCCGCAAAGCGAAACGGTTGGGTGACGAAATCTACGACGTCACGGCATGGTCGCTGCCTTTGATTTACGACGTGGAGTGCTTCGCCGCCGAGACCCGGTCGGAGGTGGTTTCGGACCGCTTACGCCCGGACCAGGAGCCGGTGGGGGAGGTGGTCGGTGACCGGGCCCAGGTGGCTTATCTCGTGCCGTGGGGCCCGCATGCCTCGGCGAGACTGCTGGCGGAACTGTTACGGCGCCGCCTTCGCGTGCACTCGACCGACCAAGCATTTTCGCAGTCCGGCTTGGAGTTTCCACCCGGTTCCCTGATTATCAAGGTGAGGGAAAATCCGGCGGATCTCCACGAGCAGTTGGTGGAGGCTGCCCGTTCTACGGGAGCGCGGCTTTACCCTACCCACTCAGGTTGGGTCGACAGCGGAGTCAATCTCGGAAGCAACGAAGTCCGCTACCTCAGGCCGCCCCGCGTGGCGATGGCTTATGGGATGCCCGTGCGGTCCAGTTCGGTGGGAGCGACCCGCTATCTTCTGGAACAGGCCTACAGCTACCCGGTCACCGTCATCCATGCCTACGATTTGCCGCGGGCGGAGCTCAAGCGCTATGACGTCCTGATTCTGCCCGACGTCTCCGCAGCATTGGGCGGCTATTCCGGAGTGTTTGGCGAGCGTGGAGTTGCAAGGCTCAAGGAGTGGGTGAACTCCGGCGGGACTCTTGTTGCCATCGGGGAGGCTTCCCGATGGCTGACCGAAGAGAAAGTCGGCTTGCTGTCGACCCGTGTGGAGCGCAAGCAGATGGAGGCGAAGGAGACAGCGTCCCAAGAGAAGGAGGGCTCCGCCGGGTCGGAAGAGGGCACGCCGACCGGTGAAGATGCCTACGCCAAGCTGATCCAGCCGGACGAGGAATCTCCGGATGCGATTCCCGGGGCGCTGGTCAGGGTGCGGATCGACGGTGACCACTGGCTGGGTTTCGGCTACGACGGTGACACCTACGCCCTGGTCAACAGCAGCCTCGTGTTCACTCCGCTGAAGCTGGACAAGGGGACCAACGTCGGCGTGTATTTTCCGGAAGACCAGTTGCTGGTGAGCGGTTTCGCCTGGGAAGGAACCATGCAGCAGCTCGCCAACAAGGCCTTTCTGATGTATCAGCGGGTGGGCCGGGGAAGGGTGGTGGCGTTCGCGGAGGATCCGAACTTCCGCGCCTATATGCACGGCCTGGACGGCCTCTTCCTGAATGCTGTGTTTCTCGGTCCGGCCCATTGACCGTATGGGAGGGGTTATCGGTGGGTTCCGGGGACCGGTTGCCGTCGGGGGCGGCGTCAGCCGGGTAGGTGGGTCTGCCACCAGTTTTGGGCCCGCTCCTGGGTCCAGGTCTGGGCCAGTCCTGACTCGTCCAGCTCGCGACAGATCAGGAGGAGGTCCTGGGGCCGCTCCTCGGGTTCCTTGGCCAGGCAGGCCATCACCAACTCCTCGAGGCGCCGGGGGATGGGCAGTTCACAGCGCCGGGATGGGGGGATGGGTGCCGAACGGACGTGGTTGACCACGATCTCCACCGGTGTGGCGCCGTCGAACACCAGCAGTCCGGTCAGCAGCCAATAGGCGACGCAACCGAGAGCATAAATGTCGACCCGATGGTCGATTTCCGGTTTTCCCAGCGCCAGCTCCGGCGCCATGAAGGCGGGGGTTCCCGTCGTGACCCCGTCCAGCGTGAGGCGGGACCCGTCGCCGGCGTCCCCGTTCTGGACCTTGACCAGTCCGAAGTCCAGGACCTTCAGGAAATCGTAGCGGACGCCCACCCGTCCCACATGCAGATTGGACGGCTTGACATCCCGGTGGACCAGCCCCCGTTCGTGGGCTTCCGCCAGGGACTCCGCCGCCTGGCGGATCAGGAAGGACACCCGGTCGGCAGGTTGCGGGCCGAATCGCCTAACCAGGTTTTCCAGATCCAGTCCTTCGAGGTACTCCATAACGTAGAAAAAGGCTCCGTGACAGGTAACGCCGAAGTCGAAGAGGCTCACGGTGTGGGGGGAGCGCAGCGAGGCCGTAATACGGGCTTCCCGCTGAAAGCGGGCGACCGCCTGGTCCAGACGCTTCCGGTCGGGCAGGCCCATCAGTTCGGGGCGGATGACCTTGATGGCCGCCGGACGTGCCAGCAGCCGGTGTTCCGCCTTCCATACCTCACCCATGCCGCCTTGGCCGATCTTCTCGGTGAGGCGGTACATGCCGGTGTCCTCCATATGGGCCGCCGCCGACCGCATTGAGGAAAGGGTATGAGCTCCAAAGGCGGAGACGGCTGCCCCGATGAACAGAAGCATGGCGTTATAGAACAGGTGTTCGGTTTCCACGCCGGGGGCGGGGATCGGCAGGCAGACGGAGCAAACCACCGGTACCAGGAAGGGGGCGATGAACAGTGCCGCCAGGAATACCGCCGCGCGCGTGAAGTGGTTGGGAACGAACATCCCGTACACCACCATCAGCCCGAAGACCGCCACCGAAATGCGGTAAACCGCGAGATTCGGTTCCAGCGCTCCAGGGGAACCCGGGGGTTCGAGGGTGGCGAGGATCGGCGCCGAGGTCAGCAGCACCGCCGTACCCAGAAACAGGACCGCTTCGCCCCATCGCATGACAACCGATGAGGTTTGGGGCCGAAGGTAAAGGCCCAAGCCGACGATGGCGGCCAGCGCCGGCACACCCAACATCAGCCAGGGAACCAGCCCTGTGCTGATCCAGTCAAAGGCCGCAAACGCCGTGATGGCACCGCCGATGATCCACGCCGAGTGGATCAACCGCATCCGGAGCAGGTCGTGGACCTGAGCGGCCAGCCTCCCTGTGGCCTGGGCCACCAGGCCGTTCTCGGGGCAGAAGATCAGGGCGGTTGCCGAACAGGAACTGCAGGTGCAACCCGGCTGGTGAGAGGTGCGGCCGGTGACCGGAGTCTGGGATGCCGTGGTTTCCGGGGCCGATCCACGCAGGCCGCCCCCCTGCGAACGATCCCCCACCGACCAGGCGCCCATACGTGCTCCATTCTCCCACATCCGTCGCCGCCGGTTGTGCTTGGCGGTTCCCCCGGCGCCCAAAAGGGAGTAGCCTGCTTGACATGTTCTGTCCTCAATGCGGCGCCGAGTATGTTCCGGGGATCACCGAGTGTGCGGATTGCGGGGTCAGCTTGGTGGATAGCGTTCCGCCCGAACAGGAGCAAGGAACACCGGAACTGCACTTGGTCGATCTCTATCGGGCGGATAACCTGGTCAATCTGGCGGTGGCCCGTTCCCTGCTGGAGGAGGGCGGGATCGAGTACGTCATCCGCGGAGAACGGCTGGATGAGAGTGCTTTTCCCCTCCGCCGTCCGGTTTGGATCCAGGTGGCCCGGGGGGACGAGTACCGTGCCCGGGAACTCCTGTCCTGCCTGGAAGTGCCCCAGGAACTGCCGGCCGAAGGAGACTTACCGGATTAGCCTATTCCAGGCCCAAGTCCCCCATGTGTCGCTCCTCAAAGCCGAGGTAATGGGCCAGTTCGTGATGCAGCGTCACTTCGAGCTCCTCCTGCAGGGCTTCCAGGTCGCCGCAGTACCGCTCCAGATTGCGTTTGAACACGAAGATGGTCCCCGGGGACGGTAATGTGTCGAGAAAGCTGCGCTCCAGCCGGGACTGTCCGACGTACAGGCCCAGGATGTCCGGAGGCAGCGGGGGTTCCCCCGCCGCCGGGGAGGCAGCCATCTCCCGGGTGGGGAAATCCTGCACCACAATGGGGACCTCCCGTGCCAGTTTCCTCAGCTTGCGGGGAAGGTGCACGAGAGCGGCCTGGATCGCGTCATCCACGGTTTGCGGGTCCAGTTCGAGGGGTATGGGAAAAGACTCGGGATCCAGTTCCTCCGCCCGCTTCGCGGCCTCGGCGGCTTCAGCCGCCCGTCCTTGGTGCTCGAGGACGGCGGCGAGCAGGTCCCAGGCGGAGGCATCCCTGTCATCCGCCGCCAGGAGTTCCCGCAGAAGGCGTTCAGCGACGTCGAACCTCCACTGTTGCCACTCCGCCCAAGCCAAACTGAACAGCGCCCGCAGCCGCAGGTCTTCGCCGGTGCCATGGGTTCTCTTCAGGTGCTCCAGAGCGTGGGCTGCAGACAGTGCACTCTCCTGGGGAAGATCCAGGAATCGGCAAACTTCCGCCCGGCAGACCAGCGCCGCCGGGTTGTCGGGAAAGCGGCGGACGAGTTGATCGCATGCCCGCAGAGCCTCGTCCAATTCCCCGCCGTCCAGCAAATGCTCGATCCGGCCAATCTCCGCCTGCAGGTTCATGAGCGGAAAGCCTCTCCTTCGCGAGCCCGAACGCCGGTCCTGGGCCGCCGCCGCACAGCCGGCCGGCGCCCCCGCCCGTCACCCAAGAATTCATCATACGCGATCCGGGAGGGGCCCTAATCCGAAGGGAATAACACTCCGATATAGGGGTGGGCCGAAAGGGGTGGGGGCTTTTGGGGCACCCCGGAAATCGCGCCGGTGGGACGACCTGTTGCCCCGTCCCGCCTGCAATCTGACTGCTGCGCCGTCCGATCGCACGACGGCGGTGACTGGTGTGAAACCCGAGTTGGTGGCTGTCCGTTCCGATCCGTGGGTCCTGGCTGCGGCCGGGTTGGTCCTGGTGTCGATTCCGTTTACCCTCTCCGCCCACCTTTCCCCCGAGTTGACGGGCCGTAGCAGCATATGGCTGGAGGCGGCGCTGATCGGGCTGAATCTGGCCGCTCTGGTGTTGCGGGGCCGGCGCTCAGCGGGTGCCGAATCCCGCTCCTTTTGGTTCCTGCTGGCAGCAGCCTGCGGCCTCTATTTGTTGGGCAACCTCCTGTTGGAGCCTTTTGGAGGCGGGCCGGTCCCGGCCGCCGTCGGACTCCTTGCGGACCTTTCGTATGCGCTTGTCTACCTGGCCCTGTTGCTCGCCCTGGAGTTCCGTCCGCATCAGGGGGCCGGTTGGCTGGCCCACAGCCGAATCCCGCTCATCGAGATGGTCGGGGGTTTTGTCGCGGTCCTGGCGATGTTCGTGTACTTTGTGGTGGCTCCAGCCAGGCTGGGGACTGCCGGCGAATGGACCGCCCCGTTTTTGCTGTACATCCTGCTGGACGGCCTGGTTCTGATGAGCCTTCTGCGCAACCGGCGGGCGGCCCGGGCTGAACCTTGGATTCTGATCTACAGTCTGTTGATTGCCGCTACCGGACTCCTGCTGGGGCTGAACGGCCTGGGCCTCTTGGCCGACCTGGGTGTCGCCAAAGCTCTGTCGGCTCCTTTCTTCGGATTCGAGACCTTTTGGTTTCTGATGCATTTCTGCGTGCTGGTTGCCAGTCGGGTGCCGGTGAGGGAGGGTGCGGCAGCGGAGGTCGGCATCGACTGGGGCTTGGATCCGGAGTCCGGCAGGCTGCGCCGTTCATCGCTCATCGTTTATGCCCTGGCCCTGCCGGCCATCCACCTGTCACTTTCGGTGCTGGGCTGGGTCGATGAGGCGACCCGCCAACTCCGGGAGATGAGCCTCTTGGGCTTTCTGATGGTCTTCGGGGCCCTGGCACTCATCCATCTGCAGCGGCTGGAGAGAGAGCGGATGGAGGCTCGGGAGGGCTGCTTTCGCCTGTTTGAAGTGTGTCCGGTCATGCTCGTGTTGGCGGACGGTGTCGACCGCCCCGGGCGTATTCTGAACTGCAACCCGCTGTTTGCGGCGACCCTGGGGCGGGAGCCGCAGGCCTTGTTTGGTGAAGAGTTGGCAAGCTTCCTGACGCCCGTTCCGCACCCCGACGGTTCTGCGCCGGAGGCCGAGGAATCCTGGGAAGCCCAGCTCTCTTTGGGGGAAGGCGCCGGATTGCCGGTTCTGGTGATGGTCCGGCGGGTCGCGGGAGCTGGAAGGCCCGTGTGGCTGGTGACCCTGGCGGACCTCAGGCGGCAGAAAGTGCTGGAGGAGCGCCTGCGCCAGGTTCAGAAGCTGGAGGCAGTCGGCCGTTTGGCGGGTGGAGTGGCTCATGACTTCAACAACATCCTGATGGTGGTGGAAGGCTACGCCTCCCTGTTGAGCGAGAGGCTGGCCGGGGTTCCGGAACTGCAGGACCATGCCCGGGAAATCAAGTCTGCTGCCCGGCGCGCCGCCCGCCTGGTTCAGCAGCTCCTGGCCTTCGGGCGCCGCCAGATGCTGCGGCCGACCCGCACCCGGCTCAACGCCGAGGTGGCGAAGTTCGCCCATGCCTTGCGCCGCCTGCTGCGGCCGGAAATCCAGCTTGTGATGAAACTGGAGGCGGTTTCCGACGAGGTGAGCATCGACGTCGGCCGGATCCAGGAAGTACTGTTGAACTTGGTGGCCAACGCGCAGGAGGCCATTCCGGGAGCGGGGGTGGTCCGCATCGCCACCCGGGATGTGGTTCCCCGCGAAGCCGAGGACGCCGGCGGAGGGGCCTTCGTCGCCCTGGAGGTCATGGATACCGGTTCCGGAATTCCCCGCGAGTTCCATGAGAAGATCTTCGAGCCGTTCTTCACGACCAAGGGCAGCGCCCAGGCCTCCGGTCTGGGGCTGTCGAGCGTGCTGGGAATCGTGGAGCAGAGCGGCGGGCGGATCACGGTGGAGAGTGCTCCGGGCGCCGGGGCGACCTTTCGCATCCTGCTGCCGGTGTCAGAGGTGGAGAGAGGGGAGACGGGAAACAGGGGACAGGAGACAGGAGACAGGAGACAGGAGTCAGGAGGCGGGAGCCAGGAGTTTGTGCGCCGCTGACGGACCACTGAGTCCTGTCTCCTGTTTCCTGACTCCTGTTTCCTGACTCCTGTTTCCTGACTCCTGTTTCCTGACTCCTACCGAGAACCTCGCTCAGAGGTCTCTCCGTCTGAGCCATGCCGCTGATCCGGGTGAACCGACGGATCCGGGTCAAGAACCGGAGCCTTCATCCCAGGGGGTATGCCGTAGTGCCCCGCTCATGGACCACTGACTCCCGACTCCTTGACTCCCGGCTCCCGACTCCTGACTCCTGACTCCTGACTCCCTTGACATAGCCCCCCCTGGGGTATCTTAGGATATAGGGGTGGAGGGTATACAGATGAACAACAGCCAACCCATCGAACTGGCAATTCAGGGCATGCACTGCCCATCGTGTGTCCGCCGTCTGACGGCCGCGTTACAGCGTCTGGAGGAAGTCGACCTGGTCTCGGTGGAGGTGGGTCGTGCCCGATTGGTGGCTCCGGCGGGGGAGCCCACGCGAAGCCGGATTCTGGCAGCCGTCTCGGATGCCGGCTTTACCGCCGCCATCCTGGATTCCGGCGTCGAGCGGAGCTGAAGATGATGCAGGAAGGTCACGCTGCAGACACCGCCGGCGCGGCAGGCACCGCCACCGAAAGGATCACCTTCCCGGTCTCGGGCATGACCTGCGCCGCCTGCCAGTCCTTCGTGCAGAAGAAGCTGACCCAGCAGCCGGGCGTGGAGTCGGCCGCCGTCAGCCTGATGCTCAACAACGCCACAGTGGTCTATCGTCCCGACCAGATCACTCCTGATGCCCTGGTGGCGGCGGTGCGGGACGCCGGTTATGAGGCGATGCTGCCGGAGGCCGGTGTCTCGGCGGTGGAGGAACAGGAAGAGCAGGACCGCCGATTGGATGAAGAGTACCGAAGGCTGCGGCTCCAGGCAGCGGCAGCTCTGGCGGTCGGTCTGGTGGTCATGGCGGGTTCCATGCCGCTCATGTCCGGCCACCCGGACCACCTGTCGGCGGACCCGCTGCTGGGGTGGTTCATGGCTGCCCTGGACCCGTGGCTCAGGACGCTGCTGCCCTGGCTCTACCGTATCGACGCCGCCGTGCTCAGTTTCGTTCTCATGCTGCTGACCCTCGGGGTCATGGCCTGGGCGGGGCGGAGGTTTTACGTCAAGGCATGGGCGGCTGCACGCCACCGCACCGCCGACATGAATACCCTGGTGGCCCTGGGGACTGGTGCAGCGTTTCTGTTCTCGGGAGCGGCCACGCTGGCTCCGGGTTTCTTCCTCCGCCACGGGGTCTCCCCGGACGTCTACTACGAAGCGGTGGTCCTGATCATCGCCCTGGTGCTGTTGGGCAACACGCTGGAGGCCAGAGCCCGCCGAAGCACCGCCGGAGCTTTGCGCCAACTGGTCCAGATGCGACCGGAGACGGCGCGTGTCATACGGCCGGACAGTGAGCTGGAAATCCCGGCGGTTCAGGTCATGCCGGGGGACCTGGTACTGGTGCGCCCAGGTGAGCGCCTTCCCGTCGATGGTGTCGTGGAATCAGGCGCGGCTGCCGTGGATGAGTCGATGCTCACCGGAGAGAGTTTGCCGGTGGACAAGACGGTGGGGGACCGGGTTTTCGGGGGAACGCTTTGTCACGGCGGCGTGTTGCGGATCCGGGCCACCGCACCCGGCAGCGGTGGAGTTCTGGCCAGGATGGTCAGCCTGCTGCGGCAGGCGCAGGGCTCCAAACCTCCCATCCAGCGGCTGGCAGATCGCATCAGCGCGGTGTTCGTGCCGGTGGTGGTGACGGTTGCCGTGCTGACCTTTCTGGTCTGGGTGTGGGCGGCGCCGGAGGCCGGAGCGGTGCGGGGTCTGGTGGCCGCAGTCAGCGTGCTGATCATCGCCTGTCCCTGTGCCATGGGCCTGGCGGTGCCCACCGCCGTGATGGTGGCGACGGGGCGTGGCGCCGAGTTCGGGATTTTGATCAAAAGCGGCGAGGCGTTGCAGCGGCTGGAACAGGTGCGCACGGTGGTCTTGGACAAGACCGGAACGATCACCGCCGGCAAACCGATGATCACGGATGTGGTCCCCGCCGCCGGCTGGTCTGAATCCAAACTGCTGCGACTGGCGGCCGGCCTGGAAACCGGCAGCGGGCACCCGGTGGCGGAAGCACTGGTGGAGCACGCCCGCCGCCTGGGCCTGGAGATCCCCGAGCCGGCGGAATTCAGCTATCGCCCCGGCCTGGGAGCGGAGGGACAGGTGGAGAAGCGCCACGTCCTGATCGGCAACGCCGCCTTGATGGCCGAGGCGTCGGTGAAGCTCGAACCGGCTGCTGAGCGGCTGCAGGAGTTTTCCGATCAGGGGAAGACACCCTTACTGGTGGCGGTGGATGGCAGGATCGCCGGACTGGTCGCGGTCGCCGACGCACTCCGCCCGCATTCCCGGGAGGCGGTCCGCGAACTGCAGTCCGCCGGGATCCGGGTGGTCCTGCTCACCGGCGACAACCAGCGGACCGCCCAGGCCGTTGCCAGAGACCTGGGAATTGACGAGGTCCATGCCGAAGTCCTGCCGGAAGGCAAGCTCGAAATGGTCCGGAGGCTGCAGGCGGCAGGCCAGGTGGTTGCGATGGTGGGCGACGGCATCAACGATGCGGCGGCGCTGGCCCAGGCCGACGTGGGAATCGCCATGGCGAGCGGCAACGATTTGGCGGTGGAGGCGGGCGACCTGACCCTGATGCGTGGCGATCTCCGCGGGGTGCCGCGGGCGATCCGGCTGTCGCGGGCGGCCCTCCGGACCATGCGCCAGAACCTGTTCTGGGCCTTCATCTACAACATCATCGGGATTCCCGTGGCGGCGGGTGTGCTGTACCCGGTCTGGGGGCTGCTGCTGAGTCCGGTATTGGCGAGTGCGGCGATGGCGTTGAGCTCGGTCAGTGTCGTCACCAACAGCCTGCGGCTGCGCCGGCTACGCGAAAACTGAGGAAACGGCCATGAAGGACAAGACAAGCTCGGGCATTGCCCCCGCGGGACAGATCTGCCCCTGTGAAGCGGGAACACCCTCACCGGCCCGCCGGGCGGCGGGTGTGGATCCCGCCATCAAGAGCAGCAACCTGAAGCGGCTGCGGCGAATTGAGGGACAGGTCCGGGGTCTGCAGCGGATGGTGGAGGAGGATCGTTACTGTCCGGACATCATCATCCAGATCGCCTCGGTTCAGCAGGCCCTGCGGGGGGTGGCCCGCGCCCTGATGCGCAACCATCTCCAGCACTGCACCGCTCAAACCCTGCGGCAGGGGACGGATGCCGATCGCAGGGCGATGTACGACGAACTGCTGGAGCTCATCTATCGCCATCTGCGTTGAGCCGGCTGAGCCTCACGGCGGGCCCCCGGGAGAGGGTCCGCCGGATGGTGGGGATCGAGGCGCGGCTTGCCGCAACTGCCCGAGCGCCGTGATGACGGCCCCGACGGGGCGCCTGGCGGCCGGTTCGGTGCGGGGGTATCATTCTCCGCGATCCAACCGGGAGAACCATCATGAGCATCAACCGACGGGGTTTTCTGGCCGGAGCAGCCGCTGCGGGTGCAGCGCTGGTTCCGTCCGCACCAGGGACGGAACCCGCCCCGGCCCGCAGACCGAAACTTGCGGTGTCTTCCTATTCCTACTGGCATTTCGAGCCGGTCAAGTACCCCATCGAGAAGGTGATCCAGCACGCGTCCGAGCTCGGTCTGGCGGGGGTCGATGTACTGCACCGGCAGATGGAGAGCGAGGATCCCGCTTACCTGAGAAGGCTGAAGCGGCATGCATTTCTCAACGGGGTCGGTCTGATCTGCCTGTCGATCCACCAGGACTTCGTTTCCCCCGATCCCGCCGAGCGCCGGAAGGACATCGACCATACCATCCGCTGCATCCGGTTGGCTCATGATATGGGGATTCCTGCGATCCGCCTGAACTCCGGGCGCTGGGGAACCACCAGGTCCTTCGATGAACTGATGGCCAGGCGCGGCATCGAGCCCCCCATCGAGGGTTACACCGACGACGACGCCTTTGCCTGGTGCATCGAGTCCATCGAGAAATGCCTGCCCGCGGCGGAGCAGTACGGCGTCCTGCTCGCTTTGGAGAACCACTGGGGACTGACCCGAACGGCGGAGGGACTGTTGCGCATCGTCAACGCCGTCGACTCCCCCTGGCTGGGCCTGCTGATGGATACCGGGAATTTTCTCGAGGATCCCTACGACGATCTGGCCAAGTTGGCGCCCCGGGCCTCGTTCGTCCAGGCCAAGACCTATTACGGCGGCGGGGTGTGGTACACGCTGGAGCTGGATTACCCCCGCATCGCCCGACTGCTGGCTGATGTCGGTTATGCCGGCTACATCGCCATTGAGTTTGAGGGCAGGGAACCCGCCGAGACCGGAGTGCCCAAGAGCGTCGCCGCATTGCGCCAGGCTTTCGGCCTGTAGGCGGGATGAGGAGGAAAGCCGGGGGGCCGGCCGGAGCCGCTCCCCGGGGGAGCGGGCAGTTTATGTGGAGTCGCAGACGGTTCCTTCGGGGAATGACCCCGGTTGTTCCCATCGTCTCCCTTCAGCCGCGGGCCTGGCTGAATTCCATCGAGGCCCTGAACCACCACGTCGCCGGACGCAGCCCCGAGGAAGCCGCCCGCGATGAAGACTACTGGGCGGAGGTTCAGCGGGCCTTCAAGGTGGACCGGACCCTGGTCAACCTCAACAACGGCGGTGTCAGCCCGGCGGTGGAAGCCGCCCAGGACTCGCTGAAGCGCTATCTCGATTTTTCCAACCTGGCCCCGGCCTGGAGCATGTGGAGGATTCTGGAACCCCAGCGCGAGCAGGTGCGCCGTCAGTTGGCGTCGCTGCTGGGCTGCGACGCCGAAGAAGTGGCGGTGACCCGCAATGCTTCAGAAGGCCTGGAGACCTGCCAGCTCGGTTTCGATCTCAAGGCGGGCGACGAAGTCCTGACCACCACCCAGGACTACCCCCGCATGATCAACACCTGGAAGCAGTTGGCACGGCGCAGCGGGGTTGTGCTCAAGCAGTTTTCCCTGCCGATCCCGGTCGAGGACGACGATCTGGTGGTGCGGCTGTTCGAGGAACAGATCAACCCTCGGACCCGGCTCATCCTGATGTGCCACATGATCAATCTCACCGGGCAGATCCTGCCGGTCCGAAAGGTCGTTCAGATGGCCAGGCGCCACGGGGTGCCGGTGATCGTCGACGGAGCCCACAGCTTCGCCCATCTGGCCTTCCAACAAAGCGACCTGGACTGCGATTTCTTCGCTGCCAGTTTGCACAAGTGGCTGTTTGCACCCCACGGCACGGGACTGCTGTACGTCCGGCGGGAGCGGATCTCCGACATTTGGCCGCTGATGGCGGCCGCGGAACATCAGGATCAGGACATCCGCAAGTTCGAGGAGATCGGGACCCATCCGGCAGCCAACTTCCTTGCCATCAGCGATGCCGTCCTGTTCCACCAGGCGGTGGGGCCCGAACGCAAGGAGGCGCGCATGAGGTACCTGAAGGATTACTGGGCCCGCCGTCTGGCGGCGTTGCCCCGGACGGTTCTGAACACCAGCCTGAATCCCCGGTACTCATGCGGCCTCGGGAATTTCCGGCTGGAAGGTGTGGACAGCGAGAAACTGGGTGCCTGGCTGTGGAATGAGCACCGGATCCTGGTGACTCCCATCAGGCATGCCGAGTTTGAGGGAATCCGCGTCACCCCAAGTGTCTACACGACCTTGGCCGAGTTGGACCGTTTTTGCGAGGCGGTGGAGCAGGCGGCCCGCCGGGGTTTGCCGGCGTGAACGCCGCCGCAGGCGCGCCGGGTCAGCGGCCCCAAGCTGACCGCTCACCGTTGGAGGGAAGGTTGAAATTCTCAATGGGATCCCTCGGATGACCCGGAGCGCTCGGAGAAGATTGAGCGGGTCTCCTGTCGGGACCCATGGCTGTGTAGGGAGGAACGGGAATTGAGGTGGGTGGGATCATCCGCAACGGAAAACCGGACTCTGTCCGCCAGGGAGCGCCTGATCGTGGCGCTGGACGTGGCGGATCCCGGCGAGGCCCTTCGCCTGGTTGAGCTGCTTCAGCCGGAGGTCGGCCTGTTCAAGATTGGTCTGCAGCTTTACACGGCCGCGGGTCCGGATCTGGTCCGCCGGGTGGTGGAGCGGGACGCGCGGGTGTTTCTGGATCTCAAGCTGCACGACATTCCCAACACGGTGGCCGGAGCGACGGCGGCGGCATGTCGTCTGGGAGTGGAGATGCTGACCATCCACACCTCGGGGGGGAAGGCCATGATGGCGGCGGCCCGTGACGCGGCGGAGCAGGCCCGCCCAGAATCAGGAACGCGGCTCAAACTGCTGGGAGTCACCGTTCTCACCAGCCTCGGGCCGGCTGACCTGGCGGAGCTGGGTTTCGGCGGGGGCGTGGATGAGGTGGTCGTGCGGTTGGCACGCCACGCCCAGGTTGCCGGGCTTGACGGACTGGTGTGCTCGCCGCGGGAAGCCGCCCGGCTGCGCAGCAGCGGGCTGGAGAAGCTCCTGCTGGTGACCCCGGGGATCAGGCCGCAAGGCGCGGCGGCGGACGACCAGAGGCGGTCGGCCACAGCGACGGAGGCGCTGCGCGCAGGCGCCACTTATCTGGTGGTGGGACGTCCCATCCTGAAAGCCGCCGATCCGGTGGCGGCGGCCCGCGGTCTGGTGGCGGAGATGGAAGCTGCTATGATCTGAAATATGCTTCTGACCTGGCTGGTGTGGGTGGCGGCGTTCCAGGCCGTTCCCCAGCCGGTCCCGGTACCCGCGGTGCCGGGAGCGCCCCGAGCCACCGCCTGTCACGTGTTTATAGACCACCAGTTCATCTGGACCCTGGAGGTGGTGAAATCCGCCTCCGGACCGGCACCCATCCTCAATATCATCACGTTCGTAAAGGGCCAGTGGGACCTGCGTCCAAGAGACATCCATCTGGTCAACCCCGCGGGAAGGAAAGCCGAAGTCGAGAAGTTCTCCATCGATACGGGCGTCATCGAGGACCCTTACCTGCTCCAGTATCTGAAGGTCCACGGAGACAGCTTTATCGGCCTGGATCTGTTGGGGGATTTCCGCGATTTCGAAACCCTGGCCGAGGTTTCCATCGACCTGGGGGAGAGCCGTTTCATCCTCGAGCCCATGGACTGCCTTGAGTTCGAGAACGTGGTCCAGCAGATCAACCAGATCAATTACGACTCTCCGGACATCCGGCAGGACTACGAGGTGTTGCGCATCGAGCTGAGAGGGCGCCGGGAGGCCCGGAGGAGATTTTTTTGAGGAGTCGGGAGTCAGGAGTCGGGAGTCAGGAGTCGGGAGGCAGGAGTCAGGAGTCGGGAGTCAGGAGTCGGGAGTCGGGATGGGACCGAGAAGCCGCGAGGAGGGACTCATGAGGCCGCCAGAGAGGGGCTTCTCCCGCCTCCTGCGTCCAGTTGCCGAAAAGTCGTCACTCTTGGTCACCCGATTGACCGCTTCAAGGCTGAGGCGGCATCTGGCGTCCGGTCCTGCTGAATAGTTGTCACTCTCGGTGTGTGCTCCCCGACTCCCGTTTTCCCGGTCTTGACTCCTGCCTCCCGACTCCTGACTCCCCCTCCCGACTCCCAACTCCCGCCTCCCGACTCCTCAATAGTACCGGCTGCCCAGCGATCGCAGGCGCTCCATGACCTTCTTCATGTCCTCCCAAACGTCTTTCTTGGCGGCGGGATTGCGCAGCAGGTACGAGGGGTGGAAGGTCGGCAGCAGCCATGCCCCCCGAAACTCGAAGAAACGGCCACGCAGCCGGCTGATCGGCGTCTCCGTCCGCAACAGGGTTTGGGCCGCCCACCGTCCCAGCGCCACGATCACCAGCGGCTGGATGGCGGCAATCTGGCGGTGCAGGAAGGGCTCGCAGCAGGCCACTTCGTCAGGTTCCGGATCCCGGTTCTGGGGCGGACGGCACTTCAGGATGTTGGCGATATACACCTGTTCGCGGCGCAATTGCATGGCCTCAATGATCCGGGTCAGCAGTTGGCCGGCGCGGCCGACAAACGGCTCTCCCTGAAGGTCTTCGTCCTCTCCCGGCGCCTCTCCGATGAACATCAGTTCGGCGGAGGGGTCGCCCACGCCGAAGACCAGATGGGTGCGGAGCGGTGCCAGCTTGCAGCGACGGCAGTCTCCCAAATCCTCCCGGATCCGGACCAGCTCCGCCCCCGACTCCAGCGGGTCCCGGGACGGCCGGTTCACGGCCGCAACCGGCGCTTCCGCAGGTCCGGGGGGCTGCGGGACTTCGACGGGCTCGGGATCCGCCGCAGGGGCTTGCAGTACCGGGAGACTCAGGTGGGTGACCCCCAGCTCCCCGAAAAACGACAACTGGCGGGCCAGCAGCTCGCGCAACTCCCGATCCCGTTCGTCGGCAGCCATGGGCGACTCCCCGGAGGCGGTCCACTTACTGGCCGCCCAGTTCCTCCACCAGGTGTTCCAGGTTGCGCCAGCCAGGTTGCACGCGGACGGTCAGGTCCAGGTAGATCTGGCGTACGTCCAGAAAGTCCTCGATCTCCTTGCGCGCCTCGATCCCGATCTGCCGAATCATCTGGCCTCCGCGGCCGATGACGATCTTCTTCTGACCCTCCTTCTCCACGATGATGGAGGCCGCAATCCGGACGAATCCCTCATCCCTTTCCGACTCGTCGAACAGGTCTACATGGACCGCAGTGGAGTAGGGCAGTTCTTCACGGGTGTGGGCCAAAACTTTCTCGCGGATGATCTCCGCCACCAGAAACCGCTCGTTGCGGTCGGTGATGAAATCCGGAGGGTATTGCGGCTCCCCTTCCGGGAGGTACTCCAGAATCTTCTGCTGCAGGACATCGACGTTGTCGCCGTTCAGGGCCGAAATGGGGATGATTTCGTCATACTGGGCCGTCTGGCTGTAAAACTCGATCATGGGCAGGACCCGCCCCTTGTTGATGGCGTCCATCTTGTTGAGCAGCAGAAACCGGCGTTTGGTTTGCCCCTGAACCAGATCCAGGACGTACTGTTCGCCCTTGCCGTACTTCTCTGTCACATCCACCATGTGCAGCAGAACGTCCACCTGACGGATGGATTCGTAAACCTCTTCCATCATCCGCTCGTTGAGACGGTAGCCAGGCCGGTGAATTCCCGGCGTATCCACAAAGACGATCTGTCCTTCCGGCAGGGTCTGCACTCCGATCAGGCGGTTGCGGGTGGTTTGGGGCTTGTCGCTGACGATGGCGACTTTCTGTCCGATCAGGCGGTTAAGGAGGGTCGACTTGCCGACGTTTGGGCGTCCGATCAGAGCGGCGTATCCGAATTTCATGGGTGGATGGTCGTCTCCGTCCGCGCCTAAGGTAACATGACCGGGTGGCGGAAGCGGCGGCGGAGGGGTTGAAGTTCGGCACCAGTGGTGTCCGTGGGCTGGCTGCACAGCTCACCGATGCGGAGTGTGTCCGGTTTACCCGTGCCTTCATCCGCTTCGCCCGCAGCCGGACGGCGGTCCGGGCCTGCGCCGTAGCCGGAGACCTGCGTCCCAGTACTCCGAGGATCCTGCGCGCGGTGGCTTCTGGTCTGCGGAGGGAGGGGGTCGAGGCTCGAAACTGTGGACAGGTCGCCACCCCGGCTTTGGCGCTGTACGCCCTTCAGGAGGGCATCCCCGCCGTCATGGTCACCGGCAGCCACATTCCTGCCGACCGCAACGGTCTCAAGTTTTACCTGCCCAACGGGGAGATCCTCAAGGCCGACGAGGCGTCCATCCTCCAGGAATACCGCCGGCTGGGCGATTCCGCTCCGGCTGCCGGAGCCGCCGCTTTCACCGTGCCGGAGGCTGGGTACCCGGCGGAAGTCTCCCTGCCGGACGCAGAGTCGCGTTATGTTGAGCGCTATCTCCGCTTTTTCCCTTCTGGGCTGCTCTCCGGCGCCCGCCTGCTGGTTTACCAGCATTCCTCGGTGTCCCGGCAGGTTCTGGTGCAGACTCTCCGGGAGTTGGGGGCTGAGGTTCAGGCCGACGGCGGGTCGGACAGCTTTCTGGCGGTGGATACCGAGGCGCTGGACCACGCTGAGGAGCTGGGGACATGGGTGAAGAGGGAGCGGGCCGAAGCGCTGGTGAGCACCGATGGTGACGGCGACCGGCCCCTGGTGGTGGACGATCGGGGCCGCCAGGTCAGGGGAGATCTGCTGGGCCTCCTGGCGGCGCGCTACCTGGAGGCGGACTCGGTCACGATCCCGGTGAGCTGCTCGACGGCGGTGGAGAAATGCGGCTGGTTCAGGCGGGTGCGGCGGACGCGGATCGGCTCGCCGTGGGTGATTGAGTCGATGCTCCAGGAAACGGCAGCCTTTCGGGCGGTAGTGGGCTGGGAGGCCAACGGCGGGTTTCTCACCGCCTCCGTCCTGATCAGCCGGGAGACAGGACGGGAACTTGCGGCTCTCCCTACTCGGGACGCCCTGCTGCCGATTCTGTCAGCGCTGGCGGTTTGCCGTCGGCACCGGCTCAGGCTGTCCGAAATGTTGTGCCGCCTGCCGGCCGTCGGCAACTGCAGCGGAATCCTCCGGCGGTTTCCTCAGGAAACCGGAGCCGGGATTGTGGAGAGGCTTGCCGCAGGGGGACTGGGCGAGGTGGACCGGATGCTGGGTGCGGAGTTCGGACGCCCGCTGGCACTGGATCTCACCGACGGAGCGCGCATCACGTTTTCCGGAGAGCGGATCGTCCACCTCCGTCCCTCCGGGAATGCTCCGGAGTTTCGCTGTTACACGGAAGCACCCACCCAGGAAGAAGCGGAAGACCTGAACCGCCGGGCTCTGGCCATCGTGGCCGGGCTGGCCGGCCGTCTCTGATGGTGGCGGGGGTCAGGAGTCGGGATTCGGGAGTCGGGAGGCCGCCACATGGCGTCTTCTCCCCCTCTCCTGTCTTCCGACTCCCGACTCCTGACTCCCGTCTCCGACAGGAGGGGCAGCGATCAGGAGCGCCAACAGGGCCGTCCGCTCGGGAAGGAAGCTCAGGTCGACGAATTCATGTTCGGCGTGGGCGCCGCCCCCGACCGCGCCCAGGCCGTCGAGCGTGGCAGTGAATGGACTGGTGAGGTTCCCGTCGGAACCGCCCCCGGATTCCGTCTCCTCCAGCTCCAGCCCGAGCAGCCGGCCCAAGTGGCGGGCCTGCGCCCACAGCGCCCGGTTGCGGGCGGTGGGCTCCATGGGGGGCCGGTCGAGTCCGCCGGTGACTTCGATCCGGATGCCCTCCCGCGATGGCTTCAGGGAATGCAACCGCCGCGTCACCCGATCCGCTTCGGCCTGCGTCCGGGTCCGCACGTCCACCACCGCCCTGGCCAGTTCGGGCACGACATTCGGTCGGGTCCCTCCTTCCACAACGCCGACGGTAAGGGTAGTTCCCGCAGTGAGGTCGCTGAGCTGCTCCAGTTGCAGGATGATCCGGGCCAGCTCGAGGACCGCCGACGCCCCCTTTTCCGGTTCAAGGCCCGCGTGGGCACTGCGTCCGTGGACGGTAATGGTAAAAAGGCCGACCCCTTTGCGGCTGGTCTTGAGTTTGCCGTCCCCGCCCGCCGAGGGCTCCGGGACCAGGACCCGGACGACCCGCCTGGCCAGCATCTGAATGTGATAACGCGAGTCCTCGCTGCCGAGCTCCTCGTCGCAGGAGACATAGATCACCGGTGTGACCGGGGGTTCCAGCCCCAGGACGGAGAGCGCCTTCAGAGCGAACACGATCTGTGACAGCCCGGCCTTCATGTCGTAGACGCCGGGTCCTCGGAGGAGGTGGCCTTCCTGGACCAGCGGCATCCGCTGCAGGGTGCCGGTGGGCCATACGGTGTCCGCGTGGCCCAGGAGAAGCTGGGCGGCTGCAAACCGCCGCCGTCGCCGCGGCCGCGCATAGAGCCGGCCCCCGCTGCGGCGGCCGGGGAGGATCCAGGTGTCGAAATCCATCGCCTGCAGGGGTCTTGCCAGCAGCTCCAGCACTGCACGGTGGGTGGCCGGCTCCAGGGAAGGGGATTCCGCACGGACCAGTTCCTTGAGGTAGGCCACCTGTTCATCCACAAGGGATTCGACCTGTCGGCGGATCCGCAGCGCCAGCTCTGGGGTCATGTCGCCGGTCACGATAGCCGAAAAGGAATGGTCGGCACCAGAGGTCTTCCGGCCGGCTGCAGCGTTTCGCGCATCCGTTCTGCGGCCGCCGGATCTGCCGGGCCCAGCAATGGGCCCTTTCCGGGTGGCGGGACCGGGAGGGAGCCGGCGGTTTCAAAGCCGACAAACTTGACTAAACGCCTTTCCAATCGCAAACGTATACATACACCAGAACAGGTGACCCGGCTGACCCGGGATCTGGATTCACCCGGGCAGGGTCGCCGGCAGCCGAAGGAGGCGAAACCGCCGGTCGGTCCGTCTCCGCGGCCTCAACCTTTAACAAAACATCGAGGAGGTGTTTATGAGCAAGAGGTTGATCAGTCTCCTGGTCATGGTGACCCTCGCCGTGCTGGTCTGCGGGACCGGTTTTGCGGCGGCCAAGACCCACCGGCTCACCCTCAGCCAGCAGGCGAAGGTCAGCGGAGTTGAACTGCGGCCGGGCGAATACCGGCTGAAGATCAACCCGGACAATGAAGTCGAGATCTACGACGGGAAACAGTTGGTGGCCAAGACCAAGGCGGAGGTGAAACCGTTGGAGCGGGAGCTTCCGAACAGTGTCACCCTGCGGAACGGTAACCTGGTCGAGATCCGGCTCAAGAAAGAGAAGCTGATCCTGCTCGGTTCATGACCAGTTGACCAGCGTTCAGCCGGGCCGCAGATTGTGCCGGTTACCGCTTTCGTCGCCGATCGTCCGGCAAGGAAGAAACAAGCGGGGCAATTTGCGGCCCGCCGCTCTTTCAGGTGACCCTTAACAGGAAAAGGGTCACATCGTCCTCAAACTCCGTCCCCTCGGCGAATTCCCGGGCGTGCTCCATCACGCGGCCGGCGATCTCGGGCAGACTGAAACCGCGCGAACGCTGGACCACCGCGGTCAGACCTTCCAGGCCCAGGTAGTCACCGCCAGGACTGCGGACGTCCACCAGGCCGTCACTGAAGAGCACCAGCAGATCCCCCACATGCAGCGAGCAGGTGCCCAAGGGGTAGGTCGAAGACCGGAACATGCCCAACGGCGGACCTCCTCCCGGCAGGCACCGGACCCCGCCGTGGTTGTCGACGACCAGCGGGTCGAAGTGCCCGGCGTTGACGTACTCCAGCCGACGGCTTTCCCGGTCGTAGCAGAGCAGGACCGCGGTCAGGTACTGGATCAGCTCGTCGCCGGTGTGGATCTTGGCATTGAGCCGCTCGAACAGCACGGCCGGATCGGGACGGCGGTTCACTTCGAACTGCAGCAGCCCCCGGAAATTCGACATGATCAGGGCGGCCGCCATGCCGTGGCCGCAGGCGTCGGCGAGGATGAAGTGCAGTCTCCCGCCGGATGTTTCGAAGTAGTCGTAGTAGTCGCCCCCCACCACCTTGGAAGCCTGGTTGACGCCGTACACCTCACAACCCTTCCACCGGGGGATCTCCCCGGGGAGGAAACGGAGCTGGATCTGCCGTGCCCGGTGCAAATCGTCGGTGTCCAGCAGGCGTTCCCGATTCACTTCCAGCCGGGTTGAGGACATGAACAACCCGAAGTACTTGGACACCAGCCGCGCTGCCTCCTGCTGCGGCGCCGACAGGGCGGCGGACTCGGGACGTTCAATCACCAGCACCGCCTCCAGGTCGTCGTGGAACGCACAAGGGACGGCAAGGAGCTGCGGACTGAAGCGGGATTCGTAAGGTTCCCGTTCCCGCAGGGCGCGACGCAGATCCATCGCGTCCATGCGCCGCTGCAGCAGGTGGCGCGCGTCAGCCGGGTACCCCAGGAAGTACAGCAGGATGAACCGGTCGGTGTACTCGTTGTAATCCAGCAGGCAGAGCCGTGAACCCCCGAAGCAGCGGGTGACGTCCGGGGCGACCCGATCCAGAAACTGGTTCAGCCCGCTGTCCGTGACCAAGGCGTGGCACATCCGCTCTGCCAGGTGGCGCGATTCGGGGTAACGGAAGCTTACAGGTTCCGGCTCCAACATGAGTGGTGCCATGATACGGCATGATCCGGGGTGCAATCTCCCCAGCCGCACCACGGTTGGGCCGGACCTTAGACTTCTCCGTGTCCCTCCACCACCAGGCCGAAGGTGACGTCACCGATGCGGACCGCCAGCGTCCACTGGTCCAGTTCGTTCTTCACCAGGGTCGGCTCGCTGACCTCATCCCAGATGGGAAACAGCGCCAGGACCGCGGGATGGGGTACGCCGGAGGCCAGGATGCTCGCCGCCACCAGTTCGTCGTAGGTCAGGGACCGGTCGGGACCGGGGTCCTGCGCCGGCGCCACCAGCAGCAGAAAATCCCGGTACACGGAGACTCCCATGTGGTTGCCGTCGGCAGGCATCACTCCGTAACGGAGCGTATAGGTCCCCGCGGCAATGGCATTCTTCTTGTAGTCCGACCAGCCGTCCACAATCTGGATCACGCCCACCAGACTGCCGGGTTCGATCTGACCGTACTGCACCCCGAGCTGGGTCGAGGGAGTCTTGGCGGGTGTGGCGGCCGGCGTCAGCCAGAAGCGGGCCAATACGCGGTCACCGAGTTTGACGGTAAGGGCTTCCGCATTGACCGCACTTCTCACGGATTCGGGAACCTCGGCGGGGATCTCGGCGGTCTCCCGGCTCAGGACGGGATCCGCCTGGAGCCGGCCTCCAATCAGAACGCACAGCAGCAGACCGGGAATCATCCGGCGGTACATCAGGGCTCACCTCCTGCGTGTCGGCCGCCTAGCGGGCGAAGGTTCCGATGAAAGCGCTGCGCTTGCCTCCGTAGTTCCACACCGCGCCCAGCCCTTCACCCGTGAAACGGTGGTCCAGGGCAAAAGCCGGCGAAGCTTCGGTAACCTCCGTCAGCGGCGGGTAATAAACGGTTTCGTTGCCGCAATGCATGTCGTGGTGGTTCAGGGCGCGGGTCCGCATTTCCACGAAGTCGCCCGCCTTGAGCGAAGCGCTGCCGCTCTCGCGGAGAATCTCCATGTCGATGGACGCCTGCTTGACCCAAACCACGTCCTGCACCAGCTCGCCACCCATGTGACGGACAAAGTCTACCAGAGCCCGGCGCTGCGCGTCGTCAGCGCGGGAGTCCACCACGATTGCGGAGCGTACCGGCCCTTCCGGTGCAAACGGATCGCCCAGGGTGGAGGCGCTCCGGATCACGGCAACGACTTTGAGATCGGTCAGATCCACCGAGTTCCAGGCGCCCTCCCGGACATGCCAGGCCAGGATGGCTTCCTTGCCGGTCAGGTTAACCTCGCCGTTGGCGAAGCAGGGGCCGGTCCACACGTCGGCGGTCCGGACTTCCAGGTAGTCGCCGGCGATCCCGGGAGTTGCCGGATCCGAGCCGGCGGCCAGCCAGGCGGGGCCGAGACAGAAAGACAACAGGGACACAATAATCGGACGCATTTTCGGTAATGACCTCCTTGGCAATATGTAGCTCCATATTACCTCAGAAGGACACCCAGGGACGCCGGCCCACCGTAAACTTTTCGGAGTCGCGCGTTATATTCGGTACGGGACAAACGACAGACCAAGACAAATCCGGTGGAGACTGGCAGAGGCCCAGCGTCCCGGCCGCCGGTGGAGGAGGTACATACCATGGTGAATCGCGTCATTCTGATCGGCCATCTGGGCCGGGATCCTGAAGTCCGTGCCACTGCCGGCGGCACGCAGGTCGCGAACTTCTCGTTGGCCACCAACGAGTACGCCGGAACCGACGCCGAAGGCAACCGCCAGGAACGGACGGAGTGGCACAACATCGTCGTCTTCGGCAAGCAGGCGGAGTTCTCCAAGCAGTATCTGCGCAAGGGCCGGTTGGTGTTCGTGGAGGGACGCCTGCAGACCCGGGAATGGGAGGACAGGGACGGCAACCGGCGCCGCACCACCGAGGTGGTGGCTTCCCAGGTCCGGCTCCTTGACTCCCGGCGTTCGGCGGAAGACCTCCCGGCGGTCTCGGGTCGTGAGGAATCGAAGCCGGTCACGGAGGTGGGCCTCACCGACGACGACGTTCCGTTCTGAAGGCGGGACGGGTCCGGCGCCACAACCTGGAAAGCCACGGAGTTCACTGATCTATCGGATGCTGTGCGGAGTCCAAGACGGAATCCTCAGGGCTCTGTGGCATCAGTGAATCTGTGGCTAACCCGCTCCCAGCTTCACCAGTTCCTGCTGCGCAAGTTCAGCTTCCTGGGATTTGGGGAACAGCCGCCGCAGCTTCTTCAGCGAATCGATGGCTTCGTCAAGCTTTTGCATCTGCTGCAGCGCCGACGCTTTCTTGAAATACGCCACCGGGGTCTTGTCGCCCTTCGGGTATAGATTGATCACTTGGTCGAAAGCCTGGATGGCCAGTTCATAACGCCCCTGCTGGAGGTAGCAGTCTCCCAGGTAATAGGCGGCATTGTCGGCATACTCGCTGTCCGGGAAGTTGGCCAGGAAATCCTGGAAGCCGTTGATGGCCAAGGCAAAGTTGCCCATCAGATAGTCGTTGTAGGTGGCGCTGTAGACCCGATCCGGGGAGATCTCGCCGGCGGCACCGGAAGGAACGCTTCGCAGCGTCTGGATCTGGACCTGATTCTCCTCCATGCGGCGGGCCAGGGCAGCCACCCGGTTGTTGGTCTCGTCCAGCTTCGCGCTGAGTACCTGGAGGTCCTCCTTGAGGGCCGCCACCGCACGTTCCACCGCACCGCCCTGGGCCTTTGCGGCGACCAGCGAGCCGTCCACCTCCTCCAAAGCCAGTTTGGTCTCGGCTGCCTGGTCGTTAAGCTGTTCCAACAGCGATACGACGGTGCCGTTCCGCTCGTCCAGCGACTTCTGCAGGACCCGGATCAGTTCCTGGAGCTGCAGAACATCGCTCTGCAAGCGGATGATTTCCTCCTTCGTCCCCCCAGCCGCCGGGACCAGGATGAAACCGGCAACAAACAAACCGCACAGATGCCTTTTCATCGAACCCACCTCCATGTGCCACAATCGCTTGGGTCCATTATAGAGGTCTGCGCGGAGCGGGGGGCCAAAATCCGGATCGTGCCCGCTCCCCGGTCCCCCTGCAGGGATCGCCCGGCGGAGGATCCGATGCCGGAGCATCGCCAACCAGCCGACTCCCGGGTAAAATACCCATCCGGTGTCGCCCCGCGGCGTCGACGGGAAGCAGATCCCGGTCCCGGACCGCCGCTTGCGGCCGGCACCCCAAGAGCCGGCCCCTGCGGCCAAGGAACTCGTCCATGCCCAGCCTCACCCAACGAACTGAGTGGCACGCCCTGTCCCGTCATTGCCGCGAACTGGCGCCGGTCCACCTGCGGGACCTGTTCGCCTCAGACCCGCACCGTTTTGACCATTTTTCCATTCGTTGGCGCGACTTTATCGTGGATTACTCCAAGCAGCGCATCACCTCTGAAACCCTGCGCCTGCTGGTCGCCCTCGCCCGCGCCTGCGCGGTGGAAGACTGGCGCGACCGCATGTTCCGCGGTGAACGGATCAACGTCACCGAAGGAAGATCCGTGCTTCATGTTGCCTTGCGGAACCGCTCGGGACGGCCGATCGTGGTGGACGGAAAGGACGTCATGCCGGCCGTCGACGCCGTGCTCCAGCGTATGCGCCTTTTCAGCGAAGATGTTCGGGAGGGACGCTGGACCGGCTTTACGGGCAGGCGCATCAGCGACGTCGTCAACCTGGGAATCGGCGGCTCCGATCTCGGTCCCCTGATGGTCACCGAGGCATTGCGTCCCTACGCGGACGCCGGCCTGCGGGTTCACTTCGTCTCCAACGTGGACGGTGCCCATATCGCGGAAACGTTGCAACGGGTCGATCCGGAGACGGTCCTGTTCGTAGTGGCGTCCAAGACCTTCACCACCCAGGAGACGTTGGCCAACGCCCGTACGGCCCGATCGTGGCTGGTGGAGCGGGCTGGCAGACCGGAGGCGGTGGCGCGGCATTTCGTGGCGGTTTCCACCAACTCTTCCGCCGTCCAGGAATTCGGCATTGATCTGCGCAACATGTTTGAATTCTGGGACTGGGTGGGAGGGCGCTACTCGCTGTGGTCAGCCATCGGTCTGAGCATTGCCCTGTACCTGGGGATGGAGCGCTTCGAGCAGCTGCTGGCGGGCGCCCATGCCATGGACGAGCATTTTCGGACGGCCCCTCTGGAGCGGAACCTCCCGGTGATACTGGCCCTGCTGGGGATCTGGAACGCTCATTTCCTGGGCGCCCATACTCACGCCGTGCTGCCCTATGATCAGGGTCTGCACCGCTTCCCCGCCTACCTGCAGCAGCTCGACATGGAGAGCAACGGCAAGCGGGTCACCCGCGAGGGCGAGGCGGTGGACTACCCCACCGGTCCGGTGGTGTGGGGGGAGCCGGGCACCAACGGCCAGCATGCCTTCTATCAGTTGATCCACCAGGGGACGCGGCTGGTGCCGGCGGATTTCATCGCACCGGCCCTGTCCCACTATCCGGTAGGGAATCATCACCGCCTCCTGCTGTCCAACTTCTTCGCCCAGACCGAGGCGTTGATGCGGGGCAAGACCCTGGACGAAGCACGGAGCGAGTTGTCTGCGGCCGGGCTGCCCCCGTCCGAGGTGGAGCGGCTGGCGCCCCATCGGGTCTTTGAAGGCAACCGGCCCACCACCACGATTCTCTTTCGCCGCCTCACGCCCGAAACCCTGGGAGCGCTCATCGCACTGTATGAGCACAAGGTTTTCGTGCAGGGAGTTATCTGGGAGGTCAACTCCTTTGACCAGTGGGGTGTGGAGCTGGGCAAGCAGCTTGCCCAGAAGATCCTGCCCGAGCTGGATCGGCCCGGACCGGTCACCGGCCACGACGCTTCCACCAACGGTCTGATCAGCGCCTGGAAGGAGCTGGTGGGCGATGGGTCGCCGGGCCGATGAGGCCGTCCACCAGCAGGCGGCACAATCACCGCCGATGACTCTGCTTCTGTCCTTCATCGTCCGACCCCTGCGGGTGCTGTGGAGAGTGGCACTGGCGGCAGGCGTCACCGGCTGGTATCTGCTGCTGCAGGCTTGGGGATGCCGCGGTGCCGATCTCCTCGGCCGCCGTCGGGTAACTTCGTTCCTGTTCTGCCGGTGGGCCGGACTGATGTGCCGGGTGGCGGGGATCCGGCTGGAAATCCGGGGCCCGCTCCCCCCGCCGGGATCCCTGATCGCCCCCAATCACCAGGGCTATCTGGATGTGATCGCCCTGGCCGCGGCGGCACCCATGACCTTCGTCTCCAAGGCGGAAGTGGAAAGTTGGCCGATCTTCGGTTTCCTGCTGAGGCGGGCCGACCAGATCGTGATCCATCGGGAACGTTCGCGCCGGCTGCTGCGCTCCCTGCAGCAGGTGGCCGAGCGTCTGCGTCAGGGCTTTTCGGTTTGTGTGTTCCTGGAAGGTACCACCTCCCCCGGCGATGACCTGCTGCCTTTCCATCCGCCGCTGCTCCAGCCCGCCATCGACGCCGGAGCACCGGTGGTTCCAGTGGGGGTGACCTGGACGGCCGACCAGCCGGAAGTTGTGGTCTCCAGGGATATCGCCTACTGGGGCGATCACACTTTTGCGGCGCACCTGCTGCGGCTGCTTGGCCTCAGCGGGATCGGCGCCCGCATCTGTTTCGGGGAGCCACTGGCGTCCGTTGCGGGGCGGGCTGAACTGGCCGCACGGCTGGAAGCGGAAGTCCGTGCGCTGCGGAAGCAGGGTTCAACTTAAGCGACGCCTTGAAATTCTTCGGGGCGCTTCGAGGCCACTGGGGGCTCAGCCTGACACCGGCACGTTCGCAAGGCAGCCGGGAGCCGCCGGCGCTCTCGAAGGCGCGGATCTCTATCCGGCTCCCGAAGGTATCGGCTCGAAGCAGCCCAGTTCCCGATTCTTGCGGACTTTGTCCCACTCGAAGACCCTACCGTTCATGACCACGTAGACGCCGGCAGGCAGTATCTGAACTGCGGTCAGGGCGCCTCCCATATTGAAAAGTCCGTCGGAGCTGCCGAAAGCGATAGGGATCATGGCCCCGGTCAGGACGATGGTCTTGTGGCGTACGCCCGCTGCCAGCACCCGGGCGGTTTCCACCATGGTGTCGGTGCCGTGGGTCACGACGATCCGGGTTTCCGGCACCTCCAGGCAGTGGCGCAGGATGAGATCCCGATGCGCTGCGGTCATTTCCAGGCTGTCGATGAGCATCAGAGTGGTCAGCTCGACGTCCAGGCGGCAACGCCCGAGTTCCAGCATCTCTGCGACATGGCTGTCGCGAAAATAAAGCTGTCCGGTGATCTCGTCGTACACCTTGTCGAAGGTACCTCCGGTGATCAGGATCCGGACCGCCGCCATTCTGCGGAACATACACAATTCGCTTGCCTCGGGAAAGACGGCCGGAATACAATTGGGTGAATAAAAGGTGAAACAAGAGGCGCCACCCCCCTGTCGGGGAACCTTCCTCAATCCGGCCGGGCGTTTTGAACGTCTGGAATTCCAGCCGGATCCCGGTGCGGTTTCCGAACCGGAGACCGAGGCCCGCTTCTATCTCGACCCCACGCGGGAGATCCTGAGCCACAACGACAGTCCGGATGTGGGATTCGACACCAGCCTGAACCCCTATCGGGGCTGCGAGCATGGGTGCATTTATTGCTACGCGAGGCCGACCCATGAATACCTGGGTTTCTCCGCCGGCCTGGATTTTGAACGCTGCATCCTGGTCAAGGACAACGCCGCCGAACTCCTCCGCCGGACGCTTTCCTCGCCAGGCTGGAAGCCCCGGGTGATCGCGTTCTCAGGAGTCACCGACGCCTGGCAGCCCGCAGAACGCCGCCTGCGGGTCACGCGTTCCTGCCTGGAGGTGCTGGCGGAGTTCCGCAACCCCATGACGGCGGTGACCAAGAGCGCCCTGATCACCCGGGACCTGGACCTGTTGCGCGAGCTGGCGGCTCACCAGGCCGCCCGGGTGGCGCTGTCCCTGACCACCCTGGACCATCGTCTGCAGCGGCGGATGGAACCTCGAGCCTCCAGCCCGTCGCAGCGGCTCATGGCGATGGAGAAGCTGGCCGCCGCCGGCATCCCGGTGGCGGTGATGGTGGCGCCGGTGATCCCCGGTCTCACCGATCACGAACTCCCAGCCTTGCTGGCCGCCGCACGCAACGCCGGGGCCTGCTGGGCGGCTTACCAGCTCCTTCGGTTGCCACACGGGGTGGGCAGCCTGTTCGAAGACTGGCTCCGCCGCCACTACCCGCAGCGGCTCCCCAGGGTCCTGGCCCGGATCCGGGAAGTCCGTGCCGGCCATCTCAACGACGGCCGTTTTCACCTGCGGATGTCCGGGGAAGGGGAGTACGCCCGGCAGCTTTCGCTCCTCTTCCAGAGCTGCCTCAGGCGCTTGGGCTTCGCAGAGGAACCGCCTCCGCTGTCCACCGCCTCCTTCCGCATCCCGGGCCAGCTCATGCTGCCGCTGGGCTGACCGGCTCAGTCAGGACGACCCGGTATCACCGGGTAAACCGTGAGCCGGTAGACCTGGGCGGGGAAATCTTCCGGGTTCCCATGCTGAACGAGGGTGAGCGCCGCCAGCGGCTGGTCGCTCTGGACGGTGAGGATTCCGCCGGTGAAGCCCGGGCCCAAGCCGGGAAACAGTTTCGGCAGGAACTTCGCCAGATGTCCACCGGGTGGGACCTCGGCGGGCAACCCGCCGGAGGCCTGCAGGTGGAACGTTTTGTCGTACAGCCGCAGCAGAACCTGGGCAGGTCCGGTTCCGGTATTGACGAGCGCCACACCGGTCAGCCCCGATTCCGGCACCAGCAGGGTGAAATCCTGCAGCGGCTGGGCGACGGGTACTCCCGCCTCGTAGACCGGTACCTCGCCGATCCGACCCTGCAGGACCGCAACCCCGGCCAGCGGTGGGTCCCCCGTCAGTCGGGCGTACCCCGCCTTGAGGCTTCCGGAGTGCCGCGTCCGCGCAACCAGGGCTGTGGCTGGAGGCAAGTCGAAGGAAAAGGAACTGCCGCTGCCCAGCGGCTCCAAGTCGAGCCGGTCAGGTTCCCCTCCCGGAGTGAAGAACTCGATCCGACCGGAGACTCGGGCCTGCAGGGAAGGGTTGATCAGTGACAGCTCGCCGGCGACGGACAGGGTGCCGGAGGAGCCACGAACCGTCTGGGGGAACAGGAGGCGGACCTCCTCCAGGCCCGGCTGGGGATCCGCCGGGATGACGGGAAACGTCGTCAGGGTCGGCACCGAAGCCGGATACGGTCTCGCCAGGTCGATCGTCTGCCGCAGGGTCACGGCGGCCACTTCCCGGTCCGACTGCACCTGAAGCAGGCCCTCCACCGGCTGGCGCGAGCCCAGTTCCGGAAAGATCTCCCACAGATACTGGGCCAACCGGCCGCCGGGAGGGAGTTCGAGCCGGCGGCGAAGGACGGCCTCCGGAGCGTTCCCCGGGTGGAAGACCAACTCGAGCTGCGCGGTCTCCATCCCCGGATTCGCCACAGCAAGCCCGGTCCCCGACAGCGGACCCGTGCGCCGGGCGGGCAGACTGAAGGCGGTCAGCGGCTCGGCCGCCGGAACCCCGGATTCGCACAGTATTTGCCCGCCTTCCGAGTACCGGAACACGGCTGTGCCTCTGATCCCGGGCCCAGCGGTGACCCGAACCCAGCCGGTGGTCAGGGGACCGTCGCCGGCGGTTTCCGCCGTCCACACCTGTCCCCGCGGCAGCAGGCGGCGGTGCCGGTGCCCGATCAGCCCGGTACCGAGGGATACCTGGATGGGATGCCCCTCCGGATCCAGGAAGTCCATGACCAATTCGGCATCCTGCCCGAGGTTGACAAACTCGAAGCGGGTCTGCAAACGGACGCCGTCGGCGGTGCCGTCGCCGAAGTGGGGAAAGAAGAAACTGTCGCCGTGCCCGAGGGCGTGCAGCCGCCCTCCGGATGTCGCCACCAGCACCGATCCGTCCGCCGCCACGGTCGGTCGGGACCAAACCGCGCTCTCGCCGGGAAACGACCAGCGCTCGTTCCCTTGGGCATCCAGTGCATACACGGTGCCGTCGGTGTCGGCGAACAGAATGTCGCCGAGATCGGTCACCCGTGGAGATCCCGCCAGATAGGGAGCCCGCGCCTGAAACACCCAGGCCACGGTGCCGCCGGCCGGGTCCAGGGCGTAGAGCCGTCCATCCAGGCAGGGGACCAGCAGGATCCCTCCCGGACCCAGTGCCGGCGTTGCCACCAGACCTTTGGGGAACCAGTGCTCGCGGATGATTCGGCCCGTCCGCGCTTCCACCTCCAGCAGGATGCCGTCGCTGTCTCGGGAAGCTGCCGCATACAGGCGGCCCCGAACTTCGTCCAGCACCGGGGCAGCGGTGACCCGGTTCCGGTCGATCCACAAGGGATGCGAGCTGCGCCACAATACCTGCAGCCAGCCGGGAGCCATCCGCTGCAGGAGGAGGCGGGAAGGATCCTGGGGCGACAGCGCGGCCAGGTAAAGAAAACCCCTGGAGTCCAGGATGAGGGGTGCCGATGGATGTCCTGCCGCCGTCCCGGCCCAGAGCAGGGCTCCCTCCGGGTCAAAACCGTAGACCCGGTTGTCCCAGGACACCACAAAGGAGCGTCCCAGACTGTCGACGGCCGGCGGGGCCACAATCCGACCTTCGGCGGGACCGGTGGCGGAAGCCTGCCATACCAGCCGACCTTCCGAAGTGAGACAGTAGAGGGTGCCCGTCAGCCCGCCGACGTACAGCCGTCCGTTCGGCGCCAGTGTCGGGCCTGCAAAGAAACGGTCGCCGGTTCGGTGGGTCCAGCGTACCTTCCCGTCCGGCGTCAGACTGTAGAGCACTCCCCCGGCGGAGGCCAGGTACAGGGTGCCGTCGGGTCCTGCCACGGGGTCGCCGAAGATCGAGCCCTCCGCCTGAAAAGACCAGCGAACCACCGGATACGGATCCGTCGGCGGCCGGCTGGGCTGGGCCGCCGGCAGGGACACCACCGAGAAGATCGGCAGGAACAGCCGGATTCTCATCCTCACTCCTCCTGCAGCCGGGCGGTGGGCTGAAAATCGTAGCGGGCCTCCCGCAGACTCAGACCCCTGACCTCGATCTGATCCAGGCGATGCGTCCCCAGGCCCCGCCCGGCGGCCAGCCGCAGCGTATTCAGGCCGTTGTAGAAAGGAACCGTCCAGTCGGCGGCGTCCGGATCGTATCCCATCACCGCCGCACCCACCGTGTCGGTACAAACCGGATTGCGCCCCGCCAGCAACAGGCCAGGGAAAGCCAACCCCAGCCGGGTCCCCTGCCACGCGCCTTCACCGCCGTGCATGGTCACGATCCCGTCCACGATGCAGAGATCCACCGGCCGGGCAGCCAGGATGTCGACGATCACGTGCGGCACCCGCACCCCCCGATCGTAGGAGAGGACCGGCAGTACCTCTCCTCCGGCCGCCGACGGCAAACCTTCATGCAGGACGTCAATCCGGGCACTGGTGGAGCCCTCGTCCTGGCGGCTGGAGGAGTAGAGCGCGCTGGGGGTGGCTCCAAACATGTTCTTCATGGCCAGGGTGATGCCGGCGATCTCGTGGTTCTTCATCTTGGCGACCGACACCACCACGTCCGTGTCCACGTAGCGGTGGTTCAAGTAGAGACGGCTGAAGATCGTCCCGCCGGGGACCGGCAACTCCCGGTAACTCGCCCCGGAGCCCAGATGACGGGTATCTTCCCACTGAAGGCCGGCAATGGTGGACTCGAACCACCTGACGTCGTAGCCGCAGTTCTGAAACGTCACTCTTGGGTCCGCCGTGGAGTAGAGGCTCTCGCAGAGGATCAGGCGGCGGGCGCCGGCCTCCTGCAGCAGGTCCAGGGTGGCCAGCGCCACCACCGGATGGGTATAGACGGTCTCGACAGGCGACAGCGTGTAGACCGGCACGTTCCAGTTGCCGGTGAGATTGACCTTGACGGTGACGGTGCGGTGGCGGACCAGAGACCCGATGCCCCCAAGCTGGTCCAGCAGGGAGCCGAGGACCGCCTTCACCTGGGGGTAATCGTAACGGCGGCACCGTCCGATGGCCACCGGCAGAGCGGGAACTGTGGCGGCAGGCCGGGGAAGAGCTCCGGCCAACGCCGCTGCCGTTGCACCCAGAAATCGCCGGCGTGTGCAGCGCATGGGGGGCGGATCTAAAGATTCAATGGTTTCAACGGCTCAACGGTTCAAGGTGCCTCTCAAGGGACGGAGGGTTCATGTGCGGCGGGAAGCGGGGGCTCCTGCCGGCGCCGGGCCGTACCCCTAACGCTTCAGCCGCTGCGGACCCGCCGCTGCTACATCCTCCGGACACCCGCTCTTAAATAACTTGAAATTTTCAATGTAAAGTGCCGCCAAAGCGTCGTATTTCTTCCAGTATTCGTCCTTGTCCCCCCAACTGTTGGAGGGGTCCAGGATCTCGGTCGGGACGTCGGGGCAGGTGGTGGGAACCTCAAAGCCGAAGATCCTGTCCTTGCGGTACTTGACCTTGTCGAGCCGACCTTCGAGGGCGGCGTTCAGCAGGCTGCGGGTATGGCGGATGCTGATCCGCTTGCCGATCCCGAAGGGACCGCCCGTCCAGCCGGTGTTCACCAGCCAGCAGTTGACGCCGTGGGCCGCCAGCTTCCCGCTCAGGAGCCGGGCGTACTCGAAGGGATGGTGGACCATGAACGGCGCTCCGAAGCAGGCACTGAAGGTGATTTTCGGCTCGATCCCCAGCCCGATTTCGGTGCCGGCGATCTTGGAGGTGTAACCGCTGATGAAATGGTACATGGCCTGCTGGGGGGTCAGCCGGGAGATGGGGGGCAGGACACCCGAAGCGTCACAGGTGAGAAAAATGACGTTTTTCGGGTGCTTACGGACCATCTTCTCTTCCACTGCATTAGGAATGAACGCCAGCGGATAGGAGACCCGGGTGTTCTCCGTGATCAGGTCGTCGTCCAGGTCGATCTGGCGGGAGGTCGGGTCGTAGACCACGTTTTCGAGAATGGAGCCGAACCGCGAGGTACAGGCGTAGATCTGGGGCTCGTTCTCGGGCGACAGCCGGATCACTTTCGCATAGCAGCCGGCCTCGAAGTTGAAGACCCCCTGATCGCTCCAGCCGTGCTCGTCGTCGCCGATGAGGCGTCGTTGGGGGTCGGCCGAAAGCGTGGTCTTGCCGGTACCGGAAAGACCGAAGAACAGGGCGGGATCACCGTCGGCACCGACGTTGGCGGAACAGTGCATGGCCATCACGCCCTGCAGGGGCAGGAGGAAGTTGAGTACCGTGAAGATGGACTTCTTGATCTCTCCGCCGTACAGGGAGTTGCAGACGATACCCAGCCTCTGCTCGAAGTTGAGGAGAATGGCGGTCTCGGTCCGGGTGCCGTCGACCCTGGGATCGGCCTTGAAGGAAGGGATGGAAATCACCGTGAACTCCGGGACGTGACGTTTGAGTTCGTCCGGGTTGTCGGTGGTCAGGAACATGTTGCGCACAAACAGGCTGTGCCAGGCCTTCTCGGTAATGATCCGGATGGGCATCCGGTAATCGGGGTCGGCACCCACAAAGCAGTCCTGGACAAACAGTTGCCGGCCCTGCAGATAGGCCTGCAGGCGGCTGAACAGCCCGTTGAACTTGTCCTGGGCGAAGGGGCGGTTGTACTCGCCCCACCACACCTTGCTCTCCGTACTCGGTTCCCGGACCACGAACTTGTCGGCGGCGGCCCGGGCGGTATGAGGCTTGGTGTTGACCAGCAGAGCGCCGCCGGCGGTCAGGAAGCCTTCCCGGCGGACCACGGCCTCCTCGACCAGTGCGGGAACGGGCAGATTCCAGTAGACCCGGTCAAGGTAGTTCAGACCCAGGTTGTCCAGCCCATAGATGGAGGCGAGATCACCTGCCTGCTTGGACGCCGGCGTTTCGGTGCTGAAGTACTTCATGACCAATCCCTCACGAGCTTGCGATCGCCCACGTAAAGTTCACTGGGAGCATTGGGGTCGAGCACCCACTTGATGCGTTCCACGCCTTCCGTAAGTTCCTTGACCGTTCCGCAGAAACTGATCCGCAGGTGACCGTCCAGGCCGAATTCCACGCCGGGCACCGTGACCACCATGACCTTCTCCAGCAGCCGTTCGGCCAGCTTCTGGCTGTTGCGCTCATAGGCCGTGAAGTCCACGAAGGAGTAGAAAGTGCCGTCGGGCTTGGAGACCCGCACTCCCTCGATGGTCCGCAAACGATCCACCAGGATGTTCCGGTTGTTTTCCAGCGACAGCCGCAACGACTCCACGCTGGACTGGACGCCGTTGAGGGCACCCACCGCAGCCCACTGCAACAGGGCCGACGGACCGGAAGTCTGGTGTCCCTGGATGTTGTTCATGGTTTCCACCAGCTTCCGGTTGGCGATCGCCCAGCCGATCCGGAATCCGGTCATGGCGTACTGCTTGGACACGCCGTTGATCACGATGAGCTTGGAGTTCTCCCCCTTCTTGCGGGCGAACTCGTAGCAGCTGATGGGCTTGCGGCCGTCGAAGATGAGCCGGTGGTAGATGTCGTCCATGATCAGGTAAAGGTCCCGCTTTTCGCAGAACTCCACCACGTCGGCGATGAACTCGGCCGGATACATGGCGCCGGTGGGATTGTTGGGGCTGTTGATGATGACGGCCTTGGTGGCGCTGCCCACTTTCTGCTCGATGTCGGTGATGCGGGGATAGAACGTCCCGTCCTCGGGCAGGACGGGGACGGGAATCGCCCCGCAGAGCTTCACCATCTCCGGGTAGCTCACCCAATAGGGAGCGGGAAACACGACCTCATCCTGCGGGTTCAGGATCGCCTGCAGGGCCACCATAATGGCCTGCTTGGCTCCGCCGGATGCGATCACGTTCTGTGGTGCCACGGGGTGGTTGTAGAACTCCTCCGTGTAGCGGATGATGGCTTTCTTCAGTTCCGGAATGCCGTCGGTGGGGGTGTAGCGGATCTCGCCCGTCGTCAGTTTCGCCGCAGCCGTAATCAAGGCGTCGATGGGCGCCTTGGTCTTGGGCTCGCCGCCGCCCAGGTGGATGACCGGTTCACCCTTGGCCCGGAGCAGTGCGGCGGTTTCGTTGAGCTTGAGCGTGGCCGACTGGCCGATACTGCGCGCGATCTGACTGATGCTCATGGTTCCACTTCTCCCGCCTCTCGTCCCGCAGGACGACTGATGAAATCCGCTGGCGGCCGCCCGCCGAGTCGCGAATTGTATGGGAATGCAAGCCATCGAAGCAAGGGAGAAGTTGACCGCCGTGGCAACACTCCGCCGGGCGTTGGGGACAGTCCCCACCGCGGATTAGGGACAGTCCCCACGGTGGATTGGGGACAGTCCCCACTGAGCTTCACCATGTTCGGCCGGGCCAGGAAGGCTGGTCACAGGGCCCGCTGCAGGACCGCTGCCAGCTCGTCTCCGGTGAGTGGAATGGGATTCGAACGCAGACTGGAGGCCCGGGCTGCCTGGTCGACGACCTGGGGAATCAGTGCCGGTGTCAATCCCCATTTGCGGAGCCGGGGGATTCCCAGCTCGGCCACCAGTTCCCGCACCCAGCCCGTGCCGTCGGCCGCGGAAGCCACCCTCGATCCGGTCAGCAGCCGGGCCGCCTCCAGGTAGCGGCCGAGGGCGGGTGAATCGGGCCGGCGGGCCGCCAGTGCCTCCTGGTTGATGGCCATCACCTCCGCCAGCAAGGCTGCGCAAAGCTGTCCGTGAGGGGCACCCAGAACCCCTCCCAGGGGAGCTGCCAGACCGTGGACCGCTCCCAGTCCGGCGTTGGCCAACGCCAGCCCGCTGAGCAGGGCAGCCAGGCTCAGGTCGGTCCGCGCCTCCAGGTTGGATCCGTCACGGACCGCCCGGATCAGGCTTCGGGCGACCCTCCTGATCCCCTCCCGGCAGAAGGAGTCCGTGAGGGGGTTGGCCCGGATCGAGACATAGGGTTCGATGAGCTGGGCCAAGGCATCCAGGCCGGTGCCGGCCGTCACCTCAGGCGGGAGGTCCAGTGTCAGCAGCGGGTCAACGACGGCGGCCCGGGGCAGCATCGAAGGGTGGCGGAGGCTGGCTTTCACCTTGCTTTGCGGATCGGTAAGCACAGCGTTGCGGGTGACCTCGCTGCCGGTGCCGGCCGTGGTCGGGAGGGCAATCAGGGGCAAAGCAGGGACAGCCAGCGGACGGCCGCGACCCACAACTTCCAGGTAGTCGTAAACATCGCCCGGATTTGACAGCAGAGCGGCCAACGCCTTGCCTGCATCCAGCACAGAGCCTCCACCGCACGCGACGACCACCTCACACTGGAAGGCGCGCAGTTCCGCGACCGCCGATCGGGTCCACTCGGTCGTCGGTTCCCCGGCCGCCGCCAAACAGCGCACTTCCAGTCCGCGGGACTCCAGCGAGCTTCGCAGCGGCTCGCTGAGTGCGGGATTCCGCCCGCGGACCAGGAGCAGCCGGTGCCCGTAGCGGGCCGCCAAGTCGGCTGCCCGGTCCGCAGCCCTTGGACCGAACACGATCTGCGCGGCGGTAGCAAATTCGAACGTCATCCGGGTATCACCAGCGGCTGTCTTCGGGAAAGACGGCGTCGTATTTCACGCTGAACCTCGGTTCGGCCATCATGTCGGCGACCGTGTCGCGCCATTTCCGGTAGTGGTCCGTTTCCTTGTGTTGGGCCGGGGCCTCGGGGGTGCGGTAAGCCTCCACCAGCACAAAACGGGTGGGGTCGGCGGTGTCCTGGAGGACGTCGAAACGGGCGATTCCCGGTTCGCGGAGGCTGGCTGCGGCATTCTCCAGCGTGGCCGCCCGGAAAGCGTCGACGTGTTCCGGTTTGACATGGACGTGGACGTGAACCACCAGCATGTCGGGCATCCTTTCCGCGCCGTGAAGCGACGCGAGTTCCATTGTACGGCGCTGCGAGCCGCAGGCGCCGGAGACGATTTGAACCCGCAGCGGTACTCCCGGGCGGAGATCGGGTTTGGGAGTTAGAATGGGCCGGTTCGCGGTCCGGCCGCGGACTCCGGGTGGAGGAGGTAATGGGTATGCGCACATCCCTTGACCAGATCAGGGTCTGGTTGGATGGACTTTCGGATCTCAAAGCCGAAATGCCGGCTCCGGGCTTGGAAGACCTGCACCGGCGGCTGCTGGAGGGGATTCCAGGGGTGGCTTACCGGTGTCGGAACGACCGCAACTGGACGATGGAATACATCAGCAGTTGGTGCCGTGAACTGACCGGGCACCCTCCAGCCGACTTCCTGGCCGGCAAGGTCACTTTGGGGGGCCTGATTGAGCCTGCGGATCAGGCGGCGGTCTGGGATTCGGTTCAGCGGGCCTTGGCCGAAGGTCGGCCCTTTGAGCTGTTCTATCGGCTTCACACAGCTTCCGGCGAAGTGAAATGGGTGTGGGACCGCGGGCAGGCGGTCGCCGGCCGGGACTCTGAACCTACGACCATCGAAGGGTTCATTCTGGACGTGACCTCGCAGATGGAGCTGCGGCGGATGCTGTTTCGGACGCAGCGCTACGAGACTGTGGCCAGAACGATCCGGCGCTCGGTTCACGACTTGAACAATGTCTTCACCAGCATGGTCGGATTTCTCGATCTGTTGTTGATGACCCGCCGTGACGACGAGGCGCTGGCGGCCCAACTGACGAAGATTCGGGGACTGGCCGAGCGGGCCATGGAAATCAACCGCCGGACCCGGGAGGCGGTACACCGCCAGAGCACGGGCCGCACGGTGGTCGACCTGAACCAGCTCGTGGCGCAGCTGGCGGATTCCATGGCCCAGGGTTGGGCCGGCGACCAGCCGGTGCTGACGCGAACCCACACTTCACCCCTGAGAGTGGTGGGCGATCCGGCCGAGCTGGAGCAGGTGTTGTTCAACCTGACGCTCAACGCCCTGGAGTCGGCGCCGAGGGGAGCGGTGGAAATCCGATGCCTGGACCCCGGGCACGAAATCGGGGTGGAGGTGCGGGACTCCGGCACCGGGATCCCCCGGGAACGGATTGAGCTGATCCGCCAGCCGTTCTTCAGCACGAAGGGTCAGGCGGGCATGGGATTGACGGTGGCCGACGCCATTGTCCGTGATCATGGCGGCCGGATTGAAGTGGAAAGCGAGTGCGGCAAGGGGAGTGTCTTCCGGCTTGTGCTCCCTGCGGCTGCCGAGAGCGAGTCCGAGATGGGGACCCTTGAAGAGCTGCTGCGCTGATCCTCCCACCGTGGTGGGAGGTAAGAAAGTCTCCCTGCCGGGTGGACCCCGGCGCCCCCGCCCATCGGTTCGCCGGAATGTGGGCGGCTTACGTTATCCTAGAAACACTTTCAAGGAAGAATTCAGCATGTATCGTCATCTTCAAGCCACCGACCCGGAGATCGCCCGAGCCTTGGAGAACGAAGCGCGCCGGCAGGCGGAGACCCTGGAACTGATCGCGTCGGAGAACTTCGTCTCCGAGGCGGTACTGGAAGCGGTCGGTTCGGTTCTCACCAACAAGTACGCTGAAGGTTATCCCGGGCGTCGGTATTACGGCGGCTGCGAGTTCGTCGACCAGGTGGAGAGTCTGGCCATTGAACGGGCTCTTCGCCTCTTTGGAGCCGAACATGCCAACGTGCAGCCCCATTCCGGGACCCAGGCGAACATCGCCGCCTACCTCTCCGTGCTGGAGCCCGGCGACAAGATCCTGGGCATGAATCTTTCCCACGGAGGGCATCTCACCCACGGACATCCCTTGAACTTCTCGGGTCGCTTTTTCCAGGTGGTGCCGTACGGAGTCCACCCGGAGACCGAACAGATCGACTATGACGCCCTGGCTGAGCTGGCGGAGCGCGAGAAGCCCAAGCTCATCGTCGCGGGAGCATCCGCTTACAGCCGGGTGATCCAGTTTGACCGGATGGGGGAGATCGCCCGTCAGACCGGTGCGGTCCTGATGGTGGACATCGCCCATATCGCGGGACTGGTGGCCGCCGGTCTGCACCCCAGCCCGGTTCCCCATGCCGAGCTGGTGACCAGTACCACCCACAAGACCCTGCGCGGGCCCCGGGGCGGCTTGATCCTGTGTCGTGAGTCGTACGCCAAGGCGGTGAACCGGAACGTCTTTCCCGGCGCCCAGGGCGGCCCCCTGATGCACGTGATCGCCGGTAAAGCCGTGTGCTTCAAGGAGGCCCTGAGCCCGGAATTCAAGGCCTATCAGGCGCAGATCGTGAGCAATGCCCGGACCTTGGCCCGTTCGCTGGCGGAGGCCGGCTGGAGGATCGTCTCCGGCGGTACCGACAACCACGTCTTCCTGGTGGACGTGGCCTCGCGGGGGCTCACCGGAAAGCAGGCGGAGAAGGCGCTCGAGAATGCCTCGATTACGGTCAACAAGAACACCATCCCCTTCGATCCCCAGCCGCCCATGGTCACCAGCGGAATCCGTATCGGAACTCCGGCGTTGACCAGTCGGGGCATGGGGGAGGCCGAAATGGAAGAGATCGGGAAACTGATCGCCCGTGTACTTGACCACCCGGACGACGACGGCGTCCGCCGCTCCGTGCGGTCCCGGGTCAGGGAGCTGACCGCGCGGTTCCC
>FWWM01001816.1_pt1 | contig 62287 bp, 54 predicted proteins | sample 2228351 | NCBI WGS metagenome assembly FWWM01 (sample SAMEA103939774, study PRJEB20133) | metagenome
TCTTACAAAAAGTGTAGTTTTATTTCGAAGCGTTTCAAATTGTTTTACATCATGAGTTACTAACCAAATACTTAAGTAAAAAGCCCTTACGATTTGGCAATCGTAAGGGCTCTTTTTTTACCAACTATTTTTGACAATTTTTAGTCGTTACATTTTATTTTCTAAGTTCTACGTCCATCTTCTCTTTTATTTTTCTCACCGCTTGTTCGGGCGTTATTTTCCCTGCTAATACCAAATCATATTGTGCAATCATCTCAGATATCAAAATATTTAGTGGTCTAACAACAGGAAGTGGCTTTACATTAGGTTTCTGTGAATATTCTAAAAATTCTCTAAAACCTTTCATGTTTTTAAAAACAGGATGGGTCGTTGCACTCTTTCTCGTTGGAAGATTACTTATCTTCGAAGTGAATTTAACCATCGTGTCCTTTGAAACTATCCACTTTAAGAAAGTCCAAGCTTCTTCTTTATGTTTTGAATAAGCTGATATGTAGAAAACACTTGCGTCAGCATAAGATGAATTCCTTAGGTCTGGTCTATTGTCGGGATATGGAATCGGGGCTATGCCGTAATCAAAGTTTGGAGCATATAGCTGTATAAAGGTGTTAAGCCACTCACCATCAATGATTGCTGCGATTTTTCCTACAAAAAATGGATTATCTGGGGACATGTAACCTCCAAAAGTTGATTGGAATCTTTGAAGTTTTTCAATACCACCCATTTTATCAACTAACTCTTTTGTGAATTTGTAAGCTTGAATAAGTCCTCGGTCAAGCAGAAAAGTATTTCCGGATATGTATCGTGTTCCAAAAATCGATGCCATTGCGAAAATGTTGGTTGGCAAGAATCCAATTCGTTCAAGTTTTCCGTCTTTTTCAACAGTGAGCTTAAGTACCATTTTCTCAAATTCACTGATAGTACTTGGAAATTCTTTGTACCCTGCTTCTTCTAAGAATTTCTTATTATAGTAAATCATATAGGTGTGCATTGCAATGGGCAATGCATAAATCCTACCTCTGTACGTAACCATTTGAAGTGCTGCGGGTATAAAGTCTCCGAGGTTGTAGTTATCTCTTTTAATATAATTTGTTAAATCGAGCATAGCCCCCTCAGAGCCCCATGCTGGTACGTTGAAAGCAAAGTTCCCTCCTATATCCGGTCCAGTTCCAGCAGCGAGAGCAGTTAGTTGTTTTTGATAATCTGCACTCACGAGCACGACTTCTATTTGGTTTTGGCTTTTGTTAAACTCATCAACTATCTCCTGAAGTGCAGCTGCCTCATGACCTGTCCACATGTGCCAAAATTCAAGTTTTACTTTCGCATACACTGCCGTAGAAAAAACTATTAAAAACACCAAAACCACTAAAACGTTCTTTTTCATGGTTCAACCCCTCCTTTTGAACTCAAAAAGGTCGCTGACATCCACATCTACCAAAAGCCGAAAATTCTCTTGAAAACTAAAAACCATCTATGCCATATTCTTTTCATTTGAATTCAATTCCTATTTCGTATAATCTATTCCAAGGACTGGTCACTTCAAATTCGTAATCAAAAACATCAAGGTATTCAGTTTTAAACTTGTAAAGTTCGTCTCTAATAATTGAAGTTATTTCTTTTTCTCTTCCACGAATGTCAAAATAAGAACTGAAAAGTTTACTTGCAACTTGTGTTATTACATAAGGTCTGACATGGTTTTGATATCCCCAATCTTCCAGGTACCTTAAAAATAGGAATCTCTTAGACTTTTCTTCTGTTTCTTTTGTCCAAACTCCACGGTTTTTTAAATATGAGGCCACTGACACATGTGAAATTACAGTTCCTAAAGTGTTCGAAGATGTATTCCATCCAGCGTAAGAAGTTACCTTATCAAGAAGTTCGTACGTTTTCAATAAAATCATAAGATCTTCATCTGCTTGACTTCCCAAACAAGTATCAGCTACAGCACAAGATATTCCATTCTCAACGTAGTACTTAATTGCTAAAACAAACTCAAAAATGTTTCTAAAAGGATCGTTTACTTCAACTATTCCAAATAAGGTTGATAAACCTTGGTCTATGTTCAAGATATTTGGTGTTGGTGGATTAACCATTAATACAAAATCAGATTGCGAAGAGTTATCTACAACGATTCCACCACAAGATACTATCTGGTACTTAACCGTCTCATGTATCGCTCTGTCCTCTACTTTAGGTATTACTGTTGGTCCGAGACTTGATGAATAACGAACAAACACTCTTGGAGTGTAATTCTTTATTTCGTTAAAAGCCCTTGCTACTAAAACACTACCAACCTCGTCTGCACCAGGATATATAAGAACTTTATGGAGCAATCTTTTCCTACGGACAGCACTTAATATATCTCTTCTTTCCTTTGCAGAAAAACCGTACTGCGAACAGTCATCCATAGGGAACACCAAAAAATCAATAATTCCCCCTTCAACTAAATCCAATGTATGCATATTTATTCTGCTGTTAATACTCCTTCTTTGCAGGTAATCATTTAGGAACATTTCAGGAATTTCATTTGTGAGTTCATCATGTCTTTTAATCTCTTCTGGTCGTGCAATTTTCAGTTGTATCTTGTCCTTAAGCACTCCTAACTGCCATATTTTCTCACCAAAAAAAGCGTAATAATCTGGTTCTTCATCAGAACTGTTATAACTAGGCACCCGCATAATTAAGTTATATGCAAAAATCTTAAGATTCTTGTTTTTCCGTTTCAAATCCTTTAGTAAATGTAATCTCTTTAAAAGTTCATCCACATTTTTGAAGTGAAGTCTAGATGGTATCAGTCCACCATATACGAACATATCGAGAGATATAACTAAATAATCGACGTGTTCTACATTGTCAAACATCCATTGTGTTAGTTTTTCAATATCAGCTGGTTGTTTTTTGTACCCCATTATTTCCTTAGGTGGCTTAATCATTTCGATATCGCTAATTTGAAGAATCATATCTGGATAGTTATAGTTACAAGGTCTCTCATCTAAAGGTATGTACATAACTCTGCGCATGTTCTTCGCCCCCTAAACTACTGTCATTTTCCACCTGTTAACGAAATACCCTCGATAAAGTATCTTTGGGCTACGAAAAAAATCACTATTATTGGCAGTATAAAAATCGTTGCAGCCGCCATTAAAGGTCCCCAATCAACAGTGTACTGTGTTAGAAATCCCCTTAAACCAACCGAAAGAGTATACATGCTTTCTTTATTTAAATAGATAAAGGGGCCTAAGAAATCAGACCAAGTGCTTAAGAACGTAAATATCACAACTGCAGCTATAGCTGGTTTGATTAATGGAAGGACTATTTGCCAGTATATTCTGAAATGTGAAGCACCATCTATTCTTGCAGCTTCTATTAAAGACTCCGGAAGTGTAAGCATGAATTGTCTGAGTAAAAAAATATAGAAAGCTCCACCAAAAAAATTCGGTAATATTAACGGAAAGTACGTTCCAATTAGTCCCAGTTTGTAGTAAATTATGTACACTGGTATCATCGTTACTTGGAATGGAAGAAATATTGTGCTTATGATAAGAAAAAAAACTACCTTTCTGCCAATCCAATTAATCCTTGAAACCGAATAAGCAACCAATGGTGCTGCGAAAACTTGACCAATTATTGAAAAAGTTGAAATAATTAGTGTATTTATAAGGTACCTAAAATATGGTATCTGAGTTACAGCTTTTTTGTAGTTTTCAAAATGCAGTTGAGACGGGAATATTTTTGGTGGAATTTGGAATATTTCAGAAGGACTTTTCAAAGAAGTTGAAACTAGCCACACAAGTGGAAGTAAAAAAATTATTGCAATCAATATCAAAATAACGTATATAATAAGCAATCTAACAAATTGTTTTTTTCTCATTCAATCCCCCCTATCATAGAAGACCCATTTAGTTGACGTTTTGAAAACTAACCAAGTAATTAAACAAGTGAACAAAAATAACAACCACGCCATAGCAGCCGCTTTACCCATTTTTAAATACTGGAAAGCGTTATAGTATAAATACATAGAATAGAACAGCATCGAATTTTGTGGTCCACCAGCTCCCATAGAATAATGTCCTGAGATAGTCATTATATATGCTTGTGTGAAGTACTGTAAGAAGCTAATAAGTGTTATAATAACTTGAAAGAAAATCACAGGAGATATTGCAGGAATCGTTATAAAGAAAAATTTTTGAAAACCGTTTGCTCCGTCGATCTCAGCAGCTTCATAAAAAACCTTTGGTACGTCTTTTAAAGCCGCTAAGAAAATAACCATTATGCCTCCAGTTCCCCAAATTCCCATAAGAAGTAGTCCCGGTTTAGTCCAAACCGGATCCAAAAACCAAGCTGGTTGATACAATCCAAATTTACCAAGGATGTTGTTTATCAAACCATATTCGGGACTAAGCAACCAACGCCATAATATAGCAGTAGCAACCGCTGGAATTATCGAAGGTATAAAGTAAATTACTTTGAAAACACTTTGGCCCCAAAGCCTTTTACTCACTAAAACTGCCAGTATAAGTCCAATCATAATATTAAGTGGAACCCCTAACACCGTCATGTAGAGTGTGTTCCAAACACTTTTGTAAAAATTCTCGTCTCTAAGAAGTTCTACATAATTCTCAAGGCCAACCCAACGCGGTGGTTTTAAAATACTGAATTCTGTAAAACTGTAATACAATGAGAGTATTATCGGATAAAGAGTAAATACTGCAAATCCAATCAACCATGGTAATGCAAAAATTAAACCAGTAAAGTTCTCTTTCGTTTTTGGTTTCAAAATTCCACCCCCGAAAGACTCGGAAGAATTTAAATCTAAAAAAACCGAACAGCGGTTCCATAATTCTCCATATGACAAATAATTGGAGATTATTTCCATATATATTGTATGTTTTGGAAATATACTCTGTCAAATTTATTTTGAAGTAGTATGAGGCAATATTTTACATTTAATGTAATATTTTCGAACAATTCTCTTATTATCATGTTAAATCTTAACGTAAAACATCATTACATAATCTTGTAATTTTAAGATGATGGTGTTTTTTTGTAAGTATTGTCACATTACAATTAATCCGTTGTATAATATTTTTAAGAACTGGACATGCTAATGGAGTGAGTGGAAATGCGGAAAATTCTAAAAAACAACTGGAACGTAAAATTAGGAGATACAGAATACAAAAATGTTTCTATACCCTTTGTTGCGGAAATAAAAAAAGAGACTTATCCAAATCCATTTCATAGTATGATAGTTTACGAAAGAAAACTGAAAGAACTGTCTGGTAAAAAGGGAAAACGTGTGCTGCTACGATTCCACGGAATTGACTATAAATCTGTGCTTTTTGTAAATCAGACAAAAGTTTTTACGCATGAAAACGGTTTTGATTCCTTCGATTTAGAAGTAACTGATCTAGTTTCATTTGACGGAGAAGACCTTTTAAAAATAGAAGTGTTCGATTTTGACATAACTGTAGATAACTCCAAAATTATCGGTAAACAGGACTGGTACGGAAACGCAATCGGAATCTTCCAAGATGTGGAACTTTGGGTAGTTCCTGACATCTTTATAAAATCAGTGAGAGTCTATCCCGCTGACACTGACGGGAATATAAAAGTCTCGATTGAATCCTCAGACAAAAGATATCAAAAATTCAACATTGAGATTCATGATGACACAGATGAAATTGTATATAAAAGTGTTGAAGAAAGAAACGAATTCACTATTAGAATATCAAATCCCAAGCTTTGGTCACCCCAAACCCCAAGTCTTTACAAAATTGTAATAACTAATGAGTTCGGAGATTACTTTGAAACCTTCTTCGGAATTAGAACAATAAGTGTTGAAGGAAACAAAATCTTGCTCAACGGTGAACCTTTGTACATAGTTGGAGCTTTGGACCAGAATTTCTATCCAAAAACTCATTATTCGTTGCCAGATAAAATATCGTTGTTAAGTGAACTCACAAAAGCAAAAGAAATGACACTCAATCTCCTAAGGTTTCATGTAAAAATACCGGACAATCTTTATTTAGACTTATGTGATGAGATTGGAATTTTGGTTTGGATAGACCTACCTTATGCAAGAAAATTAGACGATACTTCGAAAAACAATTTAGAAAATCTTCTCAAAAATGTTTTAGAAAGACATTCCAATCATCCAAGCTTCGTAATACTTTCTCTGATAAATGAAAGTTGGGGTCTGGATTTAACGAAAACAGATGAACAGAATTGGCTTGGAAAATTATTTTGTAAAGCTAAAAACATAGATTCCACAAGATTGTATGTTGACAACTCAGCTTGCATGGGTAATAAACATGTCGTTTCTGATATAGATGATTACCATTTTTACAGTTCGTTTCCTTATCATAACAAAGGATGGGAAAACACAATAAATTCATTCGCTAAAAATACTTTTAAAACATTCTATTACGTTAATTCTTCTACACGCCCAAAAGTTGTTTCCGAATTTGGACTTTGGGGAGTTTCAGATCCAAAATGCTGGGAAGGGAACTGGCATGAATTTCCGGTAACTGTCTTTGGAAAGACTTTCGAAGGTAGCGAACCAATGCACTTTCCCAAAAAAATATCTCACTTTCACGACACTGATGACTTTATTTACCAAGCTCAACTATCGCAATTTCTTGGGCTGAAGTACCAAATCGAAATAATTAAACTCAACCCAGAAATATCTGGATATGTGATAACAGAATTTTCGGACATTGGTTGGGAATCAAACGGATTACTCGATTTCAAAAGGTTTCCTAAATTCTTTTACAAATATTTAAATCAACTAAACAATTCGGTGGTAGGTATAATAAAATCTCATAAAGCACTTCTCTTTGAAGATGAGAACTATAAAGGACAACTTTTTGTGGTTAATAATTCTTGTAAAGACTTAGATCTTGAAGTTCGTATATTTACTGAAACTAAAGTTGTCTCAAGGAAAATTATTTTTGTTAACAAAATGAGTATTTCGGAGGCAATTTTTGTTGAATTCATACCAACAGAATCTGATCATAATATTTTCATAGAACTTTTTTGCAGGGAAGAATTAATTTCAAGAAACTTCTATCCTTTGCAGATTCTTAAGTACGTTAACAATAATTTCGAAAAAATATTCGTTGGAGATGGATACGAAGATGAGACTTATATCTGCATTGGTGAAGAACATAAATTGGGAAATGACTTTGACCTTAAAGGAGATTGGATAAATTCTGTAACGGTCTTTAACGTTAGAAGAGATTTAAATTTGTCAGCGCTTTTGTGGGACCTCGGAGAGCTTTCAACAAAAAACATGCTATCAGAAAAACAGTCCAAGATTCTTTCTTCATCAAATTCAATAATTACCAGAGTATACGGTTGGGGATACTTTTTTGGATCTTTGTTAACAATTGCAAAAAACAACGATAAATTGAAGGTAATAACAACTCTTCAAAACTGCGAAAAATCAAGTATTTTGATTGATAACATTCTACAAAGTTTAGAAGGTGACTCAAATTGACAGATTTTGATTTCAACGACCAATTTAAAAAAGCTTTTGAGCTTGCAGAAAAAACGGATAAGAATCTTTTCATAACCGGACGTGCGGAACTGGAAAATCTAAGTTCCTAAGGAAGTGTAATTCTCTAATCTGGAGATGTTTACTGTGAAAATATTGTTCATCGAGCTTATCTGTATTCCAATCTTCATACTAATTCAAATCGTGACTAAAAACTTTCTGATATCAACATTATTCTCTTTTTTGCTTCTCAACTTGAATTTTGTTTTTCTGAAAGTCGCAAAATCCCTGTATCAAAAAGCAAATTCGAAAGCTTTAGATCTACTGGGTTTTCTAGCATCTCTTCTTTTGTCGTTTTACATCACAACAATCATTGCGAATGTTCTAATATTTAAAAGGATATACATCTCACCAAATGAGTTTGTGATAATTTCTTTGATATTGTTCTTGCTTATCATAGCCTTTTTGGTGGCTTTAAACATTATAAACAAGAAGTTATATGCTAAAGAGGTTGAAAATGAAAGGTTGAAAGCTATAAACTTGCAAACACATCTGCAACTACTCCAACAAAAATTGAATCCCCACTTTCTTTTCAACTCTTTAAATAATATCGCTGAAACAACTCACATCTCTCCACAAAGAGCTGAAGAAATGATTTTATTACTCGCAAGATTCTACAGAAAGATTCTCTTAGCACCAACAGTTTGGAAGTTGTCGGAAGAAATAGAATTTTTGAAAGAGTATTTAGAACTTCAAAGGCTAAGGTACAAATTTGAATACTTTATAAGCGTACCTTCCTGTCTCGAGAGTTCAAGGTTTCCTGCACTCGTACTTCAACCAATAGTTGAGAATGCTTTCAAATACGGTAATAGAGATAACCTTATAATAAGAATAGAAGTTAGGGAAGAAAATGATATTCTTATCGTTGATATCTACAATACTGGGACTCTCCCTGAAAAAGTAACTTTTGGTGAGGGGTTAAGTATAGTTAAGAATCGTTTAGAACAGTTTTGTAAAGATTCATTCTTAAGATTTACTCAGAAAGACGAGTTTGTATTATTTAGTTTGGGGGTGTTGTTATCAAAAGATTAACGTATGCCATCGTTGAGGATGATGAAATATCCGCAAATAGATTGAGCAGGTGTATAGATGAACTTTCAAAAGAAATGGAAGTGGAACTTTCGCTATTTTTTGTTGCGAAAAGTGGAAAAGAAGCGGTTCGATTCCTGGAGCAGAAAACGCCAGATGTTTTATTTTTGGATGTTGACCTTGGAGATATGAATTCGTTGCAAATATTTGATGAGATTGAGATAAATAGTTATGTAATATTTGTTACCGGTTTTGACCAGTACGCTATAAAAGCCTTTGAAAAAAATGCTGTAGACTATATTCTTAAACCTGTCGAAAAAGATAGGCTTAGAGTTTCACTTGAAAGGGTTCTAAAACTAAGTAGTTTGAAACAGAATTCTTCTTACAAAGAAATGTTAAAAGACTACCAAAAATCAAAAAAAGAATTTATGTTTGTAAGAAACGCAGACGAATTTACAATGGTTAAAGTTGTAGATATCGTTTATTTTGAAGCATACGAAAAGAAGGTTGCTGTTGTGACTGAAAAAGGGAAATTCACATATAACTCATCTCTACAAGAGTTAGAAGAGATCCTTGATGATAATTTCGTAAAAATACACAAATCTTACATTGTTAATATAGGTAAGATAAGTAAAATCAAGAAATGGTTTGGTGGAGGATACCTTTTGGAAATGATAAACGGTGATGAACTAAAAATATCAAGAAGTTTTCAAGAATCATTCTTTGAAAAAATCGGTTTTCAAAAACACTAACAGAAAGAGGGTGGACAGGATGAGCAAAATTTTAGATATCAAGTTCTACTTAAAGACCTACGAGTACGAAAAACCTTTTCATATCACCGGAAGCATAGCAACCACATCAACTGTTGTAGAAGTTGAATTGATAACCGAAAGTGGAGCGAAGGGATATGGGGAAGCAAGTCCTTCTTTTAGAGTAAACGGCGAAAAACCGGAGATGATAATTTCATTAGAAAACTTTGTAAAAGACTCTTTGATAGGTTACGAAATCAAAGAATATAGAAAATTGTTTGAAATTACTGATAAACTTTTCGGTGTTCCAAGTTTGAAAGCGGCTATACAGTTTTCAATACTAGATGCTTTATGCGAAGAGATAGGGATCAAAGTTCACGAATTCTTTGGTGGTATGAAAGAAAAGATCGAAACTGACAAAACTGTCGGGATCGATTCTTTGGAAAACAGGATAGCTGACGCTAAAAAGATATACGAAGAAGGATTTAGAACAATAAAAGTCAAGGTTGGAGAGAATCTTAAAGAAGACATCTTAGCTATGATAGCTATATCAAACGAATGTTCTGAAGCTAAGTTTATAGTTGATGCGAATATGGGTTATACTCCAAAAGAAGCTATCCAATTTGCAGCTGAGATGTACAGAAACGGTATTAATATCTTCGTTTATGAGCAACCTGTTCCAAGGTACGATATAGATGGTTTAAAATACGTTCGTATGAACTCTCTATATCCAGTTGGTGCTGACGAATCTGCACGTACAAAAGAAGATGTTTTAAGATTGATAAAAGAAGATGCGGTTGATTATATAAACATAAAGCTTATGAAAAGCGGGCTTTCAGATGCTTTAGCTATTATAGAACTTGCAAAATCAGCTAACAAAAAGCTTATGATCGGTTGTATGGGAGAATCGAGCCTTGGAATAAATCAAAGCGTGCAATTTGCCTTGGGAACAGGTGCTTTTGAATACCACGATTTAGACAGTAGTTTGCTGCTAAAAGAGGAGAAATTCAGAGGTAAATACAGAGTTGAATTGCCTTATTACTACGCAGAATAAACAAGCTCCCAAAAAGAAGCTTGTTCACGATATATTATCGGCATTTACAATTCCGCTAAGAGCTTTCTCAGCTGCCGAAAGATAACTTGTAAGCATCTTGTTAGTAGATAATTCGCTTTCAACCTTTTTTATTGCATTTAAGACGGTCGGGTGACTCTTGTTGAACATATCTCCTATCTTTCTTATTGAAAGTCCAAACTTTTTGTAAGCTAAATACATTCCTATCTGCCTTGCTGTTGTCGCTAACTTATCTTTTTTGTTTGAAAGTAAATCTTCTTTACTACATCCAAATACATTTGCAATGATTCCTAAGTAATCTTTCGTGTCGTTGGAAGTTATCAATATATCTTTTAGAAGTTCTTTAACGTTTGAAATTGTTAATGTTCCGTACATACTTTGATAAGCGATAAGCTTTATTATCGCCCCTTTAAACGTTCTGATACTACCAACTGTGTTGTTGGAAACGAATCTTAAAATTGAATCATCTATCTCAACTTTTTCTTCTTCTAAAACCTTTAACGCTATTTTGTACAGAGCTTCTGGTGAAGGTGTTTTAATCTGTGCGGTAACTCCCATCTGAAAGCGAGTAATGACTCTATCTTGGAAACCACCTAACTCTTTCGGTGGTCTATCCGAACAGATTATTATCTGCTTTCCGGCTTCGTAGAGAGAATTGAACGTGTGGAAAAGTTCAATTTGGACTCCTTGTTTTCCTGCCAAAAATTGGATGTCATCTATAACTAAGATATCAACTTGCTTCCTATACTTTTCTCTAAATTCCTCCGTCTTTCCAGCTTTTATCTTTGCAAAAAGTTCATTCATAAACTGTTCGCTTGTAAGGTACATAAACTTTATATGTGGGTTGTTCTTAAGCATATAGTTCCCAAAAGCTTGAACAAGGTGCGTTTTTCCCATTCCTGCTTCACTGTATATAAATATCGGGTTATAAGTACCAAGCTTTTTGGCTGATTCTAAAAGTATAGCGTATGCGAACTGATTGAATTCATCTACAACAAAATTGTTGAACAAAAACTTCTTGTTCAAAGGAGTTAGAATAACCGGTCTTTTTTTAACAAGTGCTCCGGATTCTTCAGGTTCAGGTTCACTGATGTCGATAGTAGCGTATTCAATTGTACAATCCCAGCCAGCACCTAAGACTTCAGCAAGAGCCCTCAAAATGACTTTTGCAAATTTGTTTTCTATGTATCCCTTAATGAACATATTCCCAACTTCGAAAACAACCTTTTTCTCAGACTCGTTAATTTCCTTGACAATAAAGTCTGAAAACCAATGTTCCCATTGCTGGCGGGTGACCTTTTCTTTTATCTTCTCCAATATCTTTAGTGCTATCTCTTCTCTCATTGTGGGACACACCTCGAAAATAAATCATAAAGTGGAAGGCATCTGTGCAGCGTTTTTTATTTTCTCATAACTGTATGTTAAAAGTCAAGAGGAATTTTTTGTTAACTTGAAAATTCCGAAACTACGATTCTTACTATCTTCCAGTGCACTACGTGAGTACGTTACTTTTGGAATTTTTTCAACGAGCTATAAGATAATCAAAGATTTTAAAAGGTTTCGCTTTCTAAAACGTTTTTAAAATTTGTATAGAACTTTAAAAGGTTAAGTTTTTTGCAAAGAATTTAAAAATATTCAATTCTATTTCTGATTAGTAAACATACTTTTTTATACTTAAGTATGCTTTTGTATGCTTTATATTACACAACTACAAAAATACTGAAAGTTGTTGTATCATTTAGAATGACAGAATCTTTTGGGAGGTGTAAAAGGATGTTGAAGTCTTTAGATGAGATTATTGAAAAAGCCAAAGGAAACGGTGGAACAATTGCTTTAGTTGGCGCAGAAGATAAAGAATCATTAAAAGCTATTGCTGATGCAAAAGAACTTGGAGTAAACGCAATACTCTTTGGAGACAAAGATAAAGTGAAACCAAATCTTAACGAACTTGGGACAGAGTTCGAAATAGTTGATTGCAAAACTGAAGAAGAGGCCTCCAAAACAGCCGTTAAGTACGTCAAAGCGGGTAAAGCAAACATTTTAATGAAAGGACTTGTAAAGACTTCGACACTACTTAAAGCCGTTCTTGACAAAGAAAACGGTCTTAGGGGTGAAAGGTTGTTGTCACATGTTGCCATAGTTGAAGTTCCTGCTATGAAAAGACTTGTCTTTATTACTGATGGTGGGATGGTAATAAGACCTACTTTAGAACAAAAGGTCCAAATAATCGAAAACGCTGTTGAAGTAGCTAAAAAACTTGGTTATGAAATGCCAAAAGTTGCTCTCATCGCAGCAGTTGAAAGTGTAAATCCTGATATGCCAGAGACCTTAGAGGCATCAATTATTTCAAAAATGGCTGAAAGGGGACAAATCAAGGGTTGTAAGATAGACGGACCTCTTGGAATTGATAACGCTTTAAGTATTTATGCTGCAGAAGTCAAGAAGATAAAGAGCGAAGTTGCAGGGCAAGCTGATATCTTAGTTGTTCCAGATATTCACAGTGGTAATTTCCTTGGTAAATCAGCTGTCTATTTTGCAGGAGGTAAAATTGCAGGATTAATTGCAGGTGCAAAAGTTCCTATAGTTTTGATTTCCAGAGCGGATACGAGCGAATCAAAATTGGCATCAATTGCTCTTTCAATGGCAATTGCAAAATAAGAAGAAGGAGGAAAGTGTATGAAGAAATTAGCAGTAGTAGCTATCGGAGGAAACGCTGTTAACAGGCCTGGTGAACCAGCGACAGCTGAAAATATGATGAGGAATTTGGAAGAGACCGCTGATTATTTGATTTCAATGCTTGATGAGTACGACGTAGTTATCACACACGGAAATGGACCGCAAGTTGGAAACTTATTAGTTCAACAAGATCTTGCAAAGAACGTTATACCACCATTCCCCATCGATGTTAACGATGCTCAAACTCAAGGTAGTCTTGGTTACATGATAGCAAACGCACTTCACAATGAACTTAGAAAAAGAGGTAAGAAAAGAGAAATTGCAGCTATTGTGACACAAATAATCGTTGACAAAAACGATCCTGGATTCCAAAAACCAACAAAACCTGTTGGACCATTCTATTCAAAAGAAGAAGCGGAAAAACTTCAAAAAGAAAAAGGCTGGATAATGAAAGAGGATGCAGGTAGAGGTTGGAGAAGAGTTGTCCCGTCACCAATTCCATTAGATATCGTTGAAAAAGAAGTTATTAAGGAACTTCTCGAGAAAGATATTATAGTTATCGCAGCAGGTGGCGGTGGAATCCCTGTTATCGAGGAAGATGGAGTCTTGAAAGGCGTGGAAGCAGTTATTGACAAAGACAGAGCAAGTGCTCTGCTTGCCAAAGAAATAGATGCAGATATTCTTATAATCCTTACTGGAGTAGAAAAGGTTTGTATAAACTTCAAAAAACCTGATGAATTTTGTGTAGACAAACTAACCGTTGAAGAGGCAAAGAAGTACTTAGCTGAGGGTCAATTCCCAGCTGGTAGTATGGGACCAAAAATCGAAGCAGCGATTGATTTTGTCGAATCTACAGGTAGAGAATGTCTTATAACTGATATGGCAGTTCTCGATAAAGCTTTGAAAGGGGAAACCGGAACTAGAATAACAAAATAAAAAGATAACAACTAATCTTAAAGGGAGAGCAAAACTCTCCCTTTTTTGTTTGAAAGTATAGGGAAAATTAACTTAAAGTTAAACAAAAAAAGATAAATGTTATGATAAAATAAGTAAAGTGAAAGAAAAACATTTTCTACGGACTAAAACTGTATTTTCCGCCTTTAGTTTCGTTAAATCAATCATTTTTTTCAAAAACCAAGAAAGTGGAGGTGTAAAGATGAGTAAAAAGTGGGTATACTTTTTTGCCAACGGAAAAGCCGAAGGCGACGCAAAGATGAAGGATATTTTAGGTGGTAAAGGTGCCAATTTGGCAGAGATGACAAACATAGGAGTTCCAGTTCCTCCAGGGTTCACGATCTCTACAGAAGTTTGTAAATACTACTACGACAACGGAAGAACATACCCAGCCGATTTAGCAGAACAAGTTGAAAAAGCTATGAGACAACTCGAAGAAGCAACAGGAAAAAAATTTGGTGACCCAAGCAACCCGTTGCTCGTTTCTGTCAGATCAGGTGCTGCAATTTCAATGCCTGGTATGATGGACACAATCCTTAACCTTGGTCTCAACGATGAAACTGTCCTTGGACTTGCAAAACTCACAAACAACGAAAGATTCGCTTACGACGCTTACAGAAGATTTTTACAAATGTTCGGTGATACAGCTTTGGGAATCCCGCACGCAGATTTTGAAAACGCTCTTTCTGAAATGAAAGAAAAGAAAGGTGTAAAGCTTGATACAGAACTCGACGCAGAAGACCTCAAGAAACTCGTTGAAATCTACAAAGAAATTTACAAAAAGTACAACAAAGAATTCCCACAAGATGTTGACAAACAACTCTGGGCTGCAATCGAAGCAGTTATTTGGTCTTGGATGAGCGACAGAGCAATTAAGTACAGAGAAATTAACGGAATCAAAGAAGGAGAACTTCTCGGTACAGCAGTTAACATAGTTGCTATGGTCTTCGGTAATATGGGTGACGACAGTGGTACAGGTGTCTGTTTCACAAGAGATCCAAACACCGGTGAAAAGGTCCACTACGGTGAATTCTTACCAAACGCACAAGGTGAAGACGTAGTTGCTGGTATAAGAACTCCATATCCACTTGAAAAGATGAAAGAAATGATGCCAGCTGCATACGATGAACTTATTAAGATAATGGACAGACTTGAAGCATACTTCAAAGACATGCAAGACATCGAATTCACTGTTGAAAAACAAAAACTCTACATACTCCAAACAAGAAATGCAAAGAGAACAAGCCAAGCTGCAATTAAGATAGCTGTTGATATGGTTAAAGAAGGTCTTATAGACAAGAAAACCGCTGTTTTAAGAGTCAAACCATCAGACGTTGAAAGAGTACTCCACCCGAAGTTTGATGATAAAGAAAGAAAATCAGCAAAAGTAATAGCAAAAGGACTTCCTGCATCACCAGGTGCTGCAACTGGTAAAGTCTACTTCGATGCTCACAAAGCAGAACAAATGGCAGAACAAGGTGAAAAAGTATTGCTCGTTAGACCAGAAACAAGTCCAGAAGACGTCGGTGGTATGAACGCGGCTGAAGGTATACTAACAGCACGTGGTGGAATGACATCACACGCTGCAGTTGTTGCAAGAGGTCTTGGTAAACCAGCTGTCGTTGGTGCAGAAAGCATTTACGTAAACGAAGAAGAAGGTTATCTCAAAGTAGGAGATGTAACAGTAAAAGAAGGCGAATGGGTGTCAATAGATGGTACAACTGGTGAAGTTTTCCTTGGAAAGATAACAACAGTTAAACCACAAGGTCTCGAAGGAGAAGTTGCAGAACTCTTAGCTTGGGCAGACGAATTCAGAAAACTCGGAGTCAGAGCAAATGCAGACGTTCCAAGAGATGCAAAAGTTGCAAGAGAATTTGGTGCTGAAGGTATCGGTCTATGCCGAACAGAACATATGTTCTTTGAAAAAGACAGAATTCCAAAAGTTAGAAGAATGATAGTTGCAAAAACAGTTGAGCAAAGAGAAGCAGCACTTGCAGAGCTTCTCCCACTTCAAAAAGAAGACTTCAAAGGTCTATTCAGAGAAATGAGAGGTCACCCAGTTACAATCAGGCTTATTGACCCACCGCTTCACGAATTCTTACCACACGAAGAAGAACAAATGAAAGAAGTTGCTGAACAAATCGGTATCACTGTAGACGAACTCAAAGAAACAGTAAAACAACTTCACGAACTCAACCCAATGTTGGGTCACAGAGGTGTAAGACTTGTTATCACATATCCAGAAATAGCTGTAATGCAGACAAAAGCTATCATCTTGGCAGCTATCGAACTTAAGAGAGAAGAAGGAATCGAAGTTGTACCAGAAATAATGATACCACTCGTTGGTCACGTAAACGAACTTAAATACGTAAAGAAAGTAGTTGTTGAAACGGCAGAACAACTTATAAAAGAACACGGTGTTGAACTGAAATACCTTGTCGGTACAATGATTGAAGTTCCAAGAGCGGCAGTAACAGCTGACCAAATAGCAGAAGAAGCTCAGTTCTTCAGCTTTGGTACAAATGACCTTACACAGATGACATTCGGTTTCAGTAGAGACGACGTTGGTAAGTTCTTACCAGAATACCTCGCAAAAGGTATACTCGAACACGATCCATTCAAACACGTTGACAGAGAAGGTGTTGGTCAACTCGTTAAGTTAGCAACCGAAAAAGGTAAGTCAGTTAGAGAAAATCTCAAATGTGGTGTCTGTGGTGAACACGGTGGAGACCCACTCTCAATTGAATTCTTTGCAACGACAAAACTTGACTACGTTAGCTGTTCACCATACAGAGTCCCAGTTGCAAGACTTGCAGCAGCACAAGCAAGTATCAAATACAGATCATAACGGTTCTACAATTCCGGGGTGCAATTTCGCACCCCGTTTCTATTATTTTAACTGATGTTGGGAGGCAGATCTAATGTTCTCACTTGCAACTGCAGTTGTAACCGCAGGAACAATTTATTTTTTAAAAGGGACGTATTTAGGACTGATAGTTCTTCCGGTGAGTATATATTACCTTTTTAGAAAGAACGAAAAAGTTCAAGTTTACGTTTCGTTGAATTTTATCTTAGCAAGTGCGATTTTAATTTTCGGTACCTTCAGAAATTATGGAACTGATTACTACGTATGGTTTTTGGTAGCCAATTACGCTTCAATTCTTTACGACTTATTGAGAAAATGGTACTGGTCAATCCCACTTTTCGGATTCAGTGGATTTGGTTTAGCACTTCTTGGAAGAGAAAGAATGGGAATATTCGGGTATATCTTAGGATGGATAGTTGTTCCACTTGTGCTTAAACTTAGAAAAGAAGAACTAAAAGAGAAAGAAATTGGGGAGTGATACTGTGAAGGTCTTGATATTAGCTGCAGGATTAGGAAAAAGAATGAAATCTGAGTATCCAAAAGTTGTTCACAAAGTTTTGGACAAACCGATGATAAATTGGGTAATCGACACCGGTAAGAAATTTGGTAAATGCGGTGTAATAGTAGGTCATAAGGCTGAAATCGTTAGAAAATATCTTCCTGAAGATGTTGATGTTTTTATCCAACAACCACAACTTGGAACTGGTCATGCTGTAATGTGTGCAAAGGAGTTTATAGACGACGATATTCTCATACTTTACGGTGATGTTCCATTAATAAGTTACGAAACACTTCATAGACTTAAAGAAACTCATGAAAGAAATAAAAATGATGTTACAGTTCTTGTGATGAATCTTCCGAATCCAACTGGATATGGTAGAATTGTAAAGAACGGTGACAAAATAAAAATAGTTGAAGACAAAGATGCATCTTTAGAGGAGAAAAAAATAACCCTTGTGAATACAGGGATTTATATATTTAGAAAAAATTTCCTCCTTGAGAATTTGCCAAAATTAAGAAACGATAACGCTCAAAGAGAGTATTATTTGACTGATCTTGTTGAAATGGCCCAAAAAGTTTCAATCGTAGAAGTTGAAAACGTAGAAGAAGTTAGTGGTGTGAACGACAGAGTTCAACTTGCGACATTAAACGCTGTTGCAAAGGAAATTATCCTTGAAAGGCTCATGCTTTCCGGTGTTACAGTTGTCGACCCAGCAAGTACTTTTATAGGTCCCGATGTTGAGATTGGGCAAGACACTGTTATTGAACCGTTTACGTTTATATATGGTAAAACAAAGATTGGAAAGAACTGTGTAATAGGTCCATACACAAGAATTTTTGATTCGGTAATTGAAGACAACTCTTCAGTTGTTCGTTCTGAGGTAGAAAAAGCTTATATAAAAGAAAACGTATCCGTAGGACCATTTTCAAGGTTGAGAGAAGGAACCGTACTAAACGAAAAAGTTAAGATAGGAAACTTTGTTGAGACAAAGAAAACTGTGATAGGTAAGAATTCAAAGGCACAACATCTTACATATCTTGGGGATGCAACAATCGGTGAAGATGTAAACATCGGTGCGGGGACTATAACATGTAATTACGATGGTAAAAACAAATATCCAACTCACATAGGAGACGGAGCATTTATTGGTAGCAATAGTTCTTTGGTAGCGCCGGTTAAGATTGGAAAGAACGCTCTTGTGGGTGCAGGATCTGTTATAACGGAGGATGTTCCTGACGAGAGCTTAGCTTTAGGTAGGGCAAAGCAAATAAATAAAGAAGGCTGGGTCGCCAAAAAAAGGGAGGAAAAGTAAATGCTTCAAAGAAACGAAATGAAACTTCTTTCTGGAAACGCAAATAAAGTGTTAGCTGAAAAAGTTACTTCTTACTTGGGAACAAGGCTTTGCGATGTTACAATAAACAGATTTGCAGATGGTGAAATAAACCTTAGAATAGAAGAAACCGTCAGAGGTCATGATGTGTTTATAATCCAGCCAACTTGTCCACCTGTAAATGAAAACTTAATGGAGCTTTTGATAATGATAGATGCAGTTAAAAGGGCTTCAGCAAATAGTATCGCTGTGGTAATACCTTATTATGGGTACGCAAGGCAAGACAGGAAAGCCAAAGGTAGAGACCCTATAACAGCAAAATTAGTTGCTAACCTTCTCACAACAGCTGGTGCGACAAGAGTTATGACGATTGATCTACACGCTGAACAAATCCAAGGTTTCTTCGATATTCCTGTTGATAATCTTTGGAGCTTTCCAGTCTTTTTGGAACAGCTGAAGAGAGATAATGTTATCGATGAAGACACAATAATAGTATCTCCCGATGTTGGTGGTGTTAAAAGAGCAAGACAGATAGCCGAAAAACTCGGACTTCCATTAGCAATACTCGATAAAAGAAGACCGAAAGACAACGTTGCTGAAATATTAAACATTATCGGAGATGTCAAAGATAAAACGGCTATAATAGTTGACGACATCGTTGATACCGCAAGAAGTTTGGTTGAAGGTGCAAACGCAATCAAGAGTGCAGGTGCAAAAAAAGTTATAGCATGTATTACTCATCCTGTTTTATCTCAAGGTGCTCCAGAAAGAATTAAAGATTCGGCTATTGAAAAAATCTATATTAGTGATACAATATACCATCAGAGCCTACCTGAAAAATTCAAGGTGGTTTCTGTCGCACCACTTTTGGGCGAAGCCTTGATAAGGGTAAGGAAAAACTTGTCAGTTAGTATACTTTTCAAATAATAGAAAGAATATAAATTCTCAAAAATAAAAAAGAAGGAGGCGTTCGTATGTACGTAGTAGAAGCGGAACTACGCTCTATAGTCGGCAAGAAAAGATTCGTTAGAAGACTTAGAGCCCAAGGAATTATTCCCGCAACAGCTTACGGTCCTGGACTTGAAACACCATTGAGCTTGTCACTTGACAAAAGAGCTTTCATGAAGCTCTTCAAATCAATCACAGAGTCTACACATTTAACTCTCGTTATCAAAGACGAAAGTGGCAAGGAAATCAAAAAAGTCAGTGCATTTTTGAAGATGGTCCAATACGACAAAGTCACAGAAGAAGTTAAACACGTAGATTTCTACGTACCAGAAGCACATCACAAAGTAAGGATTAACGTTCCTGTTAAGATTCTTGGTAAAGCAATAGGTGTTGAAAAAGGTGGTCTTCTTGAAGTTATACACCACGAATTACCAGTTGAAACTTTGCCTGACAAAGTTCCAGAAGTAATCGAAATTGATGTAACAAGTGTCGGACTTGGTGAAACTATAAGAGTAAAAGATGTAAAACTTCCAGAAGGTGTAAAGATAGACCTTCCAGAAGACGATGTTGTAGTTGTCGTTGAAATTCCAAGAGGACTTGAAACTGAAGAAACACCAGTTTCAACAGAAACGGAACCTGAAGTCATCAAGAAGGGTAAGAAAGAAGAGGAAGAATAATAAATTTCTTAACAAAGTCCCCCTTACGGGGGACTTAATTTACTAAAGCTTGGAGGTTGATGAGATTTGGTAATAATTGGTCTTGGCAATCCCGGTCCAAAATATGCTTTTACACGTCATAACGTTGGGTTTATGGTTCTAGATAGAATTGGCGTTAAATGGAAGAGAGCAGAGAATTATTCTTACTGCGAAATCATTTTAGGTGGCGAGAAAAATTTGCTCGTAAAACCTCTGACATACATGAATTTGAGCGGAGAAATATTTAAGTACTTAAAAATTTCAAACAAAGATGATATAATAGTAGTGTACGACGACTTAGATTTACCACTTGGAAGGATAAGACTAAGAAAGAACGGTTCTGCAGGTGGACATAACGGGATAAAATCTATTATCTATTACATCGGTCAAGATTTCAAACGTTTGAGAGTTGGTATCGGACCAAGGCCTGAAGAAATCGATGCGGCAGCTTTTGTTCTCTCAGAATTCTCACAAGAAGAGTTAGAAATACTGGATAAAGTTATCGATAGGTCAATAGAAGCTTTAGAATACACAATACAATTTGGAATCGATAAGGCTATGGAGAAATTTAACGGACTAAAAGATATTGGAAGGTGATAATTTGAAAACTTGTAAAATTTGCGGAAAGCTTGCTGAAAGAGCGTACAAAGTTAATCTGGACGGTTCGATAATCGAGATAGCATACTGTAAAAAATGTTTAAGAGATGTTCTTTTAAATAGATCAGAACCTGTGAAAACAAAAGCGGTAGAGACGCTTATAAATCATATTGAATATATCCAGGACTGTAGTGGGAATCTTAATACTTACAAGAAGGACCACATAAAAATCTTTGCTGAACAACCAAGCGTAATGCATTTAACGTTGTTCCATATGGATAAAGAAGATATAAAAAAGCTGTACGATGATGTAAAGAGGAGAAAACTCCTCGTTCTGAACAGCAAACTAAAAAAAGCGGTTAAAAGAGAAGACTATAAAAAAGCAAAAGAACTGAAAAAAATGATAGATGAACTTAACGGTGTGAAAAAGGGGTAAAGAATGTCTAAAGACGTGGAATTACTTCTGAAAGAACCGGAAAAATCTATCCTCAGACTTTCTATTCCAGTAATGGTTGGAATGTTTATACAAACTCTATACAATTTAGTTGACGGTATCTGGGTCGCAGGACTTGGTCCAAACGCTTTAGCATCTATAGGACTTTTATCTCCTATTTTTCTGATAATAATCTCACTTGCAACTGGAATAGGAATCGGTGCAAATGCTGTTGTATCGGTGAAGGTTGGGCAGGGAAAAAAAGCTGAAGCTGAATTGGCAGGATTTCAGGCTATATTGATATCTATAGTGCTATCTATCCTAAGTATGATCGTTGCAATTCCTTCATTGAGGTCTCTTCTTTTAACTTTCAAAGCTTCTTCTGAAACTTTAAGCCTCTCTTACAGATACGGAATTATACTATTGTGGTTCATTCCACTTATAATGTTCAACAACACAGCGTCTGGAATACTGCGTGGAGAAGGGAACACCAAAAAACCTACTATTGCACTCATTACTGGTGCATTGCTCAATATGGTACTTGACCCGATATTCATCTACACTTTCAAGCTCGGTGTTGAAGGTGCAGCATGGGCAACTGTAATTTCAACTGCAGTTTCAACTTTGGTTCTTGTATACATACTTTTTATATCCAAAAAGAATTACTTAAAAATTCCGTTACACGGTACATTTCACCCAGAACTATTCAAGAAAATTCTTCATATCGGTTTACCCTCTTCGTTAGCCCAGGTTAGTATGTCTGTTGCTATATTCTTTCTTAACAAGTTAGCTTCCGTTGCTTCTAAAGATATAGGCATCGCTGTTTTTACGGCGGTTTGGAGATTAATAAACCTTGGAACGTTACCTGTTATCGGAATATCTGCGGCAGTTACCACAGTAAGCGGAGCAATGTACGGTGCAAAGAGAATTAGCAAAATAGAAAGCTCTTTGGATTACGCATTCAAAATAGGTTTAGCTTTCACATTTTCTGCACTTGTAATTTTTATGATATTTGGTGATAAACTTGCATTCTTATTTGCATATTCAAAAGGTTCAAAAGATTTGCTACCTGAGATTTCGCACGGAATTAGATTTTTAAGTCTTTTCTTGCTCGGTACACCTTTTGGAATGCTAACTCAAGGATTGTTCCAAGGAATTGGTCATAGTGTAAAGGGACTTGTAATGACGATTCTCAGAACAATAGCTTTTCAACTAATATTTGGAAGTCTATTTATCTACAAATTTAACATGGGGCTCAACGGTCTTTGGCTCGGTATCGTTTTGGGAAATGCAACCGCTGCTTTAATCTCGTACCATTGGGGACAAGCTTTAATAAACAGTCTCAAGGCGAAGTATGAAGGTTCTACTTCTAACCCTGAGACTGAGGAGGTTGTAGGAAGTTTTAAATAATTACTGTACTGATTGAACTACTTCTTTGCTCTTTTCCATAAATGTTTCTTCAGGTGCAAATTTTACAAAGAGCAGTGAAACAACGCCAATTAAAATGTTAACAACAACGAAATAGATAAAAGGATTGACTTTGTCAATAATAACTCCGTTCAAAACCGCTCCGAGAGGTACAAGTCCACCACTTAATATTGATAGCAAAGATAGAACTCTCGATCTAAGTTCTGATGGTATTAATAGCTGGAGATTTGTTCCAATTGGAATATTGACAATTATATTTGCCATCCCGCCTAACACAAAGAAAATATACGAGAAGAGTACAATAAGATTTCGAGATAGCCCAACAAATGGACTTATTACTATTGAAAGTGTTAGAAATATTGTTGATTGTGCTACTATACCTAAGCTTACCATCTTTTTTGAACTCACCTTAACTAATATCGTTCCAGCTATTACGCTTCCAATGAGTGCTCCAAATGTAAAGGAAGATTGCAAAACTCCAAAAGTCTGTGGACTAACTTGCAATTTTTGTCTGTATATATAAGGAACTACTATCGAAAATAGTGGTGAAGCTAACAGGTTCAAAACAGCAGCGAAAGCAAACAGAAATTTAAGTCCGCCGTGCGAAAGTACAAAACCAAGGGCTTGTCTAATTTCACCAAATACGTTAACTTTACTTTCTTTTTTAACCCAAGTGTACTCGATGAAAATTTCTGTAAACGCTGAAAAGAGAAAGAACAAACCCGTAAAAACTAAGACGTTTTTCATCCCTGCAAAGCCATATATAACACCGCCTAAAATTGGTCCAATAAGATAAGCGATTGATGAAACAGAACTATTAAACGACATTGCTTTTCTCATATTATTCTTGTCAACAATGTCAGCAACCATTGCTGAAGTCGGAGCGTCAAAAAGTCCATCCAGCAAACCTATAATTCCAACTAAAAGCAACAAAACGGGAACGTTCAAAATTTTCATAAAAGCCAAAAGAGCACCGAATAAATATATAAATCCACGAATAGCATCTAACCACACCATAAGATGTTTTCTATTGAATCTATCTCCAATAACTCCTGCAAAAGGTAAAATGAAAAATCTTGGAAGGTTTCCAACCAATGTGAAAATCCCCATTATCGTCCCTGAACCAGTTAAGTCCAAAACGTATAATGGAAACGCAACTGCAAGAGCACTCGCACCTAAAAGTGATTCAAATCTTCCAGAAAGAAAAAGAATCAAATTTTTTGTTTCTTTACTAATCTTGGCCATTTCTTCACCTCCAAATTTAAGAACCTAAAAAAGTTCGAAACGCTAATAACCCCGACACGAAATCGAACCAACACCTTTTGAATCCAATCAACTCTTTCTTGAAGTTCGAAAAGAACGCAACTATCTTTCGCATCACTCCCCTTCAAAAAAACTTGTTTATGTACAAAAATATTTTATACTAGAAAAAAATTTTTGTCAATATACCAATTTTTTTGGTAGAAAAAACAAACGATTTTGGAGTTCATATGGTCTTCTTCAAGGTATAAAAATAATTATCAAATAAGTTTGTTTGAAGTAAATGTGGATATGATATAATTTAGTTTGTATTACTAACTATTCAGAAGATAGGGGGACTCACCATGAACGAATTGATAGAATTATGTATGACTGCAGGGGTATCTGGTAGAGAAGAAAAAGTTAGAGAAAAGATTAAAGAACTTCTGAAAGAGAAGGACCGAACTTCGACTGACAAAATAGGAAATCTTACACTTGAAAAGGGAGAAGGAAAGAAAAAAATTATTCTTCTTGCACATATGGACGAGATTGGATTCTATATCACACACATAAGAAATGACGGAAAATTGGTTGTTAGAAATGTTGGTGGAATTATTGAAGAAAGTTTGCCAAGCACAGCAGTTGATATAATTACGTCTGAAGGAAAAGTTGAAGGTGTCTTTGGTGCAGTGTCTCCACATCTGAAAAATGATGGAGAAAGTTTTGAAAAGGTAATCGATGTTGGTGCAAATAATCAACAAGAAGTAGAAGCTTTAGGTATTCAAGTAATGGATTTCGCTGTATTTAAAAAAATACCAATTGTTCTTAACAAAAGGTATTTGTCTGTGAGAAGTTTGGACGATAGATTTGGATGCTATACCCTTGTTAGATGTGCAAACGAATCAAATCCTAAAGAAAAGGTAATATTTGCTTGGACTGTACAAGAAGAGGTTGGGCTCGTTGGAGCAAAGGCTATTGTTAAAAATTATAGCGATGTTCACTTAGCTATAGCTATTGATTCTTTCGCTTGCTGTAGCAAACAAAATAAGCATATAGAACTCGGTAGAGGTCCCGTGTTAAGGGTTTTAGACAACAGTTCAATTTCCGATCCAAAATACATCAACAAGTTTGCAGAGCTGTCAGAAAGGTATGGAATTCCAATTCAGATAGGTGCGACTGGTGGGGGAAACGATGCAAGTGTTTTCTTGCAAGTAGGAATACCAATGATAGCTTTGAGTGTTCCTGTAAGATATCTTCATTCGACAGTTGAAATGATTCATTTAGACGACTTAGAAAACTTGATAAAGCTTCTAAAAATATTCTTAGAGGAGAGTGAAATATGATTCTAAATTCTATCTTCCTCTTTTTAGCCGGACTTCTTTCCGGGATAATAAACGTAGTTTCCGGAGGTGGTTCCTTTATAACTCTGCCGGTGCTCAGTATGTATGGTCTTTCACCGAGTGTGGCAAATGGTACTAACAGAATTGCAATATTGTTACAAAACATCTCTGCAGTCGGTAATTTTACAAAAGAAAAGGTTGTAGATTTTAAACGTGCACTCTTTTTATCTATTCCAACTACTTTAGGGGCAGTTGTTGGAACAAGTATTGTTTTAAAACTTCCAGATGAAATAATAAAAAAGTCGCTCGGAATAATCTTTTTGGGGATGGCTTTCTTTATGATCCACTCACCAAAGGTTTGGGAAGAAGGACGGAAGACTCATAAAAGACCTCTTCTAAGCTTTCTAGTCTTCTTTTTGATAGGAGTATACGGTGGATATATCCAAGCAGGTGTTGGATTCTTCTTAATCTATGCACTTACATTACTTGAAGGTTTTGATATTGTTAGAACAAACGCTCTAAAAGTTCTTCTTGTACTACTCTTTACCATTCTTTCGTTAATTTTATTTACATTTGGTAACAAAATAGAACCTGTCCCAGGGTTAATTCTTGGGGCAGGTTCGTTCTTAGGAGGTTATTTAGGTTCAAAGTTAGCAATTAAACTAAACAAAAGATACATTAGATATTTCGTTATCACTATGATGATTGTTTCAGCAATTAGTTACTTAATTTAAATCTGTTGAAGAACGTCGCTGCCAGCTAATTCTATCAGGTGCTCCCCCACAAAACTGAATTTTGCCCTATCTTTTCCCGTTTTCTTAGCAAGATACAAGTATTGGTCTGCTTCTTGAAGCGTTTCAAGGGCAGACTGTTTGTTTTCACCGATTGCAACTCCACAACTCACTGTACATTTTTTTATTGTCGGAAACTCTGTTGTTCTAATAATTTGGTGCAGATTCTCGATAATATCTTTAACCTTTTCAGGTTCGGTATTTGGGAAAACTGCTACGAACTCTTCACCACCGTAGCGACCTATGAAACAATTGTTTGATAGTTGTTCTTTCAGTATCTTAGCGATGGCTTTAAGTACTTCGTCACCAACCAGATGACCATATGTATCGTTAACTTTCTTGAAGTTATCAATATCAAAGACTGCCAATGCATATGTTTTTCCAGTTTGTTTTGAACTTTTGTGAACCTCATCCAAAACGTTTAACAACGCTTTCTTGTTGAGAAGCCCTGTAAGTCCGTCTGTAGTCGATTCTATTCTGAGTTCTTTAATAATATTTAAACTGTTGAAAAGAACTCCAAGGCTTTCGCTTGCATCTTCTAATATCAAGTTCATATTTATTACTTCAGAAACATGTTCAAAAGCCAGTACTCCAATTTCATTTTTCTCGTAAATTATCCTTGTAATAATTAAATCATCAGAAACTTTTTGGTTTGAGTGCTCTGAAGGATAAAAGTTCCACATCGAAGGCTCAATCGGTTTTTCCAAAGCTCCGAGTAGTAAATCTTTCAACTCAGCATTATTAGGTCTTTTACCGAAAGAATATGTCCTTCCCTCAACTGGAGAGAGGATAAGAGTATACATCCCCAAGAATGCCGAGAAATTTAAGAAAAGGTCTCTAAGTTTTCGTATGACAAATCCTTCATCTCTAACAAAGTTGACAAGCTTTAAAATTTCACGATTCAAAATCTCAGTTCTCATCTTAGCTTCAAGTATTGAATATATATCGTGTATAGCTACACTTGTATTACTTTCCAAATACGTGAAATTTGGATTTTGAACAAAAGTCAGAATTTCTTCTTCCAGTTTTTCTTTTTTTAGCATTTTAGAAATAAACCTATCGGCACCACTTTTTGTTACCCAGAAAGCATTTAACACATCATCTGAACCAGTGAGAACAGCTATGCCAACATTTTCAAAACCTCTTATTGACCTTAAATACATACAAAGCTGAAGTCCAGATAAACCGGACATGTTGTAGTCTGTAATAACTATGTCAGGTTTGACTTTCAAAGCCAAATTAATAGCATCTACAACATTTTCTGCAAAGTACACCTGAATATCATCTATCTTTTCCAAAAAAGACTGTAAAACCATTCTCCAAAACTTGCTATCGTCAACGATAAGGCACTTTTTCACCAAGTTCCCCCCAAGGATTTATCTGTTAACCGTATTATACCACATTTTTTTCCTTGCTAACACCTTTTTCTTTAAATCTGCGTATATTGAGATAAGAAATATCTACATGTAAGCTTTTACCAAAGAGTATTGTCTCCGCTAAAGCTTCTCCAACTGCAGGACCTACCATATATCCGTGTCCAGAATAGCCAACAGCGTAGAAATATCCTTTAACTTTTTCACTTTCACCAATTATTGGTTGAGCATCTGGAGACATACTGTACATTCCTGACCAATGTCTTATTATTCTAATTTTTTTCAAGAATGGGAATATTCTTGACATTTTTTCCGCAATCTCTTTTTCAAATCTGAAAGTCACGTTGTAATTTATACCAGGGAGTTCGTCTTTATCACCTTGACCCATTATGAATTGTCCATGTTGAGTTTGTCTAATATAAAAGTTTCCTGAAAAACTTATCGCCATCATCGGGAAAAAATTCTCCACTGGTTCAGTTACTAAGATCTGGTGTCTATAACTTTCCGTTGGAAGTTCGACACCTGCCATTTCTCCAACCGCTTTCGACCATGGTCCTGATGCGTTTACGACAACATCGCATTTAAAATAACCTGCTGTTGTGTCTATTCCAACAATTTTTCCATTCACAGCATCAACACCTTTAACCTCCGTATGCGTGTAGATATGCCCTCCTAATCTTTTAAAAGCATTCGCATAGCCAATGACAGTTTTATGAGGATTTGCATGCCCATCAGTTTGACAAAACGTTGCCATAACTACACCATCTGCATTAATGTATGAATACCTCTCCTTAACTTCTTTTGGACTAAGTATCTGAACATTAAGTCCTTCTTCTCTTTGCATTTTAACGTTTTTTTCAAATTGTTCAGATTCCTCGTCGGAATACGAAAGCACTAAGTATCCACCCTGGAAATATTCTATATCCGTACCAACTTCTTCTTTGAATTTCTCAAATAATTTCACACTTCTCATAGCAAGCCTAACGTTAGCTGGTTCCGACCATTGCTGTCTTATTCCACCCGCACATCTACCTGTGGAACCAGAAGAAAGATAGTTTTTTTCGAAAATTGCAACAGATTTTTCACCGTATTTTGCTAAGTAATACCCAAGAGCGGTACCTGTTATTCCCCCACCGATTATACAAATTCTATACTTATTTTCCATTGTTCTTTTCCTCCTTTACTTGATTTACAATGGCTTCGAAAGGAAGTGGTATCACAGGAGGTCTGTAAAAACCGAGTTCCATATCTGCTATCGATTTTCCCGTCTTGTTTGTAATTATATTCAGAACCACAGCTCTGCAAGTTTTACCACCGCAAGGTCCCATCCCGATTCTTAGAACTCTTCTGATTTCTTCATAATCTGTTATTCCAGTGTCTATTAAATCTTCTACGTCTTTTCTTGTAATTTCCTCGCATCTGCAAACGTATTCTTTGTTTTCTTCTGGTACTTTGAAGTACCTAACCTCGTCAGCGTATTTGTCTTCAACCTTCAAGTATACAATATGAGTTTTTTCTTTGCTGTTAATCATAACGTTTTCAATAATACACTCGCAAAGTTCCTTTCCCTCTTTACTTAACCCGATTACTCTTTCACTCTTTGCAGGTATATAACTTTCTTCGTATGGAATTCCGATCGCGGAGTATCCATTTTCGTAATTTTTGTACATAAATATAGCAAGTCCAGGACATTTTGTAACACATATTCCACAACCGACACATTTTTCATAATCAACCCAAGGGATGCCGTTTATATTTCCTCCAACTGATATAGCTCCCGTTGGACAACTTGTTTCACAGGGGTTACATGGTATATTTTGAGGACATTCTATAAAAGCTTTGAATTTGTTGAATTTAGGCTTTTCAGTCTGTACTTCGGTTCTGTAACCACCTTCTGGAAACTCTATACCGAACTTTTTAAGTCCTTCTCTTACCTTTTTGGAAAAAGGTCCTCTTCTGAATTCTTCAAGTTCTTTTCTGTATTTTGAAATCTTTTCACTTAAATCCTTGCCAGTTAAGTCTTGTGCGATATTGTAACCAGCTATATATCCTTCGAGCATAGCAGTTGTAGCTTCTTCGATTCCAGATAAATCTCCTGCTATAAAGACATTTGGTACTGTTGTTCTCATATCTTTGTCTCTGTAAGGAACATATCCTCCAAGTTCTGGTACGTATTGTATCTTTGCACCAGTTTGGGCAACCAATTCAACAGAAGGTAAGAGTCCAACGGCTAAACATATAGTGTCAACCGCAAATTCTTTCTCAGTCCCGTCTATTTTATTAAAATTCTCGTCAACCTCACAAACTACTGCACCAGTAACTCTTTCTTCTCCCAAAGCTTCAACTATAGTGTGTCTTAAGAGGATTGGAATTCCCATTCTTCTTACTTTGTTTGCATGTACAGCGTAACCACCGACTCTGTTTGTTGCTTCCAAAATAGCTTTTACTTTCGCTCCAGCTTGAACTAACTGATAGGCGACGATAAGACCTATATTTCCTGCACCAACTATCAAAAACTCTTTCCCAGGAAGAACTCCATATTGGTTCATAAGTGTTTGAACAGCACCTGCACCATAAATGCCTGGAAGAGTATTATTCTTGAATGCAAGAAATCTTTCCGAGGCACCTGTTGCAAAAAGTATATATTGAGGTCTGTATTCTTCCGTTTTATTGACAACTCTATCGTACGCAACGACACTGTCTTCATACACTCCTGTGACAGTACATTGAAGTTTAAAATCCACACCTAATTCTTTAGCTTTGTTAACTAAAACCTTTCCAATCTGAAATCCTCTAACGGAAGCAAAAAAACCTTCATGCCCGAAAAACTTATGAGTCTGCTTTGGAAGTTGGCCTCCTGCCTGTATTCCTTCGTCAACAATTAAAACTTTTAAACCATTTTCAGCACAAGCAATCGCTCCAGTCAGTCCAGCCGGTCCTGCACCAACAACTAACACATCGTACTTCACCATGATACTTTTCCCCTTCCCATTTGCCTTTTAACTTGCATTCCATCTCTTACAGGCGTGATACAACTTCTCACATTAGGGATACCATCAATTTCCATTAGGCAGGAAGAACACTTACCAATCGCACAGAAGAATCCACGAGAATGTCCTTTTTCGGTGAAGCCAAAGACATCGATACCGTTTGCAATTAAAGCACTTGCTACAGTATCACCTTCGTTTGCTAGTACGGGAATACCTTCAAAATAAATCGTTATTGGTTTGGTCATTTCAAAATCTAAAATCGGATGTTTTTCAACCCTTCGCATATATTATCCCCCCTCCAATTTTAATTATATTAGTTCGCTTTGCTAAAACAAAACATCAAAAAAAACTATTTAACGGAGAATTTGGACAGAAAACTAAAAAAAACAAAGCTATGTAACACATAGTAATTATTTGTGGTATAATTAACGTAAAGTTAGAATAAAAAGAAGGAGAGAAAATATTGTGAGCAGTCCTATTGCAAAGGTATATTTAAAGAAAGATATCAAAAAAAGAGTCCAAAAAGGTCATCCTTGGATCTACGATAACGAAATAGACAAGATAATTGGTGAATTCGAAAACGGAGATATTGTTGATGTCTTTAGTTTTGAAGACAATTTTATTGGAAGAGGGTACATCAACCAAAAATCGAAAATAACAGTACGTTTGCTGACAAGAAAATACGAAAGGATAGATTATATTTTTTTTGAGAAGAGAATCAAGAGAGCTATTGAAAATAGGTTTTCACTTGTAAATGAAAATGCTTTTCGGGTAATATTTGGAGAAGCTGATGGGCTACCAGGACTCATAGTTGATAAGTTTGATAGGTACCTGGTCGTAGAATTTAATACACTTGGAATGGAAAAACAAAAAGACGTAATCTTGAAGGTTCTTGTAGATTTATTTTCGCCTTTGGGGATTTACGAAAAATCCGAAAGTTCTTCAAGAAACAAAGAAGGACTTAGTTCTATTACTGAATGGATTTACGGAAGTGGGCTGGAAATCATACCTTTTGAGGTAAACGGATTAAAATTTCTTGCGGATTTGAAAGGACAAAAGACTGGTTCATTTTTAGATCAACGTTTCAACGCATTAGAGCTTTCAAAATATTCTCAAGGCAAAGTATGTTTAGATTGCTTCTCGTACACTGGAAATTTTGGTATGCATATGCTTAAAGGTGGTGCAAAGCACGTCACTTTTGTAGACTATTCCGAACGTGCTTTAGAGATTGCAAAAGAAATTGCAAAACTAAACAATTTTGAAAACTGCGATTTTGTTAATGCTAACGCTTTTGATTTTCTAAAGTCGGAGTACGGAAGGGGAAAAAAATACGATATAATTAACTTAGATCCACCATCATTTGCAAAAAGTGGAAGTAGCCGAGAATCCGCCTTCAAAGGGTACAAAGAAATTAATCTAAGAAGTATGAAATTACTTAGAGACGGTGGCATACTTGGTACTTCGTCTTGTACACAAGTGGTTTCACAAACGGAATTCGAAAACATATTGTACGAATCTGCAACTGATGCAAGGGTTTTACTAAGATTACTCCACAGAGGCGGTCAACCTGCTGACCATCCGCAGGTTTATAATATACTCGAGACAATTTACCTTAAGTTTTTGATTTTGCAAGTTTTAGAAATGTAAAATTTAAGCAAGGAGTGGATAACGGATGAGAAAACCTTTGGCATTTTTTCTACTATTTCTTGTTGCCATCGAAGTTATCGCAGGGTATTATTTTGTGACAAACACTGGTATCATCGATGAAGATGGAAACGAAGTTCTCAAAGGTACTATATCTGCTGTTTTCACCGACGGTAAACTCTATTATGCAGTAGCTCAAGATGGAGTCTACACTATCGATGCTGGGACAAAAATTGACTTGAAAAATCCTGTTTATTTGAATAATAACTATGTTTTGAGTCAAAATGTTGTTTATAAAATTGAAAATGCTAAAGCTGTAAACGTTGGAAATGTAAGTTCAAAACTAAAATCTATAGTTGTTAGAAACGATCACATCGTAGGTATTGAAAATAACAGTGTGGTTTGTTATTTTTCCAATAGACTTGTTTGGTCAATGGAAATAAAAGCTACCAAGATTTCTATCAGTGAGAATTATCTTGCGGTTTTCTCATCTCAAACACAACTTTTTGATATAACAAATCCTAAAATCCCAAAATTGGTTGGTACCTTCCCAAGCTTTAAAGAGTACGCTTACTTTTCAGGTTATCACGCTTTCAGTGATGATTCAAAGATTTATCTTTATAAAGGTGTTGTAAGACAGAGTGTTACTTTCAACTATAAAGGAACTTTAATATCAGACGGCAAAAGTCTCTTTTCAGGTAGCTTAATGATAGACAGTTCATTAAAACAAACGGACCTTGAATTCACAACAAAGAGCTTAGTATTCGTTCCAAGAGAAGAACCCCAACCACAGCCACCAGTAGTTCCAACAACTGTTGCACAAACACTTTCAGAACAACAAAGTACTCCAAGTACTCCATCGACAACTGAAATAAAACCAATTGTTACACAAGAACCTGTCAAAGTTGTTCCTGAACAAAAACCAATAACTCCTCCTCAACCGAAGAGATGGGAACTTGTCTGGAAGATGGTAATAAACGACGAAATTTCAGGTAAACCTGCTGTCAAAGATAGTGTTCTTTACATTCCAACTCTTAGAGGAACTGTGTACGCAGTTAAAGAAGGCAAAACACTTTGGACTTTTAAGACCTCTTTTGTTGTGGTAGGAAACGTCACTGTTGGAAAGAATGTGTACGTTACATCTTGGGATGATACAATTTATGCTATAAATGAGCAAGGAAAAGTAGTTTGGAGTTTGAAACTAAACGATGACCTGTCTCAAGGAGTAGCTTGGGATGGACTTTATCTCTATGCTGTTACTGACTCTGGAGATGTGTATTTAATACAAGACACTGGAGTCTCAGGAAATATTAAGAAAAACTATAAAGTAGGTTCCTACCCAGTTATTCCACCATCGATATCTCTATCAGGAAAAGTTTTTATAGTCGATGGTACAGGGACTTTATGGCAAGATTCTTCAAGAGGAGAACTCATAGGGAAAGTTTGGAATCTTCCTATCATATCTGAAAGAATAATTGAAAACAGTGGTATGGGATTTTCACTGATAGATGAAGTGTCGATAATTTATAAGTTCGTTCCAAACGTTTCAGAAACGAGAGTTTTGAGACTTGATTATCCATTTTTAACAATCGAAGGTAGAGTAAAAGATGCTGTCGTTGGAAAAGAGAACATTTATATATTGAACGACAAAGATACGGTTTTTGTTTACAACAAGGTCACAAAACAACTAGTAACAGAATTTAAAGTCCCAGGTGCCAAATACATCTCCGCTTGGAAAAACTACCTTTACGTTTTTGGCTCTGAAATACATTGCTATTACGTTCAAGAAGAATTTACAGGCTTTTGGTATTCTATTTACGGGAACTCAATGAACTGGAACTCAGCAATTAGATAATAAATAGTTATGAACGAGAGACTCAAACTCTTAGGTGAATACGAACATTACGCAGTTTGCGTGCCTTTGAAAGAAAATAAATTCATTTTTGAGGTGAGGTCTCCTAACATTCCTCAACCTTTTGAAATATCTTTTCCAGGTGGAAAGATAGAAGAAATTGAATCACCATATGAATGTGCTGTTCGAGAAATGAGAGAAGAGATTGGGATTGACGCTGAAAGTTTACTAACGCAGTTAGAACCGTTAGTAACACCTTTTAATACTATAATATATCCGTTTTTAGTCACGGTTAGTGAAAACACATATAATCTAAATAGCTGTGAAGTTTCGAAGATACTGGAAATTCCAGTATCTATTTTTGAAACACCTAAACTCATTGCTAATACTGAAGTTATAGTTGTTCCCGATGAATCGTTTCCTTTCGAACTCATTCCAAATGGTCGAAATTACAACTGGAAAAAAGGAAAATACAAAGTCTATTTCTATGAATGGGAAAACTACATAATCTGGGGGTTGACCGCAAGAATAGCTTATCGAGCATACCAATTTCTAAATGGGGGATAGGGATTATGTTTTACAAACTTTTTTCTTCTGTTCTAAACGGTTTAACACCAACTCTTGTGACAGTAGAAGTTGACCTTAACTCCCGGGATGTTAGAAGGGATATAAACATTGTCGGATTAGCAGACACAGCTGTTAAAGAGAGCAAGCAAAGGATCTTAGGTGCATTCAAAAACTCAAATCTTCCTTTACCGCAAGGAGTAATAACTGTGAACTTGGCACCGGCTGATGTAAAAAAAGAGGGAGCTTTCTTAGACTTAGCAATTGCGTTAGGAATTTTAGGAGTATCAAAAATAGTTGAGCCTATTGATGCAATAGTTCTTGGAGAAATCGGACTGGATGGAACTATTAAAAAAGTAAAAGGTGTTCTCCCTACACTTCTTGAATTTTCGAAATATGAAAAAGTCTTTATTGTTCCTTACGATAATTCAAAAGAAGCTCAAGCTACTAATTTAAAATATATCCCTGTAAGATCTTTAGTCGAATTGGTAAGAATTCTAAAAGGTGAACTGTCCCCTACATATCCTTCCCAAAAAGAAAGCCACCCTGTGGTCGAGAATGATGAAGATTTTGCTGATATAAGAGGTCATGAGGTTCCTAAGAGAGCTTTAGAAATCGCTGCAGCAGGTGGTCACAACGTTCTAATGGTTGGACCTCCCGGAACAGGTAAAACTATGCTTGCAAGAAGATTTCCAACAATACTTCCAGATATGACAGAAGATGAAAAAATTGAAACATCCAAAATATGCAGCGTTGTTGGACTTCTTGAAGACTCATTAATCACAAAAAGACCTTTCAGAAGTCCGCATCATACATCTTCTGTAGTTTCAATAGTTGGTGGAGGTCAAAACCTTACTCCCGGTGAAGTTACTCTCGCACACAACGGAGTTCTTTTTTTAGACGAACTACCGGAGTTTAGAAGGGATGTCTTAGAAGCGTTGAGAGAACCTATTGAGGATGGAGTAATAACGATTTCAAGAGCAAAAGGAAAACAAACCTTCCCAGCCAAATTTCAACTTATCGCATCTATGAACCCTTGTCCTTGTGGATTCTATGGTGATAAAGAAATTGCCTGCAAATGTTCACCACATGAAATAAAAAGATATTGGAAAAATATCTCCGGTCCTATTTTGGACAGAATTGATATCCATCTTAACGTTCCAAGAATTCCTTACGAAGAACTTAGAAACACCGGAAAAAGTGAGAGAAGTTCCGATATTCGTGAGAGAGTACAAAAGGCGAGGGATATCCAGCTTAAAAGATACAAAGATGAGAAAATAAAAGTAAACGGCAAGATAACTCACAAAATGATAGAAAAGTATATAGTTTTAGAAGAATCTGCGGAAAATCTTCTGAAAGAATTTGCTAGAGCAAGAAGGCTTTCAGCGAGGAGTATTGATAAAATGATAAAGGTGTCGAGAACCATTGCAGACCTCAAGCAAATTCAAAAAGTTGATGCTTCATCAATTGCCGAAGCGTTGCAGTATAGGATTACAAACGAAGATATCTTAGGGGGCTAAATCGTGAAAGAACTAATAGAATACTACCGCAAAATCGCGAAATATAGTTCTGCTTTATCTCTACTCTATTGGGATACACGAACGTATATGCCAGAGCAAGCATCTAAGTACAGAGCCGAAGTTATTAGTGAAATATCAGCTCACACTTTCGCACTTAGGACAGCCTCTGAATATGAGAGACTTTTGAAAGAATCAAAACCTGAAAACGAAATAGATGAAGCAATTTTGAGAGTTGGAAGAAGAGATTATGAAAAATACAGGAAAATCTCAAAAAAACTATACGCAGAATCAGTTAGAGCTGCTGCAATTTGTGAGCAAGTATGGAAAGAAGCAAAAAAGACGGAAGACTTTAAACTCGTTGTACCTTATTTGGAGAAAATTGTAGAAATTAAAAGAGAGATTGCTGAAAAATTAGGATACGAAAAAGACGCATATGACCCTTTATTAGATATGTACGAAGCAGGAATGAAAGTTGACTTGTTAAAGGAAATACTGTACGACCTTAGAGATTTTACACTTGATTTTGTTAAATTGTTGAGAGTAGAGAATGATAACAACATTTTTAACATTACTATTGACATTGAAAGACAGAGAATGTTTAACCATTGGCTCTTAAAACAGCTCGGTTACGATGAAGAAAAAGGAAGACTCGATGTTTCAGCTCACCCATTTACTTTTCACGTTGGAATAAACGATGTGAGGATAACAACACGTTACAGTACTAATCAAATGCTTGGTTCTATTTATTCTACAATCCATGAGTTTGGTCATTCAACTTATTCATTTGGAATTCCTGAGGAATACTACGGACTTCCAATTGGTGGTACTGCTTCAGCAGGATTTAGTGAAAGTCAATCGCGATTTTGGGAAAATATCGTCGGGAAAAGCAAAGTATTTTGGCAATACATATATGACAAGTTCATCGAGCTCTTTCCAGAATTCAGAGGTTACAGTGTTGAAAAGATTTGGAAAGGTGTAAACAAAGTCAGAAATTCTTTTATTCGTACCGAAGCCGACGAAGTTACATACAACCTTCATATTGTCATTCGCTTTGAAATAGAACACGCTCTTATAAACAATGAACTTAAAGTGTGGGAACTACCGGTTGTTTGGAACGAATTGTATGAAAAATACCTTGGTTTAGTTCCACCAAAGCCATCTCTTGGGGTTCTACAGGATACTCACTGGTACAGTGGACTGATTGGATATTTCCCAACTTATTCACTTGGAAATATTTACGCTGCTCAGCTATTCTACAAAATGAAAAAAGACATTGATTTTGAAAACTTAGTCTCAAAAGGGCAGTTTGAGAAAATACAAAACTGGATGAGAGAAAATGTTCATAAGTATGGGAGAATATATGAACCTTGTGAACTTATCAAAAAAGTCACGGGAGAGCGAATAACAACAAAGTACGTAAAGGAATATTTCATTGAAAAATTTCTGAGAACGTAATCTAAGGAGGCTGGTAGTAGTGAAAGAATTCAAAGAATATTGTAGAAAAATCGCAAGGTACAGTTCAGCAACATCTCTACTTTACTGGGATATGGAAACTTATATGCCAAAACAGGCGGCAAATTATAGAGCTGAAGTAATTGGGGAACTTTCAAGTTACGTCTTTCAGCTAAGTATAAGCCCTGAATACGAGAGACTTTTGAACGAGGCGAAACCTGAAAACGAAATAGACGAAGCAATTTTGAGAGTTGGAAGAAAGGAATACGAAAAGTACAAGAAAATTCCACCTGAACTTTATAGCGAAGCTGTCAAGGCTTCGACGATGTGCGAGCATGTTTGGAAAGATGCAAAAAAGAATGATGATTTCAAAATAGTTGAACCGTACTTCGAGAAAGTTGTTGAAATTCAAAGAGAAATTGCGGAAAAACTTGGGTACGAAAAAGACCCGTATGAGTCACTTCTTGATATGTTTGAACCCGGAATGAAACCGGATCAGTTAAGAAAAATATTGTACGATTTAAGAGATTTCACGGTTGATTTTGTCAAGAAAGTTGAAAGTAAAGAAACTACTGATATTTTCAACGTGTCAATTGATATTGAAAGACAGAAAAAATTTAACGAGTGGATTTTGAAACAACTTGGCTACAATGAAGAAAAGGGAAGACTCGATGTTTCAGCACACCCGTTTACAAATCAGATAGGTATAAACGATGTTAGAATCACAACAAGATATCTTGAAAATGAACTTCTAAATTCAATTTACTCAACCATTCACGAATATGGTCACGCAACTTTTGCTTACGGTATTCCCGAAGAATACTATGGACTTCCAATTGGAAGCAGTGCATCGATGGGGTTTGATGAAAGCCAGTCAAGATTTTGGGAAAACATCGTTGGACGAAATAAGGTATTCTGGCAATATATCTATGACAAATTCATTGAGTTGTTCCCAGAGTTCAAAGGTTATTCAGTAGACGACCTCTGGAAAGGAGCAAACAAAGTCCAAAGATCCTTCATCCGTACCGAAGCTGATGAAGTTACGTACAATTTACACATTATAATTCGTTTTGAGATAGAACATGCTCTTATAAACAAAGAACTCAAAGTCTCTGAGCTTCCAGTTGTATGGAACGAACTTTACGAAAAGTACCTCGGTATAGTTCCACCAAAGTTATCTCTCGGAGTTCTCCAAGATCCGCATTGGTACGGTGGAGCTTTTGGATACTTCCCAACATATACTCTTGGAAATATCTATTCTGCACAGTTATTCTACAAACTCAAAAAAGATATCGATTTCGAAAATTCAGTGTTAAACGGAGAATTTAGTAAAATCAGAGAATGGATGACTGAGAATGTTCACAAATTCGGGAAAATTTATGAATCCACTGAACTGATGAAAAAGATTACAGATGAAGAGGTGAACACTGATTACATAAAAAAGTATCTCACTGAGAAATTTTCTTGATAGTTATAAAGATCACATTTTAGATTACCGAAAATTAGAGAAAATCGTTGAATTTTCTGCACTGATGGAATATAAGAGTTCGGAAATAAGATTTTTTTCATATATTGTTGACTTAGTAGTTATTGAAATAACATAGTTATATGGTATAATAAAAGTGAAAAAAGTAACTACACAATGGGAGATATTGGGCAAATAGAGGTCACTTAGTTGACAACTTTTGGGAGGTGCACGTGATGGCTAAGATATTTGTAAACAACAGAGAGTATGAAGTACCCGATGGAATAACTGTCTTGCAAGCAGCTGAGAGAATTGGAATCAAGATTCCAACCCTTTGTCATCATCCTTCACTTGAACCGATTGGAGCTTGCAGAATCTGTGTTGTAGAAATCGAAGGTGCAAGAACACTTCAACCTGCATGTACAACAAAAGTTTCCGATGGTATGAAAATAAAGACAAGCACTGACAGAGTTATTGATGCAGTCAAATTCAATTTAGCACTTATAATGTCCAACCATCCTATGGATTGTATGTATTGTGAAGCGGATGAAAGATGTGAACTAAAGGCTTTAGTTCACAAGTACGATGTCCAACCTATATTTGAACAAAACGAAATAAACAGATACGTTGACTCAAGCAGTCCGTCAATTACAAGAGACCTATCAAAATGTATAAAATGTCAAAGATGTGTAAGAGTTTGTAGTGAAAGACAAGGTATAAACGTTTACTCTATGGTTGAAAGAGGAAGCGATACGCTTCCACAAACTGCTTTCGATATGCCAGTTTACGAAACGAAGTGTACAGCCTGTGGTCAATGTGCTTATGTATGTCCAGTTGGTGCAATATATGAAACACCTGACTGGAAAAAGGTTATGCTAATGCTAGAAAGAAAAGAGAAAATAATGGTCGCACAAACGGCTCCATCCGTTAGGGTTGCAATAGGTGAAGAATTTGGAATGGCTCCGGGATCTGTAAGCACAGGCAAAATGGTTGCAGCTCTTAGAAGACTTGGATTCGATTATGTTTTTGATACAAACTTTGCAGCAGACCTTACGATAATGGAAGAAGGTACTGAATTCTTGACGAGACTTGAAAAAGGTGGACCATTCCCAATGCTAACAAGTTGTTGTCCAGGCTGGATTAATATGATGGAAAAGGAATTTCCGGACTTTATACCAAACGTGTCGACAGCTAAATCACCGCAACAGATGATGAGCCCTGTTATAAAAACGTACTTTGCAAAAAAGATGGGAATTGATCCAAACGATATAGTTGTTGTCTCTGTAATGCCATGTACAGCAAAGAAAGATGAAATTAGAAGACCACAGCAAAAAGTCGATGGAATGCAGACAACTGACATAGTCATCACAACAAGGGAACTAGGGAAACTTGTTAGACTAAAAGGAATCAACTTCACCGCTCTTCCAGATGAAAGTTACGACAGTCCACTTGGTACATCTACAGGTGCCGCTGCTATCTTTGGTGTTACCGGTGGTGTTATGGAAGCAGCTCTCAGGACAGCTTACGAACTTGCAACGAAACAGAAACTTGAGAGAGTCGAATTCAGCGGTGTCCGTGGATTTGAAGGTTTGAAAGAAGCTGAAGTTCCAGTAAACGGAAAAGTTCTAAAGATAGCGGTTGTTCACGGGTTAATCAATGCAAAGAGACTACTTAACGACATTAGAGAAGGTGTGAGATACTACGACTTTATTGAAGTTATGGCATGTCCGGGTGGATGTATCGGTGGTGGTGGGCAACCTAAGAGTCTTGATGCGGATATTCTCAGAAAACGTGCAGCTGCAATATACAGTATAGATGAAGCAAGTACACTGAGACGTTCACACGAAAACCCAGATATTATAAAACTATACGATGAGTTCTTTGGTAAACCAAATAGCGAACTTGCTCATCACTTGCTCCATACGTTCTACACAGATAGGTCAAAAGATGTTTGGAACTTCCCAAAAGAAACCGAACACGCTCACCATTAATCAAATCTGAATAGCCTGAAGAATATGAAGTGGGTGCCAAGGCACCCACTTTTTTATTTTGAAAAAATCTAAAAAAATTGGGACCCTTTTTAAGGTCCCGGCAAGCTCGAGGAGATTCTTGGGAGTTAAATGGGCAAAGTGTACGTGATGGCTGCCATTTTGGCTGTAGGTTCGGATTAAGTTGCCATAATCGTGAACAAGTTCACAATAATTATACTCGATAGGTTCACTATAACAATTTAATTCAAGTAAAGAGTTTGTAAAAAATATGTGAACTAATTCACGAGACTTGATAGCCCTGTATTTATGTGTTTTTAACAGTACGGCTAGTTAAACAAAAACCAATATCCCCGTTGACAACAAGTTCAAATCGTTATAGAATAATATTGTGAAAGAAATAACGTGATGAGTTTTCACGATATTGAGTTTTTGAATGTAAGAAAGTACGTGATGGCTTGTGGGAGTGAGAACGGATGGTTGTAAAGATTTGTTTGGGAAGTTCGTGTCATATGAAAGGTGCCTACAAGATTGTTGAAAAGCTTAAGGAGACTCCAGAAGTAAAGTTATACGGGTCACTATGTATGAATAATTGTAGTAACGGCGTCAACGTTGAGATTGACGGGATTTTGTATTCCAACGTAACGGAAAACAATATTGAAGAAATAGTATCACAAATAGCGAAGAGTGATAAAGATGGACAGTAAAGAATATATTATCTCCGTTGATGCAAACTGCAAGTACTGTTACAAATGTCTAAGAAATTGCTACGTTAAGTCCATAAAGTTTGAAAACGAAAAATCAAAAGTTATTTCACAAGAATGTATTTTATGTGGTGATTGTGTAGAGACTTGTCCGCAAAAAGCGAAAAGATACGTTAGAGGCTTTGATAGATTCAACGAAATTATCAAAGAACCTTTTGTTGTTTCAATAGCACCATCGTTCTTCGCACATTACGATAATCCTTTCAAGATTGTTGGATATCTCAAACGTTTAGGTGCCGTTTACGTCAATGAAACTGCAGTTGGTGCAGAACTTGTTTCCCGAAAATATGCCGAGATTTTTGAAAGGTCCAGTGGACCTGTTATTTCCACATCATGTCCTGCTGTTGTTGACTATGTTGAGAAATACAGTCCACACGCTATCCCATTTCTTGCAAACGTTGTTTCTCCAGCTATTGCACATTTAGAGTTTATGAAATCCTACTTTGGTAATTTCAAATCGGTTTTCATAGGTCCCTGCATAGCTAAGAAAAAAGAACTCGAAGGTATATACGATATTGTACTTACTTTTGAAGAATTAGATGAATATATAAGAGTTTCATTGGTTGACCTTGGAAACATTAAAGAACTTTATCCAGATCTACCATATGCGGGTAAAGCGTCTTTTTACCCAATAGTTGACGGAATAAATATCAGTATCGAAAGAACGTTTGAAGAGAGTATCGCTATAAGTGGTATTAAAAACGTTGCGGAATTTCTCAAAAATATTGATGATTTTTCGAAAATCTTCGTTGAGATGTCCTCGTGTGATAACAGTTGTATAAATGGACCAGCAATTAGAAAAGATCTTAGTATCCTTCAAAAAAGATCGAGAATACTTAAGGTTAGACAAGAATTGCAGAAAAACGTTAGGCGAACTATTCAAGTTGAAGTAAAATCAAAACTTTCAAAAGAGTTTTCAGATAAATCCTTCAAAAAAGTGCATTCTGATGAAGAAATTTTAGAAGTTCTCCGCTCGATCGGTAAGACCGATCCATCTAAAGAACTTAACTGCAGTGCCTGTGGCTATAACACCTGCCGAGATAAAGCAATCGCTGTACTTGAAGGAAGAGCTGAGAAAGAGATGTGTATAACTTATTTGGTAGAAAAAGTTTCAAGTGCGAGCAATAAACTTGTTGAGGAATCTCCTAATATAATAATAATTCACAAAGATGGTGAAATTCAATACAAAAACAAAATGGCCCGCAGGTATTTCTTGAATCTATCAGAAGAAGAATTGATGAATATAATTCAAAAGGTTGAGAAAGAGAAAGACGAAAAATTTAATTTAAATTTGTTTGGAAAAACATACACGTTCTACTGCAAAGCTTTCGAACTTCCAGAAGATAGCGGAAACGTCGTTATTCTTGTGGATGTCACAAAAGAATACGAACAAAGTGAAGAGATCCAAAAAATAAAAAAAGCTTCTATAGAAAGAATCGAAGAAGTTTTAGAAAAGCAGATGCTTTTAGCTCACGAAATCGCAAGTTTGCTGGGAGAATCGATCGCTGAAGCAAAGAGTAGATTTGAGGAGTTCAAAAAGGTTGTGGAGGAACAGTATGATAATCTGTGAAATCCACTACACACAAAAGAATAAAGCTGGAGAACTTGTGTGTGGAGATTGGGTAAGTTACAAGCATAATGAAAAACAGATGGTTGTAAGCGTTTCAGATGGACTTGGAAGTGGTGTTAAAGCAAATATCTTGGCGACACTTACCTCTTCAATAGCTACAACGATGGTTTTCAATAACGTTCGTATAGAAGATACGTTCGAAGCTATTTTGAAAACACTTCCAACCTGTAAAGTCAGAGGTATCAGTTATGCAACTTTAGCAACTTGCAAAGTCGATTATGAGACTAAAAAATGTACTATATTTGAATACGAATTTCCGGTTGTTTTGGTTTACAAAAATTGCGAATTGATAGATATTCCAAAAAAGAATTTAGTAGTTGAGAATAGAAAACTTTTAGCTAGCGAATTCGACATAGACACAAATTACTCAATTTTTCTAATGACCGATGGAATTTCTCAAGCTGGAATGGGAACCGAAAAATTTCCATTCGGATTTGGGATAGAAAACATAAAAAGAGAGCTTGATAACCTTTTGAGAAACAAAGTAGATCACAAAAGTATCGTAGAACACTTCATAAAGTTAGCTGAAAAACTCGATAAAGGTACAAAAGGTGATGATGCAACAGTTGTAGCATTAAGAATAAGAGAAAAACGAATTGTAACGATAATGATAGGTCCACCGGAAAAGAAAGAAAATGATGCAACAGTTGTTCAAAGATTAACAAATTCAGTAGGTAAAAAGATAGTTTGTGGCGGTACTACCGGAAAGATAGTTGAAAATATCTTAGGAAAGAAAATAGAACTAGATTTACAGACAATCTACGAAGATTCCCCACCAGTTGGAAAGATGGAAGGAATTGATTTAGTAACCGAAGGGATCATCACACTAACTCAAGTTTTTAGATATTTTGAAAATCAAACCGACCAGGTTGGTTATAGCGCGAGACTAGTGATTCAGGAACTTGAAAATGCTGATGTAATAAATTTCTTAGTCGGACGTGCAATAAATCCAGCTCATCAAAATCCACTTTTCACTCACGATATATCACTAAAATTCAGATTAATCAATGATTTGGCAAGTCGATTGAAAGAATTAGGAAAGATAGTAAATATCGAATACTTTTAAAAATCTGGAGGTGCTAAGATGGCTTTGACGAGAAACTTTGAGAAAGTTGAAGAGATCCTCAAAAAACACAACTACGAAAAGAAGAACCTCATCAAGATCCTTCTCGATGTTCAAAAAGAGTACAGGCACATCCCAAAAGATGTTGTTAACTATGTCGGTGTTGCACTCGGTATTCCACCCGCTAAGATATATGGAGTTGCAACGTTTTATGCTCAATTCTCACTTAAACCAAAGGGAGAATACACGATCCTTGTTTGCGACGGAACGGCCTGCCATATGGAAGGTTCTATGTCGCTTATTAAAGCTATAGAAGAAGAAGTCGGAATCAAACCTGGTGAGGTCACTCAAGATCTTAAGTTCAGTCTCGATAAAGTCGGTTGTTTAGGTGCTTGCGCTTTGGCTCCAGCAATGGTTATCAACGGTGAAGTTTATGGAAACCTAAACGCTGAAAAAACAAAAGAAATATTGAGAAAGTATAAAGAAGGGAAGGTTGAGGAGAATGCTTAAAAGTCCAGCAGAATTACTCAACAAAATTGAAGAATTGAAAAAGATAAGGGAAGAAAAGCTTTCAAGAACTTCTGTATACATCTGTGTTGGTACGGGCTGTACCGCAAGTGGTGCGAGAAAAGTTTACGATAAGTTTGTTCGAGTTATAAAAGAAAAGAATCTACCTGTAAACGTTATACAAGATGCTGAAGAAGATGTTAGAAAAACTGGTTGTTGTGGTCTTTGTTCTCTCGGGCCTATTGTTAAGATAATGCCACAAGGCTATACATATTCACATGTCAAAGTTAGTGACGTTGAAGATATTGTTGAAAGAACAATTCTAAGAGACGAAGTTATAGAAAGACTACTTCTGTGGGATCCAATAAGTGGCCAGAAAGTTTCAAGACTTGAAGACGCTCAATTTTTCAAAAACCAAACGTTTTACATAATGGATGCGATAGGAACAAGTGAATGTGAGAGTATAGAAGACTACATGGCAAGAGGTGGTTATGCATCACTTGCAAAAGTACTCGCATCAATGACAAGAGAAGAAATTATTGATACAGTTAAAAAAAGCGGTCTCAGAGGTAGAGGTGGTGGCGGATTCCCGACAGGTATTAAATGGGAATTTGCATACAAAACACAAGGAGAAAAGAAATACGTGGTTTGTAACGCTGACGAAGGCGACCCAGGAGCGTTCATGAATAGAACTCTTCTTGAAAGAGACCCACACTTAGTTTTGGAAGGTATGATAATAGCAGCTTACACTATAGGCGCAGATGAAGGTTACATTTACACAAGAGCAGAATACCCAATAGCGATTCAAATGCTTTATAAAGCCATAGAAGATGCTGAAAATCTTGGACTATTGGGAAACAATATATTGGGAACAAACTTCAGCTTTAGACTCCATGTTAAGGAAGGAGCGGGTGCGTTCGTCTGTGGCGAAGAAACCGCGCTTTTAGCTTCAATTGAAGGTAAAAGAGGTGTTCCAAGACCAAGGCCACCATTCCCAGCGGTATCAGGTCTTTGGGGCAAACCAACACTTATAAACAACGTTGAAACTTACGGTAACATTGCAAGAATTATAAGAGACGGTGTTGAAAAGTACAGACAAAACGGTGTTGAAAAGTCTCCAGGAACCAAAATGTTCTCGGTTACAGGCCCACTTAACTTAACAGGTATCATCGAAATTCCGTTTGGTACAACTTTAAGATATATCGTTGAAAATATATGTGGTGGAACATCCAACGGATTAAAACTAAAAGCTGTACAAATTGGTGGACCATCAGGAGCTTGTTTGCCTGAAGAATTCTTCGATCTTCCACTCGATTACGATACACTTAAATCAGTTGGTGCTATGGTCGGTTCAGGTGGTATAGTTGCCATTACAGAGGACAGATGTATGGTTGAAGTTGCAAGATTCTTCCTTGATTTCACAAAACGTGAATCTTGTGGTAAATGTGTGCCTTGTAGAGAGGGAACTATGCAATCGTATCAAATTCTTGAAAAATTCACTCAAGGAAAAGCGACATATAAAGATCTTGAAAACTTGGAATCACTTGCTGAAGTTATTAAGACAGCTTCACTCTGTGGTCTTGGTAAGACAGCTCCTAATCCGATTCTTAGCACATTAAAGCACTTCAGAGACGAATACGTAGCGCATATCGAAGGTCGCTGTCCAAGTGGTATGTGTACTGCGTTCCAAAAGTACGTAATTGTTCCAGAAAAATGTAAGAGCTGTAGCTTGTGTGCAAGAAGTTGTCCACAAAATGCTATCAGTGGTGAAAGAGGGAAACCGTACGTAATAGATCAAGATAAATGTGTGAAGTGCGGAATTTGTGTAACAAAATGTAAGTTCAACGCTATCGATCTCGTTAGCTAATTGGAGGTGTGCATAGATGAAGATAATTGTTAATGGAAGAGAAGTAAATATTAATGATAATGCAAGGAACCTTCTCGAAGCTTTAAGAGAAATTGGAATAGAAATACCAAACCTATGTTACCTTTCAGAGACTTCTACGTTCGGTGCGTGTAGAATGTGTTTGGTTGAAATCGATGGTAAGGAAATTACAACATCTTGTACGACACCTTTGAGAGAAGGGATGTCAGTAAGAACCCACACACCAGAAATTTACGAATTGAGAAAGGGGGTTTTGGAACTTATTTTGGCTTCGCACAACAGAGATTGTACAACTTGTGAAAGAAACGGAAATTGTAAACTCCAAAGATACGCTGAAGAATTTGGAATTAGAGAAGTTAGATTTGAAAAACTAAATAAACAAAATGTTATAGACTACTCTTCGCCAATAATTAGAGACAACTCAAAATGTATACTCTGTGGCGATTGTGTAAGAGCTTGTGAAGAAATTCAAGGAATCGCTGCTATAGATTTCGCTTACCGTGGTTTTGAAGCACAAGTAGTTCCGTCATTTGAGGAAAAACTTTCAAATACAGAATGTATATTCTGCGGTCAATGTGCTGCGTACTGCCCGACTGGTGCTCTTACGTTCAGAAACGATTTAAGTAACGTATATAAAGCTATAAAAGATGGAAAATACGTAATAGGTATGGTAGCACCTGCTATAAGGTCTGCAATTCAAGAAGAATTTGGACTTGGTGAAGATTACGTTACCGCTGGTAGAATAGTGGCATTAATGAAAATGGTTGGCTTCAAGAAGGTTTTTGATGTTTCGTTTGCAGCTGATTTAGTAGCGTACGAAGAAGCACACGAATTTTTGGAAAGAATCGAAAAAGGTGAAAGATTACCACAATTCACATCATGCTGTCCAGGTTGGGTAAAATATGCTGAACAATTTTATCCAGAATATTTAGAACACCTTTCAAGCGTAAAATCACCACAAGAAGCTCTTGGTACGGTCATCAAGAAATACTACGCAAAAGAAATCGGAGTTAGACCAGAAGATATCTATTTAGTATCAGTTATGCCATGTTCAGCTAAAAAGTTTGAAGCTGAAAGAGAAGAATACGCTGGTATTGTTGATGCGGTTCTTACAACAAGAGAACTTGCACTCTTCATAAAATCAACTGGAATCAATATAAAAATGGTTGATCCAGAACCATTCGACAGACCGTACGGTCTCTCATCGCAAGGTGGTATAAGCTTTGGTAAAGTCGGTGGAGTTCTTGGTAGCGTTGTAAACGTAATTGAAAGCAAGGGTATTGTCAAAAATGTAACACAAAAACAACTTGAAAAGTTCGTCACCTTAACAATAGTTGAGCTTGTTGATGGTAGAAAAGTTTACGGTATTGCAGTTTCCGGTATTGGAAATACTCAAAGAGTTATAGAGAAGATTAAAAACGGAGAGCTCAAAGCTGATGTTGTAGAGGTTATGGCATGTAACTACGGTTGTATCGGTGGCGGTGGACAACCGTATCCAAATGATTCAAAAGTTAGAGAGTACAGAGCAAAACTCCACAGGGCAATAGTTGGAACGGATGTATTGATTTCACCAACAGAAAACTATCATATGTTAGAACTCTACAACAAATACTTCAAAGCACCTTTAAGTCACGAAGCACACGAAACACTTCACACAACATACAAACACAGAAAGAGAATAACTGATACAGATATCGATATTGCACCACTTCCAATCGATGAAGAAGAAAAAGTCAACGTAAAGGTTTGTTTGGGTACATCTTGTTATATGAAAGGCTCTTATGATTTATTAAACGAAATTTTAGCTCTCTCAGACAAAGAAGAGTGGGCAAAGAACGTCGAAATCAAAGGAACATTCTGTTTTGAAAATTGTGGAAAAGCGCCAAATGTTATGGTTGAAGACACACTCATTAGCGAAGCTAATATGGAAAAAATAGTCAAAGCCTTAAAAGAAACTGCTCAAAACAAAAAACAGAGTGTATAAAATAGCCAAAAGAATGTTATAATTGTATTTGGAAACCTTGGAGATTTTTCTCCAAGGTTTCCTTTAAAGTAAAAAAGAGGTGATAGAATGATACAGATACCTTATGTTGTCTTAGAAAGGTTAAAAGAATACAGAAGAGTCTTATCAGCTTTAGACAAAGAGTATATAACATCTGAAGAGATAGCAAAACTTGCGGATGTTAGTGCTGACCTTGTCAGGCGTGACTTTATGTACCTTAAAACTGTTGGTCTACCGAAAAAGGGCTATAACAGAATATCAGTTCTGAACGAACTTGACAATATCTTTTCGATAAAGAAAGATTTAAATATCCTCATCTTTGGAGCAGGTAGACTTGGACAAGCGATAGCATCGTACACAGGATTTGATTCTTACGGAATTAAAGTAGTGGCAATATTTGATAACGACCCGAAGAAGATAGGAAATTTTGTAGGAGAGCTCGTAATTTTGAAACCGGATATTGAGATAATAAAAAGAGTCATAAAACGTTTCTCTGTCTCGATAGCTGCGATCTGTGTACCACCAGAGTCAGCTCAAGAAGTTGCAAATATGCTTGTTGGGGTCGGCATCAAGGGACTTTGGAACTTCGCACCTGTGAAGCTTCGAGTACCAAAAGACGTGGTAGTCGTAGACGAAGATATAACAAAATCATTGTTGTCGTTAAAAAGATTTGTTGAATCAAATATTGATTCATCCGTTAGTTCCAATATTTAAGAAGTTTTTCGAGAAGTTCTTCGACGTTGGTTTTAAACGTATCGACTATCTCCAATATTTTTCCAGGTCTTTTTGACATTATAATTATCTTATCAGCTATCATCATAGCCTCGTTTATGTCGTGGGTTACCATTAGAAGTGTGAATTTTTCTTCTCTTTGAATCTTTAATATATCATCTATCACCTGCTTTTTTATATGAACATCCAAAGAAGCAAATGGTTCGTCGAGTAAAAGTAGTTGAGGTTTTACAATAAGAGCCCTCGCTAAATTAACCCTTTGTTTCATCCCTCCACTGAGTTTGGAGGGATTATATTTTTCAAATCCATCAAGTCCAAGTTTTTTCAAAGTCAAACTTATCCTCTCTATGTCTTCTGAAACGAATAAAAGATTCTCAAGAACATTTTTCCAAGGAATGAGCCTCGGCTCTTGAAAGACGTAACCAAAATTTTCAACTTCGCAAAAAACTTCTCCTTGATAGTCTTTTTCGATTCCAGCTAATATTCTCAATAAAGTAGTTTTTCCACAACCAGACGGTCCAAGAATAGTAACTTTATCGCCTTCATAAATATCGATAGAAACATCATCCAAAACCTTCATCTTACTGAAATTTTTTGTTAGATTTTTTATTTCAACGATTTTCTTCACTGGTCTTCCACCTCGTAGGTTAACAAAAATTTCTTGATGAACCTTTTGATGAGTTTTTCAGAAAAGAGCCCCAAAATAACAGCAAATATAGTAAGTGCGTAAACTTTTGGTACATCTACGTATTGTCTCGCCCAGGCTATTTGAACGCCTATTCCTGCGTCACCACACATGTATTCACTAACGATTATAACTTTCCAGATATTCCCAGAAACTACTTCCAAAGCAGAAAGAAGGAACGGAACAATTCCACCTATGTAGATATCGTAGAAAACCTTCCTTTTTGGTACTCTGTAGATAAAAGCAACCTCCAAAAGTTTTTTGTCGATACTCTGAACACCGTAAGCAACTGAAAATATCGCGTTGGGAAGTAGAGAAACAACTGTGATAAGTACAGGACCTCTCCAACCTATACCCCAAAGAAAAATAACGAAAGCAAGCCATGAAATAACTGGAACTGTTTGAAGGACATTCACGAGTGGTCTTAAAAAGTCGAAAATTTTCTGATTAAGCCCCATCATAAATCCAAAAGTGGTCCCAAGAAATACTGTCAGAATTGTTGCTAATAACCCTTTTAGAATAGTTGATATCACACTTTTGAGAATTATTTCGTCTTTGAAGAAAGACAAGAATATCCTTCCAACGACAAATGGCGGTGGAAGGATAAACTCAGAATTTACCAAAATTGAACCGAAAAACCAAAGAAATATAAAAAATAAAATCCCCAGATAGTAAAATTTTTTCACGAGCAAAATTCCCTCTTTCATTAAATCAACTCAATTACTATTATATCACTAATAACTCAAAATAAAAACCGGGATTGCTCCCGGTCGATATCATAATCCGTAGTAGAATTTGCTGTCTGGTATCTTCGGCATTCCTTCTGGATAGTCTTCTTGAATAGTTTTCAAGAAAAACTCAACTTCATCTTTGCAATCTTTAGCAGGGACATATTTGTATCCGCTTCTTTGCATAGATGCTTTTAAAACCGGTGCAGGAACTGCAAGGTATTTCGTTGTAACTTCAACTGCTTTATCGATATTATCATACATCCAATCTATACTTCTTTTAAAACTTCTTTCAAAACCTTCTACAACCTTTGGATAATCTTTAAATTCATCTAAGACAAATATACCAGTGATAGGGATACCGTACTTTGAACCTGAAACTTTCTTCCATTCCTTTTGGAAATCGAGAACAATCTTCCCGTTCGCACTTAGACACATCGTTACAAACGGTTCAGGAATAGCAGCGTACTCAACCTTACCAGCCTTGAAGAGTGAAACTATCTCTTGCGGTGCAGCGTAAGCGAATTTCACATCTACATCCGGTTTTATACCTTCTTTTGCGAGCATATACCTAAGAAGCACATCAACTGTTTGGCCTCTTCCGTGAGCTGTGTAAACTGTCTTTCCTACAAGACTTTTCAAACCGTCAAATTTTTCGGTAGTAGAGACAAGATAAAAAAGTTCCCAGCTGTAAACGCCTATAAGTTTGATGTTTATGCCTTTTGTATAAAGGTTCGCAGCGGTAGTTACAGGTAGTGCAACAAAATTTGCCCTTTTTGAGGCAATCTTTGCGATCACATCATCCAAATTGGACCAAAATTGGATAGTAAGCGCCACATCCGTCTTAACTTCTCCGCTTAGAAGCCCTGCAATAGGCATAATCGTGGGTCCCACAGGGTTAAGCATGGTAAGTGCAAACGAAAATACCGCAATTAAAAGAATAAGGAATATAGAAAATCTTTTCATAAACTATCACCTCCGAGATAATTATATCATAAACCTCGATCTTGAGATAATTCAATTTTAGACCTTGACAAAGAACTTTATTTGTGATAATATTAACATAGTCTGAGATGGAGGAGTTTCTCTGACATCGAGGACGGGATGGGTGAAAAATTTTTTTCGTATACAATCTTGTGAAATTTATCACATACATCCCTTCCTCGATGTTACCATCGGGGAAGGGATTTTTATTTTGTCTGGAGGTGGTTTGTATGGAACAGCATTACTATGTGGTCAACATACTTGTAAGCGACAGGGAAAATGCGTACAACTCAGTTAACGAGTTATTGCACCAATTTGCGAAATTAATCAAGCTTAGGATCGGATATCCTGTTGACGAAGAAGGTTTTGCAATAGTTTTTGTTGTAGTGAAAGCAACTAACGACGAGATGGGCAGTTTTTCGGGAAGGCTTGGAAAGATTAAGGGTGTTAAGGTGAAAAGTATATTAGTGAAGTAAACTAAGTGAAGAAGGGGTGAGAGTATGTACGTTTTTACAAAAGAAATGGTAGAAAGCAAAACGTTTATTGATACAGAGAAAATCAATGAACTCTTAGAGAAAGCAAAACCCGAGAAAGAAAAAGTGAGAGCGATTATTCAAAAATCTTTAGACAAAAACAGACTTTCACCAGAAGAAGTTGCAACCCTTATTAAGGTTGAAGACAAAGAATTATTAGAAGAAATATTTGAAGGAGCAAGAGAACTTAAAAGGAGAATCTACGGAAACAGGATAGTTCTTTTTGCACCACTGTATATTGGTAATGAATGCGTTAACGATTGTGTTTACTGCGGATTCAAGTCATCAAACAAGGAGGTTTACAGAAAGACTTTGACTTTTGAAGAACTTAGAAAAGAAGTTCAAGCTTTAGTTAGTAAAGGTCACAAAAGACTTATCGTAGTTTACGGAGAACATCCAATGTACAGTCCAGAGTTTATAGCTGAAACGATTAGGATAATTTATGAAACGAAAGTTGGACATGGTGAGATAAGAAGAGTAAACGTGAATGCAGCACCACAGACTGTAGAAGGTTACAAAATAATCCATTCCGCAGGTATTGGAACTTTCCAGATCTTCCAAGAAACGTATCACCCACAAGTATATAAGAGCCTTCACCCAAGGGGTCCAAAATCAAATTACGCTTGGAGACTATACGGACTTGATAGAGCAATGCTTGCTGGAATTGACGATGTCGGTATCGGCGCTTTGTTTGGCCTTTATGATTGGAAGTTTGAACTTATGGGACTTATTTATCACACTGCACACTTGGAAGAAAGGTTCGGAGTAGGTCCACATACGATATCCTTCCCAAGAATTGAACCTGCTGTTGGCGTTGATTACAAATCTAAGTATATTGTGAACGATGAAGATTTCAAAAAGATAGTAGCGATTATAAGGCTTGCTGTTCCTTACACTGGAATGATTTTAACTGCTCGTGAACCTGCAGAGTTGAGAAGAGAGGTTCTCAAGATGGGAGTTTCGCAGATCGATGGTGGCTCAAGTATCGGAATAGGTTCATACTCTGAAACCGATCCTGAAAAGATTAGAAAGAGTCAATTCTTGCTCAACGACAACAGAAGCTTAGACGAAGTAATTCAGGATCTGCTCAAAGAAGGTTATATCCCATCTTTCTGTACAGCATGTTACAGAATGGGAAGAACTGGTGAGCACTTTATGGAATTTGCAATTCCAGGCTTTGTAAAAAGGTTCTGCACTCCGAACGCGCTCTTTACGTTAAAAGAATATCTTAACGACTACGCAACACCTGAAACAAAGAAGATAGGAGAAGAGCTCATACAAAGAGAAATTGAAAAACTCGAAAACAATAAGGAACTTGTAATAAAATATCTCCAAAGGATTGATAATGGTGAACTCGATGTTAGACTTTGAGTTTTTAAATAACGAACTATCGAAAATAGCAAGAGAAAAAAGTTGCAAAATCTGGATATGCGAAAAAATTGGGAAAAGGTTTTCTTGCATAGCAAGGTACGGTGAAGAACAGTACACAGAAAGTGAAGTTATTTATGAAGATGAAAAGTACATAGTCTTTGTCGAAAACGTGACGGAAGAAATTTTAAAGGCGCACATTACTGAGGTGATTAAAAATGCTCGAAAAGAGTAAAATATTCAACAGTGAATCGATAGATTTGGATTACGTTGCTTATCTCTTATCAACTAACGAATATAACGAAGAATTGTTCGCCTTTGCTAACGAGATAAGAGAAAAATACGTTGGTAAAGAAGTTTATATTCGTGCGATTATTGAATTTTCGAATTTCTGTTCACAGAATTGTCTCTACTGTGGTCTCAGAAGGGACAACAAAAATTTAAACAGGTACAGAATGAAATTAGATGAAATATTAGAGCGTGCCAAACTGATAGCTAATTTTGGTATAAAAACTGTAGTTTTACAATCCGGAGAAGACAATTCTTACACTACGGAAGATATAACTTATCTTATCGATGAAATAAAGAAGCTTGACGTTGCTATAACGCTAAGCATTGGAGAACGTAGCTTTAAAGAATACGAGATTTGGAAAGAACACGGTGCTGACAGATACCTTATGAGACACGAAACAGCAAGTCCTGAACTTTATGCATATCTGCACCCAAATGATTCTTTTGAAAATCGAAAAAGTCATCTTTTGTACCTAAAAAAACTTGGCTATGAAACGGGTGCCGGATGTATGGTAGGACTCCCAAACCAAACACCTTATGATATGGCACTAGATATTGCATTTTTGAAAGAGCTTGATGCTGATATGATAGGAATCGGACCATTTATTCCAAATCCAGATACTCCTCTTGCAGGTACGAAAGGTGGGGACTTAATAACGACTTTAAAAATGGTGGCTCTTGCACGTATTGCTGTCCCAACAGCCAATATCCCCGCAACAACAGCTCTTGGAAGTATTCACCCAACAGGAAGAGAGCAAGGATTAAAGTGCGGTGCGAACGTAATAATGCCGAACCTCACACCGAATCCTTACAGACCAAATTATTCTCTCTACCCTGGCAAAATATGTCTTTTCGAGAAAGATACCGCATGCGTGAACTGTACGAGAATGATGATAACAAGGACAGGTTTTGTTGTTAGTGATGATTATGGCTACAGACCGAAAAAAGACGTTGTTTTTCAAATTTGAAAATCTTACAGGAGGTGAGATACGATGTTACCTCACAAAGGATTTAGAAAGTATATAGCGATTGCTGGAAGAAGAAATGTAGGAAAATCTTCTTTTATGAACGCATTAGCAGGTCAACAAGTTTCAATCGTTAGTGAATTTGCTGGAACAACAACTGATCCAGTTTTCAAAACTATGGAACTCCATCCACTCGGACCTGTGACTTTAATAGACACTCCTGGACTTGATGATGTTGGAGAACTTGGACAACTTAGAGTACAAAGAGCAATAAAGATGCTTTACCGAGCTGATGTTGGAATCCTTCTAGTCGATTCTCCTTTTGGTGAATATGAAAAAAGAATTGTTGAGATATTTAATGAACTTGGAATACCTTTTATCGTTGCGATAAACAAAGTGGATATATTGGGTGATAGTGTTGAGAAAATAGAAGATTCATATAAATCATTGGGAACTAAAATAATCAAAGTTTCGGCTCTACAAAAAGAAGGAATGGAGAATATTGGTAATATCTTAGACTCGATAATCCCAAAAGATGAAGAACTTCCGTATATGTCTGATCTAATTGGTGAAGAAGATTTTGTTATCTTAGTAATGCCACAAGATAGAGCTGCACCAAAAGGAAGGTTAATAATGCCAGAAGCTCATGCGGTTAGAGAAGTCTTAGATTCACGGGCTATATGTGTTGCAGTCCAAGAACCTGAGCTTTCAAAAGCCTACAAAAATCTTATTCAAAAACCCCGCTTAGTTGTCACAGATTCTCAAGTTGTTATGAAGGTAGTAAAATCAATCGATGAAGATGTACCACTAACAACATTCTCAATCTTAGAAGCACGTTATAGAGGTGATCTATCAACCTTTGTCGATGGAGTAAGAACTATTGAAAACCTGCAAGATGGAGATACAGTTGTAATTTTAGAAGGATGCTCTCACGCTCCAGTTAAAGAAGTTGATATAGGAAGAACTAAAATACCAAATTGGATCGAGCAATACACAGGTAAAGAGTTGAATTTCAAAGTTTACGCAGGTGTCGATATGCCAGAGTACGAAGATTTAGAAGGCGCAAAACTCGTTGTACATTGTGGAGGATGTGTTTTAAATCGAAATCAGATGATGAGAAGGTTAAGAATCTTCAGAAGGTTAGGAATTCCAGTAACAAACTATGGAATAACTATTTCATACTTGCACGGAATTTTGGAAAGAGTAGTTCAACCGTTCGGGCTGTCTTTGATAAATAATTATCAATTTGAAAATAGCAAAACTAACTAAATAAAGGAAATCTTGTTTGTTTATACACAGTACTATTCTAAAAATTGTTAAAAAATTGACAACACTCTATAGTTTTGTGATATAATTTTTCTTGGGCAGGTAACCCTGCACAGAATTTTCACCTTGATGTCCTTATCAAAGGAGGGGGAAGTATGGGTCCAAGAGATATTACGGTTAGAACAGTTATGGCTATTTTGGTTGACAAAAGGGAAAAAGCTGCTATCGAAGTTCAAAAACTTCTCACAGAATACGGTTGTTACATCAAGACAAGACTTGGTTTACACGAAGGTGTTCCACAATTTTGTTCTGAAACCGGACTTATTATTTTAGAACTCGTGGATGACGAGTCAAAACACAAGGAACTTTGCGAAAAGTTAAACGCTGTTGACGGCGTTAAGGCTGACTATATGAGACTGAGTTTTGCGGAATAGAAGACAAGAAACGGAGGTTGAAACCTCCGTTTTTTTTAGAGAATTTCTATTGCGTCACCGTTTTTAATTTTCCCATCCTTTACAACTTTTGCAAATACTCCTTCTCTTGGCATAACACAATCACCTGTGAGAACTCTTATTTCACAATCTGTATGACATAATTTTCCTATTTGAGTAATTTCAAGTATAGCTTCATCGCCTATTTTTAGTTTTGTTCCAACTGGAAGACTGCAGAGGTCTATTCCTTCGGTTGTTATATTTTCAGCAAAGGCACCTGGAACAATAGTTGGTATCTTTAATTTCATCTTATCTATACTTTCCTGAGCTAACAAACTAACTTGCCGGTGCCAATCACCAGCATGTGCATCTCCCTCAAGTCCGTGGTTTTCCCTCAAGTAACCTTCCGGTGTCGGTTTTTTGATAGTTCCTTTTTTCTCGCTTATATTTATCGATACCACCCTTGCCATTATTCTTTTACCATCCTTTCAAACGTTCCCGATTTTCCACCGGTCTTTTTGATTAGCATAACATTGCTGATTATCATCTCTTTATCTATCGCTTTACACATGTCGTATATCGTGAGTGCTGCAGTGCTTACAGCTGTCAAAGCTTCCATCTCAACACCAGTTTGTCCAACAGTTTTAACGGTAGCTTTTATATCAACCTTAGACTTCTCAAAATCAAGGTTGAAAGAAATATCACACCCGGTTATCATTATTGGATGGCACATAGGAATAATATCTGCAGTTTTCTTTGCAGCCATTATTCCAGCAACTTGAGCTACAGCTAAGACGTATCCTTTTTTTATAGTTCCTTCGTGAATTCTTTTCAGAGTCTCTGGTTTCATATACACGCTTGCAACAGCAATGGCTATCCTCACAGTTTGAGGCTTTTCACTAACATCAACCATCTTAGCTCTTCCTTCTTCGTTTATGTGTGTTAACTCCATATTCTTAACCTCCTATTTGGAACATCATTTTTGCACTTTGACTTAACTTTTTTTCAAGGTTATGCTCAAGAGGTTTCATACTAATCGCATATTTTAAAATCTCTTCCAGTTTATTTTCATCATCTAGAAATGGCTTTAAATCTATCTCTTCTTTTGAATGCAGACAGGGTTTTAGATGTCCGTCAGTTGTTAGTCTAATTCTGTTACAACAGGTACAGAATTTACGAGACAGTGGAGTTATAAATCCAACAGTACCTTTTGATCTCGGTCTTTTGTAAACTTTTGCTGTACTATCTAAGGAATCTTTTACGTGCTCAAGATCTGGAATTAACTTTAAAAGCTCTTCAGTGGAAACGTATCTGTCTTTAAATTTTTCGGCTATTCCAATGGGCATAAGTTCTATAAATCTTACGTGTATTGGATACTCATCAGCAAGTTTAACAAAATCCATAACCTCGTCATCGTTGATTCCTTTGATTAGAACGGTGTTTATCTTAACAGGGTTAAAACCGATCTCAAGACTTTTTTCGATAGCTTTGAGAACATCTCGTAACTCTCCGTACCTCGCTATAGTTCTGAATCTCTCTTCTTTTAAAGTATCAAGACTGATATTTACACGTTTTAACCGAGCTTTTTTCAAAGTATCAGCAAAATCGTACAGCAATATTCCGTTCGTAGTTAATGCAATATCTTCAATTCCTTCTATTTTAGAAGTTTGATAGATTATGTCCTCTATTCCTTTTCTAACGAGTGGTTCACCACCTGTGAATCTAACTTTTTTAATTCCAAGTTTTGCAAATAGTCTTACAATTTTAAGTATCTGCTCGTTTCTTAAAATCTCTTCGTGACTATTTTTAGGAACACCTTCTTCAAGCATACAATAAATACACCTTAAGTTGCATCTGGCTGTTACAGATACTCGAAGATAATTTATCTTTCTACCGTATCTATCTATCAAACAATCACCTTCTATTCAAGAATTTTGACTTCCCCGATCCTGTTGTAATCGTAACCACCTAACATATCAAGTTCCGTTTTGAATTCTTGCGAAGTAATTATCTCTAAAAACTTCTTAATACCTTCGAGTTCAAAGTATTCTATAGGCATAGCTATATCGTACTCCTCATTAGCAATCGGAATAAACTCAAGGTTGAACATCTTTGCTGCTGAGTAAACTCCAAGTCCAACATCTGCATTTCCTTTTGCAATTTGAACAGCTACACCTATATGTGTGTACTCTTCGCGCTCGTATCCTTGAATTTCTTTTGAATTTATTCCAAGTTTCCTAACCTCATAGTCAAATAAAACTCTCGTTCCAGAACCTTTTTGTCTATTTACAAATCTTGCTCCTTTTTCAACGATATCCGAAAGTGTTCTTATTCCCAAAGGATTACCTTTCTTCACCATCAATCCTTGAATTCTGTTTACAAATTTAACAAGTGCAATCTTTCTGTTTGGAACGTACTTTCTCAAATAATGCTCGTTGTAAATGCCACTTTCAGGATCCAAAAGATGCGTCGTTGCAAAATGAGTTTCGTTGTCTCTAAGTGCCAAAATCCCTCCCATACTACCAACGTGAGCTGAAGAAAGTGTGTACTTTGTGTATTTAGAAAGTAGGTTTCCTGCTACATCTAAGATAACATCATGGCTACCTATACAGAGTACTGTATTTTGAATTTCCTGTTCACTCTTTAGAATATTTATCTTGACTTTCGTTCCTTTTTCGTAACCTTCAACATTTTCTGGAACTTCTAATATACCATCAGCTCTCACAAGGCTCATTGTATTCCCAGCACCGCGTTCGATAGGAGTAGCTAAGTATTTTCCATCTATATATCCAACTTTCATTCTTACAAATTCTAAATGTTTAGGTGAAGACATAACCCTTTTTGACAATACTACGTCTATATATCTCTTATCATCTAAGTTGTGTTGTCCTTGAACGAATCTTACGAGTTTTTTTACAATGCTCTCCATGACAAAGTAGGCTGATACTGGAAAACCCGGAACACCGACAACGGGTTTTCCTCTGATACTTCCTAAAATAGCCGGCTTACCAGGTTTTATAGCAAGCCCGTGGACATAAACCTCTCCTAAGGTTGATATAACCTCGCTTGTGAAATCTTCTCTACCTGCTGACGAACCTGCGTTGATAATAACGATATCGTGGTCTTCCAACGCTTTTTGAACCGTATCTTTCAACTTTTCAAAATCATCTCTCACAATATCAAACCTTGTTGCAATTCCGCCGTATTCTTCGATCTGCGCACAGAAAACTCTTGAGTTGAACTCGATGATATCTCCAACTTTTAAATTTGTTGAAGGTTCAACTATCTCAGTTCCAGTTGGAACAACGGCAACTTTTGGCTTTTTATAGACCTCAACTTCAAAAACTCCCCCGGAAATCAAAGCTCCTATATCGATAGGTCTTATCATGTGACCTTGGGGAAGTATAAGTTGTTCTTGGACTAAATCTTCGCCTATCTGCCTAATATTTTGCCAAGGAAGTGCAGCTTTGATTATTTCAACTTCATCCTCAGCAATCCAATTCACTTCCTCAACCATAATCACACAATCGTATTCTTCTGGAATAGGATCTCCAGTGTCTACAACGATAAAATCAATGTTTTCATTTAACCTAACCGGGTTCGAAACACTTGCTGAAAATGTTTTTTTAGAAAGAGTTGCTATACCATCTACAGCAGAACTGTTGTAAAATGGCGAAGAAATTTTCGCAAAGACAGGCTTAGCGGTCACTCTACCGCTTGATTTATGAGTCTCTATAACTTCCGTTCCAGCTCGGAAATCTTTTATTTTTTCGAAAAATATCTCCAAGGCTTTTTCAAGACTGGTATTTGACAAATAGATATTTCTCTCCATCGAATCACTCCAAATCTTCACAATCTGTAAACTTTAACAATTTGGTTTTCTCTAATTCCTTCTAACTCCTTTTCAATTAGTATATATCCGTCAGCTTTTGAATATCTTGACACAAGGCCTGATTCGTAATAAATGGGTTGAGCAACAAACTCCCCGTTTTCTTCTTTTATCTTAACAGGTAATATTTCCGCCCTTCCTTCAGCTTTTCTGTAATTTACAGCAAACTTGCAAAGAATTGGATATTCTTTTCTTGAACGGTTTCTCAATATATCGAAGTATCGAGTTACTATCGTTTTGAATATAACCGCACAAGCTAATGGATGTCCTGGAAGTCCGAAAACGAATTTTTCTCCAACCTTTCCAACGATCGTAGGTTTTCCGGGTTTTATTGCAACTCCATGGATAAAAACCTTAGAGTTTTCAAATGAGTTTATTACGGCAAGTGTTTGGTCTTTCACTCCAGCCGAACTTCCACCGGAAATTAAAACTACATGGCATTCGTTCAAAGCCTTTTCAACAACTGTTCTCAATTTTTCAAAATCATCTTCGACTATTTCGTAAAGTACAGGCTCAACTCCTTCTTCCAAAGACAAATTGTGAAGTAAAAAGCTGTTGGAATTTCTAACTTGTCCAATTTTTTCTTTTTTATCAGGCTCAACTATTTCATCACCTGTTGGGATAATGCCAACTCTCAGTTTTTTGTAAATTTCTATTTCGGTGATACCACAATTTGCAAGTACCGCAATTTCGTAAGGTCTAAGTCTTGTACCATTTGAAACGATGAGCTCGCCTTTTTTTAAATCTTCACCTATTTCAATCATGTTTTCATTTGGAACTACCGGCTTTTGAATAAGAATCGTTCCGTCCTCGAGTTTTTCAGTATACTCGATCATCACAACCGCATCTGCACTATTCGGTATCATTCCGCCTGTTGGAACGTAGACACATTCTCCGGGGAAGATATCAATTTTGAGTTCCTCTCCCATCTTAGATTCGCCTACGAGTGTCAAAATCGCTGGATGAGATTCACTTGCTACAAAAACATCTGAGGAAATGACGGCGTATCCATCAACTGTAGACCTTCTAAAATCAGGTACGTCTTCTGGAGAGTAGATATCTTCCGCTACGAATTTTCCTAATGCTTGCGTTAGAGAAACTTTCTCGGTTTCAAGTTTGAAATCTGTATTATTTCTTATTATCTCAACAGCTTCTTGAATAGTTACAAGTTTCAAAAATTCCATCTCAGTCATCCTTTCGTGCGCATTCATTCACTTCGCCTTTCAAAATTTCAATGCCATGAATTAGTGCAGGCAAAATTACTTGGAGATTCTCAACAGCTCCCTTAGGACTCCCTGGAAGGTTTATAATCAACGTACCTCCTCTTATTCCAGCCACAGCTCTTGAAAGCATTGCTTTCGGAGTTATTTCAAGCGATTTCATTCTCATAGCTTCTGGAATACCAGGAACGTTCTTTTCAATTACAGAAAGCGTTGCTTCTGGAGTGACGTCTCTTTTTGAAAAGCCGGTACCACCGTTAGTTAGAACAAGGTCAACTTTAAGCTCATCACAAAA
>FWWM01000503.1_pt1 | contig 62263 bp, 41 predicted proteins | sample 2228351 | NCBI WGS metagenome assembly FWWM01 (sample SAMEA103939774, study PRJEB20133) | metagenome
CCCACCGCCAGCAGGGCTTCCCCCTACATGTGGGGGAACTCTCTCGCCCTTCCCCATAGTTCGTTCCCCTCCTCCCAGATTTACTGCGCAAGCCCGAAGCGGGCTCAAGTTGACAGTCCGTCCTTGAGGCGGTATAATTTTGAATTGAAAGATTGAGAAATCCCGGATTTCACTACGAGGTTTGACCTAACGTCTCAAAAACCTGGGTGACCAGCGACAGGCCTTCTGACGAGGGCTGGCGTCGGTGGGGCCCGATAGTAGATCTCGACCAGATTGCCCTGCGACCGCAGCTCCTGCCGTGCCTCTCCGAGGGCGCGACGGGCTGTTCATGGAGATGGTCGCAGGGCTTTTGTTTGCCAGAAACCCAACCAGAGAGGCTGACAATGAGCAACGCGCACGAACTGAAGATCGCCAAAGAAGAACCTCCGCAACTGAGGAGATCCCCGCGCGCGGCGATTTGGGCCGATGTGCCCGACGCGCAGTGGAACGATTGGCGGTGGCAACTGAGCCATCGCCTCAACACCGTGGAAGAGCTCGGCCGGGTCATCCGCCTGACCCCCGAGGAAATCGAAGGCTGCCGAAGCCATCACTTTCGTGTGGACATTACGCCGTATTTTGCCTCCCTGATTGACCCCGACGATCCCAACTGCCCGATCCGACGCCAGGTGATCCCCACCAGCCGGGAACTGGTCGCTTATGACGGTTTGTATGTTGATTCGCTGAACGAAGATGGCCACAGCCCTGTGCCGGGCCTGGTGCATCGCTACCCTGATCGGGTGCTGATGCTGGTCACGACCCAATGCGCCAGCTATTGCCGCTACTGTACCCGCAGCCGGATCGTGGGCGATCCGTCCGCCCAGTTCAGCCGGGCAGATTACGACCGCCAGATTGACTACATCGCCCGCACGCCTCAAGTCCGTGACGTGTTGCTCAGCGGGGGCGATCCGTTGGTGCTGCCGCCGAAGATCCTGGAAGAGCTCTTGAGGCGGTTGCGGGCCATCGAGCACGTGGAGATCATCCGCATCGGGTCGCGCGTGCCGGTTTTTCTGCCCCAGCGCATCACGCCGGAGCTGGTGGCGATGCTGCGCCAGTTCCACCCGCTGTGGATGAACATCCATTTCAACCATGCGAAAGAATTGACGCCGGAGGTCGCCGAAGCGCTGGCGCGGCTGGCCGATGCCGGCATCCCGCTCGGCGCCCAGACCGTGCTGCTGGCCGGGATCAACGATTCGGTGGCGGTCATGAAGGAGCTGGTGCACAAGCTGGTGCGCCACCGCGTGCGGCCGTACTACCTGTACCAGTGCGATCTGGTGGAGGGGGCCGGCCATTTCCGCACGACGATCAGCAAGGGGATCGAGATCATCGAAGGGCTGCGGGGACATACCTCCGGCTACGCCATCCCCACCTATGTGGTGGATGCGCCCGGTGGTGGCGGCAAGATCCCGGTGATGCCGCAATATCTCATCAGCCAGGCGCCGGGCAAAGTGGTGCTGCGCAACTTCGAGGGGTTCATCACGACCTACGACGAGCCCAATGACTACACCGGCCATACGGTTGCCCGGCCGGAGCGGGCAGAGACCAGCAGAGAGGTCGAGCCTTACAGCGTAGCCGGCTTGTTGTCCGGCACAGGCACATTTATCAAGCCGGAGGGGTTCGATCGGCGTCACATGCGCCTGGGCGACGTGCGTTGGGATCCGCCGCCGGTTATGTTGGAATCCGTCCCACCCGGCAACGGGACCGACCGGTAAGATACGGCTTTTGATGGATCGAGATGAGAACCCAGGGAGTGAGATGGCACGAGTTGTCCTGGCCTACAACCTGATCAAACCGGAAATGCTGCGCGAAGGGCCGCTGGATCGCACGGCGGAGCTGGATAACGAGGTCACCATTGCCGCGTTGACGTCAGCGCTGGAGGCTGGAGGGCATGAGGTGATCCCCCTCGACGCTGAGGGGGATCTGTGTTGCAAGTTGCTGGCAGCCCATGCCGATATCGTCTTCAACGTGGCCGAGGGCCTGCGGGGTGAGAGCCGTGAGGCCCACCTGCCGGCCCTGTGTGAAATGCTGGGCATCCCGTACACCGGCTCGGGTGTTTGGACCCTGGCCACCTGCCTGGACAAAGCGCGCACCAAGGAGGTCCTGGCGTATCACGGCATCGCCACTGCGCCGTTCCAGGTGATGCGAACACCGGCTGAGCCGCTGAACCCGACCCTGAGGTTTCCCTTGATCGTCAAACTCTTGCACGAAGGCTCCAGCATGGGCTTGTCCGAAAACTCGATCGTGCACGACGCCGACGCGTTGCGCCGCCAGGTGGAGACTGTATGGGAGGTTTATCAAGAGCCGTTGCTGCTCGAGGAATACATCCAGGGCCGGGAATTCACCGTCGGGGTGCTGGGCAACGACACGCCGACCGTTTTGCCGATTGCCGAGTACGTCTTCAACGACCCGTACGGCATCGTGTTGTTCGAACCCGATGAACCGGTGTCCGAAGCGATGGCGGCTTTGCGTGGTGGGAGCCTGCCCGCCTTCCGGCGTCTTCACACTACAAAGTGTCCGGCCGAGATTGAAGGCGCGCTTGAAGAACACATCAAGCACACTGCACTGCGGACCTATCGCGTTTTGGGCCTGCGTGATTGGGGACGTATGGAGATGCGGCTGGGCCCGGACGGCCAGCTCTACGTGTTGGACGTGAACCCTATTGCAGGGATTGACCCCACTTACACATTGCCCCGCCAGGCGCGCGCTGCGGGCATGAGTTTTGCCGACCTGGTGAACACCATCTTGAACCATGCCATGGCCCGTTACGGGCTCCGCTGAGAACGACGACGGGATCTCCGGAGGGTACCTTTGTCCTATGGGATTGAACGTGGCCGTACTGGCCAATTTGAAACAGAACGCGCCGCACTATGACGGCATGCCCGACGATGCCTGGGACGACCTGGATTCGCCGGTTACGGTGCAGGCGATCTGCGCGGCGTTGGAGGCCGGGGGACATCGCGCCACTTTCCTGGAAGGGGACCTTTCGCTGGTCGAGACGCTGCCGAAGCTGAAACCGGATATCTGTTTCAACATCTGCGAGGGACACTGGGGTGATTCGCGCGAAGCCCATGTGCCGGCCCTCCTGGAGATGATGCGCATCCCTTACACCGGCAGCGGGGTGCTGGCCCTGGCCCTGACGCTGGACAAACCGATGACCAAGCGCGTGCTGTCGTTCCACGGGCTGCCCACGCCGCCGTTTCAGGTGTTCGAACGGGCCGATGAACCGCTGGACGAAGACATGCACTTTCCGTTATTCGTCAAACCCAGCCGCGAAGGCACCGGGATGGGCGTGAGCGGCAAATCCATCGTACATAACGAAGCCGAGCTACGCACAGAACTGACAGAACAACTGGCGCGTTATCGGCAACCCATCCTGGTGGAACGCTTCATCCAGGGCCGTGAGGTGACGGTGGGTGTTGTCGGCAACCTGCGGCCGCCGGTTGCCCGGCGCATGCCCGAAGACATCCAGGCCCGCCGCGTCATGCATGGCCTGCGTTTCTTGCCCCCGCTGGAGGTAAACTTCTCGGCCTACCCGGAGAGTGAGGGCGGCGTGTACACCAACCGCATGAAAACCGTATGGGCGACGGACTTCCACTACTTTTGCCCCGCACCCTTATCACCGGAGATGGTCAACCGGCTGAACTGGTTAACCGCGGCAACTTTCCGCGTTACCGGCTGCGTGGACGTGGCACGGGTGGATTTCCGCCTGGACGCCGCGCAGGACGACCGGCCTTACATCCTGGAGATCAACCCGCTGCCGGGGCTCTATCCCGGCCTTAGCGATCTGGTGCTGGAGGCCGCCGCGGCCGGTATGTCTTATGAGGCGTTGGTCAACGCCATCCTGGACGCGGCCGTTGCCCGCTACGGGCTGCAGTCCACAACCTGAGACGTCAACAGCTCGCGGAATGAATTTGCGCATCTGGGCAAGTTATGGCATTCTCCGCCCCGCAAGAGCATGTTGTGCTCCTGCTGCGGCCAACTTTCCCTATCTCGATCTGGAGGAAGGATCATATGAGCGTTAAAGTCTTCTGTAAGCTGGCAGATTGCGTCAACTGGGACAACGGCCTGTGCGGCGCTGAAGAGATCCGCATAGACCGGGAGGGCTATTGCGCGACTTATGAGGAGATCCCGGAGGAGGCGGAGGACGAACTGGAACTGCCCGGCCGGGTGGAAGACCTGACTTGGGAAGATGAAGAGGACGAGGAGCTGGAACTCGAAGAGCTGGGCGAAGAAGATTGGGGCGATCTGGAAGAGGAAGAGGAGGAGGACGAGGAGGACGATCTCGACCTGGACGAGGACCGCTGGACCGACTGAGTCGTACCGACCGGAGACATGCCGGGCCCTCGCTCCGCAGCGCAGCAAGATGCGCTTCTGATCGCACCTGCTGTCCAGAGTCACGCGGCCGAGCGACCGGCCGCGGCCGAGGACTCTAAACGCCATAAGGAGCGATCAGGTCGGTTCTTTGCTTTCACCAGTCGGTTTTTTGCCAAACTTCCCCTTTCATCCTATAATTTTAGAAAGTCACGTGCCGCCCGGGGATGAGCTGCCCCGGGCGGCGCGCTGTGAGCCACAGATCAGCGAATTGTCCGGTGCTGCGGTACAGGACGATCTGGCCGCAAGAGGCCAGACGACCGTGGCCGGATAGAGCGATATTTCCGGGTCTATTTTCTCAGGAGGCAGTTTAGACATGTCCAAGAAGTGGGTTTACCTGTTCACTGAAGTTGAGGAGGCTGAGAAGTACGTCGGCGGCAGTTGGGATGCCGTACGCGGCCTGCTGGGCGGCAAGGGCGCGAATCTGTTTGAGATGACGCGCATCGGGCTGCCCGTGCCCCCCGGTTTTACAGTGACCACCGAGGCCTGCAACGCCTATCTGGCTGCAGGCGAAAAGTTCCCAGAGGGTCTTTGGGAGCAAGAGCTGGCCGCAATGAAGGCCACCGAAGAGGTTACCGGCAAGAAGTTCGGCGATCCGTCCAATCCGCTGCTCGTCTCCTGCCGGTCGGGCGCCAAGTTCTCCATGCCCGGCATGATGGACACCGTCCTCAACATCGGCCTCAACGACGTCACCGTCGAGGGCCTTGCCGCGTTGACGCAGAACCCCCGTTTCGCCTGGGACGCGTACCGCCGCCTGGTGGAAGGCTTCGGCAAGGTTGTATTGGGCATCCCCGACGAGGCGTTCGAAGAGGCGCTCGACCACATGAAGGAGAAGGTCGGCGCAAAGGTGGACACCGATCTGACCACGGAACACCTGAAAGCGTTGACCGATGAGTACAAGGCCATCGTCAAGAAGTACACCGGCTCCGACTTCCCCCAGGATCCCTATCAGCAGCTCCGCCTGGCCACCGAGGCGGTCTTCAAGAGCTGGAACGGCAAGCGCGCCGTGGACTACCGCCGCCATGAGGGCATCCCCGACACCCTGGGCACTGCGGTCAACATCGTGACCATGGTTTTCGGCAACATGGGCAACGATTCCGGCACGGGCGTCGCTTTTACCCGCAACCCCAGCACTGGCGAGAAGAAGGTTTACGGCGAGTACCTGATCAACGCCCAGGGCGAGGACGTGGTGGCCGGCATCCGCACCCCGCAGAAGGTGGAGGTGATGGCCCAGGAGCTGCCCGACGCGTACCGCCAGTTCATGGAGATCTGCGAGATCCTCGAGCGGCATTATCGCGACATGCAGGACGTGGAGTTCACCATCGAGCGCGGCAAGCTGTGGATGTTGCAGACCCGCAACGGCAAGCGGACCGCGGCCGCAGCCATCAAGATCGCCGTGGACATGGCGAACGAGGGGTTGATCACCAAGAAGGAAGCGGTGATGCGCGTAACCCCCGACAACGTCAACTCGCTGTTGCACCCGCAGTTCGACCCTGCTGCCAAGAAGAAGGCTGCAGCCGAGGGCAAGCTGCTGGCGACCGGTGTCAACGCATCGCCGGGCGCGGCGGTGGGCCGGGCCTATTTCGACGCCGACACGGCCGAGGCCAAGGCCAAGGCCGGCGAGGCTGTCGTTATGGTGCGCCCCTTCACCAAGCCCGATGATGTACACGGCATGATCGCAGCCAAGGGCATCCTCACCAGCGAGGGTGGCGCTACCAGCCATGCTGCTGTGGTGGCGCGTCAGTTCGGCAAACCGTGCGTCGTGGGCGCGGGCGCGCTGAAGATTGACATGGAAGCGCGCGTCATGACCGCTAACGGCGTCACGGTCAAGGAAGGGGATTGGATCAGCGTAGACGGCAGCACCGGCGAGGCGTTCGTCGGGCAGATCCCCACCATCGCGCCCAAGTTCGAGGAACAGACCGACCTGATCACCCTGCTGCAGTGGGCGGATGAGATCGCTGCGGAGCCGGGCGTCCGGGCGCCGGGCAAGAACAACTCGCCCACGCGCGGCCTCCAGGTGTGGGCCAACGCCGACTACCCGGCTGACGCCCGCCGCGCTCGCTCCTTCGGCGCCAGGGGCATCGGCCTTTGCCGCACCGAGCACATGTTCTTCGAGCAGGAGCGCCTGCCCATCGTCCAGCGCATGATCCTGGCCAAGACCAGCGAGGAGCGTGTCGCAGCCCTGAACGAGCTGCTGCCGTACCAGCGCAGCGACTTCGACGGGCTGTTCGAGGCGATGACCGGGCTGCCCGTCATCATCCGCCTGATTGACCCGCCGCTGCATGAGTTCATGCCCGATGAGGAGAAGCTGCTGGAAGAGGTCATCGAGATGCGGGTGCGGGGCATCACCGAAGGGCTGGCCGAGAAGGAAAGCCTCCTGGCGGCCATCCGCAGCATGCACGAGTCCAACCCGATGATGGGCCTGCGCGGCATCCGGCTTTCCATCGTCATGCCCGAGATCGTCGAGATGCAGGTGCGCGCCATCTTCGAGGCAGCCTGCGACGTGAAGCTGCGCGGCTTCGACCCCCATGTGGAGGTGATGATCCCGCTCACCGGCACCGTCAACGAGCTGAAGGTGATCCAGCCCAAGCTGGAACGCATCGCCAAGCAGGTGATGGCCGAAAAGGGCACGGAGGTGGACTACAAGTTCGGCACCATGATCGAAATCCCGCGCGCGGCCGTCACTGCGGGGGAGATCGCCCAGTTGGCGGAGTTCTTCTCCTTCGGCACCAACGACCTCACCCAGATGACCTTCGGCTACAGCCGCGACGATGCCGAGCGCAACTTCCTGCTGAAGTATGTCGAGGATGGCATCCTGCCCTTCAACCCCTTCCAGACCATTGACCGGGAGGGCGTGGGCCGCCTCATGGACATCTGCGTCGAGGAAGGGCGCCGGACGCGGCCCGATCTGGAGGTCGGCATCTGCGGCGAGCACGGCGGCGATCCCAGCTCCATCGAATGGTGCCACCTCATCGGCCAGAACTACGTGAGCTGCTCGCCGTTCCGCGTGCCGGTGGCCCGCCTGGCTGCGGCGCAGGCGGCGATCCGCTACGCAGGGAAGTAAAGTCAGCGGATAGAAGCGGATAAACGGATAGAAAGGGCCGGGCATCGGTGCGGTGCCTGGCCCTTTTGTTGCAGCCTTACCTCGCGTCCCTTCCTGAGTACTTCCCATAACCTTAAACTTTTGCAAACGCCACGTGATTAACTCGGTTACCCTCTTGACAAATCCGCTTTATGATACTAGAATGTAAGTGCTTTCAAGAAAGTCATTGCTGTCAACGCGGGCGTTACAGGAACGGTCACCATGGCGCGTGCAACGGTATACCAGGTCGCCGAAAAAGCAGGGGTGAGCATTGCGACCGTCTCGCGTGTGCTCAACAACCCGGAAAAGGTCCACCCTGCGACGCGCGACCGGGTGCTCGCCGTCATTGACAGCCTGGGCTTTGTCCCGAAAGCCGAAGCTGCTGCCCGTGCCCGCAAGGGCAATGCTCGCATCGGGGTGTTGGCCCCGTTCTTCACCTATCCCTCCTTCGTCGCCAGGCTGCGCGGGGTCGCCGACGCCCTGGCGGATTCTCCTTATGAGCTGGTCATCTACAACGTGGATTCATCCTCTCGACGGGTGGGATATCTGGCCAGCTTGCCTGTCACCCGTCGCATTGACGGCTTGATCGTGATGGCGCTGCCGTTCGACGAGGAAGCCGAAGCCCGTCTGCTGGCCAACGGCCTGGAGACCGTGCTGATTGAATTCTCCCGTCGTCCTTTCAGCAGCGTCCGCATAGATGACCGGGCAGGTGGTGCGTTGGCGGCAGACTATCTGCTGTCGCTCGGTCACCGCCGTTGTGGGTTCGTCGGCGATGCCGACGTCCCGGATTACGCCCTGCGCACCAGCGACATGCGACTGGAGGGCTATCGTGCCCGATTGGGGGAATCCGGGGTCGAGCTGCCCGACGAGTACGTTGCACTGGCCCGTCACAGCCTGGAGAACGCGCGGCGCGCGGCCCATCGCCTGTTCGACCTGCCCAAACCGCCCACTGCCGTTTTCGCGGCCAGCGATACCCAGGCCATGGGTGTGCTGAAAGCCGCGCGCGAACGCAGTCTGGCGGTGCCGGGAGATGTGGCGATAGTCGGCTTCGACGACATAGACATGGCCGACTATATCGGCCTGACCACCATCCGCCAGCCGTTGCAGGAATCGGGACGGGTTGCTGTAGACCTCCTGTTGGCCCGACTGGCCGACCCCGACCGGCCGCCCCAGGAGGTGTGGCTGCCGCTGACGCTGGTGAAACGGGAGACAGCTTGAGCCGGCAGCCATGGCACATTCACTTAGCGGAGCCCCATGTGGGCTTTCAACGACCTGGTGTGTTACGAAAGGAGGTGATGTCACTGCCCAGACGCAAGGGAGATCGTTTCGCTTGAACCATGTTTACGCGCATCTCAGAAAACCATGCTGAAATCTCACGAGGAAGGAGAAGCACATGAAACGCTGGAGTATTTTCACTTTGATCCTGGTGGCTGCGTTGATCCTGTCGGCATGCGGTCCCAGGGCGACGCCGACCCCGGCCCCTGCCCCGACCCAGGCGCCCGCTCCCACGCAAGCGCCTGCCGTCGAAGCGCCGAAAGCACCAGAAGCGCCTGCGGCGGGGGCATCGGTTGGAGGGAGTGCTGAGGGTGCGGCCAGCAAGGGGTTGACGGAGCTGGCGAATGCGTACAAGGGGATGTACCGTGGCACGAAGGTAACGATGACGGGTCCGTTCACGGATGCGGATGCGGTGAAGTTTGCGGACTCGGTGAAGGCGTTTGAGGAGGCCACGGGGATAGACATTCAGTATGAGGGGTCGAAGGAGTTTGAGGCCTCGATCACGGTGCGGGTGCAGGCTGGGGATGTGCCCGACATTGTAGACTTTCCGCAGCCGGGTTTGTTGGGGACCTTTGTGCGGCAGGGGAAGGTGGTGCCGATTTCGAAGGTGATTCCTTTGAGCTGGCTGCAGGAGAACTACATTCAGTCGTGGTTGGACATGGCGACCTACGTTGGGCCGGACGGGAAGGCGGACATGTACGGGGTCTGGCAGCGGTTCAACGGGAAGTCGCAGGTATGGTATCCCAAGAAGGCGTGGGATGCGGCGGGGTACAAGATTCCGACCACGTGGGATGAGTTGTTGAAGCTGATGGATGAGATCGTGGCGGATGGGGACACGCCGTGGTGCGTGGGGATACAGTCTGGAGCGGCGACGGGATGGCCGGCGACGGACTGGACCGAGGAGCTGATGCTGCGCACGACGTCGTTGGAGAACTACGACAAGTGGGTGCGTGGCGAGTTGCCGTTCTCATCGCCGGAGGTGAAGCGGGCGATCGAGACGTTTGCCTCGATCTGGAACAACGACAAGTACGTGTATGGTGGGCGAGCGGCCATTGTGACGACCTTCTTCGGTGATGCGCCGGCGCCGATGTTCGAGGATCCGCCGAAGTGCTGGCTGCACAAGCAGGGGAACTTCATCACGTCGTTCTTCCCGCAGGGTCTGGTGGCGGGGGTAGACTATGACTTCTTCTATCTGCCGCCGGTGGATGCGCAGTATGGGAAGCCGTACCTGGTGGCTGGGGACATCATGGCGATGTTCAACGATCGGCCTGAGGTGCGAGCGGTGATGCAGTTCTTCTCCACCGGTGAGGGTGTGAAGGGCTGGCTGGCGGCCGGTGGTGCGTTGTCGCCCCACAACGACTCGCAGTTGGACTGGTACGGTGATCCTATCGAGCGCAAGATCGCCGAGGTGGTCAAGCAGGCCACGTCGGTGCGCTTCGACGGTTCAGACCTGATGCCCGGCGAGGTGGGTGCCGGCTCCTTCTGGAAGGGCATGACCGACTACTTCTCCGGCGCCAAGGACCTGGATACCGTCCTCAAGGAAATTGACGCCTCCTGGCCCAAGGGCGTAACCACCGCAGTCGGCACCGGCGCGCCTGCGGCGGGGGCATCGGTTGGAGGGAGTGCTGAGGGTGCGGCCAGCAAGGGGTTGACGGAGCTGGCGAATGCGTACAAGGGGATGTACCGTGGCACGAAGGTAACGATGACGGGTCCGTTCACGGATGCGGATGCGGTGAAGTTTGCGGACTCGGTGAAGGCGTTTGAGGAGGCCACGGGGATAGACATTCAGTATGAGGGGTCGAAGGAGTTTGAGGCCTCGATCACGGTGCGGGTGCAGGCTGGGGATGTGCCCGACATTGTAGACTTTCCGCAGCCGGGTTTGTTGGGGACCTTTGTGCGGCAGGGGAAGGTGGTGCCGATTTCGAAGGTGATTCCTTTGAGCTGGCTGCAGGAGAACTACATTCAGTCGTGGTTGGACATGGCGACCTACGTTGGGCCGGACGGGAAGGCGGACATGTACGGGGTCTGGCAGCGGTTCAACGGGAAGTCGCAGGTATGGTATCCCAAGAAGGCGTGGGATGCGGCGGGGTACAAGATTCCGACCACGTGGGATGAGTTGTTGAAGCTGATGGATGAGATCGTGGCGGATGGGGACACGCCGTGGTGCGTGGGGATACAGTCTGGAGCGGCGACGGGATGGCCGGCGACGGACTGGACCGAGGAGCTGATGCTGCGCACGACGTCGTTGGAGAACTACGACAAGTGGGTGCGTGGCGAGTTGCCGTTCTCATCGCCGGAGGTGAAGCGGGCGATCGAGACGTTTGCCTCGATCTGGAACAACGACAAGTACGTGTATGGTGGGCGAGCGGCCATTGTGACGACCTTCTTCGGTGATGCGCCGGCGCCGATGTTCGAGGATCCGCCGAAGTGCTGGCTGCACAAGCAGGGGAACTTCATCACGTCGTTCTTCCCGCAGGGTCTGGTGGCGGGGGTAGACTATGACTTCTTCTATCTGCCGCCGGTGGATGCGCAGTATGGGAAGCCGTACCTGGTGGCTGGGGACATCATGGCGATGTTCAACGATCGGCCTGAGGTGCGAGCGGTGATGCAGTTCTTCTCCACCGGTGAGGGTGTGAAGGGCTGGCTGGCGGCCGGTGGTGCGTTGTCGCCCCACAACGACTCGCAGTTGGACTGGTACGGTGATCCTATCGAGCGCAAGATCGCCGAGGTGGTCAAGCAGGCCACGTCGGTGCGCTTCGACGGTTCAGACCTGATGCCCGGCGAGGTGGGTGCCGGCTCCTTCTGGAAGGGCATGACCGACTACTTCTCCGGCGCCAAGGACCTGGACACCGTCCTCAAGGAAATTGACGCCTCCTGGCCGAGGTAGTCGTTTCCTGAATCTTAGTGCCTGGCAGCGATATCGCTGCCAGGCACCTGGCAGGCACTGCGTTTCGCCCTCGCCCTGGGCAAGGAGTTATTCCCATGCAACAACCTCCTGAAAAAGTGCAACCGAAAGGGCCTATCGAGCGGCTGACTACCTGGCTTTTCCGTCTGCTGATCTCGCTGTTCGTCCCGATCGTCACCTTTCTGGTGCTCTACGCCGGTTTTCGTTTCCTGCGTGAAGCCGATGCGCCGAAAGGGATCATCGCCCTGGTGGCAATCGTTTGGGGCGTCGGCGGCGTGGCCCTGCTCTATCTGGTGTCGAACTGGTTTGTTGAACGGCTGGGTGACCGCTGGCGCGCGCGCATTCAGCCGTTCGTCTTCGTCGGTCCGGCTATTGCCATCCTGGCGTGGTACCTGGCGGTCCCTACGCTCCGGACCTTCTGGCTCAGCCTCCTTGACCGGAACGGCGAGGCATTTGTCGGTCTGGCTAACTACGTAGCGGTGTTCACCAAGACCGATATGTTCATTGCCTTCCGCAACAACCTGATGTGGATCCTCATCGGCGCAACCCTGTGTGTTATCCTGGGCCTGGTGATCGCCACCCTGGCGGATCGCAGCCGCTTCGAGAACTTCGCCAAGTCCATGATCTTCATGCCCATGGCGATCTCTATGGTGGGCGCCGGCGTGATCTTCAACATGCTCTACAACGTCAACCCGAACGTCGGCCTGCTGAACGCCATCTACACAGGGTTGACCGGCAATCCCCCGGTCGCCTGGACCGCGGCCGCACAGATTGCGCCGTGGAACAACCTCTTCTTGATCTTTATCTTGATCTGGTTGCAGACCGGCTATGCCATGGTGCTCTTCTCCGCTGCCATCAAGGGCATCCCGGGCGAGATCATGGAAGCGGCGCGAGTGGATGGCGCCTCCGAGCTGCAGGTGTTCTTCCAGATCATGATCCCTTACATCATGGGCACCATCATCTCGGTGGGCACTACGATCGTGATCTTCACCCTGAAGATCTTCGATGTAGTCCAGGTGATGACAGGCGGACAGTTCGGGACGCAGGTGATTGCCACGCAGTTCTACCGTGAGAGCTTCACCTATCAGAACCCCGGCTACGGATCTGCCATCGCGATCGTGTTGTTGATCGCAGTGATTCCGGTGATGGCCTACAACCTGAGCCAGTTCAGCCAGAGGGAGGTCTTTTGATGGCAGCCAAAATCCGCAACCCCAAACGTCAGCGGCTCGTCGGGGACATCCTGGTGAACGGCAGCCTGGCGCTGTTGGTCTTGCTGTGGACCATCCCGACCTTTGGCCTGTTGGTCTCGTCCTTCCGCTCGCGCGAGGAAATCCAGTCCAGCGGCTGGTGGAAGATTTTCCCGCATCGTGAGTGGGCGCTGGTAGAGCAATTCAAGCCCGATGACAGCCTGGATCGAGACGGGGTGATGAACATCCGCGGGGTCGAGGGCACCTTCGAGCAGTTTCGGGCCGGCCTGACCTCGCCGGACGGCAAAACGCGGCTGATATGGGTGGGCAACAAGCGCCTCGGCGTGGTTCAGGTGCAGGAACGGCGCTGGACGGTAGGCACCAGGCTCACCACCGATAACTACGGCCAGGTGCTGGCGGGCAAGACCTTCGAGATCCGACAGCCCGACGGCAGCGTGCGCATCGAACAGGGCACGAACTTCTGGGGCGCGTTCTTGAACAGCCTGATCGTCACCGTGCCGGCCACCGTGATCCCCATCCTTATCGCTGCTTTCGCAGCTTACGGTTTCGCCTGGATGCGTTTCCCGGGACGGAAAGTTTTCTTCATCATGGTGGTCGCCCTCCTGGTGGTGCCGCTCCAGATCGCCTTAATACCCATCTTGAGCGATTATGTGAAGCTTCAGCTCAACGGTACCTTCCTGGGGATCTGGCTGGCGCACACCGGCTTCGGTCTGCCGTTGGCTACCTATCTGCTGTACAACTACGTCAGCAGCCTGCCCCGGGACATCCTGGAGTCTGCGTTTATTGACGGCGCTTCGCACTTCACCATCTTTCAGCGGTTGATCTTGCCGCTCTCGGTGCCGGCGTTGGCCTCCTTCGCCATCTTCCAGTTCCTATGGGTGTGGAACGACTACCTGGTGGCGTTGATCTTCATCGGCGCAAAACCGGATGTCCAGGTGCTGACCATGCGCATCGCCGAGATGGTGGGTTCGCGCGGCAGCGACTGGCATCTGCTCACGGCCGGCGCGTTCGTGTCCATGGTGTTGCCGTTGATCGTCTTCTTCAGCCTGCAGCGCTTCTTTGTCCGCGGCCTGCTGGCCGGTTCGGTGAAAGGATAGCTATTGCGTATTGCGTATTGCGTACTGCGTATTGCGTGTTCGGTGTCGTCGTGTTTCATACGCAGTATGCAGTACGCCGTATGCAGTACGCAGTATGCAGTACGCCGTATGCAGTACGCCGTATGCAGTACGCAGTACGACATACCAAAACTCCAGCTCAGAAGGCCATGATGACCCATGATCCTCTCTGGTACAAAGACGCGATCTTCTACGAGGTTTTTGTCCGCGCATATGCCGACGCGAACGGCGACGGTATCGGCGACCTGGCCGGGCTGACATCCAGACTGGACTATCTGCAATGGCTGGGGATAGATGCCATCTGGATGTTACCTATCTTCCCGTCGCCGTTGCGCGATGACGGCTATGACGTGGCCGATTACTTCGGCGTACATCCGGATTACGGCACCCTGGAGGATGTCCGGGCTTTGATCGCCGAAGCCCACCGCCGGGGGCTGCGCATCGTCGTCGAACTGATCCCGAACCACACCTCCGATCAGCATTACTGGTTCCAGGCTTCCCGCAATCCTGCGCATCCCGAACACGCACGCTATCGCGACTGGTACGTGTGGAGCGACACCGACCAACACTATCGGGAGGCCCGCATCATCTTCCTGGATACCGAACCGTCTAACTGGACCTTCGACCCGCTGCGCGGGCAGTATTACTGGCATCGCTTCTTCCATCACCAGCCGGACCTGAACTACGACAACCCGGAGGTGCAGCGGGCCATGCTGCGCGTGGTGCAATTCTGGCTGGACCTGGGGGTGGACGCGTTTCGCGTTGATGCTACGCCCTACCTCTATGAGCGGGAGGGCACCGATTGCGAGAATCTGCCCGAGACGCACGCCTATCTGAAGCGGCTGCGCGCCTTTGTGGACGCGTATGCGCCGGGCACCATGCTCCTTTCGGAGGCCAACCAGTGGCCTGAAGATGTGCGGCCTTACTTGGGCGGCGACCCGGCCGATCCCAACGTGCCGGGCGATGAATTTCATATGAATTTTCACTTTCCCCTCATGCCGCGCATCTTCATGGCGTTGGCGAAGGCGGATCGGAGGCCCATCGAGCAGATCCTGGCCCGCACGCCCCCCATCCCGGCCAACTGCCAGTGGGCGACCTTTCTGCGTTGTCACGATGAGCTGACCCTGGAAATGGTGACGCCCGAGGAGCGGCAATTCATGTGGGACTACTACGCGCCCGAGCCGCGTATGCGCCTGAACCTGGGCATCCGCCGCCGGCTGGCGCCGCTGCTGGGCGGCGATCAGGCGCGCATCGAGCTGGCCAACTCCGTCCTCTTCACCCTGCCCGGCTCGCCGGTGATCTACTACGGCGACGAGATCGGCATGGGCGATAACATCTGGCTGGAAGATCGCGATGGCGTGCGCACCCCCATGCAGTGGGATGCCACCCTCAACGCCGGGTTCTCAACCGCCGATCCCGCAGCGCTGGCGGATCCCCTCATTGACGATCCGGTCTACGGCTACCGGCGCGTCAACGTTGCGGCTCAGAGGGATGATCCCGGCTCCCTGCTGAACCGGATGCGGGCGCTGATCTCGGCCCGCAAAGCCCATCCGGCTCTGGGGCGCGGGGAGATGGCCTTCCTGCCGACCGACGACCCATCCTTGATGGCCCATGTGCGCATCCATCCGGCCGAGACCGTCCTGGCGGTGCACAACCTGGCGGATCGGCCCCAGGTGATGCGGCTCGACCTGGCCGGTTATGCCGGCGCGCAACCGGCCGACCTGCTCAGCGGTGAGGCGTTGCCGACGGTGACCGACGCGCCCTATCGGCTTGAGCTGCCCCGTTATGGCTATCGCTGGTTGCGGCTGCGCTAACCCCAGCACGCAATACGCAGTACGCAATACGCAATACGCAGTACGCAGTACGCACTTACACAACACGCAGCACGGAGCACCTCCAATGTCCACGACACCTTCTCCCATCTGGCTGGATCAACAGGCGCAACTGTCGCTCCAGCGGCTGCTGCCGCGGCTGGAAGCACACTGGGCGGGGGCTGATCCTGCCGCGTGGGCCGCCTTTGCGACGCGCCTGCGCACACATTTCCCGCGTCTGTTCCGCCTGCTCTTGCACCTTTACGGCGCGCGCTACGATTTCTTTTACTGGCTGGAACAGATCCTGGAAACGGCGGCGCGGATGTGGCTGGCGCGGCCCCCTGACCTGCAGGCGCTGGATGCCCGGCGGGAGGCCGATCTGGGCTGGTTTCAGTCCCAAGAGATGTTGGGCGGGGTGTGTTATGTGGACCTGTTTGCGGGGAACCTGGCCGGGATCCGGGCCAAAATCCCCTATTTCAAGGAGCTGGGCCTGACGTACCTGCACCTGATGCCCCTCTTCGCCTGTCCGGAGGGTGAAAACGACGGCGGCTACGCGGTCAGCGACTACCGGACGGTGAACCCGCGGCTGGGCACCATGGCAGAGCTGGCGGAGCTCTCCCGGGAACTGCGCGAAAACGGCATCAGCCTGGTGGTGGACTTCGTCTTCAATCACACTTCGGATGAGCACGCCTGGGCCCGGGCCGCCCTGGCCGGCGATCCGGCCTACCAGGAGTTCTACTACATGTTCCCGGACCGGACGATGCCGGACGCGTATGAGCGTAACTTGCGGGAGATCTTTCCCGACGTCCGGCCTGGGAGCTTCACCTGGCGGCCGGAGATCAACCGATGGGTTTGGACCACTTTCAACAGCTACCAGTGGGACCTGAACTACAGCAACCCGGCTGTGTTCCGGGCCATGTTGGAGGAGATGCTCTTCCTGGCCAACCAGGGGGTTGAGGTGTTGCGGTTGGACGCGGTCGCTTTCACCTGGAAGCAACTGGGAACCTCATGCGAGAACCTGCCCGAGGCGCACATGTTGATCCAGGCGTTCAACGCGCTGGCGCGCATTGCCGCACCCGGTCTGCTCTTCAAGTCAGAGGCTATCGTCCATCCCGATGACGTCGCCAGGTATATCAGCCCGGAGGAGTGCCAGCTCTCCTACAACCCGCTGCTGATGGCGCTGTTGTGGGAGTCGCTGGCGACGCGGGAGGTCCGTCTGCTTCAGACCTCCATGAGCTACCGCTATCGCATTGACCCCCGTTGCGCCTGGGTCAATTACGTACGCTGCCATGACGACATCGGTTGGACCTTCGACGACGGGGACGCCCGTCGGATCGGCATCAACGGCTTCGATCACCGCCGCTTTTTGAACGATTTCTACACCGGCCGCTTCCCCGGCAGCTTTGCTCGCGGCCTGCCGTTTCAAGAGAACCCCAAGACCGGCGACTGTCGCATTTCGGGCACCTGCGCGTCGTTGGCCGGGCTGGAGAAGGCTCTCCGGGAAGAGACCGCTCAAGAGGTGGAGCTGGCGATACGCCGCATCCTGCTGATCCACAGCATCATCCTCTCCGCCGGCGGTATCCCGCTGATCTACCTGGGCGACGAGGTAGCCACCCTCAACGACTACGGCTACCGGGACGACCCGGCCAAACGGGCGGACAGCCGCTGGGTGCACCGGCCCTATGCCGCCCAGGAGCGCTATCGCCAGCGCCATGACCCCGACACCATTCCGGGTCGCGTGTACACCGGCCTTCAGCATCTGATCGCGGTGCGCAAGAAGACGCCGGCCCTGGCCGGGGGGGACATGACCGTGGTGGACGCGCGCAACCCCCATGTGTTCGCTTATCTGCGCCAGAGCAGGGCCGGCCGGGTGCTGGTGCTGGCCAACTTCAGCGAGCGGGAACAGCCGATCTCGGCCAACCTGGTGCGTAACCACGGCCTCAGCTACCGGTTTCACGACCTGGTGAGCGACGACGTCATCGTGCTGGACGAGCAGTTGACGTTGCAGCCCTATCAGTTTGCCTGGCTGGTGGCGGTTTGAGTTTTGAGCCGAAAGTGCTATGATTGTATCATGAAAGTATATCTTGACCTTTGCGCTATCCAGAGACCGCTAGACACACCGAATCAAGTTCGGATAGTTTTGGAATCAGAAGCAGTGTTAGGTTTGATAGCCTATTGTGATAGTGGTCAGGTGGAGATTCTTTCTTCAGAAGCCCTGCTTTATGAAGGCGACCAGAGCGATTTGTCTGTCCGAAGGGAACACACCCTGGCAGTTTTGGCAAAAGCCAAGAGCGTCATCCGGGTAACCGAGAGAGAGAAAAGGCGGGCAGCTGAGTTTGTGCAGCTTGGCATTAAGCCGCTTGACGCGCTTCATCTTGCGTTGGCGGAATCGGGCAATGCAGATTATTTCTGTACTTGTGATGATAGATTTCTACGAAGCGCAAAAAAGATAAAGGACTTATCGGTAAAGGTCATAAATCCTGTGGATCTGGTTCAGGAGATTGAGAAATGATTACGGAAGTAAGACCATTGGTGGAAATCAACCAGCAAGCTATCCGCCTGCTTTACAAGGAGTTAGGTGTCATTGACGCCGTGCGATTCCTGAAGCAGTTTACACAAGGTTTTGGTAACTATACCCAAGAACGTGACAGTTTGTTTGCGGATAAATCTCTAGATGACATTGTCAGCGATATTGAAAAGCGGAGAAAAACGGCAAAGTAGAACACGAGTTCTCTGTGGGCAGGCTTGCGCTGTCATCGTGCTGGACGAGCAGTTGACGTTGCAGCCCTATCAGTCTGCCTGGCTGGTGGCGGTTTGAGTGTAAACGTTTAAATTAACCTCTTGACAACTCTCAGGTTTTGTGTTATACTAAGATTAGTTAAACGTTTACGAGCGCCGACAGAACGGCGCTTTTCTAAGGCCTGAGAGGTTAAACGTTTACATGCCAACCCCCACCATCCGGGAAGTGGCTAAAGAGGCCAACGTCTCCATCGCGACCGTCTCTTACGTGCTCAACAGCTCGCGGCCGGTCACGCCCGAGACGCGTGAGCGGGTGCTGAACGCCGTCCGACGGCTGGGTTATCGCCCCAACATCATCGCTCGCAACCTGCAAGCCAGCGAGACCCGCTTGTTCGGTTACACATGGCGTCCCACCCCGCCCGACTCTTTCAACCCCATCCTGGACCGCTTCCTGCAGGCCATGGCCGAGGCAGCAGCCAGGCACGGGTATCGCATCCTCACGTTCCCCACCGCCTCCCCCGAGGAGGAGCTCGCCGCCTACGAAGAGCTGGTCTTGATCGGCCAGGTGGACGGCTTCATCCTGTCCAATACCAACCTGAACGATCAACGGGTGCGCGCCTTGCTGGACATGAAGTTCCCCTTCGTGGCGTTCGGCCGTTCCAATCCCGATTGGGACTTCCCCTGGGTGGACGTTGATGGCACGGCCGGCACGGAGCTGGCCACTACGCACCTGGTGGAGCGTGGGCATCGCCGGATTGCCTGCCTGGCATGGCCCGAAGAATCGTTGACCGGCCAGTATCGGTTGGAAGGCTACCTGCGCGCCATGGCGCAAGCCGGCCTGGACGTTCGTCCCGAGTGGATCGTGCGCGCGGAGAACTTCCACAACGATGCCTACCATGCGACCTGGAGGCTGTTGAGCCTGCCCCCTGAGATCCGGCCCACCGCCATTGTGGCCATGACCGACCTGATGGCCATCGGTGCGATTAACGCCGGTTGGGATGCAGGCTACCAGGTGGGGCGAGACCTGGCGGTGGTCGGTTTCGACGATGCGCCCGTGGCCCGGTTCATCCGGCCTCCCCTCTCCAGCCTGCGCCAGCCTATCGCCGAGGTAGGGGAGCGCCTGGCCATCATGCTGGCCGATCTGGTGTGTGGCCGGGCCATCGCCGAACCGCACGTATTGCTCAAACCGGAACTGATCGTCCGGGAATCCAGTTCACAACGCTACCAACCTTGAGGGCCCGCCATGAGACTGGATGCCGTTATCTTCGACCTTGATGGCGTCATCACCGACACCGCCGAATACCATTACCGGGCCTGGCAACGCCTGGCCGACGAAGAGGGCCTGGTCTTCAACCGCCAGATCAACGAGCAGCTGCGCGGCGTAGGCCGCCGGGAATCGCTAGAGATCATCCTGGCGGGCCGGCCGGCCACCGAGGAGGAGATCGCTGCGCTAACCGACCGCAAGAACCGCTATTACGTCGAGATGTTGGCGGAACTGACCCCGGCCGACTTGCTGCCGGGCGCACTGGCGTTGCTGGAAGAGCTGCGCGCGGCCGGGATCAAGATCGGCATCGGCTCGGTGAGCCGCAACACGCCGACCGTGATCGAGCGGCTGGGGATTGCTCAACTGCTTGACGTCGTGGTGGACGGCCATACGGTTACCCGCAGCAAGCCTGCGCCCGACATCTTTCTGAAAGCCGCCGAACTGCTGGGCGTCGCGCCCGCGTTCTGCGCTGTGGTAGAGGATGCGGCTGCCGGCGTGGATGCGGCCCTGGCCGCCGGCATGTGGGCTATCGGCCTGGGCCCGGCCGAGCGGGTGGGCCACGCGCACGTGCGCTTTGATTCGTTGGCCGGTGTGACCCTGGCCGACATCCGTTCTGGGCTGGAGGCGGCAGCCTGGACTGTGGCCGAACCGGCCTTCGACCCCCAGCGCCAGCACCACAAAGAGACGGTTTTTACCATCGGCAACGGCAATTTCTGCGTGCGCGGCTGCCTGGAGGAAGGTTACCCCGGCGAGAACGCCGCGAGCTTCATGCATCGGTTGTGGGACGACATGCCCATCAATTTCACCGAGCTGGCCAACCTGCCGCGCTGGTGGGGGGCGGACATCTGGGCCGACGGCGTGCGCTTCCGGCTCGATCGGGGCAAGGTGCTGCGCTATCGGCGCTGGCTGAACCTGCGGAACGGCGTCCTCTCCCGGACGGTGCGCTGGCAACCCCGGCCAGACGGACCGGTGCTCGACCTCCATTTCGAGCGGTTTGTCAACTTCGCCGCTCCGCACCAGGCCGCCGTTCAAGTTCAGGTTGCCGCGGTCGAAGGAGAAGCTGATCTGCGCATCCGGACGGGGTTGAGCGCTCATGTCGAGAACACCGGCCTGGTGCACTGGGATGTGATCGCCCAAGAGGCCACGCCCGATACAGTGGCATTGCATGTGCGCACGCGCGCCACGAAAACCGACCTGGCCGTGGCCGCTTGCGTCCACGTGCAAGGCATCCCCGAGGCGCCTGCCACACCGGACAGATCGTTCTGCGACGCAGATGGCCAGCCCGCAGTTGAACGCCGGGCCACGTTGCGCGCCGGCCAATCGCTGACGCTGCAGAAATTCGTTGCAGTCGTCCCTGGCTTTGATGCCGCCGATCCCCTGGCAGAGGCGCTGCGGCAGGCCCAGGAGGGGCGGACACAGGGTTATGCGGCCTGGCGCGCGGTCAACGATGCCGGTTGGGACGCAGCCTGGGCCGTCTCCGATGTGACGGTGGAGGGAGACATCGAAGCACAGCTCGCCTTGCGCTTCAACATCTTCCAGCTCCTGATCGCCGCGCCGCGTTTCACGGACCGTGCCAGCATTGGGGCCAAGACGCTGAGCGGGTTCGGCTACCGGCACCACGTGTTCTGGGATACCGAGATCTTCATGTTGCCGTTCTTCAGCTACACCCAGCCGGCGATGGCACGCAACATGCTGATGTACCGCTGGCACAACCTGCCCGGTGCGCGGGCGAAGGCCAGGGACAACGGCTACGAGGGCGCACAGTTCCCCTGGGAAAGCGCTGGCGATGGACGGGAGGTCACACCCAGATGGGTGCCGCACTTCGCCGATCCTAATCAGCTCGTCCGTATCTGGACCGGCGACATCGAGATCCATATCACGGCGGATGTGGCCTACGGGGTCATGCAATACTGGCGGGTGACCGGTGACGACGCCTGGATGCGGGACTACGGCGCCGAGATCGTGCTGGATGGCGCCAGGTTCTGGGCCAGCGCGGCCCGGCTGGAGGATGACAGCAAGTATCACTACCGGAATGTCATCGGGCCGGACGAGTATCATGACCGGGTAGATGACAACGCCTACACGAACTACATGGCAAAATGGCATCTGGAGACGGCGCTGGAGGTGCTGGCCTGGCTTCGGCGGGCGTATCCGGAGAAGGCAGCCCTGCTGGCCGAGGCGCTTGACCTGAACGAAAAACGACTGGCCCACTGGGCGGACGTCATCGGTTGCATGTACCTGCCCGACGACCCGGAGACGGGCCTGATCGAGCAGTTTACCGGCTTCTTCGACCTGGAGGATGCCGATCAACAGGTTCTGCGTGATCCGGCGCGGACGAAATCCATGCAGGCCCTGCTGGGGATCGAGGGGTGCGCGGCCACCCAAAACCTGAAACAGCCCGATGTGTTGATGCTGCAGTATCTGCTGCCCGAGCGTTTCACGGCCGACCAGGTGCGCGCAAACTACGCATACTACGACCCGCGCACCGATCACGAGCACGGGTCCAGCCTGGGTCCCAGTATCAGCGCCATCATGGCTTGTCGGGTGGGTGACTGCGATCGGGGCTACGAGCATTTCCTGCGCGCGGCGCGGGCCGACTTGTTGGACGTACGCCACAACGCAGGTGACGGCATCCACGGGGCGAGCGCCGGTGGCCTGTGGCAGGCGGCCATCTTCGGCTTCGCAGGCTTGCGGGTTACCGAAAGCGGTTGGGAGGTCCGCCCGATGTTGCCCGATGGCTGGACGCGGCTGGCGTTCAAGTTCTTCTATCGGGGGAAGCTGGAGAGTGTAGATCTGCAGAGTTAGCGACAGGGCCGCCCTGGAGTCCTGGCAGACGGAGGGCGGCCCAGGCACCATGACCTGCGCGCATGCGCAAGTCCACAGCACGCGGCAGATTATAGTCCATACGGTGCGAAAGGGACAAAGCGATCATGTTGCGCAGGTGAGTTCGAGGAGGTGAGACGGACAAAACTACATTCAGCGGCCGACCGACACAAACAACCATCTGACCGAAACCTGACTTTCACTTTGTTTCTCAAGGAGGAAACACCATGCGCATCTATCGCTACACTGCCCTATTGGTTCTGGTGGTCCTGGCGCTCATTGTCAGCGCCTGTGGCCCGCAAGCTACGCCGACGCCCACGCCGGCGCCGGCTGCTCAACCCACAAAGGCGCCCGAGGCGCCGGCTCCGGCACCGGCTGCGCCCTACTCGCTGAAGGCCTTCGAGGTTGAGCCTGGTGCGAAGATCGTGTTCTCGGGTTGGGGGGACGAGACGGAGCAAAAGATCTATCGGGACTCCATCGTCCGCTTCAACCAGATCTATCCTGGCGTCACGGTGGACTTCCAGCCGATCCCGGCGGACTTTCAGACCAAGATCAAGGCCATGATGGCCGGTGGCACGGCGCCGGACGTGTTCTACGTGGATGACCAGTTGATGACGGCCTTCGGCCCGTCGGGCCAGTTGATGCCGCTGGACGACTACATGGCGCAGGCTGGCACGAGCCGGGCGGACTTCATCCCGGCGCTGCTGACCATCTTCACGTTGGACGGCAAGACGTATGCGTTGCCGAAGGACTGGGGCACGCTGGGTCTGGTGTATCTACCGGAGGCGTTCCAGGCTGCGGGGATTCCTGAGCCCACGGCGGACTGGAAGTGGGAGGATTTGAGGGCGGCTGCGGAGGCGATCCAGAAGACAGGCAAGTACGGCGGCTTCTGCATGAACGCCGACTGGGCGCGCTTCGCCCCCTTTGCCTTCGGCAACGGCGGCGCGTATGCCAACGAGGATTACACTGCGCCCACCCTCGACACGCCTGAGGTGAAGGAGGCGGCGAAGTTCGTCACCGACATGAAGAAGGCCGGCAGCATTGTGACCTCTGCGGATGTGGGTGCGGGCTGGTGCGGCGAGGCCATCGGCAAGCGGCTCGTAGGGATGACCTACGAGGGCGGCTGGATGGTCAACTTCATGAAGCAGAACTACCCCGACGTAGTCTGGAAGGCCGTGCCGTTGCCTGCGGGTCCCAAGGGCAAGGCCGATGTGATCTTCACCAACGGCATCGGCGTCAACGCCGGCACCAAGTTCCCCAAGGCTGCGGCTGCGTTCGCCATCTTCCTCACCAGCCGCGACAACCAGGCGGAGATCGTCAAGACCGGGTTTGCTTACAGCACGCATCCCGACCAGCTCGGCCTAGTGGTGGATCCCAACGATAAGGCCATCGCCCAGGGCGGCACCTTCCCGCTGACCCGGGTGGCATACTGGGGGCCCAACACCGGCAAGGTCAACGACGCGGTCTCCAAGGCGCTGGAGCGCATCTACCTGGGCGACCAGACCGTGGATGAAGCCTTCAGGCAGGCACAGCAGGAAGCTGCCGAATTCTTGACCGGTGGCGGCGCAGTTGTCGGCAAGATCGAGGCGCCCCCGGCGCCAGCAGCGACCAAGGTGATCGAGGTTGAGCCTGGTGCGAAGATCGTGTTCTCGGGTTGGGGGGACGAGACGGAGCAAAAGATCTATCGGGACTCCATCGTTCGCTTCAACCAGATCTATCCTGGCGTCACCGTGGACTTCCAGCCGATCCCGGCGGACTTTCAGACCAAGATCAAGGCCATGATGGCCGGTGGCACGGCGCCGGACGTGTTCTACGTGGATGACCAGTTGATGACGGCCTTCGGCCCGTCGGGCCAGTTGATGCCGCTGGACGACTACATGGCGCAGGCCGGGGTAAGCCGGAACGACTTCATCCCGGCGCTGCTGACCATCTTCACGTTGGACGGCAAGACGTATGCGTTGCCCAAGGACTGGGGCACGCTGGGTCTGGTGTATCTGCCGGAGGCGTTCCAGGCTGCGGGGATTCCTGAGCCCACGGCTGACTGGAAGTGGGAGGATCTGAGGGCGGCTGCGGAGGCGATCCAGAAGACGGGCAAGTACGGCGGCTTCTGCATGAACGCCGACTGGGCGCGCTTCGCCCCCTTTGCCTTCGGCAACGGCGGCGCCTATGCCTCGGACGACTTCAAGCAGGCCCTGGTTGACACGCCTGAGGTGAAGGAGGCGGCGAAGTTCGTCACCGACATGAAGAAGGCCGGCAGCATCGTGACCTCTGCGGATGTGGGGGCGGGCTGGTGCGGTGAGGCCATCGGCAAGCGGCTCGTGGGGATGACCTACGAAGGCGGCTGGATGGTCAACTTCATGCGGCAGAACTATCCCGACGTGGTTTGGAAGGCCGTGCCGCTGCCTGCGGGTCCCAAGGGCAAGGCCGATGTGATCTTCACCAATGGCATCGGTGTCAACGCCGGCACCAAGTTCCCCAAGGCCGCGGCTGCGTTCGCCATCTTCCTCACCAGCCGGGAGAACCAGGCGGAGATCGTCAAGACCGGGTTTGCCTACAGCACCCATCCTGACCAGCTCGATCTGGTGGTGGATCCCAACGATAAGGCCATTGCGCAAGGTGGGACCTTCCCGCTGACCCGGGTGGCATACTGGGGGCCCAACACCGGCAAGGTCAACGACGCAGTCTCCAAGGCGCTGGAGCGCATCTACCTGGGCGACCAGACCGTGGATGAAGCCTTCAGGCAGGCGCAAACGGAAGTCCAGGCTGCGCTGGACGGCAGATAAACGAAAATCGGAGCCCAAGTAACTGCGTTCGAGGCTTTGGCCCGGTGAGACGGTATCCGAAATGCCCCGGAAAACCAGCCGAGGCCTCGAGCGCAGGCCTCCGATGAGCATCGGTTTTTTTCAGGAGGTTCGTCCATGGCAGCAACCAGTATAAGCCCTGCGAGACCGTCAACCGCGGGGGCGCGTCCCTGGCTGGCAGCGGCAGTCACGTTTCTGATCACCGCCTTCGTGATTGTGGCAGCCACGTTGATCTCTGCCCCGACCAGGGGCATCCGGATCTTCCCGTTGGGACGGTATATCTCTGAAGCGGTGAGTTCGGGTCGCTGGTTCGTGATCGCCGGCGTGGTGCTGGGGATTGTGGTCGGCGCGCTGGCTGCGCTGATCATCTACCGCATCTGGGGGCATCAAGAGCGCAGGCAAGAGGCGATTACCGCGTATCTTTTTCTGGCGCCCTATCTGATCATCACGATGGTTTTCACCATCGGTGTCCTGCTGTTCGCTCTCTACATCGCCTTTCATCAATACGACATCTTCACCGCGCCGAAGTTCATCGGGGGCGAGAATTTCGTGCGGGCATTCAAGACCAGAGACTTTCTGCAGTCGCTGGTCAACGTCTTCTGGTATGCGCTGGTGGTAACCATCGTCCAGACAGCTCTGGCGCTGCTGCTGGCTGTGTTACTGAACGACAAGTTCCGAGGACGCAATTTCTTCCGCACCATCTTCTACACACCCAGCGTGACGTCTTCGGTGGTCATCTCCATGATCTTCTGGTGGCTGTACCTTAAGACCGGCTACCTGAACTTCGCCATCGAAAGGTTTCTGGGCCTGTTCGGCCTCGGCTGGGAGCGGGTGGAATGGCTCAACAACCCACGCGGCCTGTTCCAGTTGATTGCCATGGCTTTTGGCGGCAATATCGGGTCGGATCTATGGTTCCTGCGCGGGCCCAGCGTCACGCTGATGGCCATCATGTTCCAGAACATCTTCACCACCATCCCGACTTTTATGCTGATGTTCCTGGCTGCGCTGCAAGACATCCCCGGCAGCGTGTACGAGGCCGCGGCCATAGATGGGGCCAATGGACGCCAGCAGTTCTTCAAGATCACCGTGCCCATGCTGCGGCCGGCCATCCTTTTGGTACTGGTCCTGAGCACCATCGGCACCCTGCAGATCTTCGATCAGGTCAAGATCCTGACGTCCGGTGGGCCGTTGGGCACCACGCTGACCCCCGTCTATCTGGTCTATCGGGAAGCGCTGGGCACCCAGGGCCAGATCCAGATGGGCTACGCTTCGGCGATGGCCTTCATCCTGGCGGTCATCATCTTCATCTTCACCTTCCTGCAGCGCCGGTTTATCGAGCGCGGCACGGAACAGTACTAAGAGGTGCCCCATGACAGTAGCGACTGCTGCAAAACCCCAACGATTGATCACCTCCGAGGAGGCAGCGCGCGCCCGGCGCATCCGGTTGGTGTTGAAATACATCCTCCTGATCGCCATCGGTCTGGTGGCGCTGGCTCCTTTCATCCTGGCGTTCCTGGGCACCTTCAAGACCGACGCAGAGATCATCGCCTACCCGCCCAAACTCCTGCCGGAGAAATGGTTGTTCAGCAATTGGGCCAAGACCTGGAACACCGACTTCGGCGAGGGCGCGACCTTCCCGCGCTGGCTCTGGAACACGGCTGTGGTCTCGGTCGGATCGGCGATCTTGCAGGTCATCGCCTGTTCCATGGCCGCCTACGCCTTTGCCCGGCTGCGCTTCCCCGGCAGGGATGGGGTGTTCGCCTTCATGCTGGCCAGCATGATGATCCCCGGCGCCGTGACCCTGATCCCCTCGTATGTGGTGATGACCAAGATCGGGTTCATCAACACCTACTGGTCGTTGCTGGTGCCGTCAGCCATCAGCGCAGGGAACATCTTTCTGTTGACCCAGTTCCTGAAGGCCGTGCCCAGGGAGCTAGAAGAGGCCGCATTCGTGGATGGGGCTTCTCGTTTCCGCATCTACAAGGATGTGGTGTTGCCGTTGGCCCGGCCGGCGCTGTTGACCGTGTTCATCCTGCAGTTCCAGGGGATGTGGAACGCGTTCATGGCACCCTTGCTGTACCTGAACACGCCTCGCATGTGGGTGCTGAACGTGGCCATCTCCACCTTCCAGCAGCAGTACAAGGCCGCCTGGAACCTGACCCTGGTAGCCGCCATGTTCAACGCCATCCCGGTCTTGTTGCTGTTCGCCTTCTTCAGCAGATACTACATCGAAGGGATCAGCTACGCGGGGTTGAAGGGGTAAAGACACCCGACGGATCGCGGCGCATCCGTGCGACGTGAAGTCGTAACTCGCAAGCCGGGCGGTGCAAGTCACCGAGCGCGTGTGCCGCAACGGTCAGTAGAGGCAGATCGTGTCTCGTCCGTTCGTCCTTTTCGCTCGCGCCATCGGGCTGTGGTGGCGCGAGTTCGCGTTCTTGCTGGTTCTCAACCTGCTGTGGCTGGTGGCGCAGTTGACGGTTGTCCTGGGGCCGCCTGCTACGGCTGCGCTGAGCGCGGTTGCGGGCCGCGTGGCAGATCGCGAGTTGACCGACTTCAGTGACTTCTGGCAGGCCTTCCGGTCGAATTTCGCAGCAGCCTGGCGGTGGGGGTTGCTCCAGTGGCTGGTGTACGGCGTGCTGGGGTTTAACCTGGCGGCTTATGCCGGTCGGGAGGGCGTCGGCATCCTGGCCCTCCGCTACGCCTGGACGCTCATGGCGTTTGCCTGGTTTGCGGTGAACCTCTATTTCTGGCCGCTTCACTTCGAACAGACGGACCGCCGCCTGGTTACCACCCTCAGCAATGCAGCGAAGATGGCCCTGCTGAACGCCAACCTCACCCTGATCTGCGCGTTGTTGGCCCTGGCTTTCATCGTCGCCAGCATCCTGTCCGGCCTGTTGCTGGGCGCCGTGCTGGGGACGTGGCTGGCGCTCTGGACCACTTTGCTCGTTCGCGGGTTCTTGGGGAAGGAATAGAACGCACCACCTTTTTTCGAACATCGAGGTTGCCATGAAGCTCGAGCGCTCACACCAGAATCCGATCCTCCTGCCGGATCCTGCGTCCGACTGGGAATGTTACAACGTGTTCAACCCGTCGGTGATCTACCACAACGGGCTGTTTCACATGCACTATCGGGCCCAGGGCCTGGACTGGGTCAGCCGTATCGGCTATGCGGTGAGCGCCGACGGCGTGCACTGGAACCGCCTGCGCCGGCCGGTACTGGGCCCGCACGACGGCACCGACTCACGCGGGATCGAGGATCCCCGTGTTACTGAGCTTGACGGCGTTTTCTACATGTGCTACACCGCTTACGGCCGCGAATTCCGGGGTCAGGGCCAGCCCACCCATGCCGGCGGCGGGATCACACCCATGATCGCGCGCAGCACCAACCTGATCACCTGGGAGAGGCTCGGACCCATCGTCGTCGGGGAGGACGACAAGGACCACGTCCTTTTCCCGCGCCGGATCGGTGGCCGCTATGCTGCGCTGCATCGTCGCTGGCCGGATGTGTGGATCGCTTACTCGGACGACTTGCTGACGTGGCGGCCCGAAGATATGCGCCGGATTTACGGCCCACGCCGCGACGATCCCCTGGCCTGGGACTGCAAGAGCGTGGGCAGCAACGGCGTGCCTATCGAAACGCCCGAAGGCTGGCTGCTGATCAACCACGGGTATGACGAAAGCCACATCTACAAATTCGGCGTGATCTTGTTGGACCTGGATGATCCCGCGCGGGTGATCCGCCGGCCGACAGCGGCCATCTTCTGGCCGGAAGAGCTGTGGGAACTGCGGGGAGATGTCCCCAACGTGGTCTTCTCGTGCGCCAACCCGGTGGTGGAGGGCACCGTATACGTGTTCTATGGCGGGGGCGATCATGTGATCGGGCTGGCTACCTGTCGCCTGGACGACCTGCTGGACTATGCGCTGCACGGCGCTTGATCGGTCGGGCCCGCGTTCGCAAAATCGGGGCATCCGTGGTAGACTCAGCATATGACGGCTTACGCGGAAGAGGTGGAACAATTGGAGGCCCTCGCGGCCCGTATCGCATCCGCGTTGGGGGTCAGTGTGTCCTTCACCCGGTTGCCGGCCAAAGGCTCGGAAAACGCCGACCCGATCCCCGTGCGTTCGTTGTCGCGCGTGGAAGAGGTCGAGGCGCCGGAGGCCGACCGCCCTGCTTCGGCGAGGCGGAGCCAGGACGCGATGTGAAAAGCGATCGAGGAGCGTGCCATGCTGGATGTCATCGCCTGTGGCGAGTTGTTGATAGATTTCGTTTCGACCGAATCCGGGGTAACGCTGGCCGAAGCGCCTGCGTTCAAGAAGGCAGCCGGGGGCGCCCCGGCCAACGTCGCAGTGGGGGTTGCCCGGCTGGGCTACCGGGCCGGCTTCATGGGCCAGGTGGGGGACGATGACTTCGGCCATTTTTTGGCCGACACCCTGGCGCAGGCCGGCGTGGATGTGAACGGCTTGCGTTTTTCAGCCGAGGCGCGCACTGCGCTGGCGTTCGTCTCGCTCCGCAAGGACGGGGAGCGCAGTTTCATGTTCTACCGCCATCCCAGCGCCGACATGCTTTGGCGGCCCGAAGATGTGGATGCGACCTACGCGGCCAGCACCCGCATCTTCCATTACGGCTCCATCTCCCTCATCGGCGAACCAAGCCGCAGCGCGACGCTGACCGCGCTGGCGCACGCCCGACGCGGCGGCGCGCTGATCTCCTACGATCCCAACCTGCGCCTGGCACTCTGGCCCTCGGCCGAGGCAGCCCGGGCCGGGATGCTGGCCGGGTGGGAGCATGCCGACCTCGCCAAGGTGAGCGAAGAAGAGCTGGTGTTTCTGACGGGCGAGGCCGATATGGCCCTGGCCGCGCGCCAGCTCTGGCACGACCGCTTGAAGCTGCTGACCGTGACGCGGGGGGCCGCCGGTGCCGTCTATTTCCTGGCCGGTGCCTCGGGCGAGGTGCCGGGATTCAAGGTGGAAGCCGTGGATACTACCGGCGCGGGGGATGGTTTCGTGGCCGGGCTGCTGGCAGGATTGCTGGATGGCGGATTGCGTTTCGAGCGCGAGGTTGTGGAGGCTGCGCTGCGCCTGGGCAACGCGGTCGGCGCGTTGACCACCACCCAGCGCGGCGCTATCCCTGCGTTGCCGACGCGCGCTGCCGTGACGGAGTTCCTGGCACGACAGTAAGTGGGCCTGGCACAGGCCCTGCGCTCTTGGGCGGGACGCTGCCGCAGAGGAGGAGAAACGCCCCTGGCGCCGGGACACGGACGACGTTTCCTAGCGGACGCGGAGCGTTTCCGGGGTGTCCTCCAACACGGCGGTGAGGGTAAGCTCGCGACCGTCGCGGATGATGGTGAGAGTCACGGTCTGGCCCACCTCGGCCTGCTCGTCCAGATACGCGTTCAGGTCCTCCCAACGGCTGAGGCGGACGTCGTTGATGGCGACCAGGATATCGCCTCCTACCAGATACCGCCGGTTTCCCAGGATGACCTCGCTTTGCGCGCCGCGGATGCCCGCCTTATCGGCCGGGCTGTTGCGATAAAGGCGGGCGATCAGGAGGCCGCTCTCCACCGGCAGACGCAGCGCGCGCGCCAGTGCCGGCGACAGCTCATAGCCTAGCTCCTCGATTCCCAGCCACGGGTGCGGGAAGCGCCCGTCCCGGATCAGCGCAGGCACCACCCGGCGCACCTTGTCCACCGGGATGGCCAGGCCCACCCCGGCAGAGGTGCCCGTGGGGGAAAAAATCGCCGTGTTGACCCCGATCAGCCGGCCGTGCAAATCGAGCAAGGGGCCACCTGAATTGCCGCGGTTGATCGCCGCATCGGTCTGGATCACCCCGCGCAGCACGGTAGTATCGGTCTCGATAGTTCGGTTCAGCGCGCTGACGATCCCCTGGGTCATGGTGCGCTCGAACTGGCCGAAGGGGTTGCCGATGGCGATGGCGGTCTGCCCCACCTTCAAGTCGGCGGAAGAGCCCACTTCCACCGGCGCGATCCCTTCGGGGACGCTATCTACCTTGAGCACGGCCAGGTCGTTGGTGGGATCGGTGCCGACCACCGTGGCGGGCATGGACATTCCTTCCCCGAAGCTGACCTCGATCCGCCGCGCACCGGTGATCACATGGTAGTTGGTGACGATGTGCCCATCGGTGTCCCACAGGAAGCCAGAACCGCTGCCCTCTTCAGGGATGGCACCCCAAAAGAAGCTGGTGCGCAACACCTGTGTGGTGATATTTACGACCGCAGGCGCCACCCGCTCGTAGACGGCGATCCGACGGGCATCCAGGGTATCGGCGCTTTCCAGGGGCGGCAATGGGCCTGGGGTTGGCGTGGCAACCAGGATGACGACCACAGGCGACGGCTGTGGGGAGGCTGACGGGGCCAGCTCGGGCGCCGTGGGCGGGTACAGAAGGTTCGGCAGGCCACTACAACCGGCCGCAAAGACCAAAACCGAAACCAGCATTACAAACCGTATCGGCCCCCGAAGGTTCATCGTCGGCCTCCAGACGTAGATGCCCGGCCATGCGGCCGGGCATCTGTCTCATTTTATCGCGTCTTATTGCGTCGCCCGCGGGCGTTCGCCCAACGTAACGCGTATTTGCGCCTCTTTACCGTCCGAGCGCAGCACCGTCAAGACCACCACGTCGCCGGGCGACCGCTCGCTTTCCAAATAGACCAGCAGATCATCGAATTTTCGTACCGGCCAGTCATCAATTGCGATGATCAGGTCGCCGCCGCTCTGCAAGTACTGCGGGCCGGTCGCTCCCAGGCCCAAGATCACATCGGTATTCCGGTTGCCGCCCCGAATCCCCGCCCTGGCGGCCGGGCCGTTGGGGATGACCCCGACTACATAGGCCCCGCGGGCATCTTGCGGAAAGCCCAACGCCTCTGCCCAGGCCGGCGAGTAGGTCTGCCCCCGAATCCCCAGCCATGCGTGTTTGTAGACGCCGTCTCGAATCAGGGCCGGCACCACGCGCTGGACGATATTGATGGGGATCGCGAAGCCCACGCCCGAGTTGCTGCGCACTGCCGACCGGATCTGGAAGTTGACGCCGATGACCTCCCCGCGTTCGTTGAGCAGGGGGCCGCCGGAGTTGCCCGGGTTGATGGCCGCGTCGGTCTGGATGGCCAGCGGGATGCTGTAGCCGGTCATGGATTCCACGCTGCGGCCAATGGCGCTGACGATGCCGGCCGTCATCGAACCGGCCAGGCCGAAGGGGTTGCCGATGGCAATGGCGCGTTGGCCCACCACCACGTCTTCGATGCGACCTTGCTCCACCGGCACCAGATTGACCAGGGACGGATCCACTTTGATCACGGCCAGGTCGCTGTCAGGATCGGAGCCGATCAGCGTGGCCGGCAGCTCGATCCCGTCATAGAAGGTCACCCGCAGCGCATCTGCATCTGCCACCACATGGTGGTTGGTCACGATGTGCCCTTCCAGATCCCACACGAAGCCGGAGCCCAGGCTCTCGGGCAGGCCCTGATCGTCGCCCTGATCGCCAAGAATGTTCAACCGGGTCAGGCTCTCGATGTAAACCACCGACGGGTTGACCTTCTGATACACCGCCTTGTAAATGGCGGTTTCTATGTCGGCTCCCTCGGGGATCTCGATGCGGACGGCCGGGGGCGGCTCGCGCGCGGGCGCAAGTGGGGCCGCGAGAACCGGCGTCGGCTCCGGCGTCACCACCACGATCCTTTCGATCACGCGCGGGAGCGGCGTTGAGGTCGGCTCTGTGAGCAGCCGCACCATGGGCGTCACCAGGCCACACCCCATCATGGTCACGCTGAAGCTCAGCATGACCGCGATCAAAACGAGGGAGCGCGAACGGTTCATCGTTTACACCTCACATCAATCAATCGCGGCGGCGGGCCAGGAGCGAGATGTAGTACAACATGGTCAGCAACGTCTGCGCCAAAGCCGCCACGTAGGTCAACGCAGCGGCATCCAGCACCGCCTTGGCCCCTTGCAGTTCCCGGCCGTCCGCCAGGCGGTAAGTTTGCAGCAGGCGAAGCGCCCGGCGGCTGGCGTCGAATTCCACGGGGAGGGTGATCAGCGCGAACACCACGCTGGCCCCGAACAGGATCACGCCGAGCCACGCCAGTTCGGTCAGCCCAAGGAGTAGCCCGATAAAGAACAGGGCCGGCGCGACCCATGCGCTGACCTGCACGGCCGGCACGATCGCCCCGCGCAGGCGCAAGGGGGCATATCCGTGGTGATCTTGCAGGGCATGGCCGATCTCATGCGCCACGATGGCCAACGCCGCCACGCTGGGCTGACGCGCAACGCCCGCCGAGAGGCGCAGCTTCTTGGAGCGCGGGTCGTAGTGATCGGTCAATTCGCCCGGGACGCCCTCCACGGTCACATCGTAGAGGCCTTCAGGCCCTAGGATGGCCCGTGCTGCATCCAAGCCGGTGTAGCCGCGCGAGTTCGCCACGCGCGTCCATTTGGCGTAGGCGCCCTTCACTTTGAACTGGGCGTAAAAGGCCAGCAGCAGCGCCGGGCCCACAAAAACCAGGTACATGGGGTCGAAAAACATGGTACTTCTCCTGTCTGTCTGTTGTCACGGCCTTCTTATTCCCTCACATTATACCACGCGTTGTCGGCAGTGCTAAGTGTTCAGGCTCCCCATCCTTCCGGCCCCTTCCCCCACAAGGCGGAAAAGGGCCGGGGTTAGTGGCGGGCAGTAAAGCCACCCGCCACAAAACCCCATCATGCAACTTTTAGACCTGGCGGAATTCGCCCTCGACTACATCCTCGCCGCCGGATTCGGGCGTGCGGTCATAGTATGACCCGTTGCTGCCGTTGCCGCCTGCCGAGGCGCCCCGATAAGCCGCCTCGGAGATGCGGTAGCTGGCTTGCTGCAACCGGTTCATAGCGTCCCGGATTGCGCTGATGTCCTCGCCCTGGGCGACCTTGCGCACCTCGGCGATGAGTTGTTCCAGGGCACGCCGGTCCTCGGCACGGATCCGGCTCCCCTCCGGCAGGTCGCGCAGGCTCTTCTCCACGGTGTAGGCCAGTTGATCGGCCTGGTTGCGCGCTTCGATCAGCTCCTTGCGGCGCATATCGGCCGCGCGGTTGATCTCGGCCTGGCGCACCATCCGCTCGATGTCCTCCTTGGTCAGGTTGGTCGAAGCCGTGATGGTGATTTGCTGCGCCTTACCGGTCGCCTTGTCCTGCGCGCTCACGTTCAGGATGCCGTTGGCGTCAATGTCAAACGTCACCTCGATCTGCGGCACCCCGCGCGGCGCCGGCGGGATCCCTTCCAGGTTGAACTTGCCCAGCGACATGTTGTCCGCCGCCATCGGCCGTTCACCCTGCAGCACGTGGATGGTCACCGCGGTCTGGTTGTCTTCCGCCGTACTGAAGATCTGGCTCTTGCGCACCGGGATCGTGGTGTTGCGCTCGATGATGGGCGTCATCACGCCACCCAGGGTCTCCACGCCCAGGGTCAACGGCGTCACATCCAGCAGCAACACATCCTTCACCTGGCCCGAGAGCACCCCGGCCTGCAACGCAGCGCCGACGGCCACGACCTCATCCGGGTTCACCCCGCGGTGCGGCTCCTTGCCGCCTGTCAGCTTGCGCACCAGGTCCAGCACCATGGGCATACGGGTTGAACCGCCCACCAGGACGACTTCATCAATGTCGGCAGCCGTGAGCTTCGCGTCGCGCAACGCCTGTTCGAACGGCCCGCGGCAGCGGTTGAGCAAATCCTCGGTCAGTTGTTCGAACTTGGACCGGGTCAGCTTCACCAGCAGGTGCTTGGGGCCGCTGGCGTCGGCCGTGATAAACGGCAGGTTGATCTCGGTCTCCATCACGGTGGAGAGCTCGATCTTGGCCTTTTCCGCTGCCTCCTTCAGCCGCTGAAGCGCCTGTCGGTCGTGCCGCAGGTCAATCCCGTGCTCGCGCTTGAATTCGTCCGCCACGTAATCCACGATGCGCTGATCCCAGTCGTCGCCGCCCAGATGGGTGTCGCCGTTGGTGGCTTTCACCTCCACCACGCCGTCGCCCACTTCCAGGATCGAGACGTCAAAGGTGCCGCCGCCCAGGTCGAACACCAGGATCGTCTCGTTGTTTTTCTTGTCCAGCCCGTAGGCCAGCGCGGCCGCGGTGGGCTCGTTGATGATGCGCAACACCTCCAGGCCCGCGATCTTGCCCGCGTCCTTGGTTGCCTGGCGCTGGCTATCGTTGAAGTAGGCCGGCACCGTGATCACCGCCTGAGTCACCGGCTCGCCCAGATAGGCCTCCGCGTCGGCCTTCAGTTTGGCCAGGATCATGGCCGAAATCTCCTGGGGCGTGTACTCCTTGCCGGTGACCGGGATTCGCACGCGTGCGTCGCCCGCCTTGCCCTCGACCACTTTGTAGGGCACCATCGCGCGTTCCGTGGCAGTTTCGCTATAGCGTCGCCCCATGAACCGCTTGATCGAATAAATCGTATTCTCAGGATTGATCACAGCCTGGCGCTTGGCGGTCTGGCCCACCAGCCGCTCGCCGGTCTTGGTGAACGCGACGACCGAGGGGCAAAGCCGGGACCCCTCTGCGGTGGGGATCACCACCGGATCGCCGCCCTCGACGACTGCGACCACGCTGTTGGTTGTACCCAGGTCAATACCTACAACTTTACTCATTTCTTCCACTCCTCTAGCAAAGGTCTGTTCTGTAATGCGGAGTGTAAGCCTGCGCCGTTAGATTAGTGTGTGCAGGACGTTAACGTTGTGTTAGACAGCGAACTGCGCAAGGATCAGAGGTTTCATGTGGCCGTGATCGAACTGTTGCGCTTTGACAGAAATTGTGCTATGCTTGCAAAAGCATCGGCACGGTCAGAACCGCCTGATGACCGGCCCGACGTCCGTGTCTATTTACCCATATTTACCATGAGGAGGGAACATGCGCGTCCATCAGATTCGAGGCATTGAGCCCAGCACAGCGGAGAAGCTGGCAGCAGCGGGCATCGCGACCGCCGATGCGCTGCTGGAAGCCGGGAAGACCCCTAAAGGCCGCAAAGAGCTGGCGGAAAAGGTCGGAGTAGACCCTGCGGAGATCCTGGAGCTGGTGAACCGGGCGGACCTGGCCCGGATTCGCGGCATCGGGGATGTATACAGCAACCTGCTGGAGAACGCCGGCGTGGATACGGTGGTCGAGCTCTCACGCCGCGTGCCGGCCAACCTGCATGCCAAACTGGTCGAACAGACCCTGGCCGGTGATGCCCGGCGTGCGCCCACCCTGGCCCAGGTCGAGGACTGGGTGCGGCAGGCCAAAGAGCTGGGCCGGATCGTCGAATATTAGACCCGCTCGAAGCAACTGCGATCGGGCCTCCGGGCGAGCTGTTCATCCGGAGGCCCGTTTCTTTATCTTCTCATACTCCTGCGGCGTCGGCCAGCGCGCGGCCCTCTGCGAGAAGGGCCTGCACGGTTTCGGGTGTATGAGCCTCTGCGTAGACACGCAACACGGGTTCCGTGCCCGACGGCCGGATCAGCAACCAGCTATCGTCTTGCAGCAGATACTTCACCCCGTCGCGGGTGTTGATGGCCGCCAGCGGAATGCCGGCCAGTTGCTTCGGTGCGAGTGCCACCAGGCGGGAGACCAGGCTTTTCTTGTCGAAGGGGCGCACCTTGAAGTCGTTGCGCGCGTAATGGAATTGGCCGATCTCGTTCATCACGTCGCCCAGCAGCGCTTCCGGCGACCGGCCATACCTGGCCACGATCTCCGCCAGCAGCAGGCCCATGAGCACGCCGTCCCCTTCGGGGATATGTCCCTTGATGCTGATCCCACCCGACTCTTCTCCGCCCAGCAGCACGTCGTCGGAGAGCATCAGGTCGCCGATGTAGTTGAACCCCACGGGGGTCTCGTGCAGCGGCAGACCGTAGCGGGCCGCCAGGCGGTTCAACATCTGCGTGGTGGAGACGGTTTTGACCACCGCGCCGCGGCCCTGGCGCAGCTCTACCAGATAGCGCAACGCCAGCGTCATGATGCAGTGGGGGTCAATGAAACGGCCGGTGGGCCCCACTGCGCCGATGCGATCGGCGTCGCCGTCGGTGGCAAGCCCCAGATGGAAGCCCCCCTCCGGCACCATCCTCAGCAGCGGCTCCAGGTGGCGGGCGATGGGCTCCGGGTGGATGCCGTTGAAGCCGGGGTTCATCTCCCCTCGGATTTCCACCACCTCGGCGCCGGCCTCGGCCAGGAGATCGCGCAGGTAGCCCCGGCCGGCCCCGTACATGGCGTCCACCACGATGCGCAGTCGCGCGCGGCCGATGGCTTCCAGATCAACCAGCCGGCGCAGGTGATCCGCATAGGCCGGGAACGGGTCGAAGCGGGTCACCAGCTCCTGGGCCATGGCCTCTTCCAGCTCCATGCGGGCCGGCTCCCGGCCGGCCGCCAGGTTGTGGGCCAGCCGCTCCTCGACGCGGCGCGTGTCGCTTACCGGCGCGCTGCCGCCGAACGCCGACTTCAGCTTGATGCCGTTGTAGCGCGGGGGGTTGTGGCTGGCCGTGATCATGACGCCGCCCACGGCCCCCAGGTTCGGGATGGCATAAGACACGGCCGGGGTGGGCGCATCGGCCCGGGCCAGCGCGACGCGCAGGCCGTTGGCGGCCAGCACCTCGCTGACCGCTGCGGCATAGCGGTCCGATAGGAACCGCGTGTCGAAACCGACCACAGCCAGCGGCCGCTGTTCGGGCCCCTTAGGCTGCGCAGCGGCGGCCTTCTCCAGCAGGACTTCGGCGATGGCCTGGGCCACACGCCTGACATTCTCGAACGTGAATTCATCGCTGATGACTGCACGCCAGCCATCGGTGCCGAATGAGATTGCCATAGGATTATATGCCTCGTTGCGGAAGAAATCGTCTGATTACTTTGTCTTACCGTTGGGGTCAGTTATTGTCCTCGCCGCACGGTTCATGCATCAGCTCGCGCACCAGCCCGCCGTAATCGGCCACCAGCTCTTGCGCGGCTGCCTGGGAGCGCCCCTCGGCTGTGATGTGGAAGTGCGGCCGATCGGTATCGGGTTGGATGAGTACCCACTCCTCGTCGTCCAGGAAGACTTTGATGCCGTCCATGATCTCGTGCCGAAAGCCGGCGAAATGCTCACTCAGGCAGCGCATCACCCGGCCTTTGGTCTCCCACTCCCCTTCTACCGTCAGGGTGGCGGTGTAGAAGGCGGGCAGGTCGGCGATCACTTCCGACAGCCTGACCTTTTGATGGGCCAACAGCTCCAATAGCTTGCCCAGCGCCCATAAGCCGTCAATGGCCGGGTGCAGAGATGGAAAGACGAAATTGCCCGTGCCGTCACCGGCCATGGCCACACCGTCTGCGACGGCCGCTGCCATCAGGGCCTGGGGGTCGTTGGGGCAGCGTCGCACCTGGCCGCCGTACCGCTGCGCCAGGCGTTCGAACACCTGGGACTGATTGGCGGTAACCACAACCGTGCTGCCGGGATAAGCCCGAAACACCAGGGCAGCCATCGCCGCGCACATCACCGGGTCGGGCACGTCGGCGCCGTTCTCATCTACGACGAAGATCTTCTCGCCGCCCACGTCCAGCCGCACGCCCAGCGCCACGTTGCGCAGCGCGCCCACGATCGTGGCCAGTTGGGCCCGCTCCTGGCGGAATTCCTCCTGCAGGATGGAGACACGATTGGGGTCAATGCGGGCATTAAGGGGCACCACTTCGACCTGGAGCTGGTCCAACAGTTCGGGCAACACTTCGGACGCAGGTGCGTGAGCGTAGTCAACGACGATGCGAAAGCCGGCCGCCCGGATGGCGGCGACGTCCAGCGCGCTCAAGTAACCCTTGCTGTATACCTCTGCCACGTCCGTGGCATAGTCAATGGTACCGATGTCCGACATGTACGCGCGGCGGTAATCTTCCCGGAAGAACACCCGCTCGATGGCCCGTTCCTGGTCGTGGCTGAGGTTGAGGCCGTCGCGACCGAAGAAGCGGATGTCCACCACGCGCTGGTCGTAGGGCGACAGCCGGACGTGGACGCCGCCCTCGGCATCGCCCACCCGCGTGTAGTAACGCGCCACCGGAATGGGCACGGTGCGCAGGTCCACCACGTGGTTGCCCGCCGATGGGAGCCCTGAGATCAACGCGCGCTTGATCATACGCGGGCTGCGATGCGGATCGCGGTTGATGGTGACAGTGCTGCCCTTGGGCAATATCGTGCCGAACGCGGCGCCCAGCCGGGCCACCAGGTCGGGCGTCAGGTCCACGTTCACCATCCCGGTGACGCCGAAACGCCCGAACAGCACTTTCCGGCCCTGGGAACCCCAGATCAGGCTGTGGCTCAAGATGGCACCGGCCTCGATCTCCTTGTGGGGCCAGATCTTGATGCCGGGCTTGATGGCAGCATCTTCGCCGATCACCGTGTAGTCCCCGACCACGACACCCTCGAAGACCCGCGCCCTGGCTTTCACGCTGCATTGTCGGCCCACCACAGCACCGTGGACTTCGGCGCCCTCTCCGATGTAGCAGTTGCGCCAGATCACACTGCGGTCCACGCGTGCCCGGTTGTCCACAATGGTGTAGTCGCGGATCACAGCCGGGCCTTGAACGACCACCCCGCCCTTGATCTTCACTTCCTGGCCGAGGAAGATCGGGCCGTACAACTGGGCATCCGGCGCGATCTCGACCGGGCCGCCCGTCCAAATGCCGCCGCCGATGTGTTGCCCGATTTCACCCAGGAACAGCCGCCGGTTCAACAGGTCGGCATTGGCGCGCTGGTATTCGTTCAGGGTGCCGATATCGCACCAATAGCCTCGGGCGATGTAGCCGTACAACGCTTGCCTGCGGGCCAGTAATCGGGGAAAAATATGTTGACTCCAGTCCACCGGCTGGCCCTTGGGCACCTGTTCCAGCAGCTCCGGCTGAACTACATAGATGCCCGTGTTCACCGTATCCGAGGTAACCGCGCCCCACTTGGGTTTCTCCAGGAACTGGACCACGCGGCCATCCTCGTTCACGTTGATGACGCCGTACTCCAGCGGGTCGGCCACCTGGTACAGGGCCATGGTCAACAACGCTTCGCGCTCTCGATGAAAGGCGACCAGGTCGGTCAGGTCGAAGTCGGTCAGGGCGTCGCCGCTGATCACCAGGAACGGTTCATCGGAAGGGAGATACGCCTGCGCATGCTTTACGCTGCCGGCCGTGCCCAGCGGGACTTCCTCCACCACGTACTCGATCTTCACGCCCATGCTTTTGCCGTCCCCGAAGTAGTCCTGGATCTGGGAGGGCAGGTATTGCAGGGTCATGACCACATCGTGGATGCCGTGCGTCTTGAGGAGATGAAGGATATGGCCTAGCACAGGCCGGTTGACCACCGGCAGCATCGGCTTGGGCCGCGACAAGGTTAGCGGTCGCAGGCGAGAGCCTTCACCGCCGGCCATGACAACAGCTTTCATGCGGGTTCACCTGTCACAGGATGCTGGTGCGTGCTGACACAAAACATCATACCACAACACCGGAAGGCCCCCAAAGTCGGCCAGCACGATTTCGGTCATCTTCGGCCGTGTGCTATACTGATTGCTATGGATTTGCGAAGTCTGAGGGTCTTGGAATTCGATCGCGTTCGGGAGCGGCTGGCGCAGCACGCCTCCTTTTCGTTGGGCCGCGAACGGGCCCTGACCTTGATGCCCACCGACGACTTGCGTGAGGCACAGGTATGGCAGGCCGAGACGCGCGAGGCGAGACGGTTGCTGGCCGAAAAAAGCGGAGTCCATCTGGGCGGCGTGCACGACCTGCGCGCCCTGGTGGATCAGGCGGTGCGCGGCAGCACGTTGTTGCCCCTGGATCTGCTCAACATCCGCAACACCTTGACGCAGGCACGCACCCTGCACCGGATGTTGAGCCGGCTGGCAGACCAGTTCCCGCACATCGCGGACATCGCCGGCCGGATTGCGGTGCCCTCCGATCTCGTCGAAGAGATCACCCGCTGCATTGACGACCGGGGCGAGGTGCTGGACGGCGCCAGCGAGGCCCTGGCGCGCATCCGCCGGGAGCTGCGTGAGGCCCACGCGCGCTTGATGGAGCGCTTGCAACGCATCATCAGCACCCCTGCCAACCTGCCCTTGCTGCAAGAGGCCCTCATCACGCAGCGGCAAGGCCGTTACGTCATTCCTTTGCGCGCTGAGTTCAAGGGCCGCATCCCCGGCCTGGTGCACGATCAGTCGGGCAGTGGTGCCACCCTTTTCATCGAGCCGCTGGCGGTGGTGGACCTCAACAACCGCTGGCGCGAGGCACAGCTCGCAGAGCAAGAGGAGATCCAGCGCATCCTGGCCGCGCTCACGGGGCTGGTCGCCGCCTCGGCGGGCCAGATCACGCGCACGGTCGAAGCGCTGGGCGACCTGGACCTGGTCTTCGCCAAGGCGCGATACGCCGATGAGCTGCGAGGGGTCGAACCGATCCTGGTGCCTTTCAGGCAGATGGGCGAATCGGCGCAGAGGCCGGGTTCGCCATCGGCCATCCGCCATCCCGGCAGCACCCTCGCGTTCATCAAGGCACGGCACCCGCTGCTCGATCCCCTCACCGTGGTGCCGGTGGACATCTATCTGGAGGATGACTACTTCATCGTCGTGATCACCGGGCCGAACACCGGCGGCAAAACGGTCTCGCTGAAGACCACCGGGTTGTTGACGTTGATGGCTCAGGCCGGCATGGCCATCCCGGCAGATGAAGGCTCGAAGGTCTCGGTGTTCGAGGGTGTCTTCGCCGACATCGGCGACGAACAAAGCATCGAGCAGAGCCTCTCCACGTTTTCGTCCCACATGACCCACATCGTGGACATCCTGGCGCGGGCCGACGAGCGGTCGCTGGTGCTGTTGGACGAGTTAGGGGCCGGCACCGACCCTGAGGAAGGCGCTGCGCTGGCCCAGGCCCTGTTGAAGACGTTATTGGCCCGCCGCATCACCACCTTTGCGACCACGCACTACTCGGAGCTCAAGGTCTTTGCCCACACCACGCCCTTCGTGGTCAACGCCAGCGTGGAATTCGACATCCAGACCCTCAGCCCCACTTACGAGTTGAGCATCGGGCTGCCCGGCCGCTCCAACGCGTTGGCGATCGCCCGCCGGCTGGGGCTGGCAGAGGAGATCGTGGCCCAGGCCGAGGCGTTAGTGTCACCCCAATCCCTGGAAGCCGACGCCATGCTGGCCGAGATCAAACGTGCGCGAGAAGCGGCCCTGGCTGCCGAGGCAGAAGCCAGGGCATCCCTGGCCCGGGCCGAGGCGCTCAGGGCGGACTTGCGCTACCGGCTGGCGCAGGTCGAAGAGGCGCGACGGGAAGTGCTGGCCGAGGCACGCGCCCAGGCCGAGGCCGAGCTGGCCGAGCTGCGCGCCGATATCGAACGGATCCGCTCGCAACTGGCGGCCATGACCGGCGGCGAACCGGCGTCGGCCGGCCGGGCCCTGCACGACAAGTGGCTGGCCGAAGCCGCCCAGGTGCTGGCGCAGCGGGCTGCACAAGCGCAACCGTTGCCGCCATCCCGGCCGGTCGAGCCATTGGTGGTCGAGGGCCCGCTGCAGGTCGGCGATCAGGTGTGGATCGAATCGCTGCAGGCGACCGGCGAGATCGTGGGCATCAGCGGCAACGAAGCTGAGGTGAAGGTAGGCTCCTTCCGGGTCCGCATGAACCCCAATCGCCTGACGCTCCGCCAGCGCGGGGGGCAGCCGGCGATCCAGTCCGGCGGCTTTCAGCCGCGGCCGCCCAGCCCCGGCATGGAGCTGGACCTGCGAGGCATGACGGTGGACGACATGTTGATCGAGCTGGATCGTTACCTCGATATGGCATACCGGGCCGGCCTGCCGTTCGTGCGCATCATCCACGGCAAAGGCACGGGCGCCTTGCGCCAGGCGGTTCGAGATGAGCTCAGAGGTCATTCCCTGGTCAGTGAATTCCGACCGGGGGAGCCCGGCGAAGGCGGCGAAGGTGTCACGGTAGCCAAACTGGTGCAACACTGAACTTCTGCGACGAGGACCTATGCCTTTTGATTCCCTTGCCAAAACGCTGCGACAGCATCACGGCATCGAGCACGCCACCGTCACCCTGTTGACCCAGCGCCTGCCCGGCGTGCGCGTCATCGCGCATAGCGACCTGGCAGGCTTTACTGTGGTCGGGGATGTGGACACGGACACCTTGCGGGCGACGGTTGAGGAGGCGTTGGCCCGGCTTCAGCGGGGGGAGAAGGGGCTGGCCGTGCACCCCAATTGTGGCACCAATTTGGTCACGGCGGGTGCGCTGGCCGGCCTGTCGGCCTTGCTGCTGGCCTCGGGCCGTAACCGGTCGTGGTGGGACCGCCTGCCCAGCGCGATCCTGGGCGCTACCCTGGCCCTGATGGTGGCCGGGCCGGCCGGCTACTGGATGCAGACCAACGTCACCACCAGCGCCGACGTCGCCGGCCTGCGCGTCGAGGCGGTGTATCGGGTGCAGGGTGGGCCTGTGGCGCGACATCGCGTCATCCTCGGCCGTGTCGAAAGCCCTGCGCATCATGACGATTCTGTGCGTGCGACGAGGCCATCAGCGCCATGATCACCCTGATCCACGGCCCGGCCGAGTTGTTGCGCGCAGAGGCGCTGGCCAGGATCCAGGCCGAAATCGCGCCCGATCCTGAGCTGGCAACGCTTAACACCGTCCGCCTGGACAGCCGCACGGTGACCCCGCAGGCTTTACAGAACGCGTGCGACACGCTGCCGTTCCTCGCCGAGCGACGCCTGGTAATCGTGGAGAACCTGTTAGCGCGGTTGTCCGGACAGGGAAAACGCCAGGACAAGACGTCTCAACCCGATGTCGAAGAGGCGGAGTCATCCGAGGCCGACGAACCGTCGGCCGATCTGCGCGGGCAGGCTAAAGCGTTTCTGGCCTATCTAGCGCAGGTGCCGGCCAGCACAGAGCTGGTGTTGATGGAGGCCGATAGCGCAAGCGGTGCGGGCTTGCGCAAGATCCAGGAGCTGGCGCGGGGCGGCCAGGCGCGGATCGTCTTGTGTGAGAAGCCGCGCAAGAACGAGCTGCCCGACTGGATCCGTAACCGGGCCCGGTTGCGCGGGATCAAGCTGGACGCCGCCGCCGTGCAAGACCTGGCGGACTTCGTCGGCGACGACCTGCGGCAGCTCGATCAGGAACTGGTGAAGCTGGGGGATTATGCCGCAGGGCGGACGGTAACGCGCAACGACGTGCGCGCGTTGGTCTCTGCCACCCGGGCGGCCAACGTCTTCGAGCTGGTGGACGCGCTGGGTCTGGGCGACGGGCCCACCGCCGGCCGGCTCATGTACCGTGCGCTCCACATAGACGGTGAGCCGCCGTTGCGCCTGCTGGCCATGATCGCGCGCCAGTATCGCCTGCTCATTCAGGTGAAGGCGCTCCAGGCCCAGGGCGCCCGGCCGCCGGAGATCGCCCAGGCCTTGAATCTCGGCGAATGGGCCGTCCCCCGTTTCATCGGCCAGGCCCACCGCCACACCTTCGACCGGCTGGAGCGCGCCATGGAACGCATCCTCGCGGCGGACGAAGCGATCAAGACCGGCCGGTTGACCGACCACGAAGCGCTGGACGTCCTGCTGGCCGAGCTCATCGGCGGCACCTAGCCCGCTTCGGAGGGGTGCGCGCCGACTTCGCGCTCACTTCTCCACCCCCACCCAGAAATGATGGGCCAGGATACGGCTGGAGGGCACCACCCGCAGCGGCCGGCCCTGCCACGACACTACCTGCTCCCCCGAGGCTACCGCACGGGGATTGACGTAACATGTATCCGGCGCGACGCCAAACTTCTGCTGGTAACGTTGCGCGGCCTCTGCGACCTTGGCCGCCAGGTCGCGTCGGGGGTCGTCGTCGAACCAGAGCAGCCCTGTCAACACGGCGCACCTCCCCGGTCAGCAGCCCTCCGCCGCGGGGACGGGTGCCAGCGGGCCATGACGCCTTTGCGCAACCGGTTGCGAGGCGAGCCGGCCGGCACGGCGGCGCCTGGTCGCCGGCGCCAGGAAGCGAGGCATGGCCCGGATGCGCGCCCACCACCGTTGCAGCGGAGACGGCATACGCTGCATCCGCCACCGGCCGGTGTCACGCTCAAACCTGATCTCGTAAGTGCCCGCAGGTGTGCGCAAGCGATAGCAGCGTTCGCGCCCCTGCGTGTACACCCCTTCGACGCGCAGCACCCGCAACTGACGCCCCTGCCAGCGCATGGAACAGGGCCAAAAACCATCGGGCGACATCGTCACCTGAAGCGGAGATGAAAGCGAATTCATGGACAACTCTCCTCTGTCATGCTGAGACCCGTCGGGGTCATGACCAGGGCCCGCCTGCGCTCCACGCATCGTCATCGTCTCCCACCACTCGCAGCCGCGGCAAACCGGCCTCCAGGGTAGTCTGCGAGGGCGGCAGGAAGTAAGGCTGCTGCGCGCCGTTCTGGGCCGGCCATTGGCCCGGATTGACGACGATCACCGGCGGCTGGGGCAACTGTGCCGGGTAGCCTGCCCCACCCCCGTCCGCACGCCAGGCGTTGCGGTCGTCCAACCGCTGGCGGCGCAGGAGTGCCACCAACAGCAAGCTGGTGGGCACGCTGGCCGCCACGCCGACCGCGACACCGATCACCACGGCCATGGCGTCGGTGCTCATGCGCTGTCCGATGATCAGTGCCAGAGCCACGCCGAAGCCGAGCATCGCCGGGACGATCAACTTTGCCAATTTGATCACCTCCTGGACTGTGAAAGATGGTTGCGGAAAGATACAAGCAAGTTGCTGGCGTCGAGCGGCTGTCGTGCGGCCTACGCCGTGGGCATCGGCAACGTTGCGCTGGCTGCCAGCGCCTTTTCGGCCCAGGCGCGCCACGAGCGGCTGCGACGTCCGCCGGCCCGGATTTGCGCGACGATCTGCGCCACGGTCGCGTTATCGGCGTAGGCCGCCTGGAAGCGCACGATTTGCCCTTTGGCGATCAACAGGAAGTCTCCGCGGCCCAACAGGCGTTCGGCGCCGGTGCCCGCCACCCCGGCTGCCACGCGGGCGTCCTCGGCGCTGGCGACGCTGCCCACCAGGCGCACGGGGAAATTGGCCTTCACCGCACCGCCGACCAGGGTGGCGGCTGGCCGTTGCGTCGCAGCCACCACGTGCAGGCCGGCCTCACGGCCGCGCTGAGTCAACCGCTGCAACGCATCCCCGACATCACGGCCGCCGACCTGCAGCAAATCGGCCAGCTCATCCAGGCCGATCACGATCCTGGGCAGCCGGGTGCCGAGACGATCGCGGCGCTCCATTTCCGCCACCAGCGCCTCCAGGAGGCCGCCGACCGCGTCCAGGTCTTGCACCACCCCCATCTGCCGCCACACGTGGGGCAGCATGGCCAGCCCTCCCAGGCCCCGGCCCTTGGGGTCAATCAACGCCAGTTGCAACTGGCCGGGGTGGTTGTACATCGCCAACGAGAGGAGGAGGGTGCGCAGGAGCGCAGTCTTCCCGCTGCCTGTCGTCCCGGCCACCAGCACGTGGGCCACATCCGGGCTGTCCAGGCGCAGCAGCAGGGGCGCGCCGCGTTCGTCTACCCCCAGGACAGCGCAAAATGGGGGAACGGCCGACAGCCGGCCGCTGAGGGGGAGCAGAAGGATTTCGCGCCCGCGCTCGCGCGGCACTTCTACATGCACCACGCCCCCCTCGCGATAGATCCGGGCGGCGCGCACCCCCAACGACATGGCCAGCTCCTCGGCCAGGGCGCTGATCTTGTTCACCTTCGTCCCCAGTGCTGTTGTGACTTCATAGCGCACAAAACGAGGGGTTACCACGGCCTGCCACACCCGGGCCGGCACCTTGTGCGCCGAAAGCACCGACTCGATCCGTGCGGCCTGCAGCTCGTACAACTGTCGTCTGGTCGTCATGGCACACCTCGAAGAAACGGGGCAGCACCGCATTCTCCTTCAGTGTCCCGCTAACCGATTGCCCCACGGACTGGAACAGGCGTTCGACTCTATTATAGAACAATTGTTCGATTTGTCAAGTCCCCAAGAGGGGGAATTTGCGAATTGTCGGCCCGTGGTCAGGGCGGGTTTGGAGAGATAGCTGACCTGTGATAAACTTGCGGTTGTTACGTCGAAGGGGAGGGTGTGGACCCTCCCCTTCCTGCGCTGTGTAGAGCGTCATCTTGCAAAATGAACAGAATGCCAGCCGTTTCTGTTCATCTGTTTTTCACTTTTGTGCTCTATCCTGGCTTTGTTCAGGCTGGGCCAGCGCGTATTGCTGTAAGGGAGTATCGGCTTGAGTAGCAATGACAGGCTGACTTTGAAAAAACTGGCTTCGGTTGATTGGCGATCCCTGGCGCGCGGTGCATTCGATTACAACGTGCGCGCGCGTTTCCAAGTCCTTCCACCTCGGGTCTTTCAGTTGATCACTAACTACCGCTGCAACGCCCGCTGCGTGATGTGCAACATCTGGCAGATGCCGCACAAACACGAGATGACCGTGAGCGAGCTGGCGGCGTTGATGGACCCTGATCCCATCTTCGACCAGATCGAGCAGTTGACCATTGCCGGCGGGGAATCATCGTTGCGCACCGACGTCGTGGAGTTGGTGGACTACAGCCTGCGCCGGATGCCCAGGCTGCGGACCCTATCCATGGTGACCAACGGCTTTTTGCCTCCGCGGGTGTTGCAGCAAGTTGCGGGTGTGCTTGAGCTCCTGGAGCCGCGCGGGGTAAAGCTCAGCATGTCGGTTTCGCTGGATGGCATCGGCACCATGCATGACCGGGTGCGCGGCATACCGGGTGGTTTCGAGAAAGCCATGGAGACCTTGACCGGCTTGCAGGCACTGCAGAAGGAACATGATTTTTGGCTGGGGGTGGGCTACGTGGTGATGCATCAAAACCTGCGCCATGCGCGGGAGTTTCGCGCGTGGGCCCAGGCACGAGGCATCATCGTCGGTTTCCAACTGGTCGGCTTCCATGAGAGCTATGTGGGAAACCTGGACCGCCAGAACGATGTGGATTTCCGGCCGGAAGACCGGGAGGAACTGCTCGCGTTCATGCAGGAATTAGCGGATCAGCGCTCGCTGCGCAATTACCCGGCGTTGTACTGGGCCGATATGCTGCGTATGTACCGCGACGGTGCACCGCGCACCACGCCCTGTCCGTTCACCCTCGAAGGGCTTGCGCTGGACGCCTATGGCGATGTCTTCTACTGCCTTTCGACCCCCGCCATCGGAAACGTGATCCGTGAACAGCGCTCCGTGAGCGAAATCTACTATGATCCCAAAAACCTGCAATACCGGGCAGAGGAGATGCGCAAGCGCATCTGCACCCAGTGCAACAGCGCTTGTGGCACCGAGATTGCGATCAAGAAGGATGTGAAGAAATACCTGAGGTTCCTGATAACCGGGAACCCACCCAGAGGAGAACATTTATGAAAAAAAGGCATTTGACCATCCTGGCTGTTGTCAGCGCCGTCATCCTGCTGGTGACCGGCGTGGCCGTGGGGGCTGCGCCCGGCAACGTCCGGGAGACGGCCGCTCCGCCAGCCGCCGAACCGGCTGTAGAGGCGCCCGAGGCAGCTCCTGACCGGCTGATTGCCGGCCAGAATCCCGGCGTGTACTACCTGGATTACGGCGGGACGATCGTAGACCCCAATCAGTATCCCGTCAAGGGCGCTCTGCGCTTCTTCGGCTGGAGCACACTGCAAACCGGTCCCGACGCGTACAACTGGGGTGCCCTGGAGGGCTGGATCAACGACCGGTACAGCCGCGGGCTGAGTACCGGCGTTTTCATCAGCACCTACGACGGCCGGTACGACGGGGACATTCGCTCCACGCCGAACTTCGTGATCCAGACCGCTGGCACTATGGTCGTCACGCCCGAATACATCAACTACTATCAGTTCAGCCAGAACGGCAACTTCGAGACCTCGACCCCGGCGCACGGCTACCTGTACGCCTGGGACAAGCAGGGCGATGCGGCGGGCGAGGTCGCTCCCGGCGGCAGCCATGCGGCGAAGCTGGGCGGTGTCGAAAGCGGCACGGGCAGCATCACCCACTGGACCGTGCGGGTGCCGGCCATGCCGCCGGAGCTGACCAGCGGCACCAAGATGGAGCTGAAATACCGGCTCTACGTACAAACGACCGACGCCAACCCGAATGCCGATCAGTTGTTCGTCGAACTCTTGGACCAGAACAGCAATCTCCTGGCGAGCGTCGCCACTCATTCCAACACCAGTGGCGCTACGGGGACCTGGCTCAACATCGGCCCCTTGGATTTGAGCTCCTGGGTGGGGCGTGAGTTGCGGTTGCGCTTTCGCTCGGTGAACGACGACACGGCCCCGACCACGTTCTGGGTGGACGACGTGGAACTCCGAGTGCGCCTCATTATCCCGAAGTATTGGAGCCCACAGTACAAAAACCTCTACCGTGAATTCGTCACCGCCCTGGGCGCGCAGTTGAGGAACAACGCCAAGGTGGACTTTGTCGCCATCGGCACCGGCCTGCACGGCGAGACTCAACCGTGCGACACTGAACATCAGGTTTACCTGGATGCCGCCGGCCTCACCTCGAACCTGTGGGTCTCTACGGCCAACGAGATCACCGACATGTACAAAACGGCGTTTTCCGTCAGCGGGCAGCTCAAGAAGAACCTGCTGCTGCAGTATGCGCCGTACTACAAGTTCGCGTGGGAACGCGAGGCTATGAGCCGATATGCGGCCGAGAACGGCATAGGTCTGTCCTACAACGGCCTGTTGCCCGACTGGGTGGGTGCCTATCGCAGCGACGGCACGGCCTCCTATGATCCCATCCGCAAGTACTGGAACATCGTGCCGGTCGCCTGGGAGACCTACACCTACATGTTGTGCACGCCGGTATTCACCTACTGGTCCATCTTCAGCGCGCTGGACAAGCACGCGGACTATGTGCGCATCGGTGACGACCTGCTCACGGGGCCGCAGGGCAACTTCAACAAACCGTTCTTCGAGTGGGCCAAGAAGTATTGGGGCCAGACCGCTCAGACCACCCCTGGCGCCTGGGTGGTGATGCGGGAGCACCGCAACCCGACCCCGTACTGTCACTCTTCGTCCTATCCCACTTACGTCTACCAGGGTTCGGACGGCGGTCCGTGGATCTACGTGCCGGGCGGCGATGTGCGCGGGTCTACCTACCCGCAGTTCGGCAACTACTCCTTCTACCTGTATCAAGATGACGGCATCCCCGGCGGCCGCACCGTCCCCGAGACCAACGACAAGGGTGCGGACAGCCGATATGCCTTCAATCCGGTCACCGGCGCGCCCTGGACCGACGCGGGTCTGGGCAACTGCCCGACGGTGAACGACTATGCCAGCGCGGTTTACCCGCCCAATTATCCCTGCAACAAACAGCCGTACAACCCTGACCTGCCGCCCCTGGGCTCGAACCCCAGCAACTATTACGCGCCGTCCTCCTGGACCAATGCCGGCAAGGAAGCGTGGGTGGTGCGTCGTACCGACCAGGCAACGGGGAACCGCTATATGTGGTTCGTGTTCGACGACGGTTTCATCAACGACTCCGCCCCGGACATTCACGAAGTCAGGATCACCGTTAAGTACTTCGACATCGGCACCGATACCTGGTCCCTCCGCTATGACAGCGTCAGCGGGGAAAAAACTGCCGGCACGATCACCAAGACGAACACCAAGCAGTTGAAGGAACAGGTCTTCACGATTACCGATGCCAAATTCTCCGGTCGGTTGACCGGCGGTGCCGACTTCGTGTTGGACTGCAACAACGACGGCAACGAATGGGTGCATATGGTGGAAGTGATCAAGCTGAGCTCGGGAACTCCGACTCCGGAACCGACACCAACTCCCACGGCGACCGCCACGCCCACCATCACGCCGACGGCAACCCCGTCCCCCACCGGCACGCCGTCCACCGGGGTGGTCAGGGGCTATGCCTTCCACGATCTGAACGGTAACAGCCTGAAGGACGCGGGCGAACCCGGCCTGCCCGGCGCCGTGTTGGTGTTGAAACCCGGCATCATGGGCGACACCGAAGCTTACACGGCCACCTCTGACGCGACAGGGCTGTTTGTGTTCACCGGGGTGGCGCCCGGTCAATACAGGATCGCCGAGAAAACACCGCCGGCGGGCTATCTGCTCAGTCCCATAGAGCTTCTGTTTGCGATCAGTGCCAATCAAACCTTGAACTTTGACATCCCACACCAGCTCGCGCCGACGGCCACGCCGACGGCCACCAGCACGCACACGCCGACGGCCACGCCGACGGCCACGCCGACGGCCACCAGCACGCACACGCCGACGCCGACGCTGACGGCCACGCCGACGGCCACCGGCACGCGCACGCCGACGCCGACGGCCACCAGCACTCCCACGGCAACGGCGACGCCAACCCAAACGGCCACGCCCACTTCGGCTCGCAGGTACACCTACTTGCCGTTGGTCCTCTCAGCGGCTCCGTAGGCCGGTCCGTCGGTAGAGCAAGTCATCAACGCTCCGGGTCGGGGTTTTTGTAAGACTCTGACCCGGAGCGCTCTCTTGACCCGGAGATTGCAGCATGCCAGCCGTCCCGCTTGTTCAACCGAACAGCGCCAGGGCTTCGCGCCTGTCACGGCTGCTGAGATGGTTTTCGCCTGTGTTAGCCCTGTTGCTGGCCCTTGGCACACTCGGTGCCTGGCACGATCTCGGCGCACGAGCTGACATCCCGCCGACAAAAGCGAATGGGCTGCCGCAGCAGGTTCCCACCCCTACGCTGGTTCCCGGCACCGGGGCGATCGTGGGGCTGGCATGGCAAGACCTGAACAGCAATGGCCTGCGGGAAGCCAACGAGCCGCCTTTGGCCGGGATGTTGTTGTCTCTGGCACAACCGAACGGGACCATTGTGGCAACCGCCCTGACGGGGGACGATGGCCGTTACCGCCTGGCGAACCTGGAACCCGGTTTGTATCAACTGACAGCAACGCCTCCCGCGGGCTATCGGTTGACCACGCTGGATCAGTACACCCTTTATGTTTCTGCGGGCAACATCCTGTCCATTGACTTCGGCGCGCAGTTCATCCCCACCCCAACGCCGACCGCCACACCGGTACCGCGCCTGGATACCGGCAACGCCATCTTTGCCTGGTGCGGCAGCGTCGTTCACGGCACCACGCGAGGTATGGCGAACAATGTGAGCAGCTACGCCTGTCGGCCCCACTGGCCGGAAACCGGCCCAGAAGTGGTCTACAGGGTCGAGCTCAACCGGACGCAGTTCTTTTCGGCGGCCTTGATGACAGCCACCGCCGATCTCGATCTCTTTTTGTTGCGGACCGCCTTTCCGGATAGCTGCGTTGCCGCGGGTGACAATAACCTGTCCTTCCAGGCGTCGGCAGGGCTTTACTACCTGGTAGTGGATGGGTATGACGGGGCCGAAGGCGATTTCGTGTTGAAAATCGAGTGTCCTCTCGAGGTTCAAGCGACCGCCACCCCAACCTATACCCCTTCGCCCACACCGACTGTGACGCCGACCTTTACCCCTGGGCCGACCGCTACACCGACGGCAACGCCGGTCCCGCGCCGGCTTTATCTGCCCCTGGTGGTGCGCGCGCCTTCGACCGTGGTCGGGCCGCCGTCGGTGGTGGTGTTTCAACAGGGACTTCAAGGGTACAACGGCGTTGTTGACACCACGTTGAGCGCGTGGCAACCGGACGCTGTGCTTAACGAAAGCCCCCGGCTGTCACTGCGGTATAACCAGCAGACGGCTGAAACCACTCACATGGCCCCCTTGCTGCGGTTCGACCTGAGCCTGTTGCCGGCCGATGCTCAAGTTGTCTCGGCCACTTTGATGCTCTACGTGATCGAATTGGAGCGTCCCGAAGACATCCGCGGCGAGGTTTACGGGCTGTTGGTGCCCTGGCGCGATGAAGCTGCCAACTGGTACCAACGCGATGTCGGGCTTCCCTGGAATCGCCCGGGTGCCCAGGGGCGGGACAGCGATCATATGGCCTGGCGCAGCGACAGCCAGCTCATCAACAGCAGCGGCCGGTGGGTAACCTTCGATGTGGCTGCCCTGGCCAGGAGCTGGATCGCGCGACCCCAGTCCAACTACGGCGTGGTGATCCTGGCCCAGGCCGGAGAGAGCGGCAGCAATTTGCAAGTTGACTTCGCCAGCAGCGAATTCCCCGAATCCGGCCTGAGGCCAAAGCTCACAGTGGCCTATCTGATCCCCCTGACTGCCAGCAGCGGGCGCTGAACAAGCAGGGGCACAATGGCAACGCAGCGCCGGCCACAAACAGTTGTGCATCGCGAGCCGCACCCCGGCTGGTTGTGGCTGGTGCTGTCTGTCATCGCTGTTGCGACTTTTGCCACCCGATATCGCTGGCCGCTCACCGAAGACGCGGTCATGTATGCTCTGGACCTGATGCGTTTGGAACGCTCAGGTGGTGCCATCTGGCCGAAGGTCTTCAACGGCGAGTTTTCGTTCGGGTACTATTGGTTCATCGGGCAGTTGTACCGGCTCTGGCGTTCGCCCGAGCAGTTGATCGGCATCCTGGCTCTGGTCAACGTGGCCAGCAGCGTGGTCGTGATCGGCCTCTCCATGCTCCTGGCTCAACGGTGGTTCGGCACCTCCACGGCGCTTTTCGCAGGGCTGCTGTTGGCCCTGGCACCTGCGTTTTGGCAGTTGAGCCGCTACGGCCATCCGACCATGCCCGCGCTGGCGGCCTTTTCCGGCGCTCTCTGGGCGCTAGATCGGCTGGTTAGCGGCGGACGGGGGCGCGTTTGGCTGGTAATCCTGTTTGTCGGGGCCACGATGGCGGCCTACACGCTGCGGCTGGATGTGGTGCTGTCAGCACCCGCCTGTTTCGCTCTGGTCGCGTGGCGCGGGACCAATGTCCGCCGACAACTGCTTCGTGTTTTGGCCTGGTGGGGGCTGGCAGTAGTCGGCTACGTGTTCGTTCGGTTGTGGGCATTGGGTTATCTCGTAACTCCCGGCGGAGGCAGCGTGTTGCTGCACATAGGCCGGACGCTGCGGCACGGGGACACGGTGGGCAACGTCGCCCGAAACCTCGCGCTTTGGGCTATGGGCCTCAATCCGCTCATCGGGCTTGCAGCGCTGGGGGCGCTGGTCGGCGGCCTGCGTCGCAGGCAATATGGGTTGGTGTTCTTTCTGGCCGTCTGGTTACTGCCTGTGGCTGTGCTGCTGCCGTTCTACGCGCTCGATTTCTCGCGGATCGCTGTCTTGAGCGCAGCGCCCGCTGTGCTGGCAGCCGCACGCCTGCCTGCCCAGATGGGCTTTCGCAGACCGATGTTGGGGCTGGCTGCCCTGTTAATCGCCGCTCAGCTGACCATGGCCGCACTCTATCCCGTAGCGGTGCGCGTCTATGCGCCGAAAACGGTGTACCAGGGCAGGCCACTGGCTTCGGTGCCCCTGGGTTTTGTGTGGGAGGATACGGCTTTTCGTCAGCGTTACCTGGAGGAACGCGTGCGGGTTGCGCAGCGAGTCGTCGCACGACAGGACCGAGACGTCTTGATCGCAGGGGCATCCAACCTGATGCTATATCGCCTGGCGCTGGCCACGGCGCAGGATGCGTGGGACGAAGAAAGGACCGCTGTGGTCGGCATCCCTATCGGCGTTGTTCAGACACGTGCCAATCGGTTTTATCTGTTCGACGCCGATGATTGCGCCGATTGCGAGCAGCCTTTGACCGTCCTGATGGGCGCGCTGGGCCCGAAAACTCTGGCGGTTCATACGGTGCCGTTCGACACCCGTTTTGTCGCTGAAGGGCTTTGGCTCGATGAACCTGAACCGAGGGACGAGAAGGGTACAGGTTGAAATCTTGATTATGGCAGAACTTACATCTTCTTGTGCCCTTTTGTTTATGCCGTATTCATCTTAGCGCGTTAGAATGTCAGCAGAATCGCTGGAGTATCATCGCCGAAACAGGGTTTCCCAGGAGGAGGTTATGCCTTCAGGGCAACCCGTATTTTCTCGAAGGGAGGAGAGTCTTCCTATGCTCAGCGAACAGATTCAACCGATGTCCTGGCAGCGGCAGTTTGCATGCAGGGGCGGCCTGATAGATTGGCATGTCTTGAGCCGTCGTGTTTATCCACTGGCCAAACGTGTCATGGATCTGGTCTTATCTTCCTTTCTTCTGGTTTTTCTGGCGCCCCTGATGGCCTTGATTGCCGTTGCCATCAAACTCGATTCGCCGGGACCGGTGCTGTATGTACAGCGCCGGGTGGGGTTGAACGGTCGCGTTTTCGATTTTTACAAATTCCGCTCCATGACCAACGGCCACGATCACACCCTGGAGCACCGGGCGTTTGCTCGGGCCTACATCAGTGGCGAACAGGTGACCTCCCTGCAGGACGGTCACGGCAAGACGATCTTCAAGCCTGCCTCAAACGGTCATCAAGTGACCCGGGTCGGTAAGATCTTGCGGCGCACCAGCCTGGACGAACTGCCCCAGCTCATCAACGTTATCAAGGGCGATATGAGCCTGGTGGGCCCACGGCCTTCAATTGACTACGAAGTCGAGATGTACACGGATTATCATCGGCAACGTCTGGCGGTGTTGCCGGGCCTGACCGGTTGGGCGCAAATCAACGGGCGGAGCAGCCTGACGTTCGACGAAATCGTAGCCCTGGACCTGGATTACATTGCTCAGCGGTCTCTGCGTAAGGATCTGACCATCCTGCTGGCGACCCTCCCTGTCATTCTGCAGGCCGATAGTGCGGGTTGATCACAGCCTGACGCCTGGACGCCGGGGCTTGCCCCGGGGCCGCAGCGAGCTGCGGCGTCCGACTGCGTGGTCGTGACACTACACAACACACGGAGATCTCTTCTGTACTACAATCTGATGCTTCGACGCTACCTTGCCGTTTTCGTGGTCATCGCCGTCGGGCTGGTTTCCCTCGTAGGTCTAATCCGCTGGGGGGTGGCTCTGGCTGCCCCGGAAACCCCGGCTGTCTGGACCCGAGATCCCGGTGACGCTGCCGGCGTTTATGTGTTCTACGATTACGAGAACCTGAGCCCCAGCCGTTACCCGATCCGGGGCGGTCACATGCTCGTGACCTGGAAGGCCATCGAGACCGGGCCCGGGACTTATGACTGGTCCTGGCCTGACCGATGGATTGCAGACCTCGCATCGAAAGGCAAGTACGTCGGCTTCACAGTGGATTCCTACGATGGCGTGTGCTGTGGCGGCAGCGCTGTGCCGCCCCACGTCCGCCAGCAACACCCCAGTTCGGTGATCGTCTGCAACGGCACCGAGATCCCTCGCTATTGGGACCCGGCCTATCAGCGCGCCTGGGGCGACTTTATTCGTGCCGTTGGCCGGCGCTACAACAACGATCCACGCATTGCCTGGGTGCAGATCAGCGTCGGCATCTACGGTGAAACCTCGCCGGCCGAGGGCGAGTTCTTCGGTTGTCTGGAAAGCGCCGGCCTCACCAGCGAGAGCTGGATCAATGTGGTTAAGTGGTCGGTGGACCTGTATCGGGAGGCGTTTCCCGACAAGCAGCTTTTCCTGCAATTTGCGCCCTACTACAAGTATCGCGTGGAACGCCGCGAGTTCACCGATTATGCGGCCAGCCGCGGCGTCGGCCTGAAACACAACGGACTGAAACCCGATACGGATGACGCCTACATCACCGACCCCAACCTTTCCTTCTACGGCGGCGGGGGTTACGACCCCTTTGCCAAGTGGGGCGACCGGGTGGCCACGGGATGGGAGGGTTACGAGAATCAGGCGTTTTCAATGCGGGGCCGGACAGACTCCATGTGGAGCATTTATAACGCGCTGGACAAACATGCGGATATCCTGGCGGTGGATACCGATCTGGTAAAAGCAGCCGACAGACAGGACCTGCTCCAGTTTGCCAACAAATACCTGGGTCGCACTATTGCCGACACCCCCAGCGTCTGGATCGCGCTGCGGGAGACAGAGTACACCTGGTTCCCGGAGAAGGGTAATTTTGAGTTCTGGCTTTACCAAAAGGACGATGCGCCTGGAGGCAGGACAGTCCCCTTATGGCGGGTGGGCTCTGCCCCTGAAGGTCGTTTCACGCGGCGTACCGACCAGGCCACAGGCAACCCTGATATGTATTTCGACGTGGACGACCGCTACATCTACGGCAACGCCCGGCCCGTGACGGTTACCGTGACCTATTACGACCAGGGATTTGATCGCTGGCAGTTGCGTTACGACGCCGTTGACAATCCCGACAAGGCAGCGGGCACCGTCTTCAAGACGAACACTTACACCTGGAAGAAGGCCACGTTCGTCCTCAACGATGCCCTGTTTATGAACCGACAACTCGGTGGCACCGATTTTCACATCTGGTGCCTGGGGGATGGGGATGAGATCATCCATTTCGTAGACGTGCAACGTCCGGCCGGCGTCACGGTTGAACTGGAACTGCAATCCGGGGTCAACGGTTACAGTGGGGCATCTGATACGACGCTGGATGCGTGGTCGCCGGATAGCGCCTTCGGCAGCGATAACTTGCTGCGCCTGCGTTACAACGCCGGTACACCTTCTACCCACATGGCTCCGCTATTGCGTTTCGACCTGTCTTCGATTCCGACCGGTGCAACGGTGCTCGAAGCGTATTTGGACCTGTATCTGAGCAGCGCAGAACGGTCCGACCGGGATATCGGCGCAGCGGTGCACGGCCTTTTGCGGCCTTGGAACGAGGCTGCAGCCACCTGGCAGCGCACCGGCACCGGCCAGAATTGGGCTCAACCCGGTGCCCTGGGGCCCGGCACCGACCACATAGCTGCTGCCTCTGATAGCAAGACGTTGAAACTGCCCGCCGGCTGGTACAGTTTCAATGTCACAGACCTGGTCAAACGTTGGGTTGCCGATCCGGCCGGCAATCACGGCTTGATGCTCCAGGCGCGCGCAGGGACGGTCGAGACCAACATGGAGGTGCGTTTTGCGGCGCGAGAGTCCGGCGATCCTTCGATCCGGCCCAAGTTGCGGGTGAAGTACCTGATTCAGCCGCCAACGCCCACACCGACCCCCACGCCGCAACACACAGCGACGTTGACTCCCACGCCGACGGCGACCAGGACACCCACCCCTGTCGGTGTCCCACGCACCCTGATCAGCCGTCGTGCTTCGCGGCCTCCCGTCATTGACGGCGACCTGTCGGAATGGACGCAGCCGGAGCATGCCGATGTGCGCGTTGGCCAGGTGGACACGGTCGTCGGGCAAGGGGCGACGCCGGAAGATATCTCTGCGATCGTGCTCAGTTACTGGACGGATGGATGGTTATACTTTGCGGCAAGGATCACCGATGACATCATCGTTCGGGATAGCGCTGAAATCTGGGAGGACGATGCCGTTGAATTTGCCCTGGACGCCGCCCATGATCGTCTTCCCGGCGGGAACGACGACAATCAGTTCACCGTTGCCAGCGACGGTGCGCTGACCAATTTCGGCTACGCCGAGGTGCCAGGCGCCCAGGTGGCGGTGCGCCGTCACGGCACCGGCTACGACGTGGAACTGGCGTTGCCCCTCTCCGTGCTGGGCATCGGCGGACTGGTCGAGGGCCAAACCCTGGGTTTTACCATCGGTTTGATTGACGATGACGACGGCGGAAATCGAAGCGGCCCCAACGACACCTATTTGATCTGGGCAGGAAACAACACCGTGAGCGGCTCCGGTGCGTTCGGCAGTTTGATCCTGGGCGCGGTGCACCAGTTGCCGCCGGCCGGTGGCACCGCCACGCCGACCCTCACTGCCCTGCCGGGTGCAACAGTGACCTGGACACCGACGGCGACTCGCACGCGCACCCCCACCGGCACCGCCACAGCGACCGCCACGGGCACCTCTACCGCAACGGTGATCCCCACGCCCACAAGGACGCCGACCGCGTTACCAGGGGCAACTTCTACGTCCACTGCAACATCTGCCCCAACGCCAACGAGGACACCGACCGTCACCACAACTGCGACACCGGGCTTCGGCGTTGTGCAAGGGGTTGCCTTTTACGATCAAGACGGCGACGGCAGTCAGAATCCCGACGAGATGGGTCTGAAAGATGTGACCTTAGTGCTCATGCAGGCTGCCAGCCGACGTTACACCGTGACTACTCAAGACGATGGTTTTTACCGATTCCTCGAAGTGAATCCGGGGAGTTACAAGTTGGCGGCCGAAACCTGGCCGGATGGTTACTATCCTACGCATGACGCAATCTTGCTGGCCATTACAGCCGGCGGTCAGTTGGAGATCAACATCCCGTTTCGACGGCTCCCGGAAGCTACGCCAACCGCAACCTCAACACCTGCCCCCACGGCAAGCCCTACTGGTACAGGTACCCCCACCGTCACAGTGACATCCACGGCCACCCGTCCTGTCCCCACGCCCACATCTCGTTTCTGGACACATCGCGCGTATTTGCCCCTGCTGCTGCACCCCTGATCATCGTGACGGCCACACCGTCGGAACCGTTGTTTCCAGATAATGATACCTTTTATTTTTTCACAGGATCTGAGTTATAATCAGCCGACGCTATGTCGTGGTATGGAGTCGCTTCGCTCAAATCACAAAGGCGGTCACTATGAGGATCGAACACCAAAGCCCGCCGGCCGGTGAGGGGCAACATCGTCAGCCGGGGACAAGCCTCGCGTGGCAGGTCGCCGTGATCGCGATCGTCATGTTGACCCTCCAGGGGTGCGTGTCGTTGCCGGTTCCTCCGTCACCACCCACCCTGCCTGCGATTCCGCTTCCCACGGACACCGCTCTTGCACCAGCCATCCGAACCCCTGAGGCAGCCCGGCCGTCCGTCTATCCGGCAGACGTCATTCCAGGCGCTTATGTCGCGTGGAGCCTGCCTGAGTTTGCCGTACCCCCGACCCGTTCACCCGGTGATCCTCTGTTCCCCGGCAACCATGTCTTGGGCCTGGATTGTCTGACCTACCTCAATGAGGTGTGGCCGTCTGAGAACAATATTTCGTGGGCAAGTTACGATCGGTGTTTGAACGCCCTGGCCCGCCGCACGGTCAAACTTCCAAACGGTAACGAGGTGCCCCAGCCCATGATCCTGACCCTGCCGCCATCTTTCATGGACCCAGGCGGCAGCGGCACTGCGGACGATCCCTTCATCAAGCTAATCGGCCCCGAATGGATGCTCAATGAAACGTATTTGGTTCGGTTTCGCACCGGTGACGGCAAATGGTATCAAACCTGGCGCTACGACGGTGCGTTTGCCGAACGGATGATCCAACTGATCCGGCAGGCAGCCGAGCGGTACGACAACCATCCCGGTGTCAGTTTGGTGCGGCTCTATGTGGGCTTCCAGGGCGAGAATCAGCCTGTTCGGCCTTGTGAGCCCTGGTGGCCCGGTATGCCGGATTGCGGGGTTGCCCAAGAGGTGCTGCCCGCTGCCGAAAAAGTGGTGTCGTGTACTACGTATACGACTTTCGTTCAGCGGCTGGCCTCAGCCGCCGCCGAGGCATTCAAACGCAAACCGGTCGCGGTGATGATGTCCGTGCAGCCCTGTGCTAACTTCAGCGGCACATTTCATCGGTGGGATCTGTTCTCCCAGAAGTTACGACCGACGCCGGTTGGATATGTCAACGCCGGCCTGCAGCCGGATCGGCAGGACGCCGTCGAAGGCCCCGACAAACCCTGGGCCGGATGGCGCCTGTACAGCACCGGGCAGACGATTGGTCAATGGGGTGCGCCCTATGTGACCGAGTACGGCGAAAATCCTTCGGGTGCCACCGTGGGCGCACAAGATCGCAGCCAGTACATGTACTGGAATACCCTGATGGCAGCGGGTTCCGGCGCCAGGTGGGTGCTGCATCACCCTGACTGGGCGCGCTACGACAGCGCTCCCATGTGGGAGGTGGTTGATCACTGGTTGAACGCCACAAGCCGAGCCTGGCTGATCTTTCGCGATCGGGAGTTTCCCACCTTTGAGTACTCACAGGACAGCGGATCTTCGGGTTGGATCGGTGATTTTGCCCGCTATCTGGTTTTGCTCAACCCTGAGGACGCGCCTCAGGCCTGTTCTCCGTTGGTTCAGGCCACTGCGCAGGCCGCCAATCGCGCTGCCATGCAGTGGCAACGCGTGACGCCAGCCTGTCCCGGCCCCCTCTTGCCCACCCCGGCGACGACGCGTGCGCCGACCCCGAGCCCTGGCGTTGATACCCTGAACCGGCTTTTCGACCGCCAGGCCCGTCGGCTTGACCCCGGCAAGGCGCTCTACATTTCAGCCACCGGGGACTGGCCATATTTGGACGCTACCCTGCCGGTCTCCGTCACGGTATCGTATCTGGACATTGGGACGACGGCATTTACTGTAACGCTGCCCGATGCGCAAGGCGCCAGTCAGACACAGTCAATCCCAAAAACGGGCACAGGCGTGTGGAGACGTTTTACCTGGACTCAGGCCAGCCGGATCGCCAACGCGTTGCCCGGCGGGGCGTTCATCGTTATCGCCAATCCGGGCGGCGGACAGCCGGTCTATTTGCACGAAGTGTTCGTAGATGTGAGGAGTCAAAACCCGGTTTCCCCCGTGGTTCCCACCGCCTCTGCGACTGCGACGCCTACACCGGCGTTATCGGCCACCAGCACGCGTACGGCCACGCCGACCCGGACGCCGACCCCTTCGGCCACCGGCACGCGCACGGCCACGCCGACCCGGACGCCGACCCCTTCGGCCACCAGCACGCATACGGCCACGCCGAGCCCGACGGCGAGCTTCACGGCCACGCCGACCCGGACGCCGACCCCTACGGCCACCAGCACGCATACGGCCACGCCGAGCCCGACGGCGAGCTTCACGGCCACGCCGACCTGGACGCCGACCCCTACGGCCACCGGCACGCGCACGGCCACGCCGAGCCCGACGGCGAGCTTTACGGCCACGCCGAGCCGGACGCCGACCCCTACGGCCACCAGCACGCGCACGGCC